>Ga0114129_10003181_pt1 | contig 23029 bp, 20 predicted proteins | sample RhiMetdeltSRZDD1_FD_80071 | JGI IMG/M metagenome (GOLD analysis project Ga0114129, IMG submission 80071) | Populus rhizosphere microbial communities from Tennessee, USA - Rhizosphere MetaG P. deltoides SRZDD1 (version 2) (version 2) | ecosystem: Host-associated > Plants > Roots > Rhizosphere >... | reverse complement strand
TTCCACGTCAGCGCCCGAGTTCGCGCACGTCGGTGAGGCGCCCGGTCACGGCGGCGGCCGCCGCCATCGCGGGCGACATCAGATGCGTGCGCGCGCCCTTGCCCTGCCGCCCCTCGAAGTTTCGATTGGACGTGGAGGCGACGCGCTCGCCCTCGCGCGCGGTCTCACCGTTCATGCCCACGCACATCGAGCAGCCCGCCTCGCGCCACTCGAACCCGGCCTCCCGAAACACGCGATCCAGTCCCTCCGTCTCGGCGGCCCGCTTCACCAACCCGGAACCGGGAACGACCCAGGCGGGAACGACCGCGCGGCGGCCACGCGCGACCGCTGCCGCCGCGCGCAGGTCGTCGAGGCGACTGTTCGTACAGGAGCCGATGAAGACGCGATCGACGTTGACGTCGGTCAGCGCCGTGCCCGGCGCGAGGCCCATGTAACCGAGCGCGCGCTCCATGCTCTGCCGCCGCGCGGTGTCGGGCTCGCGGCCGGGATCCGGCACCCGGGCTTCGATCGGCAATGCGTCTTGCGGACTCGTGCCCCAGGTGACTGTGGGCGCGACGGTCGCCGCGTCGAGCGTGACCTCGCGGTCGAAGACGGCGGCGGGGTCGCTCGGGAGCGCGCGCCACTGCGCGAGCGCCTGCGCCCAGTGCTCGCCCTTGGGAGCGTAGGGCCGACCGTCGAGGTAGGCGAACGTGGTCTCGTCAGGAGCGATCATGCCCGCCCGCGCTCCCGCTTCGATCGACATGTTGCAGACGGTCATCCGCTCCTCCATCGACATGGCGCGGATGGCGGAGCCGGCGTACTCGATGGCGTGGCCCACGCCGCCGCCCGCCCCGATGGTCATGATGATCGTGAGGATCACGTCCTTGGCGGCGACGCCGAAGCCGAGACGGCCGTCCACGGTGACCCGCATCACGTTCGGTTTGCGTTGCCACAGCGTCTGGGTGGCGAGCACGTGCTCGACCTCGGTGGAACCGATGCCGAACGCGAGCGCACCGAAGGCGCCGTGGGTAGCGGTGTGGGAGTCGCCGCACACGAGGAGGAGGCCGGGCAGCGTCAGGCCCTGCTCGGGGCCGATGACGTGCACGATGCCGCGGCGCGGGTCGCCGACGCCGAGATACGTGATGCCGACGTCGAGGGTGTGGCGCGCGAGATTCTCGACCATGGCGCGGATCTCGGGATCTGGTATGCCGTGCGCCGTCGGCGTGGTGGGCAGGTAGTGATCGGCGGTGGCGAACGTCGCGTCCGGACGGCGCACGCGCCGGCCCGCCTTCTGGAGACGACCGAACGCATGCGTGGAACCCTCGTGGACGAGGTGGCGATCGACGTACAGCAGCGTTTGCCCGCCCGGCCCCTCCGCGACCACGTGCCCCGCCCAGATCCTGTCGAACATCGTCTGCGCCATAGTCACCTCGCGCTCAGCGCGCGGCGGCTATTGTACGTGGGGCCGGAAGCGGGGGGCAGGACACCCCGCGAGCGCGTTCAGGCGCGGCGCCCGCGGGGTGAGCGCGTCATTCTTTCGGCACCAGCACGATCTCGATCCGGCGATTCTTCTCGCGGCCCTCGGGGGTGGAGTTGCTCGCGACGGGACGGAACTCGCCGAAGGCGATGGCGGAGAGGGTGGCGGCGTCGATCGCCTGCTTCTGCAGATAGCGCGTGACGTTGATGGCGCGGGCCGCCGACAGCTCCCAGTTCGTCGGATAGCGCTGGGCGAGCGAGCCCGTGATGGGAACGTTGTCGGTGTGCCCCTCGATGCGGATGTTCTTGTCGCTCACGGTCTTCAAGATCTCGATGACCTTGCCGAGGACAACGAGGCCGCCCGGCTTGACCTCGGCCTTGCCTGAGTCGAATAGGATCGCCTCCACGAGGTTCACGGTCAGCTTACCCTTCAGCTCGGAGATCGTGACCTGGCCACGGTCGATCTCGCTCTTCATCTTCTCCACGAGCTGATCGTACGTGGAGCTGAGCTCGCGCACCTTCTCATCGCGCGCCTTGTGGGCGTCGCCGAGCTCGCGCGTGAGGCGCGCGTTCTCGTCCTCGAGGCTGGCCACGCGCTGCCGCAGCTCGACAACGTTCTTGCCGAGCTGATCGGACTTCGTCTTCAGCACGCGCTCGAGGTCGGAGCGATCGCTCGCGAGCCGGTCGTGCTCCTTGCCGGCGGCGCTGAGGTCGCTCTTCAGCGACGCGTTCTCGCGCTGGAGCGCCTCGTAGCGAATCTGGAGCCCAGACAGCTCCTGGTCCAGCCGGTCCGCCGCCTGGACCTTCTTCGTGTACTCGCCCTTGGAGACGCAGGCGGTGAGACCGAGGGGAAGGAGCGCAAGGCTCACGATGGCGAGGGTAGTCCGCATCCGTGCCTCCTGCTTCCGATGGGACTGGCGACGTGCCAGCGCTCCATTATTGCAGGGGCCCCCGTGCCGGACGAAGAAACTCAGGCCTTGTATTGCTGTTCGATCGCCGCCCAGCGATCGAAGCCGACCTTCTTGAAGACCTCCAGGGGTGACAGCATGGCGCCGTCGTGCCAGTCGGTTTCGCGCTCGCGCAGCCGCCGGAGCGCGTCCTCCATGGCCTGGATGGCGGCCGCCATGCAGAGACCGGGATAGATCACGATCTTGTAGCCGAGCCGCTCCAGCTCGGAGAACTTCACGGATGGTGTGCGCCCGCCCTGCACCATGTTGGCGAGCAGGGGCGCCCGTACTTCGCGCGCGATGCGCTCGATCTCGTCCTCGGTCTGAGGCGCCTCCACGAAGATGACGTCCGCGCCCGCCTCCCGGTAGCGCTGCGCCCGCTCGATCGCGTCGTCGAGGCCGGTCACGGCACGCGCGTCCGTGCGCGCGATGATCACGAAGTCGGGATCGCTGCGATTCTCGGCGGCCGCCCGGATCTTCTCCGCGAAGTCACGGGCCGGGATCACCTGCTTGCCCTGGAGGTGCCCGCATTTCTTCGGCGCCACCTGGTCTTCGATGTGGAGCGCGGCCACGCCCGCCCGCTCGTACTCGCGCACGGTGCGCACCACGTTGAGGGCGTTGCCGTACCCGGTGTCCGCGTCGGCGATGAGCGGGATGGAAACCGCAAACGCGAGGTGCCGCGCGTGGTTCGCCATCTCGGTCATGGTGGCGAGACCGAGGTCGGGCATGCCGAGATGCGATCCGGCCGTTCCGGCGCCCGTCATGTAGACCGCCTCGAAGCCGGCGCCCTCGATGAGGTGCGCGGAGAAGCCGTCGTAGGCGCCGGGGGCGACGATGATCCCGGGGGTCTCGAGCATCCGGCGAAGCCGTGTGGTGGTGCGCATGGCGTGTCCTTTCGGGCCGGGAGCGACCGGCGAGCGGAAATGGTATCGCCCGAAAGTTGACGCGTCCACCGCGGGCGGGCTACGCTGCTTTCCTGGTGTCGTGTCCCCGATGTAGTCACGTCAACCGCGCGTGGGCCAAGTTCTGCGAGGAGTGTGGCGCTCGCCTCACCGCCACGCGGGGCGCACTGTCGCCGGTCATCGATCAGGCGCTCGCCGCCCCGGCAGAGGGCGAGCGCAAGCACGTCACCGTCCTCTTCGCGGACATGAAGGGCTCCATGGAGCTCGTCGCCGACCGCGATCCCGAGGAAGCCCACGAGCTGCTCGATCCCCTCCTCGGCTACATGATCACCGCGGTGGAGCGGTACGGGGGAACGGTGACGCAGGTGATGGGTGACGGCGTGATGGCGATCTTCGGGGCGCCCCTCGCTCACGAGGACCACGCCGTGCGCGCCTGCTACGCCGCGCTCACCATGCAGCAGCGGGTCCGCCGCTACGCGGAGGAGACCCAGCGTACGCGCGGGGTGGCGGTGCAGATCCGGGTCGGCATCAGCTCCGGGGAGGCGGTGGTGCGGATGGTGGGCACCGCACCCCACATGACGTACGTCGCGGTGGGGCAGACGGTGCACCTCGCCGCGCGCATGGAGCAGATGGCGCGCCCCGGCTCCATTCTCGCCACCGCGGACACGCTGCGCCTGGTCGATGGCTACATCGAGGTGCGCGACCTCGGGGCGGTGAAGGTCAAGGGCCTCGACGCGCTCGTTGACGTGAGCGAGGTCACCGGCGCGAGCGCGCGGCGCTCGCGATTCGACGCCGCCGCCGCGCGCGGGCTCACGCGCTTCGTGGGCCGCGAGAGCGACCTCGCGCACCTCCGCGAGGCCTTCGCGCAGGTGGTGGGCGCTCCGGGCCGCGTGGTGGCCGTCGTGGGCGAGGCCGGCACCGGCAAATCACGGCTCGTCCGCGAGTTCCTCCGCTCTCCCGAACTCGGCCCCGCCCTCATCCTCGAGGGCGGCGCCGCCCCTGCCGGTGGCGGCAAGCTCTACCGTCCCGGCATGCAGATCCTCCGTCGCTACTTCGACATCGGCCGGGACGACGACGTGGAGGTGATCCGCGAGAAGGTCGCGGGTCGTACGGTGTCGCTCGGCGGCTCCGACGACGTCATCGTGCCCGTGCTCTCCATGCTCCGCGCGCTCCCCGCGAGCAGCCCCTTCCATGGTTTCGAGGTGGACGAGCAACGGCGGCGCTGGTTCGAGGCGCTCCTGTGGCTCATGCGCCAGGTGAGCGCGCAGCAGCCGCTCGTTCTGGTCTACGAGGACGTGCAGGCGGTGACCTCCGACAACCGCCAGTTCTTGGAGTCGCTCGCGCAGTGCATGCCGGACTCCACGCTCGTCATCCTCACCTACCGGTCGGAGTACGACGACAGCTGGCTGCCGGACGCGGTCGCCGCACGGATCGCGCTGCCGCCGCTGGCGGCGGGCGCCGTTGCCGAGATGCTCGCCTGGCTCCTGGGCGAGGATCGGACGCTCGCGCGTCTCAAGCACGAGCTGTACGCGCGCACGGGCGGCAATCCGCTCTTCGTCGAGGAGTGCGTGCGCAACCTGGTGGAGACGGGACAGCTCCACGGGGAGCCGCGCGCGTACCGGCTCACGCGAGGGTCGCAGACGATCGTGGTTCCTCCCACCGTGCACGCCGTGCTCGCGGCCCGCATCGACCGTCTTCCCGCCGATGATCGGCGCGTGCTCCAGGCGGTGGCGGCGGTCGGGGATGCCGCGCCGGTCGACATTCTCGACCAGGTGCTGGAGATGCCCGGGGGGACGCTCCACGCCGCGCTCGCCCGCCTCCAGGGCGCCGACCTCCTCGTCGCCGACGACGAAGCGGGAACGGTCCAGTTCAAGCACGCGCTCGTGCACGACGTCGTCTACGAGAGCTTGCTCCACGAGCGACGGCGGCACCTCCACGCCCGCATCATGAAGGCATACGAGGCGAGCGACGACGTCGATCAGCTCGCCCGGCATGCGCTGCGCGGCGAGGTGTGGGAGCGCGCCGCCGTCCACGCCCGTGAGGCGGGCCTCCGCGCCCTCGCCCACTTCGGCGATCGCGAGGCAATCGCGTACTTCGAGCAGGCGCTGGCCGCGCTCGAGCACGTCCCCGACGCCCAGGCGGGCGCCATCGACGTGCGCTGTGATCTCCGCAACGCCCTCGTGCCCCGTGGCGAGCATCACCGCATCCGCGCCCTCATGAACGAGGCGCTCGACCTCGCCCAGGCCGCCGGCGATCGGCCGCGCCTGGCGAAGGTGCTGTGCTTCCTCGGCAACGCCCTCGGCAACATCGGGGAGACCGACGCGGCGCTGCGCGCGGGCGAGGCGTCGCTGTGCATCGCCGAAGAGCTGGGCGACGTCGATCTCGCCATCGTCGGCAACCTCGGCGTGGGCGAGATCCATCGCACCTTCGGCAACTACCGGCTCGCCACCCAGTTCCTGCGCCGGAATCTCACCTTGATCGATCACCGCCGCGAGATGGACTACCTCGGACAGGCGGGGCTGCCGTCCGTCCGCACGCGCAGTCATCTCGCGTGGAGCCTGGCCGAGCTGGGCGAGTTCCGCGACGCGATCGCGGTCGCGCGCGACGGCGTCCGCATCGCGGAAGCGTCGGGACACGCCTACACGCTGAGCCATGCCTATCTCGGTCTCGGCGGCACGCTGCTGCGGCACGGGCGCTTCCGCGAGGCGATCCCGGTGCTCGAGCGCGGGGTGGCGGCCAGCGCCGACGTGCCGTCGCTGTTTCCGCCGATCGCCGCTGATCTCGGGGTGGCGTACGCGCGCACGGGACAGATCGGTGACGGTCTCCGGTATCTCAAGGAAGCGGTGGAGCGGGCGACCGCGATGGGCCGCACGAGCCGTCTGCCCTTGATGTTGGCCAAGCTCGGCGCCATCCACTTCGCCGCCGCCGACACCGAGTCCGCGGAAGCGCTGGCGTCGGAGGCGCTCCGGCTCGCCGTCGAGCAAAAGGAGCGCGGGAACGAGGTGTACGCGCTACGCCTGCTCGGTGACGTCCATGCCGGCCTCGGCTCGCCCGAGGCCGAATGGCACTATCGCCGCGCCATGGCGCTCGCGCTCGCCCTCGACATGCGGCCGATGCTCGCGCACTGCCACTTCGGGCTCGCGATGTTCTACGCGCGCCAGGACCGGATCATGGAAGCCCGCGAGCATGGTGGCGCCGCCGTCGCCATGTTCCGGGAGATGGACATGCGGTTCTGGCTGGAGAAGACCGAGCGCGCGCGCACTCACTTCGGCGCCACGATCGTCAGGTAGGGCGCGGACGGCGTCTCGCCCGGCTTGGCGTTGCGCGGCGTCGCCTGGCGCACGGGCCGCAAGCTCCGCAGAAACGCGACGAGCGCGCGCAGGTCATCGGCGCGCAGCACGCTGTACGCCGGCCACGGCATGACCGTCGAGAGCACCCGGCCATCGCGACTCTTCCCCTCGCGGATCGCGCGCATGATCTCCGCATCGCTCCAGCGCCCGAGGCCGGTGTCGGGATCGGGTGTGAGGTTGGTCGGGTAGACGACGCCGGCGGCGGTACGAAAGCCGACGTCGGAGCCGGCGAACGCGCGGCTGCCGTCCGGCTTGCCGGCAAGGGCGCCGGGCGTGTGACACCCGCCGCAGTCCATGATGGTGGCCAGGTACTGTCCGCGCGCGATGAGGGCTTCGCGCGTCCGTCCGATCTGGGGATCCGTCGCTGACGGCGCGCACGCCGCCATGACCACTACCGTCACCAGGAACACGACGGCGCGCGGTCGGCGGCGGGCCGCGCGCCGCTCGCGCGTCAGCCGTCGAGACGATACAGGCGCCGGACGTTCTCCCACACCATCTTCCGCTGCACGGCGGCGTCGATGCCGCGGAACTGCTCTTCGATCGCCTTCTGAGAGAACGGCCAGGTGCCGTCCCGATGCGGATAGTCGGAGCCCCACATGACGTTGTCGGGGGCGATCTCGGCCATCGCGCGCACGCCGTGATGGTCCTTCTGGAACGTCGCCCAGATCTGGCGCTTGAAGTACTCGCTGGGGAGCAGCTTGAGCTTGAGGTCGTCGGCGAGGCGCTCCTCGTAGGTGTCGTCGAGCCGCTCGAGCATGTACGGAATCCAGCCGATGCCGCTCTCGCCGAGCACCAGACGCAGCCGCGGGTGCCGCTCGCACACGCCGGCGAGAATCACCGACACCATGATCTCGTCCATCTGCATCGGCGCCACCACCGTCCACGATCCGATGACGGCGGGATGGCGGACGCCCTTCACCTCGTAGCCGACGGTGGCGCCGCCACCTTCGAAGACGTGGAACGAGATGACGAGCCCGGTCTCTTCGGCCGCGTTCCACATGGGCTCCCACATCTCATGCCACACGGGCATCGCCGAGCCCCAGGGAACGAAGACGGCGCCGCGCAGGCCAAGCCGGGCACAGTGACGCACTTCCTCGGCGGCGAGGGTGGCGTCGTGGTTCGGCAAACAGCCGAGGCCGAAGAAGCGACCGGGCTTGGAGGCGTTGAACTCCGCGATCCATTGGTTGTAGGCGGCGTACACGGCCGTGAGCGTTTCCAGATCGCCGATGCCCTTGTTGCTGAAGAGACCGCGCGAGATCCCGATGATGCCGTAGATGATCTCGGCTTCGACGCCGTCGCGTTCCTGGTCCTCGCGCCGCTCGACGGAGTTCGAGGGTCGCGTCTGCTTGCCGGTCGCGAATCCGGCGTCGGCGAGCACGCGCCCGCGCTTCCCGCCGGTGACGCCGGGGCCGTAGACGCCGTAGGGGCCGAGCACGCCGTCGCCGGAGACCCACATCTTCCCTCCGTCCCACTCCACGACGCGCGGCGTGGTGGCCTGGAGGCGCGCCGGCATGCGCGACGTGAATGTATCGGGCGGCAGATAGATCAAATCCATGTGGCTGTCGGCCGACATGACCTTGAGCGACATCGGCGTCTCCTCGGCGAAGGGGTTTCGGGCGAGTAGCTGGACAGGGTAGCATAGGGCGTTTCTGGATGCGGTCGATCAGCCTCGTTCTCGCCGTGGTGCTCCTCGCCGCCGGTCTCCCCGGCGTGGCGGCGATGTCTTCGGCCGAGCCGTCCTACGCGATCTCGATGTACGGCGACCTCAAGTACGGGCCCGGCTTCCGTCACTTCGAGTACGTCAATCCGAAGGCGCCCAAGGGCGGCAATGTAAAGCTTGCCGTGACCGGGACGTTCGACAACCTCAACCCCTTCATCCTGAAGGGCGTGCCCGCGGCGGGGATCGGCCTCATGTTCGATACGTTGATGACGCCCGCGAACGACGAGGCGTTTTCCGAGTACGGGCTCGTCGCGGAGACGGTGGAGACGCCGCCGGACCGCTCGTGGGTGGCCTTCACCATACGACGGGAGGCACGCTTCCACGACGGCAGCCCCATGACCGTCGAGGACGTCATCTGGACGTTCAACACGCTCAAGACCAAGGGACACCCTCAGTACCGCGCGTACTACTCGCACGTCGTGAGCGCGGAGCAGGTGGGGCCGCGCACGGTGCGGTTCGCGTTCAAGGGTGGTGTCAATCGCGAGCTGCCGCTGATCGTCGGCCAGCTTCCCGTGCTGTCGAAGGCGTACTGGAGCGGACGCGACTTCAGCCGGACGACGCTGGAGGCCTCGCTCGGCAGCGGGCCATACAAGGTCGAGTCGCTCGAGCAGGGACGCACGATCACGTACCGGCGCGTGAAGGACTACTGGGGCGCCACGTTGCCGGTCAACGTCGGGCGGCAGAACTTCGACACCATTCGCTACGACTACTACCGCGACCTCTCCGTGCTCCTGGAAGCGTTCAAGGGCGGCGCGTTCGACTATCGCCAGGAGAACGCGGCGAAGAACTGGGCGACCGGCTACGACAGTCCGGCGTTGCGTGAGGGGCGGATCAAGAAAGAGGTCATCCCCAACCAGATCCCGGCCGGCATGCAGGGCTACGTCTTCAACACGCGGCGGGCGATGTTCGCCGACCGTCGCGTGCGGGCGGCGCTCGCCCATGCCTTCGATTTCGAGTGGACGAACGCGCATCTGTTCTACGGCGCCTACAAGCGGACGGAGAGCTACTTCGCCAACTCCGAGCTCGCCGCGCGCGGGCTCCCGGGAGCGGACGAGCTCGCCGTGCTGGAGCCGTTCCGGGGGAAGATCCCGGAGGAAGTCTTCACGCGCGAGTACCACGCGCCGGCCACGGGCCCCGAAGGGGTCCGGCCGAACCTGATCCAGGCGCTCCGGCTGCTGGAGGAGGCAGGGTGGGTGGTGCGCAACATGCGGCTGGTGAACGCGAAGACGGGCGAGCCGATGACGTTCGAGATCCTCATCGGCCAGGGCGAGCAGTGGGAGCGCATCAGCCTGCCCTTCGTGAAGAACCTCGAGCGCATCGGCGTCGCCGCGCGCGTGCGGCCGGTGGACGCCGCCCAGTACGAGTACCGGATGAAGCAGTTCGATTTCGACATGACGGTGGCGCTGTGGGGGCAATCGCTGTCGCCGGGCAACGAGCAGCTCGATTTCTGGACGTCCGAGAAGGCGAGCGAACCCGGGAGCCAGAACTACGCGGGTATCCGTGATCCCGTCGTGGACGCGCTCGTGGCCGAGCTCATCGCCGCGCCCACGCGCGCGGATCTCATTGCCCGCTGCCGCGCGCTCGATCGCGTCTTGCAGTGGGGTCACTACGTCATCCCCCACTGGCACCTCGGCGCCTATCGCGTCGCCTACTGGGACAAGTTCGGGCGCCCCGCGATCTCCCCGAAGTACTCCACCGGCTTCGAGACCTGGTGGGTGAAGCCGTGATCGCCTATCTCGCCCGGCGGCTCCTCCTCGTCGTCCCCACGCTCATCGGCATCATGCTGGTGAACTTCATCATCGTGCAGGCGGCGCCCGGCGGCCCCGTCGATCTGATGATCTCGCGCCTGCGCGGTCAGATGGGCGAGGCGACCGCGCGCGTGGGGGGCACGGGGACGGGGGAAACGATGGGCGCGCGGCCGTCGGGGACGACCGAGACGTCGCGCGGCTCCCGCGGCATCGAGCCCGAGCTCATCAAGCAGCTGGAGAAGCAGTTCGGCTTCGACCGGCCCGCGCCCGAGCGCTTTCTGAAGATGCTGCGGAACTACGCCGTCTTCGATTTCGGGACCAGCTTCTACCGGGATCGTCCGGTCCTGTCGCTGGTGCTCGACAAGATGCCGGTGTCGATCTCGCTCGGGCTGTGGACGACGCTGCTCGTCTACTTGATTTCGATCCCGCTCGGTATCGCCAAGGCCGTGCGCGACGGCTCGCAATTCGACGTCTGGACGAGCGCCGGCGTCATCGTCGGCTACGCGATCCCCGGCTTCCTGTTCGCGATCCTGCTCGTCGTGCTCTTCGCGGGGGGATCGTTCTGGCACGTCTTCCCACTCCGCGGCCTGACCTCCGACAACTGGGCGGTGCTGCCGTGGCCGCGTCGCGTGCTCGACTATTTCTGGCACCTGGCGCTCCCGCTCATCGCCCTCGTGATCAGCGGCTTCGCCGGCCTCGTCATGCTCACCAAGAACTCGTTCCTGGAGGAGATCAACAAGCAGTACGTGGCGACGGCGCGGTGCAAGGGGCTCACGAAGCGGCGGGTGCTCTATGGTCACGTCTTCCGCAACGCGATGCTGATCGTGGTGGCGGGATTTCCGGCCGCGTTCGTCGGAATTCTCTTCACGGGCGCGCTGCTCATCGAGATCATCTTCTCGCTCGACGGCCTCGGTCTCCTCGGCTTCGAGGCCGCCGTGAACCGCGACTACCCCGTCATGTTCGGCACGCTCTACATCTACACGCTCCTCGGCCTCCTCCTGAACATCCTCACCGACTTCACCTACGTCCTCGTCGACCCGAGAATCGACTTCGAGAAGCGGGAAGCATGACGCCGCTCACGCGCCGGCGGATCGCGAGCTTTCGGCGTAACCGGCGCGGCTTCTGGTCGCTCTGGATCTTCCTCGCGCTGTTCGTCGTGAGCCTGCTCGCGGAGCTCGTCGCCAACGATCGGCCGTTGCTGGTCCGCTACCAGGGGCGTTTCTACGCGCCGGTCCTCCGCGCCTACCCGGAGACCACGTTCGGCGGAGTGATGCCGACGGAGCCGGACTACCGCGACCCCGCCGTACGCCGGCTCATCAAGGCGCACGGCTGGATGGTGTGGCCGCCCATTCACTATCGCTACGACACGATCAACTGGAATCTGCCGCGCTCCGCGCCCGCGCCCCCGTCGCGCGACAACTGGCTCGGCACCGACGACCAGGCCCGCGATCTGCTCGCCCGGCTGATCTACGGTTTCCGGATCTCGGTGCTGTTCGGTCTGGTCCTCACCGTCGCCAGCTCCCTCATCGGCATTGCGGCGGGGGCGGTGCAAGGCTACTTCGGGGGCTGGACCGATCTGCTCTTCCAGCGCTTCATCGAGGTGTGGTCGGGGCTGCCGATCCTCTACCTGCTCATCATCCTCGCCAGCGTCGTGGAGCCGAACTTCTGGTGGCTCCTCGCGCTCATGCTGCTGTTCTCGTGGATGACGCTCGTGAGCGTCGTGCGCGCAGAGTTCCTGCGCGGCCGCAACTTTGACTACGTGCGGGCGGCGCGCGCGCTCGGCGTGAGGGACGCGCTCATCATGTTCCGTCACGTGCTGCCGAATGCGATGGTCGCCACCCTCACGTTCCTGCCATTCATCCTGAACGGCTCCATCACCACGCTCACCTCGCTCGACTTCCTCGGCTTCGGGCTTCCCCCGGGTTCGCCCTCGCTCGGCGAGATCCTCGCCCAGGGGAAGTCGAATCTTCAGGCGCCGTGGCTCGGATTGACGGGATTCTTCGTGCTCGCGCTCATGCTGAGCTTGCTGATCTTCGTGGGAGAAGCGGTCCGGGACGCGTTCGATCCGCGCAAGACGCCCCAGTGACCGAGCCCCTCCTCGACGTCCGCGACCTGTCCGTTTCCTTCGATACTCCCACCGGCGAGGTGCAGGCCGTCCGTCACGTCTCGTTCGCGATCGACCGCGGGGAGACGGTGGCGCTCGTCGGCGAGAGCGGCTCCGGCAAGTCCGTGACCGCGCTCTCGATCGTCCAGCTCTTGCCGTACCCGCTCGCCCGCCATCCCAGCGGCTCCATCCGCTTCTGCGGCGAGGAGCTCGTGGGCGTGCCGGAGGCGACGATGCGGCGCGTGCGCGGCGACCGCATCGCGATGATCTTCCAGGAGCCCATGACGTCGCTCAACCCGCTGCACACGATCGAGAAGCAGGTGAACGAGGTCCTGTTCGTCCACAAGCGGTTGTCGCGGGCGGCGGCGCACGCGCGCACGGTGGAGCTCTTGCATCTGGTCGGGCTGCCGGAAGCGGAACGGCGCCTCGACGCCTATCCCCACCAGCTCTCCGGCGGCCAGCGCCAGCGCGTCATGATCGCGATGGCGCTCGCCAACGAGCCGGACTTGCTCATCGCCGACGAGCCCACCACCGCCCTCGACGTCACCATCCAGGCGCAGATCCTCGACCTCCTGCGCACGTTGCAAGGGAAGTTCGGGATGGCGCTCCTGCTCATCACCCATGACCTCGGCGTGGTGCGGCGGATGGCGGAGCGGGTGTGCGTGATGAGTCGCGGCGAGATCGTGGAGGCGGGGCGGGTGGCCGACGTGTTCGAGCGCCCACGCCATCCGTACACGCGCCGGCTGCTGGCCGCGGAGCCGAAGGCGCTCGCGCGGTCGCCGAAGCCGGACGCGCCGGTGGTGATCGCGGCCACCGACGTGCGCGTGTGGTTTCCCGTGAAGCGCGGGATTCTGCGCCGCACCGTCGACTACGTGAAGGCGGTGGATGGCGTGTCACTCGCGGTGCGCGAGGGCCAGACGGTCGGCGTGGTGGGAGAAAGCGGTTCCGGGAAAACGACGCTCGGGCTCGCGCTCCTGCGCTTGATCCGAAGCGAAGGTCGCATCGTCTTCGGCGACCGGGACATCCAGGCCATGCGGACGGCCGCGCTCCGGCCGCTCCGCCGAGAGATGCAGATCGTCTTCCAGGATCCGTACGGCTCGTTGTCGCCCCGGATGTCCGTCGGCCAGATCGTGGAGGAGGGTCTCGCCGTCCACCGCCTCGGCGGCACGCGCGCGGAGCGGCGGGCCCTCATCGACGGCGCCCTCCGCGAGGTCGGGCTCGATGCCGCCGACCGCGACCGTTACCCGCACGAATTCTCCGGCGGCCAGCGCCAGCGTATCGCCATCGCGCGCGCGATGGTCCTGAAGCCGCGCTTCGTGGTGCTCGACGAGCCCACCTCCGCGCTCGACATGTCCGTGCAGGCGCAGATCGTGGACCTCCTGCGCGAGCTCCAGGAGCGGCACCAGCTCGCCTACCTCTTCATCAGCCACGACCTGAAAGTCGTCCGGGCCATGAGCGACGAGGTGATCGTGATGCGGGCGGGGCGGGTGGTGGAGCGCGGCGTCACCGCCGCCATCTTCGAGAGCCCGCGCGACCCCTACACGCGCGCGCTCATCTCGGCGTCGCTCGACCTCACCGTCGACGAGACGGCGGTGCGGACGTAGCACCCGCTCGCCAGGCGGCGGCGACGTCGTGCCCGCGCGCCCACCACACGCCGTCGTGCTCTTTGATGAACCGGATCAAGCGCCGCAGCATGAGCAACCGCGACGGGTGACCGATGACTTGAGGATGGCACGTCAGGTTGAAGAGCCCGCCCCACTCGTGCATACCGAGGAACTCATCACGCCAGATCCCGAACACGACGTCCGGGCTTTGCAACGGTCGCGGCGCCACACGGGGATGGAAGAGAAAGTACGGCGCATCGTCGAGCGTCCACTGCACGGGAAGCTCGATGACACCGGTCCCGGGATGGGCGTACGGATAGACGTCGCCCATGAGGTTGGTCGAGTAGATGAGGCCGTGCTCGTGGACGAGCGGGATCGTGAGCGGCGTCAGTTCCCAGGCAGGCGCGCGGTATCCCACGGGCCGTACGCCGAGCACACGATCGAGCGCTTCGAGCCCGCGCGTGAACGCTCGCCGCTCGCCGTCGGGATCGGCGGGATCGGCCCACTCGTGCAGATAGCCGTGATGGCCGATCTCGTGGCCGGCGTCGCGGATGGCGCGGCACGGCTCCGGGTGGTGCTCCACCACCCAGCCCGGGATGAAAAACGTCGCCGGCACACGCTCCGCGGCCAGGATGTCGAGGATCCGGGGAACCCCGACGCGGGCGCCGTACTCGCCCTGGGACATGACCCCGGGGCGATCGCGGAGCGCGGGGTCGCGCGCCAGCCACAGCGACTCCGCGTCGAAGTCGAAGGTCAACATCACCGCGCAGCGTGCGCCGTCCGGCCAGTGGTTCATCGTCGCCTCCGCGCCGCGGTACCTCCGGCGCGGCGCGGATTGTACGCCGGGATCAGGAGCTGGGCGGCGACGCCGCCTTCGCCTTCAGCCGCGCCACCAGGTCCTTGTAGGAGCTGGTCTCGATGATCTTGTTGAACTGGCTTCGATAGTTGGCGACCAGGCTCACGCCTTCGATCACCACGTCGTACACTTTCCACTGGTCGCCCTCGCGGCGGACCATGCGGTAGTTGACCGGAATCTCGCTGCCCTGCGGGGTGACGATCATCGTGCGCACCACGGCCTCGTCGGCCTCCACGGTGTCGCCGCCGTACTTGACCTTCTCGCCGCCGTAGGAATCGATCTTGCCGATGTACGACTGCTCGAGCAGGCCCGTGAAGAGGTGGACGAACTCCTCGCGCTCCTGCGGTGTCCGGTCCTTCCAGTGGCGACCGAGCGAGCGCTTCGCCGTTTCCTCCCAGTCGAAGATCTGGTCGGCGATCTTGCGCACGGCCGCGCGGCGATCAGCGGGACGCTTGCTCTCCATCGTGGAGAGGATTCGAATGACCTCGTCCACCCGGGTCTTGAGCTGCTCGGCGGGTGCACCGGCCCATCCCGGCCGCGGAAGCGACAGCGCAAGCACGAGGGCGATCGCTACGGTCGTCGCGCGCGCGTAGAACGTCATGTTCCCCTCATTTCAAGTCCCGTATGGCCTGAATACGATCCCCGGTCGCGGGATGCGTGGCGAAGAAGCCACCGCCGCTCGCACCCTCGGATTGCTGGAGCCAGGTCAGCGTGTTCGCCATCATGGTCTTTCCATCGTACCCCGCGCGCCGCAGAATCGTCACACCATGGGCGTCGGCCGCGTACTCTTCACGGCGCGTGTACGCGTTGGTGGCGAGCTGCCCGAGGATCGGCGTGATCGCGCCCGAGCCCGGGATGATCTGATCGAGCAGCACGGCGCCGATGTTCGCGGCCGTTCCCACCGCCTTGAGCTTGGTCACGTGGCCCAGGTCCGCATGCGCGGTCTCGTGCGCCATCACCGCTCGGAGCTGATCGTCGTTGGCCTTCTCGAGGAGCCCGGTCGTCACGTAGAACTCGCCCCCGCCCGCGTTGGCGGCGTTGATGTGCGTGTCCTCCATGATGCCAACCTTCACCTGATTCAACGGAATCGGATGGTCCATGTTCTGGAGGAGCGGCGTCATCACCGTCTGGAGACGCTGGGCCAGGCGCGGATCGACTGGCCGCGTGCTGGCGCGCGGCTCCGAGGCGGGCTTGGTGGATCCGCCTTGCCGCTGGGTGGAGCCTCCCGTTTGCGGCGATGTCTCGACCGAACAGCCGGATACGACGAGCAATAACGCGACGGCGGTAGCCGCCTGCGGGAAGAGCCGGCTCATGGCGTGGTACCTCCTTCCTGTTGGTCAATGCAATCCGAAGGCCCGCACGTCCCCGTACGGTGTGACGACGGGCGGGCGGGCGCGATTCACGAGCGCTGGTACCCTTTCGACATGTCAGCGCCCTACGCCCCCATCCGGGATCACGCGGTGATCGGCGATGGGCGGACGGTGGCCCTCGTCACCCGGGACGGCGTGATCGACTGGCTGTGCCTGCCCAACCTCGACTCTCCAAGCGTGTTTGCCGGCCTTCTCGACGCCAACCGGGGCGGCGGCTTCGCGCTCACCCCGGACGGTCCCCACGACGCCAGTCGCCGCTATCTCCCCGGTACGAATGTCCTCGAGACGACGTTCACGACGGCACGGGGCGTGGTGCGGGTGACGGATACGATGACACTTCCCGGTGTGACGCTGGGGCCGGCGCGTGAGCTGGTGCGGCGCGTGGAGGGCCTGGCGGGGACCGTCAACATGCGCTGGACCGTCGAGCCGCGCTTCGGCTACGGCCTCTCGGCCACGTGCGTGGAGCCGCGCACGCCGTTCCCGGTCGCCACGAGCGGGAGCGGCGCGGTGGCGGTCTGTACCTGGGATGCCGGAAGTGGGTACTGCAATGACCGCTCGATGGGTGGAGATTTCCAGGTCCGCGACGGACAGCGGGCGCTCCTCGTGCTCGCCGCCGCCCATCAGGAGCCCCTCGTCCTGCCCGCCCGGGCCGACGTGGAGGCGCGGCTCGACGCGACCGTGAGGTTCTGGCGTCCATTCCAAGGCGATGTGCTGGGTCGCCCTCGATCGTGCCTGCCGCCTCGCCGACGCCGGGCAGTTGCCCGCCCGCCACCTGTCGCGCTGGCGCCGTGAGGCTGCCGCCATCCGGGAGTTCGGGGAGACGGAGTGCTGGTCGGCGCGGAAACAGAGCTACGTACGCTTCGCGGGCAGCGAAGAGCTGGACGCGAGCCTTCTCATGCTCGCCATCGACCGATACCACGATCCGCGCCACCCGCGTATCGTCTCCACCGTCGACGCCGTCGAGCGCGAGCGCGAGCTTGGCCGCGGGCCACTGCTCTACCGCTACATGGGTGCGGACGGCCTTTCCGGCGGCGAGGGTCTTTTCATGTGCTGCTCGTTCTGGCTCGTGGAGGCGCTCGCGCTGATGGGCCGGCGTGAGGAGGCGGCGCGCATGCTGGACGAAGTGCTCGCACTGGCGAACGACGTCGGGCTCTACGCGGAAGAGATCGATCCCGAATCGCGCGACTTCCTCGGCAACTTCCCGCAGGCGCTCGTGCACCTGGCGCTGATCAGCGCCGCCGTGGCCCTCGCCCAGCGATGACCGTGTGGGCGGCGCTCGCGGGCGGTTTCGCGGGGACGCTGGTGCTGACCATCGCGCTCACCACGGCGAGCCAGCTCGGTCTCACGCGGATGGACATTCCGTTCCTGCTCGGCACCGCCGTCTCTCCGCATCGCACGGCGGCGCGCGTGATCGGGTTCGCGCTGCACTTCGTCGTCGGCCTTGCCTTCGCGCTCCTCTACTTCGCGCTCTTCCTCGCGCTGGGGCGGGCGGGCTGGCTCCTCGGCCTCGTGTTCGGGCTCGTGCACGCGCTCTTCGCGGGCACCGCCCTCGTCAACATCCTGCTTCCCGCCATTCATCCGCGCATGGGAACGCCTTACACGGGCGCGGCGGAGTCGCCCTTCCTGGAGCCGCCGGGATTTCTGCTGCTGAACTACGGACGGGCGACGCCGATTGCGACCATCCTCGCGCATTGCGCGTACGGCGCCATCGTCGGCGGCTTCATCGGCCGCGCCTTTTAGGATCTACGTTCCTCGGCACCGAATGTGCAAACCTCGATTGGCGCTCGCGGTGGGGAGACGAGCGCCCGCCGGCCGGACGTTACTCCGGCGGCTATCCGGAACGAGTACGCGAGGACCGTCCATCCCCGCCTTGTGGTGGGCCTGCTCGCTCCGGCTTCACCCGGGTGAATTCGCGGCGGGCGCCACGATTGTAACGCCGAGCTACGCAGGAGGATCACGAGATGGCGGATGTCGGGACGGCCGAGGTCGAGCGGATCACTCCCGAAGAAGCGCGTCGCAAGGTCCAGTCGGGCCAGGCGCTCCTCGTGTGCGGCTACGAGGACGAAGACAAGTGCAACCGCATGAAGCTCGAGGGCGCGATCACACTGCGGCAGCTCAGCGAGATGCCGCCGGCGGCGGCGCGCGACCGCGAGCTCATCTTCTACTGCGCCTGACCGCAGGAAGCGACCGCTGCCGGGCAGGCAGCGAAATTCGCGGCGCAAGGATATCGGACGCGCGCCCTCGGGGGCGGCGTCGAGGCGTGGAAGCGGTCCGGCTATCCTCTCGCCGACGCGGCGTGAGGGGAGGCACGACCATGGTGCGGATCGGCTACAAGCTCTCCAGCGAGGAGTTCGGTCCCAACGAGCTCGTGCGCTACGCGGAGATGGCGGAGGCGAGCGGCTTCGAGTTCGCGCTGATCTCCGATCACTACCACCCGTGGATCGACAAGCAGGGCCAGAGCCCGTTCGTGTGGGCGGTGATCGGCGGCGTGGCGCACGCTACGCGCCGGCTGCGTCTCGGAACCGGCGTCACATGTCCCACCGTGCGCATCCATCCCGCGATCATCGCGCAGGCGGCGGCGACGGCCGCGGTCATGATGCCGGGCCGATTCTTCCTCGGCGTCGGCACCGGCGAGAACCTGAACGAGCACGTGGTCGGTGAGCGCTGGCCCGAGACCGAAGTGCGCCAGGACCGGCTCGAAGAAGCGGTGGCCGTGCTCCGCCTGCTGTGGCAGGGCGGCTACCGCTCGCACCATGGCCGTCACTACACCGTGGAGAACGCGCGCATCTACACATTGCCGGAGCAGCCGCCCGCGATCATGGTCGCGGCGGGTGGGCCCAAGAGCGCCGAGCTCGCGGGCCGCATCGGCGACGGGTTGATCGGCACGGAGGCGGACGCGAACACCATCAAGCAGTTCGAAGCCGCCGGAGGCAAAGGCAAGCCGCGCTACGGTGAGCACACCGTGTGCTGGGCGAAGGACGAACGGACGGCGCGGCGCATCGCGCACGAGCAGTGGCCGACGGCGGCCTCGCCGAGCGGGCTCGCGTGGGAGCTTCCGCTGCCACGTCATTTCGAAAGCGTGGCCGAGCTCGTCACCGAGGACGCGGTAGCGGAGTCTGTGACGTGCGGGCCCGATCCCGGGCGCCACGTGAAGGCGATCGAGGAGTTCGCGAAAGCGGGCTACGACCATGTCTGCGTGCATCAGGTCGGCTCGGACCAGGAAGGGTTCTTCCGCTTCTACGAGCGCGAGGTCTTGCCGCGACTTACCTCGGTGAAGCCGGCCGCCTGAGCGCGCGGGTACGAACCTCACGCCGTGGCGGCCGCGTCACGGCGTGGGGCCGCCGAATGACCGCGGACCGGTGGCCCAGTCGCTTTCCTTATCCGTGTCGATGGGGCCGTCGGGTCCAAATTTGCGGCTTATCGTGCCCAACGTCGCTCCTGCCGGTAGCGGAACCGCCGTGTCCTCGAGGAACGTCCCGCCGATGGTCGGCCGTGGTCGATTGCCGATGAGCACGACGTCGTCCACCTTCCCGTTTGCCGAGGCGCCGGAAACGCGGAACGATGAGCTGGTTCCTCCGAGGTCCCAGCCGAAGAAGTCTTGCTTGACCTTGATGCCGGGAATCGAGCCCCTGACCTGATCGGTGAAGGTGGCGGAGACGGGCGGGCCCGTGTAGCCAAATTCCTCGAACACGATCCGAAAATCGCCGCCGGACATCGTGCCCAGCAGATCGACGCGCGCCTGGTGATTCGGCTTGGCGCGAACCTCGAGCGAGAATCCGGAGAGGTCGAGGACGGTTCCCGTCGGTTCGTCGAGGTGGAGCTCGATCACCTCGGGGAACCACTCGGTGATGAGGAGCCGGCGCTGCACTGCGCTCGCGCCCGCGCCGAACGACACCGCTGTCCGCGCGCCCGAGTTACCGACGGTTTCGTTCGTGACCAGGTCCAGGCTGATGGATCGATCGCCGCCGATCGTGAAGGCGCGCGGGTCGTCGCAGCGGCCGCTCGGCGCTCCGCCGCGTCGCGAAATCCCCACGAAGGAGCCGCCCAGCGCCCCGCCGATCTGCTCGGTGATGACGAGCTGACAGGCACCGTAGGCCATGCCCGCTCCCGTGGAATTGTTGGCAGCGCCCGGATAGCTGGCGATCTCGGACCAGCTCGTGCCGTCCGTGGATTTGTAGACGTAGCCGTGAAAACTCGTGGCCGTCGTCCCCACCTGCCGCGACAGCAACGCGTACACCCGCGCGGAATCGACGAGCAGCGCGGGGTCCTTCTCTGCGGGACCGATCGCGGTCCGGGGTGACCACGTCAGTCCGTCCGGCGACGTCGCCGCCACCGCGCCGAGGCTCTGGTGGACATACACGAGCAGGAACATCTCGCGGCCCCCGAAACGGCCGAACACCATCGCCGGCGCGCGCGTCGAGAGCGCGGGCCGGGGCGGGTTCTCCTCGTGGAGGACGTCGACGGGCGTCTCCCAGTCGGCGACGCCGCCCGCGCGGGAGCGAGTGACGTGGAGTTGCCCCCCCGGACGCCGGAAGACGACGACCCAACGGCCGTTTCCGAAGGCGAGGGCGGGGCTGGCGTTGGTGTTCGCGAGGAGTCGGTTGACGGTCGGCGACTGCTCCCAGTTGATGCCCGCCGTCGGTGTTCGTCCGCCGAAGCCGATCTTGTACTGGAGCTCGAGGCCGTTGACCCACATCAGCATCCAGGTGAAGGCGCGGTCGTGAGCGATGGCAGGGCCCATGGTGTCGGTGAGCGTGGTCGCGTGCGGATCGACGCCGCTCCTGAACCATCCGCTCCCATCGATGGATTCGACGGTCCGTACCCGACCGCCGGGGGCGACCCACGCCAGCACGAACGTCGGCGGCGTCGCCGGCCTCGGCGCGGGCCCGCTGGAGCCGCCGGTGGAGCAACCGCCGAGCGCCGAGAACAGCAACAGCAGCGCCGCCGTCCGGAGACGGCGCCGCCGGTTCATCGCGTGCGCTTCGCCACGACCGCGCCGGCGACGGGGTTGGCGGGCGATCCTTCATCGAGGAACTGACCGAATCCCGCCTTCTGCTCCAGCTCACCGGCGGGGTTGAGGACGACCTGCCCACGGACGAGCGTCTGCCACGCGCGGCCCCGGATCCCCCATCCCTCGTACGGCGTGTAGCCGGCGATGCTGAGGTGCTGGCGCTGCTCGATCGTCCACTCCGCGTTCGGATCCCAGAGCGTGAGATCGGCGTCGGCGCCGACCCGGATCGCGCCCTTGCGCGGGAAGAGTCCGAAGATGCGCGCGGGGTTCTCGGCGAGCACGCGCGCCATCCACGGCAGCGGCAGCCCGCGCTCGACCACGCCCGCGTTGTAGATCAACGGCACCAGCGTCTCCAGCGACGGCGCGCCGAAGGGGATCGGCACCCCCTGGGGATCGACGAAGATGTTCGTGCGTCCCGGCTCCTTGAACTCGGGCGGGCGCGGCGCGTGATCGCTCGCGATCGTGTTGACGTAGCCGCCCGCGAGACCTTCCCACAGCGCGCGACGATCGGGACCGTCGGCGGGGCGCAAAGGCGGGCCGATCTTGGCGAATGGCCCGAGCCGCTCCATCTCCCTGTCGGTGAGGAGCAGATACTGCGGGCACGTCTCCACCCACACGCGCTGGCCCTCGTTCTGCGCGCGCTTGATGCGCTCGAGACCGAGCAGGGTCGAGAGATGGACGACGTACAGGGGGCAGCCGGTGAGACGCGCGATGAGGATGGCGCGGTTGATCGCTTCCTCTTCGGCCCAGTCCGGACAGGTGCCCGGAAAGTCCGTGGGCGCCGTGCGGCCTTCCGCGATCGCCTTGTCCTCCAGATAGCAGAGGACGTCACCGTTCTCGCAGTGCACCTGACAGACACCGCCGAGCGCGGCCAGCCGCTCCATGGTCTTGCAGATGAACTCGTCGGAGACCATGCGCTTGCCGCGCTTCTTGTACGTCATGAACAACTTGAAGGAGCGGACGCCCATCTCCACCGCGGTGGCGAGGCCGTCCAGGATGGGCGGCTCGTGGTTCAGGATGAAGTGGAAACCGAAGTCGAGCACGGACGCGGCTTCTGCTTCCTCGCGCAGCCGCTGCACCGCGCGCGGCAGCGTCTCCCCGGCGTCGTACGTGACGAACGGTACCAGCGTGGTGAGTCCGGTGCGGGCCCCGGCGCGCGCCGACGTGCGCCAGTCGTCGTACTCGGGACCGACATGGAGATGGCAATCGATGAAGCCGGGGAACACGATCTTGCCGGCGGCGTCGATGACATGATCGGCGGGAGGCAGCATCGTCTCCGGACCGATGGCGACGATGCTGCCGCCCTTGATCGCCACCGCCGCCTCCACGACGTCGGTGCTGGTGACGACCTGACCGCCGCGTACGACGAGGTCGACGCCGCGCCCGCTCATCGGTGGGTCTCCTTCTCGGTGACGGGTTGCAGGAGCGTGCCGTAGTGCTGCGGCTGCCGCCGGCCGAGGAAGTTCCACCGCTTCCGCACGGGCACCATCGCCTCGACATCGATGCGGGTCGCGATCAGCTCGTCGCCGGTCGTCGCCGCGCGCGCCACGATCTGCCCCTGAGGATTGATCACAGAGCTGCCCGCGATCAGCTCCAGCCCGTCCTCGATGCCGGCCTTGGCCACGCCGACGACCCAGCATGCGTTGGCGTAGGCGCCCGCGCGCATGCAGAGGTCGTTGAGGTCGAGCGCGAGCGCAGAGCCGGGCGTGTTGTAGCCGATGAGGATGATCTCGGCGCCTTGAAGCGCAAGCGCGCGGTAGCTCTCCGGATAACGGCGATCCTGGCAGATCGCGATCCCGACCTTGGCGCCCGCGCAATCCCACACGCGGTAGCCGGTATCGCCGTGCGCGAAGTAGTAAGGCTCGTACACCTGCGCGAACCCGTCGGGCGCTTTCGTGCCGGGGAGGTGGATCTTCCGGAACGTCCCGCACAGTCGCCCGTCGCGATCGGTGAGGAGCGCGG
>Ga0114129_10003180_pt1 | contig 23033 bp, 17 predicted proteins | sample RhiMetdeltSRZDD1_FD_80071 | JGI IMG/M metagenome (GOLD analysis project Ga0114129, IMG submission 80071) | Populus rhizosphere microbial communities from Tennessee, USA - Rhizosphere MetaG P. deltoides SRZDD1 (version 2) (version 2) | ecosystem: Host-associated > Plants > Roots > Rhizosphere >... | reverse complement strand
TTCGAGTCGGCGAACGTCACCCGTGCGACTCCGAGCGCCATCGCCGCGTAACGCGCCGCGCGATCCGATGGAACGAAATACTGCTGCACATCCGGCGGCAGTACCGGCGCCGACGTCCCGTCGCGTCCAGCTTTAGCCGGGCTTTCATCGTACCGTCCGGCTTTAGCCGGACCCTCGCCGGCTGTAGCCGGACCCTCCTCCTGCTTGCGCGGCTCCATCAGCTTTCTAATCTGATCCCGCGACATCGGCCCGCGGAGGTACGACAGGGACCATCGCGTCTGAAACGTTCGCGGCGCGGGTTCATGCACGTCGTGCAGCAGGAACACGCGCTTGCCGAGCGCCGATAGCGTTCGATCGGCGGACGCGCGGTTCAGGGATCCCGATGCCGCCCCCTCCAGACCGTCGAGCACGCGCGCCTTGTCACGCTCCGTCTGGAGTCGTCCCAGAAACCACGTGCCCGCATTCGCCAGACCCTTGTAGTCCAGATCCACCGTGTTCTGCGTCGCCAGCAGGACGCCGACGCCGAACGCGCGCGCCTGCTTCAGCAAGGTCAACAGCGGCCCTTTCGACGGCGGGACCGCGACCGGCGGAAAGTACCCCGCGATCTCGTCCATGTAGACGATGGCGCGGAGGCTGGTGGTGCCGGACTGCGCGCGCATCCACGCAACCACCTGGTTGAGCAGGAGTGAGACGACGAACATCCGCTCCGCATCGCCGAGGTGCGAGATGGACACGATCGATACGCGCGGCCTGCCCGCCGGTCCGTATAGCAGCGAGGACGGATCGAGCGGCTCCCCTTCGAGCCATTGCTCGAAGCCCGGGGATGCGAGGAGCGTGTTCAGTTGCATGGCCAGCGCGAAACGATCCTTGGCGGGATAAAACGATTCCAGCTCGATCACGCCGACACGCTGAAAAGGCGGATTCTGGATCTGCTTGATGAGCGACGGCAGGTCGAGATCGGTCCCCGCCTGCCATGCCGTCGTGAGGACCGTCGAGATGAATGTGTGCTCGCGGCCTCGAGGATCTGCATCCGCACCAGCGAGGGTCAGAAGACTGGTTGCCGTCGCGGTCGCGCGTTCGGCGAGCGCCTCGCGGTCGTCGCGAATTGCGGCAGGAGGGGCTGCAAACGAGCTGAGGATCGAGAGCGGCAGGCCCGCGCGGCTGCCCGGTGTGTAGATCGCGAAGTCCGCCGCCGCTCGGAGCCGTTCGATCCGGGCGCCGTCCTCTCCCCAGTCGGCGAGCCCCTTTCGCCAGAGCTCGGCCTGCTGGGCTGCATACGCGTCGGGCGTGACGCCCGCGCGCCTCGCTTCGTCCTCGTCAATCCACGGCCGGAAGTCCTCGGGCGCCAGCCTGGGAAACGCCAACAACAGATTGGACAGGTCCCCCTTGGGATCGATCGCGATGACGGGAACCCCGTCAATCGCAGCCTCCTCCACCAGCGACAGGCACAGGCCGGTCTTGCCGCTGCCCGTCATTCCCATGCAGACCGCGTGGGTCACCAGATCGCGGGAATCGTACAGAATTGGCGCGCCGAGCTGTTTGCCTGAAGGGTCGCTCTCGCGACCGAGATAGAACAGTCCAAGCTTTTCAATGTCCTGCATAGGGTTCTCCGATGCCGGATGCCAGTCAGCCTGCTATCCACCGATCGACGGGCACCGACAGGAGCCAATAACGCTTTCGGAGCTCGATGACCCGGGACGAGTAATCCTGCTTGGGGATACGTCCGGCGAGCAGCTCGCTCCGCAAACGACGGATTTCATATCGATACAGATCGCTCAACGCGTCTCGCAGCTGGTGCGGCGGGGTCGTCGGAAGCGGGCTGAGTCCGTGCCCCAGCAGCTCTTCGAGGATCCGCTCGTCGTACGTGAAGGTCTCCGGCAACGCTTCTATCTTAAGTTCCCTTGCGCGGTTTGCGCGGGCCTCTGCTACTATGCGCGACACCCCTTGTCGGCTACCACTTCATCGAGGAGCGTTTATGGCTGAAGAGCGAGATACGGGCCCCACCGGAGACAAAGTGTTGACGAAATCGGCAGAAGTGGTAGGAAGCGCGCTCGGCACGGCGGTCAACGCCGCGCAGCAGGCGGGCGCCTCGGCCGCAAAACTGGGGTCTCAGGCTGCCGATGCCGCCGCCTCGACGGCCTCGTCCATGGGCAACGCCGCGGCTGGAGCCGTCCAGCGCACGGCACCCGCCCGCCGCGCCGTCCGCCGCACGGCCCGCAAGGTCGTGAAAAAGGCGCGAACACAGGCGAAGGCGGCGGTCCGGCGCGTCAAGAAAGCTGCCGCCGGCAGGAAAAAAACGGCCCGGAAATCCGCGGGACGAAGGACCGCCGCCCGAAAGGCGTCGAGAGCCCGCGGCAAAAAGGGTGGCAAGAAGCGCTGAAAGACAGAATACAGGAGGCAGAAGGCAGGAGGCGGAATCTGCCTTCTACCTTCTGACTTCTGCTGTCGTCACTGGACGCGCGGTCGTCCCTTGTCCCGCCAGATAGATCCCGTTGAACAGGAATTTGAACGTTCCGTGCGGCTGCGCGCGGAAGGTGATCTCTGGTCCGAACAGGAACAGGTGGCCTGTGCCGACCGTCGCGTCCAGCGCGACGGTGCCGCCATTGAGGTAGCCCTGACCGTACGCCCACCCGCTGCGGAGCGGCGTCGACGTATCGAACCACGCCACGGGACGAATGCCCTTCAGTGCCGCATCGGGACGAAGCTCGTAAACGGGGCTGTTGTCGAAAAACACGTCGACGTGATCGGCGAAGCCGTGCGCGATCGGATTCGTGTTGTCCACGGCGACCCGCAGCACGGATCCGGGAACGTAGTACTTTTCGCGCGGAAGCGGTCGAACGGTCCCGTCGGCGCTCCGCTCGACCAGGTGGTTCTCGATCGGGAGGCCAATTAAACGGGCGAGTCCCGTCGAGCGTCCCACTGCGACGATGGTTCCGCCGTCCTCGAGGAACTTCTTCAACTGGGGTACGGTCTGCGCCGCCGTAATCGCCCCGAGCTGATTCTGGAACTCGCCTGGAATGGTCACCGGCCCGGCACCGCGGCCGCCGCCTCCACCTCCACCGCCACCTCGCCCTCCGCGCCCGCCGCCCTCCGCATTCGGGATCAGATCGCTCGGAAAGACGAGGACGTCATATTTCGCGATCAGGTTTCCAGCGTCGAGAGTCTTCGGAAACACGACCTCGAACGGGAACTCGAACTGCTCGAACAACCAGCGCGTCCATCCTGACGGCATCGACCCGCCGTAGCGATCGGCAAGACCGATCCGCAGTTTGCGAAGCTTCATGACGTCGCCCGCAGGTTGCGATCCCACAGCTTCAATGGTCAGCCCGAGATCGGCCGCGAGCTTGTCCACGATCGCCTTCGTCGAGGACCTCGCTGTCACGTAGATCGCCCCGGCTCTGTCGCCGCTCGTCATCCAGGCAACGTCTTCGCCGGCAGCAAGCAGGCGATTGATCGCGACGAACACGTCGTTCGGGGCGTGCGCGATCACGTAGCCGGCCGTGCCCGTGCCCGTGACCTTACCGGGCAGCGGTTTCTGCAGGCCGTTGACCTTTTCAAACGGTCCATTGAAATCGTCGAGGATGCGATCGAATTGCACGCCCATCTGATAGGCGAGCGTGTAGCCGGCGTTGTCGTATGGCGGCGTCGGTGGACCACCGGGATACGGCACATCGTCGGGATGATCCTGCGGCTCGAACATGTCCAGCACATGAGGCCGGAACGCCTGCGCGGATTTCACGACGAACGATCCGGCCGGGTAGCTCTTGCCGGCGACGGAGAACGGCGCGCTCGCCCGATGCACCGCGACCCCGACTTTGAGCAGCGTGTTGATGAACTTCGTGGCGGTTGGAAAGTCAGGTTGATCCGCGGGAAGAATGTAGCCGCGCGCATCCCGCTGAGCGGGATTTCGGAGCAGGGTCTCGAACTGCTCCTGTGTCCCTCCCCTGGCCAGCACTCCCGCGGCGACGAGCGGCTCGTCGCTCGACGGCGCGTCCGCGCGCCGCGCCGCGCCGTTGACGGCCGTATCGGCGGCAATCACGCGACGGGGCGTCGGGGTCCAGCTGTCGCGGCTCCCGCGCTCGATCGAGTTCTTCGCCATCCGGTAGATGTTGAACAGGAAATTCTCTTTGTTGCGCGACGCGATGTCGATGACGGCGCGGTTCGCCGTCACGGAGTAATCGATCGACTGGCGGAAATGCCAGACCTGCGGTTCGATCGGCGCGTACAGGTTCGAATCCGGGAGCTGCTTCGAGACGATGAACGGGATCGACATCGGCGTCGGAGTGCCGATGGTTTCCGTCAACAGCCCGATCATGTTGTGGAAGTACGTGATCGTTCGTAACCCGCCGTTCCACCAGGTCGAGTAGCTCGAGCCCTTACGCGTCGTCACTCCCGGCTTGCCTTCCGCGACCATGCGCGAGTTGAGCGCGGCGCCCACCAGGTCGATCTCGATCGGGACCTGCGGGTCGAAATTGAAGTTGAAGGGATCGCGGAACGGCGGCGCAAACATCACGGTGCCCGCCGGACCCGTCTGGTGATGGTTGTAGACGATCTGCGGAAACCATTCCAGGAACATGATGCGGTTCATGTTGGTGGTCTCTGCGAGATTCGACATGTAGAAGTCGCGGTTGTTGTCGTGTCCTGCGTACTTGTTATACAGCCGCGGAAGCTGATCCATCGAGCGGTGGGTTGGATCCTGCTCGCGCATGTACCAGTTGGAGACGAGCTCCATGCCGTCTGGATTCGCGTGCACGCAGAGCACGATCACATCGTCGAGGAAGCGGAGCGTTTCGGGATCGGTCCGGCTGACCAGTTGGTAGACCGTCTCGAGCAACTGGTGCGCGCCGAGGACCTCGGTGGCATGCAGACCGCCGTCAATCCAGACGACGGCTTTCCCTTCCTTCGCGAGCGCGCGCGCCTGATCGTCGGTCAGTCCTTCGGCCAGCGCAAGACGCCGCGAGATGTCCCTGTAGCGGTCGAGTTTCTTGAGGTTCTCTGGCGCACTGATGATGGCCATGAGCTGCGGGCGCCCCTCGGAGGTCTTCCCGATCGCGACCAGCTTCATCCGGTTCGATTCTTTTTCGAGCTTGTGCCAGTACTCGGTGAGCTGCGTGTAGTTGGCGAGCTTGTAATCGTCGCCGATGTTGAACCCGAAGAATTGTTTCGGGCTCGTGACGTTGGTCGTCTCGGCGGCGGGAACGGTCGCCAGAGTGGTGACGATCGCGACCGCCAGCGCGAACGTCCGACGCCTCCGTACAAGCATATGGCCTCCCGAGTGGAGGCCATACGATATCAGGAATCATTTGATTTGGTGATTTTGGGATTGGGTGATTTGGTGATTGCGAATCACCCAATCACCCAATCACCCAATCACCAAATCACCCGATCACCCAATCACCCGATCACCAAATCTATTTGATTGGTGCGCCGCGCGGCGACGGGCCGGACTCGGGAAGAGCGCCCGAGAGCGTCGCGCCATCCTCGTAAATCGTGCCGTCCGCGTTCGATCCGTAGAAGTGCGGGTTGCCGACCGGATCCATAGGATCGCCGATGACGACGTAGCCGGGGGCGCCCACGCCGGCGGCCACGCCGTTGCAGCTTGGCGGCGCGCCGGGCAACGACGTCCCGGTCATGCTGAAGGTGTATCCGCTCTTCACGAACGTCGTGCCGCTCGCGAGCTCTGGCGGCAGGAATGCCTGGAACGCTGACGGCGGTTTGACGCCGAGCGTCTGCAGATCGGCGGCGTAGAAGCCGGATCCACACGTCACGGCGAAGCTCAGTTGTGCGCTGTTGATGACCCGCAGTGTGCCGACGGCCGACGCCGCCTGTGCGACGCCGCGCGCGCGCATCAAGCCGGGTATCGCCATCGTCGACAACAGGCAGATCACGGAGCACACGAAAAGCAGGTCGATCAGCGTGAAGCCCGATTCGCTTCTGAGCGATGCTGTTTTGTGCACAGCCATTGGGTCAACTCCCCAGACACTTTTCGGCACTTTTGCCATTTTTCGGCAGTCCAAAAGTGTCCCGACGGCCTCTGTGCGCCGCACACCGGCGCATCTCAAGTTATGTCCTTGCTATCGTTTACGAGCGGGTGGCACCCGCCGGCGTCAGGGAGGAGTGCAAGTGCTGAGCCGGGATCGACCCCGGCGCTCAGATCGTGTGCAGTTCCGTGAGTGTCCCCTTTTAAAAACGTGACACTCACATTTTTAAACCGTGACACTCACGTTTTTAAAACGTGAGTGTCCCCATTTCAGCGGGTCAGCTTGCGGTACTTGATCCGGTGGGGCTGGTCGGCCTCGGCGCCCAGGCGACGGCGGCGGTCGGCCTCATAATCCTGGTAGTTCCCCTCGAACCACACGACCTTGCTGTCTACTTCGAACGCCAGCATGTGCGTCGCGATGCGATCGAGGAACCAACGGTCGTGGCTGATCACCACGGCGCATCCCGCAAACGACAACAGCGCCTCCTCGAGCGCTCGCAGCGTATCGACGTCGAGGTCGTTCGTCGGCTCGTCGAGCAGCAGCAGGTTCGCGCCTCCCTTGAGCAACTTCGCCAGGTGCACGCGGTTTCGCTCGCCACCGGACAACGCGCCGACCTGCCGCTGCTGGTCGCGCCCCTTGAAGTTGAACCACGACACATAGGCGCGCGACGCGATCGTCCGTTTCCCCAGCTCGACCTCATCGCGGCCGCCGGAGATTTCTTCCCAGACGGATTTGTCCGGCGACAGCGCGTCGCGGCTCTGATCGACATAGCCGATCTGAACGGTCTCCCCCAGCCTCAGCGTCCCGCCATCGGGTTGTTCCTTGCCCGTGATCATCCGGACCAACGTCGTCTTTCCGGCGCCGTTGGGACCAATCACGCCGACGATTCCGCCGCGCGGCAGCGTAAACGTGACGTCATCCATGAGGAGCAAGTCGCCGTACCCTTTCCGCAGGTGACGCGCTTCGACGACGATGTCGCCGAGACGTGGACCAGGTGGAATGTAGATCTCCACCTGTTCGATCTTCTGTGCAGTCTCCTGCTTCAACAGATCTTCGTACGCGTTGAGACGCGCCTTGCCCTTCGCCTGCCGCGCGCGGGGGGACATCCGGATCCACTCGAGCTCGCGCTCCAGCGTCCGCTGACGCCGCGTCTCTGCTTTCTCCTCGATCGTGAGCCGCCGCTGTTTCTGATCCAGCCACGACGAGTAGTTCCCTTCCCAGGGAATACCCGAGCCGCGATCGAGCTCCAGAATCCAGCCGGCAACGTTGTCGAGGAAGTAGCGATCGTGGGTGACGGCAACGACGGTGCCCGGATAGTCCTTGAGAAACCGCTCGAGCCACGCGACCGATTCAGCGTCGAGATGATTCGTCGGCTCGTCGAGGAGCAGCAGATCCGGCGACTTCAACAGCAGCCGGCACAGCGCGACGCGGCGGCGTTCGCCACCCGACAGCGTCGCGACGTCGGCGTCCGGAGGTGGAAGCCGCAGCGCATCCATCGCGAGCTCCACTCGCGAGTCGAGATCCCACGCGTTGGCGGCCTCGATACGATCCTGGACTTTTGCCTGCTCGTCGAGAACCTTCTCCATCTCCTCGGGCGAAAGATCTTCGGCGAACTTCGCGTTGATCTCATCGTAGCGGGTCAGCAGCGCGCGCACCTCGGCGACCCCTTCTTCGACGTTGCCCAGGACGGTCTTGGACGGATCGAGACGCGGCTCCTGCGGCAGGAAGCCGACGGTGATCCCGTCGGCCGGAAACGCCTCGCCCACGAACTCGTGATCCTGACCCGCCATGATGCGCAGGAGCGTGCTCTTCCCTGCCCCGTTCATGCCGAGCACGCCGATTTTCGCGCCGGGAAGAAACGAGAGCCAGATGTCCTTGAGGACGACGTGGTCGGGAGGATGAATCCTCCCGAGCCCTTTCATTGTGTAGATGAACTGCATATATCGCGGCGAATACCTGTCAATGTTAAATGCTAAATGTTGAATGTTAGATCAAGGAACTATCCTACATGGCTGACGTGGTCGTGAACGGCGGGACCGGCTACATCGGACAGCGGCTGGTCCGGGCGCTCACCGCGCGCGGCCACCAGGTGCGTGTGCTCGCTCGGCCGCAGTCCCTGTCGCGTGTGCCGGCTGGAGCAATGCGTGTCGTCGGAGACGCGCTTGATGCGGGCTCCGTCGCAGCCGCGCTCCGTCCGGGCGACGTCCTAATCCACCTCGTCGGCACGCCTCACCCGAACCCGTCGAAGGCTGCCGAATTTCAGCATCCCGCGCCGATCATGCAGGCCTACATCGACGCCAGGGTCGCCGGCGAAGCGGCGATTCGCGAAGCAGGGCTCACCGCCACGGTGCTCCGCCCGTGGTACGTCCTCGGCCCGGGCACAGGTGGGCCGCCGGATTGCTCCCGTTGTACTGGGTCCTCGAGCTGATCCCGTCGCCTAAAGGCGGACACTACAAGGCATTGTTGGGCCGCAGCGTCGACGGAATCTTCACGGCCGCCGGCTCGGGGGTGAAATCCTCGCCGGGATTGATGAAGCGATCCGCCTCCAGCTTGTACTGCTTGTCGTACAACGTCCGGTATCGGCCGCCGAGCGCGAGCAGCTCGTGATGCGTCCCGCGCTCGACGATCTCCCCGTGCTCGAGGACCAGGATCTGATCGGCGCTGTGAATCGTCGACAGCCGGTGCGCGATGACGAACGTCGTGCGGCCGCGGCGCAGCGACCTGAGACCGTCCTGAATGAGCGCCTCGCTCTCGCTGTCCAGGCTCGATGTTGCTTCGTCGAGCACGAGGATTCGCGGGTCGGCAAGTATCGCCCGCGCGATCGCGACGCGCTGGCGCTGCCCGCCCGACAGCTTCACGCCCCGCTCGCCGACGACGGTGTCGTACTGCTTCTCGAAAGCGTCGATGAACTCGTCGGCGTGCGCGATGTGGCTGACGCCCTTGATCTCGTCGAGCGTGGCATCGGGCCGACCGTAGCGGATGTTGTCGGCGATCGTGCCGTCGAAAAGAAAGTTGTCCTGCAGCACCACGCCGAGCTGCGACCGATAGTCGCGCAGCCGAATCGTGGCGAGGTCCAGTCCGTCGACGAGGACGCGCCCCGTCTTCGGGCGGTTGAAGGCCATGACCAGGCTGATCAGCGTGCTCTTGCCCGAGCCACTCGATCCGACGAGCGCAGTCGTCGTTCCGGCGGGCGCCCGGAAGCTCACATCCTTGAGCACAGGCACACCGGCGTTGTACTCGAACCCGACGTTCTCGAACGTAATCTCGCCGTCGATGTCGCCGAGAGGATTGCGCTTCGCGTCCTCCTGATCCTCGGTCGCCGTCTGCATCAGGTCGCGGATGCGATCGAGGCCGGCAAACGCCTCGCTGATCTGCGTGCCGATTGACGCAATCTGGACGACCGGAGCAGCCATCAGTCCAGTAAAGAAGATGTACGTGATGAACTCGCCGAGCGTCATGCGGCCCGCGAGAATGGCGCGGCCACCGATCAGGATCATCGTGACGCCGATCACGCCGACGATGACCGTCGAGAACGCGGTAATCGACGACACACCGGTAATCGACCTCGCGATGTTGCGATACAGCCGATGAACACCCCTGGTGAAAACCAGCTCTTCACGCTTCTCAGCTGTGTAGGTCTTGACGATTCTGATGCCGCCCAGCGTCTCGTTCAGGCGTCCGGTGACTTCCGCGTTGATCTTGCCGCGCTCTCTAAATAGCGGTCGCAGACGGTTGAAGGCAATCGCCATCCCGCCGCCGAACGCGCCAAGCATGACGAGCGTGACCAGCGTCAGCCACCAGTTCAGGTAAAACAGGTAGGCCAGCGCGGCGATCGCCGTCACCACGCTGCCGGTGAGCTGCACGAGACCCGTGCCGACCAGGTTCCTGATCCCCTCCGCGTCGGACATGATGCGCGAGATGAGCACGCCCGACTGCGTCGAGTCGAAGTAGCCGACGGGAAGCCGCGCCACGTGCGCCTCGACACGACGCCGCATGTCCGTGATGGCGCGCTGTGCGGCGACGCCGAGCACCTGCGACAACGCGAACGACGTGACCGCCTGGACAATCGTTGCGGCCCCTGCCGCGAACGCGAGCGGCGCGAGAAGATCCGCCCGGTGCTTCCCGACGACGTCGTCTATGAGGGATTTCGATGTCCAGGGCAGGACGAGCCCGGCGAGGCGATTGATGAGCATGAGGCCGAGCCCGAGCGATAACCGCCACCGGCGCGCCCAGACGAGCGCCCTGGCCTCCTGCCACGCATTGGAGACGTTGACCTTCTTTTTCTCCGCTTTCGGGCTGGAATCTGCGGATTTGAGCGCGACCGCCGAGCGGCCCGCGCTTTCGCGGCCGCTCCGGTGCCCGCCGCTTCGCATAGGAATCATATGACGTTAGGACGCCACTCGGGGGAGAGGCGTCCCTTTGTCAGAATTGCACCTTCAACTCCCCAACCACCTGCCGCTTCAGGATGTCGCCAAAGACGTGCTGCTGGATCTCCTGATTGAAGAGATTGACCACTTTCACTGAAGTCGTCAGCCGGTTGCTCGCCCACTTGACGCCGAACCCGCCGTTCACGAGCGTGTAGGAGTCGGTTGTCCCGTGGTAGCGATCGTCGAGCACGTCCTGCCAGAACGCGCTGTCCGAATACGCCACCGTCAGGTTCCCCATGTAACGCCCGCGGTTGGCGCCGAAGCCGATGTTGAATCTGTTTTTCGGGGGCAGGTTCAGTTCGGAGATATCGAACCCGTCCGGCTCCGGCTTCGCCTGATACGAGTAGTTGGCAAACCCGTTCACGTACTGATTGATCGACGAATTCACGCCCAGCTCGAACCCCTTCTGCGTCGTCCGGCCGAAGTTGAGGTAAGTGAACTTGGCCGGGAAACTGCCGCCGGGCACGAGCGCAATCACCTGAGGCGGAAGCGGAATCGAGGTCCATCCTGGTGGAGGATTCGCGGGCGTGTAGCGAGCGGTCCGATCCTCCGTGAAGAGAATGTCGTTCTTCGTTCTGTTGACGTAGAACGCGGCCGACACCACCGCCTTGCCCTTCGCGACGATGCCCGTGTAGCCCACTTCGAACGCATCGAGCGCGGTTTCCTTCAAATCTTGATTTCCGACCGAGCGAACGGGCAGCAGATACGTGCGGCCGGCGAGCGCGGGGTTCAGGATTGCGAATGGCGTCAGACTGATCGGCTCCGCAATCGTGACGTCGAGAAAGTTGTTGATGACCGACGGCGAACGGTACGCGCGGTTGTACGACACGCGGAACGTGTGATCGTCCGTCGGCTTCACCATGAACGTTACGCGCGGTGAGGCGACGAAGTTGTCGAGGTAATCGAATCGATCCACGCGCACACCCGCGACGAGACGATACATCCGCGAGAGGAACAGCTCGTCCTGCACATAGCCGCCCCCTTCCGTGCGGTTGCCCGAGTTGGGCGCCAGCGAAAGATCGAACGTGTTGAAACGGAGATTGCCTCCGTACGTCACGACATGTTTCTGCCGAAACGTCTGAACGTTGGACGCCTCGAAATCGAACGTCTTCGTCGCGAAGTTGAAAAGGATGGGTTGACCCTTGGCATCAACCGTCAACAGGTTCGTCGCATCGCCGTTCAGGATGTTGGTGAAGAAGCCCGCGTGAAAGCCTTTGTCCGCGTAGTTCACCTTGCCGTAGCCCATCACCGACCCGTTGTTGATGCTGAACGGGCCGATGCCGGTGTGCATGATGCCTTTCGTGCCCGCGACGCCGCCCGAGAACGACAGCTTGCGTCCATCGGCGTAGTCGTAGTCCGCGCGTGCGTCGAACTTCGGCTGCGCGGTTCCCTCGTTCTTGAACGGCGGATACGGGTTTCTGGGGATCTTGCAGACCTCCGGGATGTCGCACGGAATCGCGCCCGACGGTCGCGGCAGCGGATCCTGTGTGTAGCCCCCCGCCGAGATCTTGTACGCCCACCGATCGTTGACGGCTTGCGCGTGGGTGCCGCTGACATAAAACAGCGTGCCCGCACCCTCGTCGGAGCTGCTGGTCGAACGATCGAATCCGCCGACACCGAGGCTGACGGTCGTCCCCTGCATCTCGCGCGGCGCCTTGGTAATCACGTTCACGACGCCGTAGAGCGCGTTCGCGCCCCAAACCGCGGACGCGGGGCCGCGAATGACCTCGACCTGCTTGATTTCATTCAGGTTGACCGGCAGGAAGTCCCACATCACGAAGCCAAAGAAGTCCTGATAGAGGCTCCGGCCGTCGAGGAGCGCCAGTTGACCGGTCGCAAGAGTCCCCGTGGCGGCACGTGAAGTCACATTGATGTCGCGCGCGGACACCTGGGTGAGGTTGACGCCGGGAACCGCGCGGAGCAGCTCCGCGAAATTCTGGCTGGGAGCGCTCTGAATCGTCTGCGCCCCGATGACGGTCATCGTCGCCGGCGCGTTGATCAGCTTTTCCTCCGTCTTCGACGCGGAGACGACGACGGTTTCCTCGTACTTCTGCGGCTCGTCCGGCTTCTGCTCGGGCTTCTGGGGGGCTGGCGGCTGGTCCTTCGACTGACCACCGGCCGGCTGCGACTGCTGCGCCAGCAGGGCGGGAGCGCTTGCGACCAGCAGCGCGGCCGCCAATGCGAAACGACACACACATCTCATACGGGTTGCTCCTCGGGCGCCCGCCGGCCAGCCGGGCGCCAAGTACCTGTAAGTGCTGTGATTACGGCGTAGCGGGTATACCACATTCGGTCCGCCCCGTGCCAGCCCTCCCCCCGAAAGGGGGGCGAAGGGGATATGCCGGTGGGCCCGTATAGACTGATGGGCCGATGTCCAAGCTGCCCGTCATCGCTGCGGAGGAGTGGAGCTCCTGGCCCGACGAGAAGCTACTCGACCTGCGCATCTGCCAGCTCGGAGTCAACATCGACGGGAGCGCGCTGGAACCGCGGCTGGCGGAGCTCGATCAGGAATTGCAGGCCCGGGGCCTGAAAGAATTCCGGCCGCACTATTGGCTATCGGATGAGTGGTTCACGCCGGACGGCGTAGCGGGCGTGGCGATCCCGTTCTACCTCGCGCATCCGCGGCTCGAAAAGCTCGAACGCGCGCAGATGCTGGAGGTCGAAGGCGGCACGCCGCGATGGTGTATGCAGATCCTGCGGCACGAGGCAGGGCACGCCATCGACAACGCCTACAAGCTACGTCAGCGGCGACGGCGTCAGCAGGTGTTCGGACCGTCTTACCGCGCGTATCCGGAGTATTACGATCCGAAACCATACAGCAAGAGCTTCGTGCTGCATCTCGACAGCTGGTACGCGCAAAGCCATCCGGATGAGGATTTCGCGGAAACCTTCGCGGTGTGGCTGAACCCGCAGTCGGACTGGGGGTCGCGGTACGCCGACTGGCCTGCGCTCAAGAAGCTCGAATACATGGACGCGCTGATGCGCGACGTGGCCGACAAGAAGATGCTCGTCCGCACGCGCCGCCGCGTCGATCCGCTTCCGTCGATTCGTAAGACGCTACGGTCGCACTACGAGCGCAAGCGCCGGCATTACGGTCTGCTCCACCCCGACTTTTACGATCGCGATCTCCGGCGGCTGTTCTCGGACCAGCCGGAGTATACGGGCAACATGAAGGCGGCTCGTTTCATCGCGCGCGTCCGGCGCGACGTGCGACGAATGGTTGCGAGCTGGACGGGCGAGTATCAATACACCATCGATCAGGTGATCGAAGCGATGACGAAGCGCGCGAACGAGCTGAACCTCAGGCTGACCGGACCCGAAGATCGCGCGAAGCTCGATTTCATCGTGCTGCTGACAGTGCAGACGATGAACTACCTGCACAGCGGCCGCCACCGGGTCGCCCTGTAGCGCGGGGCTTTAGCCCCGCGGCGCGGGCTTTAGCCCCGCGTCCGCGTCCGCGCCCCGCGTCCTATTCCGCTCTCAACACAACGACCGGATCGATCCTGGCGGCCAGACGCGCGGGGATGTAGCTCGCGAGACATGCCACGCCGGCAAGCACGCACACGACGACGCTCAGAACTGCAGGATCCGTCGGGCTCGTCCCGAACAGGATGCCTTCGAGCATTCGAGTGCCCGCCCATGCGCCAAAGAGTCCCAGTGCAAGGCCCGGCGCGATCAGTTTTCCCGCGGAGGCGAGAATCAGTCGCACGATGTCGCGACGGGTGCCGCCGAGCGCGAGCCGGATGCCGATCTCGCGCATGCGACGGCGCAAGCCGTACGCCGTCACACCGTAGAGGCCTGTCGCCGCCAGCAGCAGCGCGACGACCGACAGGCTCGACATCAGCAGGCCGACGAAGCGTGCCGGCGCCGCCTCTTTTCGAAACGCCGCCGCCATCGTCATGACGTCCTCGAGCGGTTGATCCGGATCGACCGCCTTGACCGCCGCGCGGAGCTCCGGCGCAAGTGCCGCCGCATCCCCTGGAGTGCTGACCATCAGGCCGAAGTCGCGTCCGGGTTCGGCAGCGAAAGGCACGTAGGCATATGACACGACGCGGTCGCTCATCACCCCGCCTCCCTCGTTTCCAACGACGCCGACAACGGTGAGCCACCGGCCGTCGCCGAATCGAATGCGACGTCCGAGCGGGTTGATCCCGGGCCAGATTCGCTGCGCCATCGCAAGGTTCACGATGGCAGCATCACGATCGTCTGGACTCAGCTCTCGCCCTGCGTGGATCGGCATCCCGAGCATTCGGAAATAGCCGGGCGTCACCGCGAAGTAGAAGCTTGGCGAGGCTCCCTCGGGAACGGACGAACGTCCCTCCACCGTCACCTGACGCGTTTGAGCGCCGAACCCGCGGAAGAAGACAGTCCGCGTCACACCAGCCCGGACGTTCGGCACGCGAGCCAGCTGCTCGAGAACGCTGGTCACGAAGACGTTGATCGCGACGGGATTGTCGTAGCGGCGATCGGCCAGCGATATGTCACCCTCGAGCACGTGCGCGGCGTCGTATCCGGGATCGAAGTGAAACGTACGCGAGAAGGACTTGATGAGGAGGCCCGCGCACGCGAGCAACACGAGCGCGAGCGCGAGCTGCCCGACCACCAGGCCGCCTGCCATACGACGGCCGCGGCGACCGGCCGTCGTCGTGCCTCCCTCCTTCAGCGTCGCCTGTGGATCGTGTCGCGCGCCGTGAAGCGCGGGAACGGTGCCAAACAGAAGCGCCGTGCCGATGGTCACCGCGGCGCAGAAGACAAAGACGTGCCAGTCGATGCCGAATCTGATCCAATACGGAGCCTCGACGCCGAACGACGCAACAATCAGGCGGCTCACCCACAACGCTGCGCACAGGCCGAGAAACCCGCCGGCGGCGCTGAGCATTGCGCTTTCGACGAGAAGCAGTCGAAAGATGCGGGCTCGTGTGGACCCGATGGCCATCCGAATCGAGATTTCACGCTGCCGCTCCGATGCGCGGACGAGCAGCAGATTGCTGACGTTGGCGCAGGCGATCAGCAGCACGAACGTGACGGCACCGAGCAGAACGATTGAGGGAGCCACGGTCTCGGCGGTCATCGCTTCGCGCAACGATCGCACGCGCGTCGTCCACTTCGCGTTCGTTGCGGGGTGCGCCGCCGAAATCGCCGCGGCAATCGTCTTCATCTCGGCGTCCGCGCTGCGCACGTCCACTCCCGAACGCAGGCGGCCGATGATCGACAACGACCGATCGCTGCGCATCGCTGTCTGCATCGCCGGGGCCAGCGGAATCCAGAACTGCGCGAACTCCGGAAAGCGGAAGCCGGCTGGCATCACACCAATCACGACATGTGGTATGCCGTTGACCTTGAGCGTCTTTCCCAGCACCTGCGGGTCGGCTCCGAAGCGCCGGCGCCAGAGCGATTCGCCGATCAGAACGACGGGGTCCGCCCCGATCCGCTCGTCTGCCGCCGCGAACGTTCGCCCGAGCGTCGGTGTGATTCCAAGCATCGGAAACAGATCCGCGGAGACATAGGCAGCTGCGAGGCGTTCCGGCTCTCCACCTCCCGACACGATCATTCGCAGTTCGTGGAACGCCCCGACCGACGTAAAGGAAGTGGCGCTCGACCGCCAGTCGAGCAGCGTCGCGTACGAGGTGCCGACCGCGCATCCCGCGCAAAGCTCCGTCGAGCTGGTCTCTTCGATGTCGACGAGCGTTCGCTCGTCGGCGAACGGCAGCGCCTTGAACTGCACCGCGTTCACGAAACTGAAAATGGACGTGTTCGCGGCAATGCCAAGGGCCAGCGACAACACCGCGGTCGTGACCATTCCGGGCGACCGCCGCAAATTGCGAAGCGCGTACCTGACGTCCTGAATCATGCAAAAGAAAGACGAGCCGGCAGAGGATGTGTTAACGACGGATTCTGGCGACCACCGATTCGAGGGACTGTTCGCGCAGGCGGGGATACGCGCGTCGCGCGGCCCTGGCTCGATCGATCCCCCACGCCTGCAGCAGCGCGCGAACGCTCTCCGGGGGCTGTTGGGCGACGAAGACCCGATCGGGCTGACCGTCGGATCGATCGACGAGCACATGCATCGGGCTGCGCTCGTCGGTCGCGAAGCGCCTGCCCCACTCCGCGAGGTCGCGCGCGAGATCGGGACGCGCTTCCTGTTGTTCGATCCCGACGATCACCGTACCGCGGGTGCCTTCGGCGCTGGCGATGTCGGCGAGCAAGGCGGCCATCGACCACCGGGTCAATTCAATCCACTCGGCGGGCTCCGATCGATCGCCGGTCCGCTCGGTCGTCCAGTGCCAGGACAACCCCGTCTCGAACATCGCGTCGACGCGATCCCGCGGATTTTCGGCGAAGAGCGACAACTCGTACGCGATCGGGCCGTTCTCGCGCAGATAACAGGCCACGCCTGTCTGCCGTCGGCGCGAACCGCCGAACCGATCGAGCAGCCACTTCACAGTGCGAGCTTACCATCCGGATTTGGTGATTGGGTGATTGGGTGATTGGGTGATTGGGTGATTTGGTGATTGGGTGATTTGGTGATTGATAGAATGAAATCATGCGGATTCATCGCGTGTTGTTCTCTCTCGCATTAATGATGGTCACCGTTGCTCCGATGCCCGCGGGTCCATCCCCGCAGTTGCCGCCTCCCGCGATAGAAACGCGCCCCACCGTTTCGCCTGAATGGCTGATGCCGTACCGCGACGCGGCGGCGCGGCTGATTGGGGCGTCGCTCGCGTCCGACGCGGCATGGCAACGGCTCGCGTACATCGGCGACACGTTCGGCCATCGTTTGAGCGGCTCGCCCAATCTCGAGGCGGCGATCCGCTGGGCGGTGGAGGAGATGCAGCGGGACGGTCTCGAGAACGTGCGCGCCGAACCGGTGAAGGTCCCGCATTGGGTTCGTGGCCGCGAGAGTCTCGAGATCGTCGGGACGATTCCGCAGCCGCTCGTCATGCTCGGTCTCGGAAACAGTATCGGGACACCGCCAGGCGGCATCGAAGCAGACCTCGTTGTCGTCCACAGCTTCGAAGAGCTCGACGCCATGCGCGCTCGCGTCAGGGGACGGATCGTGCTCTTCAACGTTCCGTTCGCAACGTACGGCGAGACGGTTCGTTACCGCAGCGCCGGTCCGTCGCGCGCGGCGACGCTCGGCGCAGTAGCCGCACTGGTGCGCTCAGTCGGCCCCCCGGGCCTGCGGACACCTCATACCGGCAGTCTTCAGTACGCGGAGGGGCAACCTCAGATTCCGGCGGCAGCCGTCACGGCGGAAGACGCGGCGCGGCTGCAGCGGATGTCCGACCGTGGCACGCAGGTGCTGCTCAAGCTGATGATGGAAGCGCATTTTCTTCCAGATGCGGACTCGGCAAACGTCGTGGGCGAGATTCGCGGTCGCGAGCGGCCCGACGAGGTCGTCGTCATCGGCGGCCACTTCGACTCGTGGGACGTCGGAACCGGATCGACCGACGATGGGAGCGGGTGCGTGGCGACGTGGGAAGCGCTGCGTCTGATGAAGAAGCTGAACCTGCGGCCGCGGCGCACCGTACGCGTCGTTCTCTGGACGAACGAGGAGAACGGCGGCCGGGGCGGCGTGAGCTACCGCGACCGGCATCAAACAGAACTCGGCAGCCACGTCATGCTGATGGAATCCGACTCCGGTGTTTTGCACCCGCGCGGGTTCGGATTCAGCGGCACCGATGCAGCACGCGCGAAGATCCGTGACATCGCAATGCTGCTGTCCGGAATTCAAGTCGACGCAATCGGCCCCAGCGGTGGCGGCGCCGACATCAGCCCGAGCGTGCAACAGGCGAACATTCCGGCGCTCTCGCTCGAGAGCGACGGAAATTACTTCCTCATTCACCACACACCGGCCGACACCATCGACAAGATCGATCCGATGGAGATGTCACGCTCCGCCGCCGCAATCGCGGTCATGGCCTACGTCGTCGCGGAGATGCAGGAAACGCTTCGGTAATCGGCTAATTGTGTAATCGGATAATCGGGTAATCTGGCTTGCTCGGGCTACCGCCCGCGCTTCAAAGCAAGATTACGCAATTACCCGATTACTCAATTACCCGATTGTTTCGTCGTATACACGAGATAGTCCGCCCGCTTGCGATCCTCTTTAACGGGGCGTGCCGCATCGAGATCGTCGACGGGCAGGATGGAGAGTACGATGACACGACGGCCCGGGAGGCGACGGCGCGTGCTCTCGACGGTTCCCTGACCGAAGTCGGTGTGGAAAGAGCCGTTGATGTGGACGATCGCCGTGCGGGCATCGCGGGCGGTCCGAAGCGTCTCCGCCACGGACTCCCCCATCGTTTCGTCCTTGACGCACTGCGCGAGATAAAAGCGATTGGAGTCAGCTGACGGAGGGATCGCGGACCCTCGCGACGGGTGCTCGCGCATTGAGGCGAGGAAGCGGTCGTAGTAGTCCCCTTTTGCCGGACAGCGAATCTCCGCCGCCGCAAGCCGTCGGGCGTCGCTCAGCGAGTCCAGCGCGCTCATTCCGGCCTTCGCCACGTCGGACGCGATACGTCTGGGAACGTTCGATGCGACGATCGGAATCTGGTTCGCGCGCGCGAACTCGACGCTCGGTCTGTAGTCGGTGGCGTAGCGCGGCCAGGGGCGCGCAGCGCGCAGGAACTCCTCTTCGGTCGATTCGCCGGACGCGTAGCGATCGATCGCCGGCTGCACATCGCGCTCGAACATCTCCATCGCCACGACGAGCGGCGTCCGGCGTCGCTTCAGTCCTTCGAGCATGGCGAGCTCGAGCCGGTGCGTGTTGCGATCGTCATGCTGTTCACCCACGAACACGACGGCAGCGCGACCGAGGTCCGCGAGCATCGTCTCGAAATCCGTGAAGGCTTTCTTGTGCGTGTCGTAGACGCGTTGTGGAACGTACGAGGAAGTGGCCGGTGGTTGAGCCGCCTGCAGAAGCGGCATGAACAAAAAAAGAACCAGAATCACGCGAGCTCCGCGCGCACCTTGCCTCGCCTCCTGCCCGACCCGAGCTGCGTGAGCTGCCGATCGTGCAGCCTGCTCAACGTGAGCTGACCGACGATCGCGCCGATCAAGGCCATGAACATGTCCCACTGCGTGTCCCACGGATCCCCCTGGGTGCCCAGGAAGTCCGTCGCCGCAGCGCCGCCGATGAGCGCCGACCACCACTCGATGAACTCATAGCAGGCGCTCACCGCCAGGCAAATGCACGTGACGATGAAGAAGAGCCAGGGGCCGCGGCTGAGGGGCGTGCGCCGGAGAAGCACTTCACGTGCGATCAACGCCGGGACGAACCCCTGCGCGAAGTGCCCGATGCGATCGTAATGATTCCGCGCGAAGCCGAACGCCTGCTCCATCCAGAACCCGAGCGGGACGCGTGCGTAGCTGTAGTGCCCGCCGAGCATCAGGATCAGCGCATGAATGAAGATGAGCGTGTAGACCAACGGGGTCAGCGGAAAGCGTCGATACGTGAGGACCAACACCGGCACGGCAAGGAAGATCGGAAAGACTTCCATCACCCACGTGCCCGTCTCGTAGGGATGGACGGCGGAGATGAGAAGAGCAATCAGACCGAGAATGAGAAGAACGAGCGGATAGGTTGTGCGCATGCAGCAGGGATTCTAGCGGAGCGGCATCGCTGCCGCACCCCAGATCCGCTGCGTCCTGCGTCCCTGCACGAAAAATACCGCGTTGAGCCGGTCGCGCTGCCACTCGGATCGGAGCGGCACGCGCGAACGGAGCTCGACGGCATCCCCGACTTTGCCGAGCGCAACGACCTGGCGCACGACCGCATCGTGACGCAGCGTGCGGCCGCCGTTTTCCCCGCGCTTCACGACCGTTGACAGCCCGTCTTCCGTTATGACGAGCGTCGCCTCGAGGGACTCGCGGACGGCCTCTGGTGGCAGGGCCGAGACCGTTGTCGCCGCGACGATCGCGTTTCCTTCAACGACGGCGGTCGACGTCAACCGCGCGTGCGGCTGTTTCGCCGCACGCTCGATGGCCTTCCTGGCCGCACCGGCGTCGCTGCCGACGAACTCGTCGCGGCCGTCGACGACCATCTGCGGTGTGTAGATCCGGTCGCCGCCGAACACACGGCCGTAGCTCTCCTGCCGGCGCGTCGCATCGGGAAGTGCCGCACGATCCTTCCACCCGAGCTCGTCCCAGTAGGTCACGTGGAGCCCAAGGGGAATCACCGTCGCACCGGCCACCGGCTGCTCCTTCAGCAACACGGTGAGCACCTCGTCGGCCGGCGGACAGCTCGAACACCCCTCAGACGTGAACAGCTCGACCAACACCGGCACAGACGCCTTGCCGGGCTGCGGTCCTGGCAGCAGCATCACGATCAGCGTAGCTAGTATCAGTCGCACCGGAATTCAATCAACAATCTGCAATCTGCAATCTGCAGTTGCCAATAGGAACTAGCGTTTGTTTGCCTCGATGTCGATCTGCACCTGGATCTCATCGCCTACGACAGGCGCTGCTTCGACCATACGATTGTACTGGAGTCCGAAGTCGCGGCGGTTCAATTTCGTGCTCGCGAACGCGCCAACTTTTGAGCCGTTCGGCTGTTTGAGAATCGGCGACGGCCCCTCCACAGCGAGCGTCACCTCCTTCGTCACCCCGTGCAGCGTCAAATCGCCGATCATGCGGAATTTACCCTTGCCCGCCGGCTCCACGCGCTTCGACTTGAACGTAATCGTCGGGTACTTCGCGACGTCGAAGAAGTTGTCCGACCGAAGATCCTTGTCGCGGTTTTCGACCCCGGTGTTGAGCCCGTTGACGTCGATCGTGACGTCGGCTTTGATGCTGGCGACAGACTTTCCGTCGTAGTCGATCGTGCCCGAGACCTTGCCCAGCGTGCCCCGGACGGTCGACACGAGCATGTGCCTGACGCTGAACTGCGCGGATGTATGGTTGCTATCGACCTGCCAGGTATTCGGGCCTGCCGCCGCTTGTGCGGGTGCCGCCGGCGGTTGGCCTGACGGTGGTTGCCCTGACGGCGCCTGTGCAATGACGGACGCAGCGGCCAGTGCGAGAGCGGCCGCTGTGGTAACAACGGAACGGTTCATCGGGTCTCCTCCCTGGCGTTAAGACGACTCAGACGCGTCCGCCGTTTCACCCTTCACATAAGGCTCGCGGAGGTGCACGGGGAGCGTCCTCTGGCGGATCTTCAAATTGATCATCTCGACGAACACCGAAAAGCCCATCGCGAAATAGATGTAACCCTTTGGTATGTGGTGATCGAAGCCTTCGAGCAGCAGCGAAAGGCCGATCAACAAGAGAAAACTCAGCGCCAGGATCTTGACGGTCGGGTGCCGGTGCACGAAGTCGCTGATCGGCCCCGCCGACACCATCATGATCAACACGGCAATCATGACCGCCGCCACCATCACCGACAGCTGGTCGACCATTCCCACGGCCGTGATCACCGAGTCGAGCGAGAACACGATGTCGAGAAGCATGATCTGGATGAGCACCGCCGCGAACGAGACGCGAGCGCGGCTGGACGCGCTGCCCTCCTCGCCTTCGAGCCGGCCGTGGATTTCGTGCGTGCTCTTCGCCAGCAGAAAAAGACCGCCCGCGATCAGAATGAGATCGCGCCCGGAAAGCTCGTGACCGAAAAGAGCGAAGAGCGGGGCGGTCAACCTGACGATCCACGCGAGCGAGAACAGGAGCAGGATGCGAGTGCCCATCGCGAGCAGCAGGCCGAGGCGCCGCGCGGCGGCCTGCCGGTCGTCCGGCAGCTTTCCGGCGAGGATGGAAATGAAGATGATGTTGTCGACGCCGAGGACGATCTCGAGGAACGTGAGCGTCGTGAGAGCAATCCAGATCTGCGGGTCAGTCAGCCAGGTCATCATCGTCTCAATATCTCCACACGCAGCTCGGCAAACCCGCCGAGCTCGTAGTACTCCACTTTGAGGTTGCGGCGACCGCCTGCCAGCGGCGCCCGATCGATCGCCGACTCGTGCGGCGTCCAGCGATCGATGACGCGCTCGTCATCGACGAAGACCCGCACGCCATCGTCAGAGATCGTGCGGATCTCGTACTGCCCGGGCGGCAGTTCCACGCGGCCCTCCGCGACGACCGCGACTCGATCGGGAGGAACGCCGTCGGCAATCGAGCGCCCGGACATGAAGTCCAGACGATCGCGATGCTCCGTCTTGATCGGCGCGCCCGCGAGCACTCGCGCGAACGCATCGACGTGAGCGTCCGGCGTGGACTGTTCGTCGAAGCTGTAGTAGCGGACCAGCCAGTCGACGGGCACGAAATAGCGCGCATAGCCGAACGTGTACGGCGCGCCGGCCGGCGTCGTATCACCTCGAGGTCCGACAACCGACCGACCGCGATACGTCAGCCGCACGTCGAAGTCGATCGTCGGCCCGGAGGCGGGCGTGACGGTGATCTCGCCGGGCACCCTGCCCTCCGTCGGGCTGACTGCGGCACCGCGAAGAGAAGAGACGCGCCAGTCGCCCGGAGGTCCGAGTACGCGCAGGCTCAGCGGCCGTGCATCCGAACGACTGGCCGGCCATAGCTTGGGATGCTTCCAGTCGTACGGTCCCCACTCATCGACGATGATCGCGTCGCGGCCACGACGGTCTGCCTCGGGCATCTTCGCGTCCATGCCGCCCGGAAGCGG
>Ga0114129_10003179_pt1 | contig 23040 bp, 23 predicted proteins | sample RhiMetdeltSRZDD1_FD_80071 | JGI IMG/M metagenome (GOLD analysis project Ga0114129, IMG submission 80071) | Populus rhizosphere microbial communities from Tennessee, USA - Rhizosphere MetaG P. deltoides SRZDD1 (version 2) (version 2) | ecosystem: Host-associated > Plants > Roots > Rhizosphere >... | reverse complement strand
GCTGATCATGGGCGTGCTCGGCTACGTGCTGCGCAAGCTCGACTTCGAGACGGCGCCGATCGTGCTCGGCGTGGTGCTGGCGCCGTTGATCGAGCTGAGCCTGCGCCAGTCGCTCGCGATGTCGGACGGCCGGTACGCGATCTTCGTCGAGCACCGCATCGCCGCCGCGCTGCTGGCGGCAGGTCTCGGCCTCGTGCTCCTGAACCTCTACACGTTCGCGCGCCGCGGACTCGACTGGCGCGCGCGGATGGCGCTGGCCGAAAAGGGAGACTCGCCATGAAGCGTCGCTTCTCCTTCGTCCTTGCCGCGGTCTTGGTGTTGATCGGGGCGCCGGCTGCCGCGCAGGATGCGTATCCGACGCGGCCGATCACGATGGTCGTGCCGTTTCCGCCGGGCGGCGTCGCCGACCTCACGGCGCGCCCGGTGGCCGCGGCGATGGAAAAGGTGCTCAAGAATCCCGTAAGCGTCGTGAACAAGCAGGGCGCGGCGGGCGCCGTCGGCATGCAATCGGTCGCGGTGGCGAAACCCGACGGCTACACGTTGCTGCTCGCGCTGTCGTCGATCTCGATCATCCCGGAGGCCGACCGCCTCTTCAATCGGCCGCCGGCCTTCACCGTCGAGCAGTTCGCGCCGATCGCCCTGATCTCCGCGGACCCGACGATTCTCGTCGTGCCCGCCGACAAGCCATGGAAGACCGCGAAGGACTTCATCGAGGACGCAAAGAAGCGCCCCGGACAGATCTCGTATTCCTCGTCCGGCATCTACGGCACGCTGCACATGGCGATGGAGCTCCTGTCGCAGGCGGCGGGGATCAAGCTGCGCCATGTCCCGCACGCGGGCGCCGGCCCCGCGTTGACGGCGATCCTCGGCGGCCACGTCGACGCGCTCGCCTCGGGCCCGGCCGTGGTGCTGCCGCACATCAAGGCCGGCAAGCTACGGGCGCTTGCGGGCTGGGGCGACAAGCGGGTGGCCGCGCTGCCGGAGGTACCGACGTTCAAGGAGCTCGGCTATCCGGACGCTGAGTTCTACATCTGGGCGGGGGTCTTCGCGCCGAAGGGGACGCCGGAGCCGGTGCTGGCGAAGCTTCGCGCGGCGCTCCGCGAGGCCGTGAACGATCCCGAGTTCAAGACCTCGATGGAGAAGCTCGAGACCCCGGTGACCTTCAAGCAGGGAGAGGAATTCCAGAGATTCTTCGACGCCGACGCCAAACGGCTGGCCGAGGGTGTTCGGCGTGTGGGGCGCGTCGAGGCAAAGTAACCGTCTCGTACCGCGTGTTACACTTCAGGACGTTATGGCGATCTTGAAGGTCGCGCGCCTCGGTCATCCGGTGCTGCGCCAGCGCGCCGAGTCCGTGGCGGCCGGCGACATCCACTCGGCTCACCTGCAACAGCTCATCGACGACATGATCGAGACGATGCACGAGTACGACGGGGCGGGATTGGCGGCCAATCAAGTGCACGTGCCGCGGCAGATCGCGGTGATCGAGGTCGCAAAAAATCCCCGGTATCCCGAGGCGCCGGAAATCCCGTTGACGGTCATCATCAACCCGGTCGTGACGCCGCTCACCGACGAGATGGAAGACGGCTGGGAGGGCTGCCTCTCGGTGCCCGACATGCGGGGCGTGGTGCCGCGCTACACGGCGGTGAGGCTCGAGTGCCTCGACCGGGAGGGCAGGCCCGTGAGCCTCGTCGCCAAGGAATTCTTCGCCCGGGTGATCCAGCACGAGACCGACCACCTCAACGGCATCGTCTACGTCGACCGGATCCGCGACATGCGCACCCTCAGCCACATCGCGGAGTGGCAGCGCTACTGGCTCGGCGTGCGCGAGCAGAGTGACTAACCCCGGTTCCACCCAGGCGCACGTCCGGCCGCAGCCGGCGACGGCGCGCGTCGTGGCCGTCGTCTCCGATCTCTTTTTCGTCGCGCGCATCCGTGAGACCGCCCGCCTCGCCGACGTCCCGCTCGTGTTCGCGCGCGCGATTCCGGAGATCGACGCGGCGGCGGCCGAGGGCGCGCGGCTCGTGCTGGTCGATCTCACCGGCAGCTTCGACTATGGCGCGATCTTCGCCGCGCTCGAGCGGGCGACGCCACGGCCGCCGGTGCTGGGCTATACCACGCACGCGCTGGCGGCGAGCACACAACCCTGGCACGCACGCTGCGATCGCGTCGTGACGAAAGAGACGCTGACCCGGGAGCTCGCGACGCTGTTGCGCGAGGGTCTTCGATGACCGCCGAGGAGTTCGTCACCGCCCTCGATGCCGAGAACCGCGCCCGGCTGCACGGGCTCGAGCCGGACGCGACGCTGACACCCGAGGTGAAGGGCGCACTCAACGTTCCCAATCTTCTGAAAGTCGCGCTGCGCAACGAGGCGGAAGCGACGCTCATCGCCGGGCGGTGGCTGGCCACGTGCGACGATGTCAGGCTCATGCTCGGGCTGGCGCGCCAGGCCGCCGACGAGGCCAAGCACTACGAGCTGATCGCCAGGCGCCTGGGCGAACTCGGCTTCGACGCCGACGCCTTCGACCCGCTCGCGGGCGGCGTCGGTCCGCTGACGCGGTATCTCGAAACGCTCACGACGAGTGTCGAGCGCGTCGCGGCGGGACAGTTCACGCGCGAGGCCATCGCGATTGTGAAGAACCGCCAGTTCATCGACTTCTGCGAGCGAGTGGGGGACAAGGCGACGGCGGCGCTGTACCGCGACGTCATCGAGCCCGACGAGCGACACCACCACGAGCTGGGGCGTCGCACGTTGCTGCGGCTGGCGACCACGCCCGAGTCGCAGGAGGCGGCCCGGCGCGCCGCCCGCAGCACGCTGGAGCTCGCCGAGGAGCTGCAAAAGAAGGCCCTCGCGACCTCCGGGATCCATCACGCGCCCGGATGCTGATGGATCCGCTGGAGAGCTTCCGCGAGCTGGCGCGCACGGCCGACCACCGGGTCGACCTCACTCGCGCGGCGCTCGCCGTGGCGCGCATCGAGCATCCCGATCTCGACGTCGACCAGGAGGTCGCCCGGCTGGACGCGCTCGCGGAGCGCTCCGGCGCGGCGGCGTCGCGTGGACCACAGGCCGCGCTCGATCGGCTCCTCGCGTTCCTCTTCACCGAGGAGCGCTTTCGCGGTAATGACCGCGAGTACTACGATCCACGCAATTCCTGCCTCAACGACGTGCTCGACCGCCGGCTGGGCATTCCGATCACGCTCTCGGTGCTGACCATCGAGATCGGACGGCGTGTGGGCGTCGAGGTCGAGGGCGTGGGGTTGCCGGGACACTTCATCGTCGGCGCGCGGGTGGGCGGCCGCCGCGTGTTTCTCGATCCATTCAACGCCGGCGAGATCCTCACGCCGGAGCGTGCCGAGGAAGTGGCCGCGCGCGCGGTCGGCCGGCCCGTGAAGCTCGCGGAGGCGCACTGGGCGCCGTGCAGCAAGCACCAGATCGTCGTCCGCATGCTGCGCAACCTCAAGGGTATCTACGCCAAGCGCGAAGACTGGGCTCGCGCGCTCGGCGTGGTCGACCGGCTCCTCGTCCTCGAGGCGGACTCGGGCGTGCACCGACGCGATCGCGGCACCGTGCTGGTCCGCATGGGACGCCTGCACGAGGGCGCCCGCGAGTGGGAACGCTACCTCACCTCGTTCCCCACGGCGCCCGACGCCGACGGCTTCCGCGAGGAGCTGCGTCGGGTGCGCCAGCAGCTCGGCTCGCGTAACTGATGCGCCGGACGATCACCACGCTGGTGATCGTCTGCCTGCTCGTGCCCGGCTGCGCGAGTCGCACGGTGCCGCCGATCGGCGCCGGCGGCCGGCCGTTCGAGCCCGATGCCGACGAGCGTGCGCTCTGGGCAAAGGCGGAGAAAGAAGAAGAAACCCTCCTCAAGAAGGTCAAGGTCTACGACGACGCGATGCTCGCGGACTATCTGGCCCGGGTCGGCGATCGGCTCACGCCCGACGAGATGCGTGACGCCGGCGGCCCCGGCTTCAAGTTCGCGGTGCTGCGGGATCCGACGCTCAACGCCTTCGCGCTGCCGAACGGCCACATCTACGTACACACGGGGCTGCTGAGCCGCCTCGACAACGAATCGCAGCTGGCAATGATCGTCGGCCACGAGATGACTCACGTGACGCACCGCCACGCGCTCTCGCTCGAGCGCGACGGCCAGGCCCGGCAGATCGTTGACCCGGCCGGCTCCATCGCCAGCTCGATCGGCGTCGCGGCGCTGGCGGGCTCGAGGGCGCAGAACGCAAACGACGCCGGCTCCGCGATCATCGGCCAGACGGCGATCGCTATCCTCGGCCTCGGGCTCGCGTTGACGGCCACGGCCGCCATCAGCGGTTATGGGCGCGACCTCGAGCGCGACGCGGACAACGGCGGCATGGACAGCCTCGTGCGCGCGGGCTACGACCCAAAGGAGGCGCCGAAAGTCTTCGCCCTCTTGCGGTCGGAGTCGAAGGACCGCGGCTCGCTCGAGACTTTTTTCTTCGGCAGCCAGCCGAAGCTGACCGAGCGCATCGAGACCACCGAAGCGCTGCTCCGAACCAGGTATGCGCAGGCAGCGCTGGACCCGACGACGACGCGCGACAGCGACGATTTCCGGCTGCGCATGCGCTCGGTGGTGCGCGAAAACGCGCTGGAAGACATTCGCGCCGGACGCTTCGACCTCGCGCAGCGGCAGCTCGATCGCGTGCTCGCGATCACCCCCCGGGACCCGATCGCGCACACATACTACGGCGACCTGCATCGGCTGCGGGCGCAGCGCGCCCGCGACGTCGCGCGCAGGGACGAGCACGCGCGGCTCGCGCTCGCGTCCTACCAGACGGCGATCGACCTGGATCCGACGGCGCCCCAGCCACACCGCCAGCTCGGCTTCCTCTACTACCAGCAGAAGGACACGGCGAAGGCGAAGGCCGCGTTCGAGAAGTATCTCGCGCTCGACCCCGCGGCAGCGGACGCCCGACGGGTCAAGGAGTATCTGATCGAGCTCGACCGCTAGCGACGGCTCAACGGAGGTGCTGAAGCAGCTCGGCGAGTCGATCGGGATCGACGGGCTTCACGAGATGGTCGTCGAAACCGGCCTCGAGCGCGCGCTTTCGGTCGGCGCTTTGCCCATAGCCGGTGAGCGCGACGAGCCGCTGCGGCTGGTGATCCTGGCGTCGGATGAACCGTGCGACCTCGTAGCCATCGAGGATCGGTAAACCGAGATCGACGAGCGCCAGATCGGGATGCAGTCGCGACGCGGCGCGCACCCCTTCCGTGCCGTCCGATGCTTCGATCACCTCATGGCCCTCGTGCTCCAGCAGGACCTTGAGCATCTCGCGGGCATCGTCATTGTCTTCGACGATCAGCACGCGGCGGCGGATGGCGACGCGACGCGGTCCGCGGTGATCGACCTGCGCCGGCAGCTCGACGCGCGGCAAGCGGACCGTGAAGACGCTGCCGAGCCCCGCGCCGGGGCTCTCGGCGGTCACGGTGCCTCCGTGCAGCTCGACGAGGGTGCGAACGAGCGTCAGCCCGATCCCAAGACCGCCCTGCGCGCGATCCACCGTACGCTCACCCTGAACGAACAAGCCGAAGATGAGCGGGAGAACGTCCTTGCCGATGCCGACGCCTTCGTCCTCCACCCGCAGCACGGCGCGCGGGCTCTCGGCGTATGTCAGCACGCGGATTCTGCGGCCGGCCGGTGTGTATTTCATCGCGTTGTTGAGGAGGTTCAGAATGATCTGGTCCAGACGCACGGGGTCGGCGTCGACGCCGACGGGATCGAGCTGCGTCTCGAGGACGTGACGACCGCCGCCGGCCACGCCGCGCGCGACGCTGAGCGCCTGCTCGACGGCTTCCCCGAGGTTCACCGGTCGGCGCTCGAGCACGATCTTGCCGGCCCGGACTCGTGCCGCATCCAGGAGGTCGTCGATCAGACGCCGCAGATGAATGATCTGGCGCTTGATGATGTCCCGTGGACGCTCGATGTCTTCGATCGTGTGCGCGAGGCCGAGGACGTCGGCCGCGCCGGCGACGGCGGCGAGCGGATTCCGTAGCTCGTGACCGAACATGGCGAGAAAGTCGTCCTTGGCGCGGTTGGCGGCCTGTGCCTCCTCGAGCAGCAGCGCGCGCTCGGCCTCGGCCCGCTTGAGATCGGTGATGTCCCGCGCGATCTTGGAAGCCCCGACGATCGCCCCGCTGGCGTCGCGTATCGGTGAGACGGTGAGCGAGATGGCCAGCCGTCGGCCGTCCTTCGTCTGGCGCACGGTCTCGAAGTGGTCGATCATCTCGCCGCGCCGGAGCCGAGCGAGGACCTCGTCTTCTTCGAAGCGACGCTCGGCAGGAATGATCAGCGTGATGTGTCGGCCCACCGCTTCCGCCGCGGTGTAGCCGAACATCCTCTCAGCCGCGCGGTTCCAGGTGGTGATCACGCCCTCGAGCGTCTTGCTCACGATCGCATCGTCGGACGAGTCCACGATTGCGGCCAGGCGGGCGCGTGCGATGTCTTCGGGCGTCTGTTCGATCATGAGCCGTGAATAACCCTCAGCGTAAGCCAAGATCATGTGTGCTGCCGCACAATCGCGATCGGGTGTGAAAAACTTTTCCCAGGCGCCGCCGCTGTTAGTATCGCTGGCGCGATGGATCCAGAAATGGCGGACAAGGTCGTTCTGTCTTCTCCCTTCGGCGCGCGGCAGCCGCGGCGCGAGGACGCGCGGCTGATCACCGGTCGTGGGCGCTACGTCGGAGATCTCGAGCTGCCGCGCATGCTGCACGTCGCCTTCGTGCGGAGTGTGCACGCGCACGCCCGCCTGCGCGCCATCGCCACCGAGCGGGCGGCGGCCGCTCCAGGCGTCGTGCTCGTCGCGGTGGGCGCCGAAGAATCGTTCGCCCGCCACCGCCTCATCGCGCGATCCGCCGCGCCCGGCTACGTGACGACCGCGCAGCCGATCCTCGCGTGGGCCAGAGCGCGCCACGCCGGCGAGGCGTTGGCGGCGGTCGTGGCGACCGATCGCTACGCCGCCGAGGACGCCACGATGCTCGTCGATGTCGACTACGAGCCGCTTGCCGCCGCCGTCGAGGCCGACGCGGCCGTGCGCGAGGGCGCGCCGCTCGTCCACGACGAAGCGCCCGGCAACGTCCTGCTCTCGCGCCGCTTCGAGAACGGCCGCGTCGATCTCGCGATGGACGGCGCCGTCGTCGTCATCGAGCGTACGTTTCGAACGAACCGTCAGACCGCCGCGCCGATGGAGGGACGCGGCGGCGTCGCGGACTGGAATGCCGCCGAGGCGAAGCTGACGCTCTGGTCGGGCACGCAGGTGCCGCATCTCGCCCGTCACGCTCTGGCGGACGCGCTCGGCCTGCCCGAGCACAAGGTGCGCGTCGTGGCGCCGGACGTCGGCGGTGGATTCGGCGTCAAGGGCGTCGTCTATCCGGAGGACGTTGCGCTGTGCCTGCTCGCGATGCGGCTCGGGCGTCCGGTGAAATGGGTCGAGACGCGCCGCGAGCACTTCCTGGCGTGCGCGCATGCGCGCGATCATCACTACACGGTCCGGGCGGGCTTCGACGCCGACGGTCGCCTGCGCGCCCTGGACGCGCGCGTGCTGTGCAACACCGGCGCGTACTCCGTGGTGCCATGGACGGCGGGGATCGAGCCGCTCATGGTGGGCGGACTGCTGACCGGTCCCTACAAGCTCGAGCACTACCGCTGCGAGGTGAGCGCGGTCGCGACGAACACCGCGCCCGCGGGACCGTATCGTGGCGTCGCGCGACCGGCCACCACGTTCGTGATGGAGCGCGTGCTGGACCTCGGCGCGCGCGCGCTCAACGTGGATCCCGTCCAGATCCGCCGCCTCAACCTCGTGACCAAGGCGGATGTGCCCTATACGTCCGCGACCCGGCTTGTGCACGACAGCGGCGCCTATCCTGTGTGCTTCGAAAAAGTCGTCGCCGCACTCGACTACGACAACTTCCGGGCCGAGCAGGCGCGGCTGCGGCGCGCGGGGCGCTACGTCGGCATCGGCTTCGCGAACTACAACGAGCTCACCGGGCTCGGCCGCGCCGCCTCCGCGGGGCCGCGCATGCCGTTCCGCACGGGTCACGAGGGGGCGACGGTCCGCATGGACCCCTCCGGCGCGGTCACGGTGCTGGCCGGTGTGACCTCGCAGGGCCAATCGACGGAAACCACGCTGGCCCAGATCGCCGCGGCGGAGCTCGGCGTCGCGTTCGCGTCGGTGAGCGTGGTGCTCGGCGACACGGACGCCACGCCGTTCGGGCTCGGCGCCTTCGCGTCGCGACAGGCCGTGATCGGGGGCGGCGCGGCGGCGCTCGCGGCGCGCGCGGTCCGCGACAAGGCGCTGCGCATCGCCGCGCACCTGCTGGAGGCGGCGCCGGCGGATCTCGAGATCGACAACGGCACGGTCAGCGTGCGGGGTGTTCCGGGCCGCTCGGTGACCCTCGGCGACGTGGCGCGCGTGGCGAATCTCGAGACCAACCGGCTGCCGCCGGATGTCGAGCCCGGACTCGAGGCGACGCGCTTCTACGACCCGATCCGCGGCACGTTCGCCGCCGGCTCGCAGGGCGCGGTCGTCGAGGTCGATTCGGCGACGGGCGCGATTACGATCCGCCGATGGGTCTGTGTGGAAGACACCGGACGCGTGATCAATCCGATGGTCGTCGAGGGCCAGGTCCACGGCGCGATCGCGCAAGGGCTCGGCGGCGCGCTGTTCGAGCAGCTCGTCTACGACGTCGACGGCCAGCTGATCACCGGCAGCTTCATGGACTACGCGCTGCCTGCGGCCACGATGCTGCCGTCGTTCGAGCTCGACCATCTCGAGGAGCCGGCGGAGAACCTGCTCGGCGTCCGCGGGGTGGGCGAGGGGGGGACGCTGGGCCCGGCCGCGGCGCTGGCGGGGGCGGTGGCCGACGCGCTCGGGATCGAGACGAACGAGCTGCCGCTGAGCTCCGTGCGCGTGTGGGAGACGCTGAGAGCCCAGCGGCGGAGCCCCTAAGGGGGCCATTGCCACGTATCAGTGACAGTGCTACCGTCGCCGTCGCCGCACCTCGGCCATTAAATTTATCGCGCCATGGGCGTCGGTGAGCGGCCTGCTGCTCAGCCGAGGTCTCTGGGGTCGAGATGCCCATTTCACCGGACGCTCCGCGACGGATCCGCGAAAAGTTGGCTGCAGGTCGATTACCCCGCGATGCCCCTCCGATGACGGCTGCCGGCCCCGGTACGGGCAATCTGTGCGACGGCTGCGACATGCCGATCGGGTCGGATCAGATGCAGTACGAATTCGAGGGACCCAACCGACGCAACATCAGGCTCCACGTGTGGTGCGGCCTGCTGTGGGAGGCGTACCGGCGGGAAGGGCGTGGGTCAGATGTCTAGGATGTCGGTGAGCACGCGGCCCTCGACCTCCGGCATCGCCAGGCCGAGCAGCGTTGCCAGGGTCGGCGCGACGTCGCGGCTCTCGATCCGGCCGACCTTCGCTCCGGGTCGGATGCCCGCGCCCGAGGCCATGAAAAACGCCGCGTTGCCCGGCGCCTCGGGCCGCTGGCCGTGTGTCCCGCGGTATTTCGGCGCGCCGTTTTCGACCTCGCCCGCCGTCTCGTCGGAGAATTGAAAGCCCGGCGCCGCCTCGAACACGACGTCGGGCAGCATCGGGTGGTCTTGCGGCAATCCCAACGTCTCGAAGCGCTCGCGTGGCCACGCGGCCGCCACGCCTTCCATCGTTTCGATCTCGCCGGCCAACGTCCGGATGCCGCGGTCGTCGCCGTCGAGCGCGTACAGATAACCCGCGCCGTGATTCATCACGAAGCACGCCTCACCGGCGAATCCCTCGGCCGCGTCGCCGCGCAGAGCGCCCAGTCGCCGGAGGCGGACGTTGGGGCGGATATCGCGCTCGACGGGTAGAAAGCCGTGGTCGGACACGATGACGATCGCCGCGCGCTCGCGCATGCCGACGGGCAGCGCCGCGAGCAAGCGCCCGATGCAGGCGTCGATGTGCGCGATCGCCCAGTAGACTTCCGGCGCGCGCGGGCCATAGAGGTGCTGATGGCTGTCGGCGCACAGGAAGTGGACCATGAGCATGTCCGGCGCGTGGCGGTGCGCGGCGTGGATGGCGACGTCGGCCACCATCGTGTCCTTCATGAAGCGCTTGGGGGGCGGAGCCCACTCGCCCTGGCGCTCGAGCGGGAAGCCGGCCGCTTTCAGCTCGTCCCAGACCGCGCGGACCGTGTGGGTCTCGAACACGCGCTGATCCTTGAAGAAGGGCAGGTTGAAGGCGAGCGAGGGCGAGTGGCGCGTGGCCGGCCAATCGACGGCGGCGACACGCCGGCCGGCGGCGGCCGCGCGATCGTACAGGGTGGGGGCCGTCAGCAGCGCGCCCGCGTCGTAGATCGGATCGCCGGTGAGGTCCTCGGCGCGGCGTGTCGTCCGGTTCAGCACGTGGTTGCCGACGACGCCGTGACGCGCCGGTCTCACGCCGGTTACCAGGCTCACGTGCGTGGGCCACGTCGTGCTCGGGAAGACCGCCGTCACGCCGTCGGAGACGGTGCCGCGCTCGGCGAGCGCCCTGAGAGTCGGCGCTCTCACGTGCGGATCGCGCCAGTAGAAGTCGGCGAAGCCGTCGATCGAGATCAGGAGGACGAACGGCGCGCTCAGCGTTGTGTCCGAGCGCGAAGCATGCGAAGCAGCTCACCATCGGCGATCGGTTTCGTCACGTGCGCGTCGAATCCCGCCGCGCGAGATTGCTCGATGTCCTCCGCCTGACCGTACCCGGTCACGGCGATGAGCATGATCGCGTCGCCGAGCGCCAGCCGGAGGCGGCGCGCGACTTCGTAGCCGTTCATGCCGTGCAGACCGATGTCCACGATGGCAACGTCGAAGCGAGACGCCTGGGCCATCTCCACCGCCTCCTCGCCGTCGGCGACCGCGATAACCTCGTGGCCGACGAGGCCGAGCATCTCAGCGAGCATCGCCCGGCTGTCGGCGTGGTCCTCCACCACCAGGATTCGAGCCCCGGCGTGCGAGTGCGGCGCTTCTGGTGTGACGCGCGCCCTCTTCGGCGCGTCGCGCACGGGAAGTCGCACGACGAACTCGCTCCCTCGCCCGGGGCCCTCGCTTGCGACCAAAATCGTGCCGCCGTGCGCCTCGACGAGGCCGTGGACGAGGGCGAGGCCGATGCCGAGTCCCCGCTCGCCATGCTCGACGACATGCTCGCCCTGCGTGAACGGCTCGAAGATCGTGCTCAGGGTCTCGGGTGAGATGCCGATGCCGTCATCACGCACGGTCAGGAGCGCATGCTGGTCCTCTCGCGTCAGCGTGACGACGACGTTGCCCTCGGGCGGCGTGAACTTCGCCGCGTTCGTGACGAGGTTGACGACGATCTGGGCGAGCCGCACCGGGTCGCCGTCGACCCACAGCGGAGCCTCGGGCCCGCGGACGGTGAGACGGTGGCGGCGCGCCTCGACTCGCTGGCGCGTCGCCTCCACGGCATCGGCGACGACGTCGCGAAGATCGACGCGCTCGACGGATAGCTGCAGCTTGCGCCGCGTCAGCCGCGCCATGTCGAGGAGATCGTCGACGAGGCGTGTGAGATAGCGCACCTGACGCTCGACGACCTCGCACGTTCGTACGACCTCGGGATCGTCAGGCGCCCGCGCCTGCAGCGCGCGTACGGCCATCGCGATCGGCATCAGCGGGTTGCGCAGCTCATGGCCCAGAATCGCCAGGAAGTCGTCCTTGGCGCGGGTGGCCGCCTCCGCCTCCACGCGCGCCTGCTGCTCGAGGTCGAAGCGATTCTGCCGCTCGTGCTCCAGCCGTCGCGCCTCCGTGATTTCGGAGACGAAGCAGACGGCGCTCAGCATGACGCCGTCTTCGCTGACCGGATCCACTGTGAGCCGGAACCAGCGCCCGTCGCGCGAGACATCGCCGACCTCGCGCCGCGCGCTCTTCCAGACGCGAACGAATGACGGCACGGCGTCGGACGACTGATCCCACAGCTCGCCGAGCGGACGTTGCATGAGATCGCCGGGACCGAACAGCCGCGTGAACGCCGCGTTGCAGCGCAAAATCCTGAGATCCGGACCGACCACGACGATGCCGTCCGCGATCCCGTCGAAGGTGGCCTGCCACTGGCGCGTCAGCGTCACGAGCGCGCGCTCGGCGCGGCGGACGCGCAGCAGAGCGTCGATCGTCGCGCGCAGGACAGCAGGCTCCACCGGCTCGACGAGGTAGCCGTCGGCGCCGCCGTCGAGACCGAGCGCCTGGTGCGCGCCGCTCGTGAACGTCGCGGAGACGTGCAGGATCGGAAGGGTCGCTCCGTCGTGATGGCGCTTCAGGCGGCGGCACACCTCGAAGCCGTCCATGTCCGGCAGCTGGATGTCGAGGATGACGAGAGCGAGGTTCTCGAGCGCGGCCAGGCGCAGCGCCTCGGCTCCCGTTCCGGCCTCCTTGACCTCGAATCCCCAGGCACGCAGAAGTTGTGTGCGCGCGTACCGCGCCGGCGCGTAGTCGTCGACGTTCAGGATGGTCGGCTTGCTCATCGCCTACTTCTCGAACACCGCCGCCGCCGTGAACGCCGTGCGGATCTGTCTGGCCGCCACCTTGCGATCGGTGGCCTTGTCGACGATGGCGATCGCCCGCTCCGACAGGCGCTTGCGCTCGGCATCCTCCAGCACCTTCGAGGTGACGATGACGATGGGGATACGGGCCGTCGCGCTGTCGGCGCGCAGTTGCTCGAGGACTTCTTCTCCACTGACGTCGGGCATGGCCAGGTCCAGTAGGATCGCATCGGGCGGCTCCTGGCGCGCGCGCCGAACGCCCGCCCGCCCGCTCGTGGCCTCGGAGACGACACACGGCAGGTCATCGAGCAGGCGCCGCATCAGGTAGCGCGAGATCTCGTCGTCGTCGATGAGCAGGATTCGTCGGATGGGCTCCTGGCCGGTCGCGCCGCGCAGCTGCTCCAGCAGCCAGCGCCGATCCAGCGGCTTGCGCGCATAGGCATCCGCCCCGAGCGACAGCGCCTTGCGCTCATCGTCCACCGAGGTGACGACCAGGACCGGAATGCGCCGGGTCGCCGCGCTCGTCTTGAGCTCGGCGAGTAGTTTCCATGCATCCTCTCCACGCAGCAGGATGTCGAGGACGATGGCCACCGGCCTGATGTGCGCGAGCGCGTGGCGCGCCTGACGAATTGTCGCCGCCGGCACGACCTCGAAGCCCGACGACTTCAGATATTTTTCGTAGACGAGCAGCTCCTCCGGGCTGTCCTCGACCACCAGCACCGGCGCCTGCAGCGGCGCCTTCTCCCAGGCGGGTGTCGCCGTCGGCATCGACGGCAACGGCTCGACGTAGTGCATCGGGATTTCCGCGACGAATGTCGAGCCCACGCCGGGCGCGCTGGTGACGGTCAGCGTGCCCCCGAGCAGCTGGGCGAGCTTGCGGGACAACGGCAGGCCGAGCCCCGTTCCCCGCACCTTGCGCTGCACGCGGCTGTCCAGCTGGCCGAACTCCTGGAAGATGCGCTCCTGGTCTTCGGGCGCGATGCCGATGCCCGTGTCGGCGACCGAAAACGCGACCGAGCGTCCGTCGGGCGAGAGCGCCACGGACACGCGCACCTCGCCGTGCTCGGTGAACTTAAGCGCGTTGGAGATGAGGTTGCGCAGGATCTGCGAGACCTTGCCCTCGTCGGTGTAGAGCGGCGGCAGGTCGCCGACCGGCTCGAAGACCAGGGACACCGACTCGCTCAAGAGCAGCGGGCGCAGCATGCCGCGCAGCGAGCTGAACAGCGCGCTCACGTCGAATTCCGCCGGCCGAACCACCACCTTGCCGGCTTCGACCTTGGCCAGGTCGAGCAGATCGTCCACCAGTTCCGCCAGCTCGTCGGCGGCCTTGCGGATGTAGCCGACCTGGACGTGTTGCTCGGCGCTGAGGCTGCCGTCGACGCCCTGCGCGAGGACGTGAGTGAGCGCGCGGATCGCGTTGAGCGGCGTCCGGAACTCGTGGCTCATGTTGGACAGGAACCGCGACTTCAATTCGTCGGCGCGCCGGAGGTGATCCGCCTTTTCGTCGAGCTCGGCGTAGAGCGCGATGACGCCGCGGTTCGTGTCCTCGAGCTCGCCGTTGAGGCGCAGCAGCTCGTCTTGCCGCGCGCGCAGCTCGTCGAGCGTTCGCAGCAGCTCCTGGTTCTGCAGCTGGAGCTCCTCGAGCGCTCCGCGCGGAGGCTCGGTCGTCAGACGGCTGGCGAGCGCCGACAGTCGTCGGCTGTCCACGAGACCGACCCCGGGCGGCAGCAGCTTCTTGAGCAGCACGACCGTGCCGGATGAGGACGACTCGATCTCGAACTGATCCATCAGCCGTCGCGCCCCGACGATGCCGAGGCCCATGCCGGTCTTGGAGCGGTAGCGGCCGTCGAGCACGTCGCGAAGATTGTCGATGCCCCGTCCGTTGTCGGCGACGCGCACCACGAGCAGCTGGGGCTGGGTGCGGCCCTCCAGCAGAAAGTCGACACGGCCACCGCCGGCATAGCTGAACGCATTGCGCGCGATCTCCGAGACGGCCGTCGCGATGCGCGTCTGATCCTGGGCATCGAATCCCAGGCCGGCGGCGATCTGTCGAGCACGCTGCCGCGTCGCCACGATGTCGTGCTCGTACTTGATGACGACCGACAGCACGCCGGCACTCATGCGTGGGTCTCCGTCGCCGCCAGGACGCTGACGTCGTCGCGCCCGCGGTTGAAGTCGCGGTACAGGACGGCGGCGATGAGACCGGGACTTCGCGTCATGAGGCCGGGATAGCGGTCGAGGTCCCAGTGCGTGCCCAGGCCGTCCGTATGCTCGACGAGAACGCCGTCCTTCGGCCACGGATAGGTGAACTCGTCGATACGTCGCACGGCGTGGCCCGCGGTGCCGTTGTGCGAGATGAGGTGACGGCGAGAGCCCGGCGTCACGATGGCGGCGCAGATATTGCCGACGCCGGCGTACTTGACGAGGCCGCGGTCCGGAGCGATCTCGCTCACGGCGACGGCGGCGCCCCGCGTACTGCGCAAGCCGTCGTGCAGCGCCTGGACGATGACGCCCGGGGCGTGCCGGACGTTGTCGTGAAAGAGACGGACGGCTTCGCGCGCTGCGCGAGCGGCGATGACGCCGTGGCCGAGCCCGTCCACGAGGAGCAGCACGGTGCGTCCGACGCTCTGCACGACCGCCCATCCGTCGCCCGACACGGACTCGCCGGTGTGGGGGGCGCCCGCGAAGCCAGTGGCGACGCGTGGGCCCTTCTCCGGCGACGGCAGCGTCGTGGCCCACAGCCGCGCGAGCACGGCGGTGCCCTGACCAGAGGCCGAGAAAACCTCGAATCCGTCCGACAGCCGCCGAATCGCGCCAAGCCCCGTGCCGGGGCTACCCGCCGTGGAGTATCCGTCGCGCAGCGAGCGCTCGAGGTCGGCGATGCCCTTGCCGCGATCGATTCCGACGATCTCGATTCCGCGAACGTCATCCTGGTGCAGGGAATTGATGAGGATTTCGCCGGCGCCGCCATGCTTGAGGATGTTCGTTCCGATCTCGGTCACGACGAGCGCAACATTGCCGGCGCCTGTGGGGCCGAAGCCCAGCTCTTCCGCGAGGTGCGTCGCCGCGCGGCGAGCCGCCGGGACCTGGCTGACGTCCTCGATGGAGAGCGGCCTCGCCAGCGTGGTCACTTCCATCGCGTGATCGTCACCCGCGTTCCCTCGCCGGGACGGGACTCGATGTCGAACTCGTTGGACAGACGCTTGGCGCCGCTCAGTCCGAGCCCCAGGCCTCCGGCGGTCGTATAACCGTCTTTCAATGCCAGGTTCAGGTCTGGGATGCCGGGGCCCTTGTCCTCGAACGTCAGCCTGAGGCCGGCCCGGCCGCCGTAGCTCAACGACTGCAGCCTGACGGTGCCGCCGCCACCGTGGTCGATGGTGTTGCGCGCCAGCTCGCTGGCCGCGGTGACGATCTTGGTCTGCTCGACGAGATTGAAGCCGATCTCGACGGCCCAGGTTCGGACCACCTGTCGCACGACGACGATGTCGTGCGACGAGCGGACCGGCAACTTCTCATCGCCGGGCATCGAGGTGACCGTTGCCGTTGCCCCCGCGCAGCGACGCGCGCAGGAGCTCCATGCCTTTATCCACGCTGAGACTGGTGCGCACCCCCGGCAGCGACAGGCCGAGCTCGACGAGGGTGATGGCGACGGCGGGGCGCATGCCGACGACGACCGTCTCGGCGTCCAGCACGCGCGACATCGCCGCGATGTTGCCGATCATGCGTCCGATGAACGAGTCGACGATCTCGAGCGAAGAGATGTCGATGAGCACGCCGCGGGCGCGATCGCGCACGATGCGGTGGGTGAGATCGTCCTGCAGCGTCATGGCGAGACGGTCGTGCATGTCCACCTGGATGCTGACGAGCAGGAACTCGTTCATCTTGAGGATCGGAATCCGCTCCACCTGCGGCTCCTCAGGCTTTCGACGGGCGCGTGATCGCAGCGCCCGTCTTCTGCAGGGCGATGATGAACGCATCGGCCAGCGTGGCCTTGGTCACCACGCTATTGAGCTCGACGCCGAGGTGGACGATCGTCTGGGCGATCTGCGGTCGGATGCCGCTGATGAGGCAATCGGCTCCCATGAGCCGCGCGGCCGCGACGGTCTTCAACAGGTGCTGGGCCACCAGCGTGTCGACGGTCGGCACGCCCGTGATGTCGATGATCGCGATGGACGCGCCCGTTTCGACGATGCGCTGCAGGAGGTTTTCCATGACGACTTGCGTGCGCGCGCTGTCGAGCGTGCCGATCAGCGGTAGGGCGAGGATGCCCTCCCACAGCTGCACGACGGGCGTGGAGAGCTCGAGCATCTCCTGCTGCTGCCGCAGGATGATCTCCTCCCGTCCGGTCTGATAGACCTCGGTCGTGAACAGCGCGAGCCGGTCGAGCACGATCGTGGTGTGCCAGACCTCGTCGGCGAGGGCCTGGGCGTCGCCGCCGATCTCACCGCGCAGGCGGTCGAAGACAGGCAGCTTGAGCGCCAGCATGAAGGCCGCGGTCTCGGAGGGCGTGTAGCCGGCCTTGGCGCGCGAGCGTGAGAGCCCGCCGAGCATCTCGCGCGTCTCGCTCCACCCCGGGCCCATGATGTCTTCACCCGCGCCCGACTGTAGCGCCATCCTCAAGAGCGACAGGAAGCGCTCGCAGTCCGAGCGGAGATCGGCTTCGCTGATGCGGTCGGCGGCTTTGACCGCCGCGAGCTGCTCCTTGATCCATTCGGCCACGATCGCGGCCTCGTGCTTTTTCACGATCTCGGTCAGCCTGCTGCCCGCCCGTGTCACCATCGTCTTGTCGTCCTCCTCCAGGAGTCTCGTGGGTCGCCTAGTCTACGCCATCGGAGCGGTCGCGCTCCTCGTTCCAGATCGCGTAGCACTGATCATGGAAGGTCACCGAGGCGCCCGAGGCGAATTCGATCTCGTACTCCACGTCTGTCGGCCTCGTCTGGTCGCCGCAGAGGGCGCACTTGACATCGGTTCCGACGCCGCCCCAGACCCTGAGCGGCTGCTCGCGCGGCAGGGTGCCGGCGCAGAGCCCCGCGATCACGGCGTCGCGACGCTGTTCCGTGGTCACTGCGCAGAGGCTACGATCGTCCTGCCAGAACGACTAGCCCGGGAATACCCGGGTGCGGGTTCAGGGGATCCCTGAGCGTCGTAGCTCTAGCCGCGGTCCTCGATGAGGCCGCGGCGCAGGGCGAAGCGCACGAGGCCGGCGACGTCGCGGATCTCGAGACGCTCCATCAATTGGGCGCGATGCGTCTCCACAGTCTTGACGCTGAGCTTCAGACGCGCGGCGATGCCTTTGGTCGTGTAGCCCTCGGCGATGAGCTGCAGCACCTCGCGCTGCCGTGAGGTCAGGCGCTCGAGGTCGCTGCGTCCGACTTCTCCACGCGCGTAGCTCACGAGGTACTTGGACACCGAGGGCGAGAGGTAGGCCTCGCCGCTCGCGACCTGACGGACGGCGCGCTCGAGCTCGTCGGGCTGGGCGTCCTTCAGCACGTAGCCGGCGGCGCCGGCCTTGAGGGCACGCATGACGTGCTCCTCACCGGTGTACATCGACAGGATGATCACGCGGGTCGTGGGAGTGGCGGCGCGTACCCGCTCGGCCGCTTCGATTCCGTTCAAGCCGGGCATGCCGACGTCCATGAGGAGCACGTCGGGCCGCTGCTTGGCCGCGAGCGCAACCGCCTCGTGACCGTTCACCGCCTCGCCCGTCACCTCGATGCCGCCGAAGGTCTTCAGGAGTCCGCGCACGCCGGCGCGAAAGAGATTGTGATCATCGGCGATGAGGACGCGGATGGCCTGCGCGCCCGATACCGCTTTCTTCATGGACTCTCGACTCTACCACCGAACCGACTATCCGAATTCCGCGGCTAGCTTCGCCTTGAGGACCTTCCCGGTCGCGCTACGCGGCAGCGCGGGGACGAGCGTGATGCGGCGGGGATATTTGTATCCGGCCAGCCGCTCGCGACAGAACGCGATCAGCTCATCGGCGCCGGCTCGAGATCCCTCGCGGATCACCACGAAGCCGGTGACCTCTTCACCGAGCTCGGCGTGGGGGACGCCGATCACGGCGGCTTCCGACACGTCCGGATGCGTGAGCAGCACGGCCTCGACCTCCGGCGGAAACACCGAGTGGCCGCCGCGTAGGATTCGGTCGCGCTTGCGACCGGCGATGCGCACCCAGCCCTCGACGTCGATCGACGCGAGATCGCCGGTGTGGAACCATCCGTCGGCGAGCACGGCGCGCGTCTCTTCGGGCGCGCCGAGATAGCCGTCCATCGCTGCCGGCGTGCGGATCACCAGCTCGCCGACCTCGCCCGCGCCCAACGTGCGGCCATCCTCGTCCACCACGCGCGTCTCGACGCCGGGCACCGCGCGGCCCACGGCATCCGGGAGATCCGGGGTGTCGTCGGCGCGGTAGGAGAGCGGACGGAACAGCTCGGTCATCCCGTAACCGCGCACGATGCGCACACCGGTGCGGGCGCGCCACTCCTGCGCGAGATCCCAGGGACACGGCGCCGCGCCGGACACGGTAAGACGAAGCGCCGCGCCGCCGGTGAACGTCGGCACGTCGAGCAGCCGCCGGAACATCGTCGCCACGGCGGGCAGAACGGTGATGCGCTCGCGGCTCAACAGCGACGCGACACCGTCCGCGGTGAAGCGTTCGACGAGCCGTACGCTCGCGCCGATCAGCAGCGGCGCGAGCAGAGCGCCGTTGAGACCGAACGAGTGGGACAGCGGCAAGGCGGCCAGTACCACGTCGTCGGCGGTCAGCGCCATCACGGGTCCTGCCCACGAGCGCTGAGCGAAGTCGACGGCGGCGTGTGACAGCAGGGCGCCCTTGGGCCGGCCCGTCGAGCCGGATGTGTAGAGGATGAGCGCGGGGGCGATGCCGGGGTCGCGGACCATCCACTCCGCGCGCTCTGCGGGGACATCGTCGAGCACGAGCGCCGGCTTCAAATCCGCGACGATCTCGGCGCGCTCCTCGGGCTTGAGCAGTGGATCGAGAGGGGCGACGGTGAGACCGGCCTTGAGGCCGCCGAGCACCGCGGCGACGAGCTGCCAGCGGTTGGGGATCGCGACAGCGAGCCGGTCGCCCGGCCGGCAGCCGCGCGCGGCGAGCATCCGCGCGACGCCGCCGGCATGCGCGTCCAGGTCGCCGTACGTCAGAATGCCGCCGTCCCAGGCGAGCGCCGGCCGTTCGGGATGCGCGTGCGCCGTGGCCTCGAGTGACGCCGCGAAGCTCGTCACGGGTGGAGTCGGCGACGAGGCCAGGAGATGCGTCGACCCGAGCGCGTCACCTCCACCCACAGCAGCCCGTAGGCGACCGCGATGACGCCGGCAACGATAGCCAGCCAGTGTTGGCGCAGCAGCACGACGGTGGCGGCGCCCCCGCCGATCCACACGGCAGCCAGGATGGCCGCGATCCAGCGACCACCCCATCCGAGGCCCGGCCGCGCCGTCATTCGCTACCCCGCGCGAGACGGCGCGAAGAACGCAATGGCAAACCATCGCGTGATGATCGCCGCGACCGCCGTCCCGATCACGAAGAGCACCCAACGCCATTTTCGCCACGCGGCACGGAAGCCGGAAACCTGGACGAAGACGTCACCGAGGTAGGCGGCGCAGTAGCAGATGTTCGCGAGCACGGCCAGGATGAAGACGAACAGGACGCCCTCGAGCGAGATCGTCAGTCGGCTGTGCGGCCAGTTGAGCGCGAAGTACGTCACCACCACCAGCGCCAGCACGACGTTGTAGGCGATGCGCCGCGGCTCCCAGTAGCGAAGCGCGTCGGAGACCGCCTCGCGAACGTCGCCGCTCACTGCGGCAGAAAATCTTCGAGTCGAACCCGCTCCCACACCTCGGGCGGCACGCGATGCCGGGGCGTGTAGGCGTGAAGCGAGGGCTTGGCCGTGGCGTCCACGCCCCACTTGGCGGTGTAGCCGTCTTCCTTCGTCGACGGATCGAGATCGGAGCCGCGCGCGTGGGTGACGATCGCGATGTCGCGGTCGGGCTGACAGCGGGTGGCGAGCGCCCACGACATCTGCCGGTCGTCGAAGACGTCGACATCGTGGTCGACGACGACGACACGCTTCATATACAGGTCGGCGCCGAAGACGGCCACGATGGCGTTCTTGGCCTGACCGGGCAGCCGCTGCTCGATGGACACGTAGCACGTGAACGGCGCCGGCACGCGCACGGCACGCACGGACGGCACCATCGCCCGCACGGCACGGTAGAGGTTGGCCTCCATCGGAATGGTCGACAGCAGCAGGTGGTCGAGGTGTGCGACCGTGATGTCCTGAAACATCGCGTCGCGGCGGTGCGTGATCGCCTTCACCTTGACGACCTCGCGCTGGCGCTCGCCCAGGCTGTAGCCGGTGAACTCGCCGAACGGGCCTTCCGCCGTCCGCTTGCCAGGCAGGATCTCGCACTCGAGCACCATCTCGGCGTGCGCGGGCACGAGCACGTCGGACGTCCGGCACCGCACCAGCTCGAGCGGCTCGCCGAACAAGCCGCCCATGATGGCGCGCTCGTCCTCGTCGATGGAGCCGATGGCGAGGGCGCCCAGCGCGATGGCCGGATGCACGCCGATCACGAGCCCCAGCTGCAATGGCTCGCCGCGCTGCTCGGCGATCTGCTGGAACTCCCAGAGGTGCTTGCCGAGCGTCAGATGAATCGACGTCGTGTCGCGGCCCTGGATCATCAGGCGGTTGTACGCGCAGTTCCACGTGTCAGAGGCAGGATCCTTGGCGAACGAGATCGCCGACGTGATGTACGGTCCGGCGTCGCCCTGATGGTGGACGATCTGCGGCAACGCGTAGAGATCCACCTCCGCGCCCGTCAACACCACGTCCTGCGCCGGCGCATTGCTCACGATGCGCGGCGGGATCGGCCGCTCCATCGCCCTGAGATACGTCGTCAGCATCGCGTCGGGGGCGCAGTTGAGGGCGACCGCCAGCCGGGAGCGGCTCGCATGCACGTTCGTCAGCACCGGGAACTTCGTTCCTTTGACGTGCTCGAAGAGCAGGATCGGACGCTTGTGCCGCTCCTTCTCGAGCTTGACGACGAGCGTGGTGATCTCGTACGCGGGATCGACGGTCCGCGAGATCACCTGCATCGCGTCCGGAGTGCGTCGCTTGACGGCGTCGAGAAAGCTTCTCAGGTCTTGGCCCATGGCGGCCCACATTATCGCCCGATCAGGCGGACTCGGCGACGTGCTTTCGGCCATTCTGCGCGAAGCGCCAGCCGAGCGCGGCGATGACGAGAGCGAGCAGGATGGGCGCCGCGTGGAGCCACTCCGGCCACGGCCCGATCCGGCGCTCGAGAGCCTGATCGCGCAGGATCATCTCGCCGGCGAAATATCCGAGCACTCCGCCTCCCAGCCAGATGATCCACGTGAAGCGGTTCATCAGCCAGGCGAGCAGGCCGCTGCCCCAGACCACCAACGGCAGCGACAGGCCGATGCCGAAGACGACGAGCAGCAGATCGCCATGAGCGGCGGCGGCCACCGCGAGCACGTTGTCGAGGCTCATGGCGGCGTCGGCGACCATGATGATCCACACCGCCTCGCGAAGCGTCGTGCCGTGCCGGACGTGAGCGTCGCCGCCGCCTGCATCCTGACGCACGAGCCGCAGCGCGATCCACACCAGCAGCAGCCCCCCGATCAGCTGCAGCAGCGGGATCGTGAGCAGCCACGTCGCGACGGTGATGAAGACCAGGCGCAGCACGACGGCGCCCGCGGTGCCCCAGATGCGACCGAGCAGCTGCTGGCGCTTCGGCAGGCTGCGAACCGCGAGCGCGATGACGAGCGCGTTGTCGCCGGCCAGCGTGAGGTCGATGAGGATGATGCTGGCCAGGCGGGCCCAGAATTCGGGTGCCACCAGCGCGGTCACTGGCCGGCTCCGAACAGGTATTGAAAAACCGCCACCAGCGCACGCCCGACGACGAGCAGCGCAATGGCGATGGCGAGCCCCTGAACGTTGTTGACGGACATTCCGTTCTCCTTGCGAGCAACATGTGCCGTTGGGCCGGCGGGCAGACGCAGTCCGCCGGCGGTTCGGGACACGTGGAGCGCGGAGAACGGTTAGTGGTCCTCGGTTGCTTCGGGTCGCGGCGGTAGGGCGGCCGGATGAACGACGAGACCCACGCGCACGCGCCGCACCGCACGCGGTGAACGGCGGCGCGCGGTGAGCCTGGCGCGCACGGCGATGGCGTCGCGGCCGGGCGCCGGCGCACGCTCGCCGGCCGCGGGCGACGCACGGCGTTGGTCCGCGCGGACGGCCTCTTCTTCGTCGTCCTCCCAGACGAGACCGCCGTGGACGCTGGTCTCCAGCGGTACGGCGACGTCGAAGCAGACGGCCAGGAGCGCGGCGAACAGCAGACGGCGCAGCTTCACCCCAGCATTGTACCCGGCGTTACTCCGCGGCCAGTCGATAGCCCACACCGGCCTCGGTCAGCAGATAGCGCGGTCGCGCGGCGTCCGCCTCGAGCTTTCGGCGCAGGTGCGCCAT
>Ga0114129_10003178_pt1 | contig 23049 bp, 25 predicted proteins | sample RhiMetdeltSRZDD1_FD_80071 | JGI IMG/M metagenome (GOLD analysis project Ga0114129, IMG submission 80071) | Populus rhizosphere microbial communities from Tennessee, USA - Rhizosphere MetaG P. deltoides SRZDD1 (version 2) (version 2) | ecosystem: Host-associated > Plants > Roots > Rhizosphere >... | reverse complement strand
TCTTGTGCGGGACAGCCAAGGATTGGCGGGCTAATCCCGACTATTGAGCGTAGCTCTGCTTGGGCTATTCGCTCTGTGCGGTAGCGGACATTGTCCGGTTCAAATTTTGAGTATGTCTTTTTTTAAATGCGGCAACTGAGCAACCCCTTTGGTGGAGCGCGGTCGTTAGGGGCCGGGTTGATCACCATCGCCTGGCCCTTTCATTTGAATAAATTGAGACGATACGCTTCGGACTAAAATTTTTATGCCGGCTTGTCATTTTAAGAACACCGAACTCTGTCAAAGGTCTGCTGGGGCAGTAACTAGGGAGAACTGGGGACGGGTAACCGGGAGCGCCCCAAGTTCAAAAGAACAATGGACCCCAACCTTGTATGTCTGATCGTTGGCTTCGCGCTCGGCTTTGGCGTTCGCTCGGCTCTTTCTAGCTATCGCCGCGCCCAAGTGCGTAAACGGATCAACAAATACGGAACATGAATTCTCAAAAAGTGGGGCCGCCGCACGGGAAGCGGCAGCCCCTGATAAGCGCCGCCAGACGGCAGCACTCTTTAACTCTCTACGGTCTAATGCGTTCCCGGCTCACTTCTCATCAAGAGAGTTAAGCGCCTCGGATGCGATACGGGACGGATCGGTCGCCCCCTTCCTAACTTGTCGCCGGATAGAAGCATGAAGTCGCAAGGCTATATTCGGCTGCTCCTGTTTCTAAAGGGGGGAAATCTGCTTCCAAGCGATACGGTAGGCCGAGGCGTATAGCTCAATATTTCGCGCCGTTGTTCTCTTCGGCTTTGACGCAGTTATTTTCATCGATTTTCGCGCAGTCATCGCCCCCTGAAAACGCGGTTGCTTTGCGTCAGGTTTCACCATCGCCTGGCCCTTTCGTTTTGGCCGGAAAAGGAATGAGCCCGCTTCCCAGCCGCTTCCCAAGAGCCATTTTCTGGGAAGCGCGTCACAACTAAGTTTATGAAGTAGCAGCAATATTTTCGAATTGGCTTTCCTGATGCCAGATCAGCAGCCGGCGTCGAATCAATGCCATGGCCTTGACCAACAGGTAGCCGACGACGGCAATCTCGACGATGCCGGCGAATACACTGGTGGAATTGGCAAAGCGGGACGCCGTCATCATTGCGCCACCGAGACCGTATCCGCCCATCAGCATTTCCGCCACCACCGCGACGATCAGCGAAAGCGGCAACGCAACCTGCAATCCGGTCATGATTTGCGGCGACGCCGCGGGCAAGATCACGTGGCGCAGGAGCTCGCGATTGGTCGCTCCCATGTTGCGTGCCGACCAGATCAGCTCCCGTTCGACGCCCTGAATGGCGATGACCGTCGCGGCAATCACGGGGAAGATGGTTTCGATGACAATGATGGTGATCTTCGAAAGGTCATAGACTCCAAGCCAGAGAATTACCACGGGCAGGAAGGCGATCTTTGGCATCGGAAAGCCGACCGAGACGATGGGGTCGAAAAACCAATGCGCGATCACATTGCGTGACATAGCCATGCCGATCATCACGCCTCCGATTGTGCAAATAGCGAATGCAACCAGCGCGCGATAGAGCGTGAGCGCAGTATTGATCCAGAGGTCGCCGGAAACGGCATCGGTCCAGATCCGGCCGAGCACGGCGCTCAGTGCCGGCAATTGAAACGGGGTGAAGACGCCGCTGCGCGCCAGCGCCTCCCATGCAATTGCCAGCGCCAGAACGGAGAAAATGCGCGCAAAGCCCCACACCAAAGTGTAGAGGAATCGCGCCGCCTTTTCCGGCGCGCCGTCGGATACGCCGCCGTGCGGCTGGGCTGCGTTCAATCCCGCCATGCGAGCGTCCGCTTGGTGATCTGCAGATAAAGTCGATCGGCGGCGAAGCCGAGAAACGCCACGCAAAGCACGACCGCATACATCGCGTCGTAGGAGCCGTTGGCGCCGAGGGCGCCAATCAGGTGGCCAAAGCCCTTCTGCGCCACGATCAGTTCTGACGAAACCAGAAGAATAAAGGACAGCGCGAGCGCAGTGCGGACGCCGTTGAGGAGTTCCGGCATGGCGCTCGGCACGACGACGTCCCACAGCATGCGCAGCCGGCTTGCGCCCATGCTGCGCGCTGACCACGCCAGCGCCTGCTCGCTCGAACGGGCACCGTTGAAGGCGCCCATCGTCACGGGGAGCATGCAGCCCAGGAAGATCAGCAGGATCTTTGAACCGTCACCAAAGCCGAGCCAGATCACCGTGACGGGGATCAGAGCCGATTTCGGCAGCGGATAAAAAATCTCAACCAGCGGCGCGAGAAGCACGTTCACTGGCTTCCACCAGGCCATGGCAATGCCGACCGTTCCGCCGACGATGATCGCCAGCGCCAATCCCGCGCCGGCACGGTACAGCGAGGACGCGCCGTTGCTGATGAGCTCGCCGTCCTTGATCATGTCAATTCCGGCGATGATAACTTCGGAGAGCGGCGGCAGTGCACTGCTCGACACAAGCTCCAGCCGGGCGATCACCTCCCAGCCGATTGCGAGCAGTACCAGCGGCAGATATCGAATAAAGAACTGTCTCATGCTCCAACCGCTGCGCTAGACCCGTTTGCCCTGCGCCTTGATGGCTTCTTCCTTCACCAGATTCCAGATTTCGTCGACTTTCTCGACAAAGAGCTTGTTCTTGAAAATGTCCGGATCGTTCTTGTCGAACCTCGTATTGACGATGGTCTTGATGCGACCCGGACGGGCCGACATGACGGCCACGCGGTCAGCAAGATAGACCGCCTCCTGCACATCGTGAGTCACGAAGATCACCGTCTTCGGGGTGCGTTGCCAGATACGCAAGAGCTCGCTCTGCATCAGGCCACGGGTCTGCGCATCAAGCGCGCCGAACGGTTCATCCATCAGCAGAATTTTGGGATCGAAGGCGAGCGTACGCGCGATCGCGGTGCGCTGCTTCATGCCGCCCGAGAGCTGTGACGGATAGCTATCCTCGAACCCGGCAAGGCCGACAAGGTCGATGAAATCCATTGCGCGTTTTTCGCGTTCGTCCTTGGGCATGCCCTGTCGTTCAAGCCCATACAGAATGTTGCCACACACGGTCTTCCACGGAAACAATGCGAAATGCTGAAAGACGATGCCGCGGTCAGGTCCCGGGCCAGCGACTTTCTGGCCATCGATCAGGATCACCCCGGTGTCCACCGGCAAAAAGCCGCCGATGAGATAGAGCAGCGTCGACTTGCCGCAACCGGATGGGCCGAGCAGGGCGACAAACTCGCGATTGGCCACCTCAAGCGAGACCTGATCGAGCGCAAGCACCTCGCGTCCGCGCGGCGGACGATAGAGGTGATTCACCCGGTCGATAACGATTTGCGCCGCTGCGGTCATCTAGCCGGAAAGCGTCCCTAACGGGCGCAATCTGTCAAGCTCCGGGCACGCTGGTCCGGCTTTTTCATTTCCCTATAATGCCTGCATCATCAGAATTCTTGAAAGGAAACGTTGTGCCGAACGCACTAGACGAAGCCCGCCGGGAGCTCGCACTCGCCAATCGGATTGTTGCCAACGAGGGCGTCATTGACGCCTTCGGCCACGTCAGCATGCGTCATCCCGAGAATCAAAATCGTTATCTGCTATCTCGATCCCGCGCGCCCGAACTGGTGACGCCGGACGACTTCATTGAATACGATCTCGACTCGCAGCCGCTGCGCGACCCCGGCGTCGGACAATATTCGGAGCGGGTGATCCACGGTGAAATCTACAAGGCGCGGCCGGAGGTGAATTCGGTCTGCCACCATCATTGTCCGGCGTTCATGCCTTTGCTTGCCACCGGCACCGACTACATGCCGGTTTTCCACCTCGGAGCCGTCGGCGGGATCCGCCCGCCGTTCTGGGACCAGCGGGACGAATTTGGCGATACCAACATGCTGGTCGTAAAGCCGGAGGAGGGCGCTTCGCTCGCCCGCGCGCTTGGCAAACACTGGATAGTGCTGATGATGCGGCATGGCGTCACCGTCGCCGGCACCAGCGTGCGGGACTGCGTGTTCCGCTCCGTGTATTCGGCGCGCAATGCCGAATACCAGGTGCGATCGCTGACGATCGGCACCGAGATCGCCACGCTCTCGCCGGGCGAGACAAAACTGGCCGGCCAGATCAGTTCCAAGACCACGGGCCTCATGCGCTCGTGGGAATATTGGTCCATGCGTGTGGGCAACGAGGCAGCGGCTCCAGCGTCTGTTTCCCGCACTGGCAAATCCACGGGCGCAAAACCCACGCGAACGCGCAGCAAGGCCAGGCCGAAACGGGCCGCCAAGCGGCGTCGCTAGACGCGGTTGTTTGCGATTGAATTGCCAAGAGCTCTCTTTCACCTCTCCCACAGCCTATCGAGAGTTCTGATCCCGCTCACCCCAGTCCTCTCCCCATTAGGGAGAGGGAGCAGGCCGCACGTTTATATGGATCTATCGGACTATTGAATGCGCCCCGGCAAAGGCCGTACCGTCGTTACAATAAGCATAATGGGAGGACACGCATGAACAGGGTCATAAATCTGGCTGGCGCGATCGGTCTGATCGTGCCGCTCGCGCTCGCTGCGGGGTCCGCGTCGGCGGAGGACACCCTCAAGGTCGTCATCGGGCAGATCAACAATTGGGAAAACCAGGCGCCGACGCTTGGACAGGATGCGGGCATCTTCAAGAAGCATGGCCTTGTGCTCGAAAATACCGGCACGCAGGGCGCCGGCGAGACAATCCAGGCAGTTATCTCGGGCAGTGCGGACATTGGTGCGGGTGTTGGCGCGGCCGGTGCGATGCGCGCCTTCTCGAAAGGCGCGCCGGTGCGCATTCTGGCGCCCGCGTTTACCGGAACCGGTGATCTCTATTGGTACGTGAAGCCAGATTCGAAGATTCAAAGTCTTAAGGATACCACGCCCGAAAACACGATTGCCTATTCGACCAACGGTTCGAGCTCGCACAACATTGTTGTGGCTTTCACCCGCGAGCTCGGCGCCAAGGCGAAACCAACCGCGACCGGTGGCCCCGCCGGAACCCTCACTGCTGTCATGTCGGGTCAGGTCGACATCGGCTGGGCGTCGCCGCCGTTCGGGCTGAGCGAGATCAAGGAAGGCAAGATCCGCATCGTCGCCTACGGGAGCGATGTGCCGTCTCTGCGCGGCCAAACTGTACGCACGTTGATCGTCAATGCGGACTCGCTCAAAACCAAGCGCGACGCGATCATGCGCTTCATGGATGCTTATCGCGAAGCGGTCGACTGGATGTATTCGGATCCCAAGGCGCTAGAGATGTATTCCAAAAAACTGAATCAGCCGGTCGCGATGCTCAAGGAATCGATGGATAAATTCCATCCTAAGGAGACGATGCAGACCGACAAGTTTGCCGATCTCGACGGCGCGATTTCCGATGCGGTGAAATTGAAGTTTCTGGATAAGCCGTTGACTCAGGAGCAGGTCACCGAGTTGTTGCAGATCCCGCCGCGCAAGAAATAGTCAACGACATGCCGCGTGAAATGCAAAGGGCCGCTGCAATGCAGCGGCCCTTTTAATTTCGTCAAGATTCGAATTGTGGCTTATGCCCTCTTCTTCTTCTTGCCGCCGGCCTTTGCTTCCTTGCATGGCCCCGGCTTGGCACCTTTCGCCTGGTCCTTCATCGCGTAGCAAGCATTGATGTAATTGAAGCTCAGGTCGCCCTTCTTCGCGCAAACCGGTGCATACGGGGCTCCCCAGCAGGTCGGCCATTGCGCCTGCGGTGCCGGCGGCGGCGCCGCTGCTGCTGCTGCTTTCTTCTTCTTGGCTGCTTCACTCGGCACAGCCGAACCGATCACGAATGCGACTGCAGCGATTGCCACGAACGCGGCATAGGCAAGTTTTCTGATCTGCATGTGACTCCTCCCGAGACTTGAACGAAACCATAGTAGGAGGTGACACGCCGTACTGACAAGAATTTTACGCCGCTGATCAATGCCGCAAGTCTGAACGCGCGTTCATTTAGCCGGCCGTCAATGCCGGTCCTTGGACAGATTGTCGATGGCCTTCAGGATCGCGGTCCGGCCCGATTTCAGGGTCTGGCGCACCGCTTCGTGCTTGCCAAGCGCCCCCATTTCACGCTGGCGACGGACGGTCGAAGCCACCATGAGAGGATCGAGACCCAACTCGTGGAGGGTGACAGCGGATTCCTCCATCTCGGCGGCCCGGCGCTCGCCGTGGCTTGCCATGCGCTCGAGGTTGTAATCAGCGAGCTTGGTCCAATCGATCGTGGGATAATTGTTCTTCAATGATGCCGTCACTTCCTCGAGCACCCCGGCCCGGGCGGCGGCGAGGAAACATTCGAACGTCAGCGCCTCCATGCCCTTGATCATCACGCTGCGGATCATCTTGATAGCCGCGGCCGAGCCAAGGTCGGGGCCGACCACCGAAAACCGCATGTCCAGTTCACGCAGCAGCGGGGAGACTTCTTCGGCGTGCGGCCCTGACAGCAGCAGGGGCGTCTGATGCCGCGCAGGGTGAATGGCCGCAATCACGGCCACGTCGACGTAGCGAGCGCATTCTCCTAGCAGCTTGGCAGTCTCCTGTTTGCGGCCCGGCGACACCGAATTGATATCGAGATAATACGGATTCCCGCTCAGATGCTGTGCGACCGAAACCGCCGCGTCCACGCTGGAAGCGGCGGTAACCGCGGATATGATCACGTCCGTGTCACGCACCGCGTCGCTGGCGGAGGAAGCGATGCGCACGCCCATTCTCTCACCTGCCGATTTCAGCGGTGCACCAGCGCTTTCCGCAAATAAAATATCCCAGGCGGCAATACGGTCGATGCCGGTGTCGCGCAGGCCGGAAGCGATCGCCTGGCCCGCCTCGCCAAAACCGATGAACGAAATGCGCGGTGTGTTGCGGCGGGTCATCGATAACTGCGCTCACGAATCCGGCACACCGGGGACTGGTGGCGTCCCCTTGGTATGAAACGACTTTATAGTCTGCAGGCCCCACGCCTGTCCTTTTTTGCGCTCCGCCTCGGTCCAGGTGATCGGCTTCCAGTCGGGTGCCAGAACGAGCCTCGCACCGGCGCAGGATACCTCGACCCGGTTTCCGCCGGGCTCATAGACGTAGAGAAAAAAGGTCTGCTGAATTGCATGCTTATGCGGCCCGGTCTCGATGTAGACGCCGTTCTCCAGAAAAACATCGGCGGCACGAAGCACGTCCTCGCGCGCATCGAGCGCGAAAGTGACGTGGTGCAGGCGGCCCTTGGTGCCGGTGTGATCGCGCGTATAGGCAAAATCGTAGCTCTTGTTGGTCGCCGTCATCCACATGCCGGCTTCGCTACCATCGTCGAGCACGATCTGCTCGGTCAGCTTGAAGCCGAGATAGTTCTGGAAGAATTCGCGGTTGGCCTTGATGTCAACCGCAAGCCCGTTGAAATGGTCAATCCTGCGCACGTTGATGCCACGCGCGGGAAAACGTTGCGCTTGGTTCTTGAGCGCGGGCTTGAGTTCGGCCGGCGCCTCGTACCATTCGGTTTCGTAGTAGATCTCGAATTTATGGCCATCGGGGTCGGTAAATACGAATGTCTTGCCGTGACCAAGGTCGCCATCGCTCCAGCCGATGTCGAAGCCAGAACCCTTCAACGCGGCCGCACGCCGTTCCAGTGCCTGTGGCGAGCGTGTGCGGAAGGCGGCATGGCCGAGCCCGGAGGACTTTGAAGCCGTGAGCTTGAGCGAATAGCGCTCATAGTCGTCCCACCCCCGCAGGTAGACGCTGTCGTCTTTTTCGCCGCTCTGCGTCATCCCCATCACGTCGATGAAGAACCTGCGGCTTTCCTCGAATTTGGGAGTCAGAAGTTCGACATGGCCGAGATGAGCAATGTCGTGAATTGGTTCAGTTGCCATGGCTTTTCTTCTGGATTGTTGGTCAATTCTGCCGAAGCGTGCGAACGAAAGCCAGTACAAGGTTGTTGGCCGGCATTGGGACTATATCGGCCGCGGTCAAGCCAGCGTCTTGCGCCAACACATTAAGGTCGTCAACATCGCGCACGCCCCATTGCCGATTTTCGGCACGCAGCGTCGCATCGAATTGGGCATTGCTCGGCGCGGTGTGCTTGCCTCCGCGCTTGAACGGCCCGTAGACAAAGAGGCAGCCGTCCTCTTTCAACAGCCTGCCTGCGCCCGCTATCAGATTTTGCGATATCGACCACGGCGAAATGTGCAACACGTTTACGCAAAGCATGGCCGTGAGCGCGCCGCCTTTGCCACTGTCTCCCGTCCATGTCCAGTGCGGATTGGAAAGGTCGATTCGCTGCGGCGCGCGTAGATTTGCAAGCCCTGAATGGGCCCGCCAGGCGGCGATGCTCTTCAGATGAGAGTCATAAATATCGCTCGGCCACCAGTTCAATTGCGGCGCGCGTCGGGCAAATTCGGTCGCATGCTGACCGGTCCCACTGCCGATCTCGAGTACATGGCCGGATTGCCCCGAGAGAAAACTTGAAATCGCCGACCAGATCGGCTCGTGATTGCGGTGGTAAGCCGGGCCATCCAGCCGCCCGTCGGCGCCGGGGGAGTTGCTGTCCCTACCGTACTCGACGATAAATTTGACCATGGTTGAGGATCCAAAAGCATTGCAATTAGGCATGACCGGTCGCCGCGGTCAAAGCGCCCGTGCCTTGGAATGAACTACTCTGAGCATTCGTTGTTTTTACCAAGGCGATCAGGCAAAATCGGGTTTTCCGGCGTTCTGTTGCTGGACGACGCGGGATACCGCGCGAGCGCAAAAATCTGGGAGGACAACATGCGCAAGACTTTTGGGATATTGGTCGCGCTGACGGCCGGTTTGACGCTGCCGGGTACGGCTCTCGCGCAGACCAAGATCGTAATCGGCATACCGACCTCGCCGCCTAACATCGTTCACATGCCGCCGATCGTCGCGAAAGAGCTGGGCCTCTATAAGAAGGCCGGAATTGACGCGGAGATCGTGTCGCTCGGCGATGGCACAAAGGTTTTCCGCGCGCTGCTGGCGGAAAACATTGATTTCGGCCTGACGCCTGGCGCGCCGACCATCATCGGTCGATCAAACGGCGCCACCGTGAAAGCGCTGACCGCCAATCTGCCGAAGTTCGAAGCCTCGATGATCGTGCGCGCCAACATCAAAACCATGCAGGATCTCAAGGGTAAGCGCATCGGGATCCAGGAGCCCGGTGGTTTTGCTGACATCCTAAGTCGAGCCGTGCTGCGGGCGGCGAAGATCGATCCCAAGGAGGTCAACTTCGTCAGTATCGCGAGCGAGGACGTTCCCGCGCTCGTCGCCGACCAGGTCGATACCGCGATCCTGCACGTCGAGCAGGAGATGCTTGCTAAGAGCAAGGTACCGGATTTGCACGCCATCGGCCGCATGTGGGAGCTGCAACCGAAGACGCTGTATACTTTCCTGTCGGCCAACGAAAAGACCATCAGGGACAAGCCAGCGCTCGTGCAGGCGGTAGTCTCGGCCAATATCGAGGCGACCCGGATTATCTATACGGACAAGGCGAAGATCATGCCGATCCTGGTAAAGCAAACCGGCTATCCGGAGAAAATCCTGTCCGACAGCTACGACTTCATGGTCAAGGAATGCATTTGGGACGCCAACAGCGGACTCAGCACCGAGCGGATCAATTTCACCGCCGACCTGATGACCAAGGTTGGCAATATCAAAGAGGGCAAGACTCCGACATATGAGGACGTGGTCGATACGACGTTTGCAAAAAAGGCGATCGAGCAACTCGGCGAATGGAAAGGGCCGATCTGCCCGACCGCGGCGTTCTGAGCGGCGCTGATCAACGCTGATTGGGCGCCGCCATCAGCGGCGCCCGCCGCACTCGAGAATCAGTGTGCGGCCGCGGGAAAAACAACGATGACCGTTGCCAATCAAGTCGAGGCTGATTCAGTTGCCGAGGCCGAGCCGCGCCCGGCGGCGGTCACAACATCGTGGTGGGAACGGCCTGCGCTTTTCCGCTATGGCTTTGTCCTCCTGATCCTTGTCATCTGGGAAATCGTCGGACCCTTCATCAACCCCATCTTCTTTACCTATCCCACGAAGATCGCCGCCGCCTTTTACACAACGACGATGTCCGGCGAATTGCCATACTTTCTCGCGCAAAGCCTGGAGGTCATGGTCTATGGCCTCAGCATCGCGCTCATCGTCGGCATCCCCCTGGGCATCGCGATGGCGCGCGTGCGCTGGCTCGACTGGGCGCTCGACCTGCCGATTAACGCCCTTTATGCAACACCATTGGTCGCCGTCGTGCCGCTGCTGGTGCTGTGGTTCGGTATCTATTTGAAGGCCAAAATCATTGTCGTCTTTCTGTTCGCCGTGTTTCCGGTCCTGATCAACACTTACCAGGGCGTCCGCGAATGCGACAAAAACATGCTCGAGGTGGCGTATTCTTTTCGCTCGAGCGAATGGCGGGTATGGCAGGACGTTCTACTGCCGTTTGCAGTGCCGTACATTATCGCCGGGATACGCCTCGCGATCGGGCGCGGACTGATCGGCATGATCATTGCCGAGTTCTATACGACCATTTCAGGCCTGGGCTTCATGATCACGCGCTACGCCAACGTGTTCGAGATGGACAAGACCTTTGTTCCTGTGATCGTGCTGATGGTGCTGGGCGTTTCGCTGACCTCGCTGCTGAAATGGGCCGGCCGTCGCATCGCGCCCTGGAGCAGTGCCAACCGCTAGGCTTCCGTCGTATTTAATTTGTCGTGCAGGCGCGCAAAGCTTGACGCGCCGGTTTTCGCCACGTCCCCGCAGGAGGTGCGCATGATCCTCGGTCTGTCAGTTCAGAATTTCACAATCGTTCATGTCGTCATCAGCCTGATGGCAATTGCAAGCGGCATTTTGGTGTTGATCGGCATGTTTGGCTCGCGCCGCCTGCCAGGTTGGACGGCAGTTTTCCTGATCACGACGGTGCTCACCAGCCTGACGGGTTTCCTGTTTCCGATCCGCGGCTTTACCCCCGCGCTAGGCACTGGCATCGTCTCGTGCGTGCTGCTGGCATTGGCGCTTTATGGCCTCTACGGCAAGCGCCTCGCCGGCGCCTGGCGCTGGATCTACGTGGCTACCGCCTCGAGCGCACTTTATCTCAACGTGCTGGTATTGATCGTGCAATCGTTCCAGAAATTGCCGTTCCTCAAGCCACTGGCGCCGACCCAATCCGAGCCGCCGTTCGTGATCGCGCAAGTTATCGCGCTCATTGCCTTCCTTTTGGCAGGCATTGCCGCAGCGCTTAAATTTCGTCCCGCCGAGGACCCGACTACGGGTTGATTGAATCGCGTCGGTGGAGGGCTTCCAAATGGCAGAAGCCGCCGGTACCGGCGGCCTCAGCCAAGTACCGAACGTACGAAGTTTACTTAAGCTGCGTCGCTTTCTCGCTCCGACCAGGACTGCATCTTGGCGGCGGTTTCGCGGAAATTGGAGCAACCGTCCTACACGGCGAGTTCATCGCCTATTACTCAAGGTAAGAAACCATGCGTTGGATTGTGGTCATTATTCTCGCGTTGATCGTTCTGCTCGCGGGTTACACCGTCTGGCCCATCTACGATCTGTACCGTATCGCTTCCGCTGTGGAGACACGAAATCTCGCTGCGTTGCAGGAATTGGTCGATTTTCCATCCTTACGAGCCTCGTTGATTAAACAGATTACAGCTGCTTATCGGAAACAGACTGACAAGTCAGTGGCTGTAAGTGAGCGCAGCGTTGGAGCTGGGGTCGGAGTGGCCCAGATATTACAACCAGAGCGATTGCTTGATTTGCTTGGCAAGGGATCGGTGTCTACCGATCCATCGTCGCGGTCGATCCTTGCGGCACCATTTGCGCCGAGCAGTTTCGGCAGCCCATGGCAAATTTGGCTTAACGCGGATTACAGCGGCAGAACATTTTATGTAACGGTTCCCGTGGACAGACCTTCCGACCAACGTTTCCGGATTCGGCTTCGATTGGTTCAAGGGGATTGGAAATTGCTGGCACTCGACTTGCCTGAAAGCACACAGGCGCATCTCGTCGATGAGCTCTCCAGAGTGATAATCGATCGACCCAAATAGCCGCTTGACTTCATCCAGCGATTTAAGAGGCGACGGAGAGCCCATCGGCGGGAGTCGGTGGCCTCTTTGTATTAGAAACGCAGCGGAAAGAGTCTTTAATTTCGTGGACCCCAGACGAGGTTCGACTAGGTGTCCTCTGAACGATCAACATAGATCAAGCCCGCCTTGGCAAGCGGCTCGCGCATTTTGTACATGTCCAGGCTGAGCGTGCCGGCCTCGAGCTGCTTGCGCTTGCCATCCTCGTCATCCTTGCGCTTTTGCGCTTTCTGAGCGGTCTCGGTGGCGAGTTTCTTTGGAATTACAACGATGCCGTCGTCATCCGCCACCACAACATCGCCCGGTTCGACGTTCACGCCCGCGCAGACAACCGGAATGTTGACCGCGCCGAGCGTCGCTTTCACCGTGCCCTTGGCCGAGATCGCCTTTGACCACACCGGAAAACGCATTTCGGAAATCGGACGGACGTCTCGACAACCCGCATCAATGACGAGCCCGATCACTCCGCGGGCACGCAACGCTGTCGCCAGCAGCTCGCCGAACATGCCGTCCGTGTTGTCCGCTGTGCATCCGACAACGAGAACATCACCTTTCTGGCATTGCTCGACGGCGACGTGGATCATCCAGTTGTCGCCCGGGTGCGCCAGCACGGTGACCGCCGGCCCCGCGATCTGCGCGCCGGGCCAGATCGGACGCATATAGGGCTTCATGAGACCGGACCGGCCGAGCGCCTCGTGCGCGGTGGAGACGCCGACTGCTGCAAGCGTGCCGACGGCATTGCTGTCGGCACGCTTGATATTTCGGATAACGACGGGCTTCATTGCAGTATTTCCTCTACGGTCGGAAAGAGCCTTTGGTAGGCCTCGCCATATGTCATCGGCATTCCCGTGTTGCGGCTGCCCTGGATGCCCCGGTTGAGCGCCACGCGTTCATAGTACGCCCACAGATGTTTTTGGGCTGCGAGTATCTGGAACGCTTTGTACTTTTGCTCCCACACCTCGTCGATCTTCAAAATGAGGTTAGGCTTATAATTGCACATTTCGGGTTGGTGCGGCTCGAACAGAAATACCGGCGGAGCAGAATACTTGTATTTTGCATCAGGCTTGTGCCCCATCGCCTGAGCGACCACTCGCGTCTCCTGTGCGAAGTGCGCGGCGTTCGGGTGGTCAAAGTTGTAGGGGTCCTCAAGGGCGTGAGTGAGCACAAAGGACGGGCCAAGTTCCCGATAGATATCGACCATGCGGTCGAAATGCGTTTCATTCAGCTTGAGCGGATAGTCACCGCAGTCGAAGAATTCGATTTCCGCTCCGAGAAGCTTTGCGGCCCGTTCCGCTTCGTCCCTGCGGCCGGCCTTTACCTTTTCAAGCGTGGCGCCCGGCTCTTTCCAAGCGAACTGGCTCTCTCCACGTTCGCCATACGACAGGCAGACAATCTTGACGCGGTAGCCCCGCTTGGCGTGCAGGGCGATCGCGCCGCCGGCGCGCCAAACAAAATCGCCGGGATGAGCAGTGATGACGAGCCCGGTCTTCTGATCCGGCATTGCGCGCTCCTTTTCCGTGCCGACTTGTTAAACTAGGTTGAATGGCGGGCGGTCAAGCCGTGTGTGGCCGCGTTCGAGCGGAGCGTTTCACAATGGCAAATCCCTCTGCGACCACTCTGCGCGTCGCGATCGGCGACTATCCGCATACGCTGCCGCTCAAGCGCGGAGAGATCGTCTCGCCGTGGTTGAAACTTGAATTTATCGAGGTGAAGCCGCTGTATCAGGCGTTCAAGCCCATGGTGCGGGAGCATGCTTATGATGCCAGCGAGATGGCGCTGGTGACCTATTTCCAGGCCAAGGATCATGACAAGGGGCTGGCCTTGCTTCCGGCCGCGATGCTCGCGCGCTTTCAGCACGGCACCATACTCTTCAATGCCGAGCGCGGCGCCCTTGCTCCGAACGACCTGCCAGGGCGGCGCATCGGCGTGCGCTCATACAGCCAGACCACCGGCGCGTGGATTCGCGGCATTCTGCAGAATGATTACGGGATCGATCTTGGTGAAGTGCAGTGGGTAACTTTCGAGGATGGTCACGTCGCAGAGGCGAAAGATCCGCCGGGCGTGATCAGGGCGCGTCCCGATCAGGACATCACCGCTATGCTGATCGCCGGGGAGCTCGACGCCGCGATCTATGGCGCGGCGCTGCCGAAGGATCCGCGCCTGCAAAGCGTGATCAAAAATCCCGAGGCCGCGGCGAAATCCTGGTATGCCAAGCACGGGCTGGTGCCGGTCAACCACATGGTCGTCGTCGCCGATGAACTTGCCGGCTCAAATCCACAAGCGGTCGCCGAACTTTATCGCCTGCTGGAGGAAGGAAAGAAGGCGGCGCCTGCCGGAGGCGTCGACACTGCGCCCTTCGGAAAGGAAGCAAACCGGCGCTGCCTCGAACTGCTGTTGTCGTATTGCACGCAGCAGAAGCTCATCTCGCATCCAATAAAGTTCGACGAGCTCTGGTAGTCATCATGCAACGATGGAGTGAACGATGAAAAAAACCTACACCGGCGGCTGCCAGTGCGGAAAAGTCCGCTACGAAGCGCAAGCCGAAATCGGCGAAGTCATAACCTGCAATTGCTCGCGCTGCCGCAAGCTCGGGCCCCTGTTGTCCGCCGTTGCAAGGTCCGATTTCAAACTTCTCTCTGGCGAGAACGAGATGACGGACTATCAGTTCAACAGGGGCGCGATTCATCACCCGTTCTGCAAGACCTGCGGCATCGAATCTTACGCTTGTGGCAAGGGCCCGGGTGGCAGAGACATGGTCATGCTCAACGTGCGCTGCCTTGACGGCGTCGACGTGGACCAGTTGAAGGTGAAGAAATTTGATGGCGCCAGTCTATAGCCGCTGCCGAAGAAGCTGCAAAAGCGTGTCTCCAAAAGCCATAACGGGCAGACCGTCGTCCGCCCGTCACAAGCTCTCGGATCCATTCCTGACGCACAGGCCGAAACCTGCAGCGAAGGTACCAGTTACTGAGAGCCAGGGCCGGCAGTCATGAGCCACGAATACTGCAAGCAGCACCCACGTCCCATGCCCAGTCCGGTCATGGCGGCCATCCGTGTCCGGCAGAGCCGAAGATGGGTGACCTGACCGAAAGCGTACAACTCCCGTTTTCCAAGGCAAGGGCGGAGAATCGCTGTTGATAAGTCTGAGGATAGAAATATGACACCCGCCCGCGCCGGCTAGCCCAGGATCGTGCCCTTGCCGCGACCGTCTTTACTTTGCTCGATCATCACCGTGTCGTGCTTGAGTGCAAGCTGCCTGGTGAACTCTGCATTCATCAATTGCTCTTGCGAAAGCGCATGCATAGCCGCGAACATGCCCTCCGTGCCAGCGGGGCTGTAAATCATCAGCATGCACACGCCTTCGTTCGAAGTCACCTGATGCGGCACGCCGGGTGGAATGTGAACGCACGAACCTTTCTGAGCATGGAAAAGCTCGTCGCCAACCTGAAAATCCGCACTACCCTCAAAAACGTAAAACGTCTCGTATGCCTTGATGTGGTAATGCGCGCGCGACTGAAATCCCGGCTTGCAATTCTCTTCCACCACTTCGAACGTTTGGCCAGTGTCGCCGCCAGTGACCTTGACGATGACCTCGTTAGCCTTGGCGTAAATATTTCCTGCGCCGGGCGGCGAATGCTTGCCCTTCATGCTTTCCTCCATCTCGTCGAGTTCCCCCCATGTCGGTCTTTCTCTATTGAGAGCCGCGCAGGTGGGCTGGACGCCGGGCAAAAATAGCCCGACATTCGACGAAACGACCATGCGATCAAGGAACCAATGATGAAGCCTACATCTGCCCGCGAGCGGCTCGACCTCGCGCTCGGCCGCATCGACGATCCGAAAGGCGAGGGCGCGCGGGCTTGCCTCACGGTTTACCGCGAGCATGCGAAGGCCGCCGCCGACGCCACTGACGCGCGCGCAAAAGCCGGAATCTCGCTGGGGCCACTCGATGGGGCGATTGTCAGCATCAAGGACCTGTTCGACGTCGCCGGCGAAGTGACGCGCGTTGGCTCGAGAATTTTTGCCGAGGAAGGCAAGCCCGCCGCGGCCGATGCGCCCGTGGTGCATCGGTTGCGCACGGGCGGCGCGATTATCGTCGCAAAGACGAACATGAGCGAATTTGCTTACACGGGCGTGGGCGCCAATCCGCACTTCGGCACGCCAGGCAATCCGGCTGATCGCAAGCGTGTGCCCGGTGGCTCATCATCGGGCGCTGCCGTCGCGGCTGCCGACGGCATGTGCGAGATTGCGATCGGCACCGACACCGGAGGCTCATGCCGCATCCCCGGCGCGCTTTGCGGAGTTGTCGGCTACAAGCCCAGCCGGCAGCGCATCCCGACCGAGGGCGCTTTCCCGCTGTCGTACAGCATCGACTCTATTGGTCCGATTGCGCGTTCAGTCGAGGCCTGCGCCAAAGCTGATGCGGTCATGGCGGGCGAAAAATTCACTTCGAACGAGCCGGTGCCGCTTGCGGGGCTGCGCATTGGTGTTGTGCAGGGTTCGCCGCTCGAAAACCTGGATGAAACTGTGGCGAACCGCTTCTCGGGCGCAATTGCCCGCTTGGGAAAAGTGGGCGCGCGCGTATTCGACGAGAAATTGACGCTTCTCGATGATATGGCCCAAGTCAATAGCAAAGGCGGCGTGCAGCCGGCGGAAGCTTTCGCCATCCATCGTGACGTGTTGTCGCGACGCGCGGATGCGATCGACCCGAATGTGCGAGTGCGTCTTGAACGTGCACGCAATGTCAGCGCGGCCGACTATATCGATATGGTCGGGGAAAGGGCGCGCCTTATCCGTTCGATGGATCAGCGGCTCGTCGATGTCGATGTCCTGGCGTGGCCAACCACGCCAATGGTCGCGCCGACTCTGGAAGAGGTCACGAAGGCAGATGAATTTGCCCGCAAGAACGCAATGTTGCTGCGAAATACCGTCATCGTAAATTTCTTCGATCTCTGCGCCATCTCGCTGCCGCTTCCGCGCGAAGGCGGGCTTCCGACGGGCCTCATGCTGGTTGCCCGCAACGGGCAGGACAAGCGGCTGTTCCGAATTGCCGCGGCCGTCGAGCGACTATTTGCAGCATAGAGAGGCCGCTGTTCTCGCCTGTTGATTTGGCGAAAGATCCGGCATCATGCCGCCAACAAACCGCAGAGGGAGGACGGCAAGCATGAGCGGCAGACCGAATAAGAGCAACAAAACCGTTACGCGACGCACTGTGGCCGCGGGCTTGGGCGGCGTTCTCGCGGGCATGGGCCCGTTCAATATTGTGCGCGCCCAGGGTGCTGCCCTGAAAGTGGGCGTGCTTCTTCCCCGCTCGGGCACCCAGGCCGGCATTGGCCAGGACTGCCAGCGCGGCGTCGATATTGCTGCCGGGATCCTCAATGATCTGGGCATGCCGCCGCTTCAGATCATGAATGGCGATACCGAGACGAACGTAGATGTCGCCCGCTCGCGCGCGGAGAAATTGATCAGCGATGGTGCGCAAATTCTGGTCGGCGCCTTCGATTCCGGCCAGAGCACGTCGATTGCACAGGTCGCCGAGCAGAAGGGCATTCCCTACGTCATCAATATTGCCGCCGCGCCGCAGATCACCGAGCAGGGCTACAAGTTCGTATTTCGCAACTTTCCAACGGCGGGCATGATCTTGAGCGACGCCTTCGCCAACCAGAAGGAAATATTCGAGGCCGCCGGCTCAGCGCCAAAGACCGCTGTGTTCATGCACGTCAACGATACGTTCGGCACCGCGATGAAAGGCGGAATAGGCGCGGTGATGCCCAAGTTCAGTATGCCATACAACCTCGTCGAGACCATTGCCTATGATCCGGCGGCACGCGACCTCTCGGTCGAAGTTGCCAAAGCGAAAGCCACGGGCGCCGACGCGCTGTTGATGGTGAGCCGGCTCAACGATGCCATCCTGCTTACGCGCGAATTGGTGAAGCAGCGGTGGTCGCCGATGGCGATCCTGAGCATGGGCCCCGGCTGGTACGAGGACCAGTATCTCAAAACTCTCGGCAAGCTGTCCGACGGGCCGCTGAGTTTTGTGCCCTGGTACGATCCGAACAAGCCACTCAGCAAAACGCTCGAGGCCGCGCTCGCCAAGGCGCATCCCGGCGTGAACCTCAATACCAACCACGTCTACACGTTCGAGGCCCTGCTTGTTGCGGCCGATGCCTACAAGCGAGCTCGATCAGCCGATCCAAAGGCACTCGCCGATGCGGTTCGCAGCACCAACATCACCAACAATGTGAGCCCCGGCCCCGGCATTCAGTTCAACGAGAAAGGTCAGAACGACAAGCTGAAGAATTCCGCGATTCAAAATCGCGGCGGCAAACTTATGACCGTGGCGCCGAAAATGGCAGCCAATGCCAAGGTAGAATGGCCGCTCAAGCCGTACGACAAGCGCGGCTAATGTGGGCGTCGCGTTAAAACCGCAGCCGCCATGGCCGGGCTTGCCCCGGCCATGGCGCGTAAGGGGGCAACCGTGCATTTGTGAGCGAGATCAGGACAAGCCCGGCGATGACGCGTAAGGTGGGGGACAGTGCCCGTTGATATCTATCTCAATGTCGCTGTCGGCGGGATTCTAACCGGTCTCGTCTATGGCCTGATGGCGCTGGGCCTGTCGGTGATTTTTGGCGTCGTCCGCGTGGTCAATTTCGCCCATGGCGAAATGATGACTATAGCGATGTACATTGCCGTGACGCTGTTTTCAGCGTTCCATCTCGATCCGCTGGTGATGCTGGTGCCGATTGCGGCGGTGCTCTTTGTCCTCGGGTACGCATTGCAAGCCGGCCTAATCAATCGCTTCGTCACCCGCCCAGAGCACAGCCAGTTCCTTCTGCTGGTTGCCATCGCGATCATCATCACCAACGCGCTGCTGATCCTGTTCGGTCCCGATTCGCAAAACGTTCAAGCGTCATATGCCTACGACAGTTTCCAGATCGGTCCGCTGATCGTTGATGCGACCAAGCTCTACGCCGGCCTCACTGCCGTCGCCGTGACCGCCGGCCTATTCGCGTTTTTCCGCTTTACGCCCCTGGGCACGGCCATCCGCGCCTGCGCCGACAACTACACGGGTGCGATGGTGGTCGGCCTCGACGTCAAACGGCTCTATGCGCTGACTTTTGCCTTAGGGACTGCCTGTGTCGGCGCTGCCGGCTGCATGCTTTTGCTCATTTTCGACGTTACTCCGACGGTGGGTCCCGCCTATACCCTGCTTGCCTTTGTCATTGTCATTACTGGCGGCCTTGGCTCGATGCCTGGGGCGCTGATCGGCGGGATCCTGATCGGGCTGACCGAGGCGCTGGCCGGGCTTCTGTTCACGCCTTCGGCCAAGAGCATGTTCGCCTTTGCCATACTGGTGCTAGTCCTGCTGTTTCGACCGCAAGGCATTATGGGCAAGAGGGCAGCATGATCGCGCGAGCGACTGCCGGCGTTACGCGGCGAGGACTGGTGCTGCTCGCAATCCTGCTGGCAGCGGCTCTGATCGCACCTTTCTTCGCCAGCGACTACCTGCTCACCGTCCTGATCCTGATCCTTTACTTTGCTTACACCGGCCAGGCCTGGAACATCATGATGGGCTTTGCCGGACAGTTATCCCTCGGCCATGCGCTCTATGTCGGGCTCGGTGCCTATGTGGCCGCGGCGCTCTACGTGCATTTCGGGATCGGGCCCTGGCTTGGACTGCTCGTGGCAGTGCCAATCGCTGTGGCGACGGGTGCCTTCATCGGCTTTCTGGCATTTCGCTTTCGCGTCGGCGGAGTCTATTTCGCAATCCTGACCATCGCATTTGCGGAATTCGCCCGTGTCGGCTTTGATCATCTTGCCTGGACGCGCGGCTCCTCCGGGCTGTTCCTGCCCGTCGCCCAATACAGCCACAACGATCTGTGGCAGCTGCGCGGCCATCCGGTCATGTTCTACTACATCCTGCTGGCAGCGACCGTGCTCGCCTTCATTGTTTGTCGGTCTCTTCTGCACAGCCGCATCGGTTATTTCTGGCTCGCAATCCGCGAAGACGAGGAGGCCGCCAGCGCTGCCGGCATCGACACCTTTCGCTACAAGATGATCGCAGTGGTGATCTCGTCCGGCATGACCGCGTTTGCCGGCGTGATCTACGCGTTCTACTACAACAATCTTTTTCCCGAGCAGGTATTCAATATTTCACGCTCGATCGACATCATTTTGGCCCCGCTGGTAGGCGGAATCGGAACGCTGTTCGGCCCGATCCTCGGAACCGTCATTCTGGAAGGTCTATCGGAAGGCCTGCGAACGCTGCTGGGGATTCTTGGCATCGACGTACCCGGGATAAAGCAGGTGTTTTTTGGAATTGTTCTTCTGCTGGTGGTCGTTGCACTGCCGGAAGGCGTCTGGCCCTGGTTGGCGCGGCGGTTCAGGCTTACGGAGCGCAAACAATGAGCGCGCTGCTGTCGGTCAGCGGGGTTACCAAGCGCTTTCGCGGCCTGGTCGCGGTTGACGCGCTCAGCTTGGCGGTGCCGAAGGGCGAGATCTTTGCAGTCATCGGGCCGAATGGCGCCGGCAAGACCACGCTTTTCAACATGATTGCCGGGGTTTTTTCTCCCGACGGCGGAACGATCACATTCGCCGGCGAGCGTATCGATAAACTCTCGCCGGATCAGATTTGCCGCCGTGGCATTGGCCGCACGTTCCAAATCGTAAGGCCATTCCCGGCGCTCAGCGTCGAGGACAACGCGATCGTCGGCGCCCTGTTGCACCGAAGCCACGTCCGGGACGCGCGCGCACGCGCGCTGGAAATCCTCCGCCGCCTCGACCTCTACGACAAGCGCGCGCGGCGCGCATCCTCGCTGACGCTTCCCGACCGCAAGCGGCTGGAGGTAGCGCGCGCTCTTGCGACCGAACCGACTCTGCTGCTCCTCGACGAGGTGATGGCCGGTTTGAGACCGACCGAGACCGACCGCATGGTTGGAATCCTCAAGCAGCTCAATCGCGAGACTGGACTTACGATTCTGCTGATCGAGCATGTCATGCGTGCCGTCATGGCGCTCGCCAATCGCATTCTGGTGATGCATCACGGAGCGGCGATCGCCGAAGGAACGCCAGGCGAGGTCGTCCGTAACCGCGCGGTCATCGACAGCTACCTGGGCGCGGAGGCGGTCGCATGATGTTGAAAGTTGAAGACCTCGATGTCTTCTATGGCGACGCGCAGGCGCTTGATGGCGTGTCGCTTGAGATTCAGGAAGGCGCGATCGTCGCTATTGTCGGCGCAAACGGCGCCGGCAAGACGTCACTGATCCGGACGATTGCCGGCATGCACAGGCCGACGCGAGGACATGTGTTCTTTCGCGGCCTCAATATTGCCGGCTGGCCAAGCCACAGGATTTGCGATCTCGGCGTCGGGCAGGTTGCCGAAGGCCGTCAGATCTTTCCGTCGTTGTCGGTTGCCGAAAATCTTGCGATGGGGGCGCTGCTCCCGCGGGCACGTTCATCGCACGCGCAGAACCTTGAAAACGTCTATGAGCTGTTCCCGGTGCTCGCCGAGCGGCGATACCAGGCCGCCGGCACGCTCTCTGGCGGCGAGCAGCAGATGCTGGCCATTGGGCGCTGCCTGATGGGCGCGCCGGAGCTGGTGATGTTTGACGAGCCCTCGCTCGGCCTCGCGCCGACTGTCGTGCAGCACGTTCTGCGCTGCATCCGCGATCTCAACCGCGACGGCCTGACCTGCGTCCTGGTCGAGCAGAATGTTGCGGTCTCGCTTAAACTCGCGACCTTCGCCTATGTCCTGGAGAATGGCCGCATCGCGCTCTCAGGCTCAGGCGAGGCGCTGCTCGGGGATGACCGGGTCCGTGAGGCTTATCTCGGACTCTAGATCATCATTCCCAAAGAAAATTCACTTCAGCGGCGGACCGATCGTCACCGTCAATTTGCCGACGCCTTCGATCTCGCACTCGAGGTTGTCGCCCACCACAGTCGCGGCGACGCCAGAGGGGGTGCCGGTCATGATGATATCACCGGCCTCGAGTGCCACCATCTCGGAGAGCTTCGAAATCGTTTCCGGGACATTCCAGATCATCTGATTGAGGTCGCCGTCCTGGCGAACCTGGCCGTTGGCCTTCAGGAGAATTCTACCTTTCGCCGGATGTCCGATCTTGCTCGCCGGCATCAGAGGCCCGCATGGCGCCGAGGAATCGAACGCCTTTCCGATTTCCCATGGGCGCTTCACGTCGCGGGAGGCGATTTGCAGATCGCGGCGGGTCAGATCGATGCCGACGGCATATCCGTAGATGCAATCATTGGCTTTGGCTATCGGGATGTTTCGCCCGCCGCTCTTCAGCGCAACCACAAGCTCGACCTCATGGTGCATATCCTTGGTGAGCGAAGGATAAGGCACGGTACCGCCGTCGGGCACAATGGCGTCCGCAGGCTTGGCGAAGAAGAATGGGGGCGCGCGCTCGTCCTGCCCCATCTCGCGGATGTGCTCGATGTAGTTACGCCCGACACACCAGATGCGGCGAATCGGAAACATCTTGTCGGTGCCGGCAACTGCTATTGCAGTTTGCGGCGCGGGCGGAATGACGTAGCGACTGTCGGTCATGATCGGCTGGATATAGCTCTGGCGAGAGATTGCGCGCGTCCAGAAAAGGTTGGTGTGCGTATCAGGTGTTCTGCATCGCCGTCAACCGCGGCGTATCAAGATGCAACGGCGGCGACGGAAGTCTTCGGCTCCTGCTCCTTGAGCTGGAGGCGGTAGAACGAGGCGTAGCGGCCGCCCGAGCGCAGCAGGTCGTCATGTCGGCCGGATTCAACAACCCGTCCGTCCTCGACCACGTGAATGCAATCGGCATGAGAGACGGTGTGAAGTCGATGCGCGATTGCAAGCGTGGTGCGGCCCTGGCACAGATGATCCATAGCGTGGCGCACCTGCAGTTCGGATTCGGAATCGAGTGCCGCTGTTGCTTCGTCAAGCAATATGATCGGTGCATTTTTGATGAGCGCGCGGGCGATGGCAAT
>Ga0114129_10003177_pt1 | contig 23053 bp, 26 predicted proteins | sample RhiMetdeltSRZDD1_FD_80071 | JGI IMG/M metagenome (GOLD analysis project Ga0114129, IMG submission 80071) | Populus rhizosphere microbial communities from Tennessee, USA - Rhizosphere MetaG P. deltoides SRZDD1 (version 2) (version 2) | ecosystem: Host-associated > Plants > Roots > Rhizosphere >... | reverse complement strand
TGTGGGATACCGTGTCGAGGACCACTCCGTAGCGAAGCCGGTGCGAATCCGGCGCTGTCCCGCAACTGTGAGCTCTCCACGGAGGGCGAGCCAGGTCGCCTGCGGTGGGTCGCGATCCGCGCTCTCGAGGAAGGGCGCCTCGCGGGCGGGACCGGTACCCGAGGCTCCTGTCGGCGAAGCACCAGACCTCGACCGACAGGAGGAACGGATGAGACGAACCCCTCGGCTGGTCGCCGCGCTCGCGGTGGCCGCCGCCCTCTCGACCGCCGGTTGCGCCGACGCCGGCCGCAACGACCCCGGGCCCGGCGCGACCAGCGCCGCGGCCAACTTCCCGGTGACCGTGGGTTCGGTCACCCTCGCCAAGCGACCCGAGAAGATCGTCTCGTTGTCGCCCTCGCTGACCGAGATGCTGTTCGCCGTCGGAGCCGGAAAGCAGGTGGCCGCCGTCGACGACCAGTCGAACTTCCCGGCGGACGCCCCGAAGACGTCGCTGTCCGGCTTCAAGCCGAACGCGGAAGCGATCGCCGCCTACGCACCCGACCTCGTCGTGCTCTCCAACGACATGGAGAACATCGTCAGCGCGCTGGGTGCGCTGCGGATCCCCGTGTACAAGGGTCCGGCGGCCACGACCATCGATGACACCTACCGCCAGCTCGACGAGCTGGGCAAGCTGACCGGACACCCGACCGAGGCGGCCGACGTCGTGGCGCGCATGCGGGACGAGATCGGCAAGCTGATCCAGGACGTACCGCAGCGGGCGGTCAAGCTCACCTACTACTACGAGCTGGACCCGACCCTGTTCACCGTGACGTCCAAGACGTTCATCGGGTCGCTGTTCACGCTCGTCGGCCTGGAGAACATCGCCGATCCGGCCGACAAGGCGGGCAGCGGGTACCCCCAACTGTCGGCGGAGGCGCTGCTCCGGGCGGACCCGGACATGATCTTCCTGGCCGACACGAAATGCTGCCAGCAGTCGGCGGCAACGGTCTCCGCGCGGGCGGGCTGGGCGACCACAACCGCGGTCAAGAACAGGCAGATCGTGGCGTTGGACGACGACATCGCTTCGCGTTGGGGTCCGCGCGTCGTGGACCTCGTACGGGCCATCGTGGACGCGGTGACCAAGGCTCCCGCGTGACAACTGCCCCGAGCCGGCTGAGGCCGCGCTGGCTACTGGCCGGCGTGGCCTCGGTCGTGGTCGCGGCGGTGGCCGGGCTGGCGTTGGGGCCGGTCCGGCTACCGCCCGGGAGCGTGGCCGCCGAGCTGCTCAATCTGCTGCCGGGGGTACGCATCGACTCCGGTCTCACCCCACCGGAGGTGGCCATCGTCACCCAGCTGCGGCTGCCCCGGGTGGCCCTGGGACTACTCGTCGGCGCGGTACTGGCCCTGGCCGGTGGGACGTACCAGGGCGTGTTCCGCAACCCGCTGGCCGACCCGTACCTGCTCGGAGCGGCAGCCGGCGCCGGGCTCGGCGCGACCGTGGCGATCGCCCTGCGCGGCGGATCCAGCGGGGACGAGACGGCCTCCCTTCCGGCTACCGTGCCGGTCGCCGCGTTCGCCGGGGCGCTCCTGGCGGTCGCGCTGACGTACGGGCTCGGGTCGGCCGGTGGGCGCGAACGCTCGCCGGCGGCGCTCATTCTCGCCGGGGTCGCGGTGACGAGCTTCCTGACCGCCGCTCAGACGTACATCCTGCAGAGCAACGTCCAGACCATCCAGGAGGTGTACTCCTGGATCCTCGGTCGGCTGGCCACCGACGGCTGGCACGACGTGCTCGTACTGCTGCCGTACGCCGTCGGCATGGCGATCGTCGTACTGCTGCACGGGCGACGGCTCGACGTCATGACGGTCGGCGACGAGGAGGCGGCCGGTCTGGGCGTACACCCGCAGCGGTCCCGGTACCTGCTCATCGTGGTCGCGTCACTCGGTACGGCCGCCGCCGTGGCCGTGTCGGGGTTGATCGCGTTCGTCGGCATCATCGTGCCGCACACGGTACGGCTGCTCGCCGGTGTGAGCTACCGGTCGATCCTGCCGCTGTCGATGCTCTTCGGCGGCGCCTTCCTGACGCTGTGCGACCTGGTCGCCCGTACCGTGGTCGCGCCCGCCGAGATTCCGATCGGCGTGGTGACCGCGTTCTTCGGCGCCCCGTTCTTCATCGTGGTCCTGCGCACCGCCAAACGGATGCCGGTATGACCACGGCAGCAGTATCCATTGTGGACCTTCGCGTGGCTCTCGGAGGTACCCCGATCCTGCGCGGCGTCTCGCTCGACGTGGCGACCGGCGAGTGGGTGACGGTGATCGGGCCCAACGGCGCGGGCAAGTCGACGCTGCTGCGGGCGCTCGGCGGCGTGCTGCCGTACACCGGCTCGGTCTCGCTGTTCGGCACCCCGGCGACCCGCATGCGCCGCCGGCAGCGTGCTCGCGTCGTGGCCACGGTCGCTCAGTCGCCGGTCGTACCGGGCGGCATGAGCGTGCTGGACTACGTGCTGCTCGGCCGCACTCCGTACATCCCACCGCTCGGGCGGGAGTCCCCGGCCGACGTGGCCGCGGCCGACGAGGTGCTGACCCGCCTCGACCTCATCGGTTTCGCCGGCCGCGGACTGCACACGCTCTCCGGCGGCGAGCTGCAGCGGGTCTTCCTGGCCCGGGCGCTGGCCCAGGGCGCCACCCTGCTGCTGCTGGACGAACCGACGTCCTCTTTGGACATCGGGCACCAGCAGGAGGTACTGGAACTCGTGGACGCGCTGCGGCACAGCCACGGCCTGACCGTTCTCGCGACCATGCACGACCTGTCGATCGCGGGCGAGTACGCCGACCGGATGGTGCTGCTCGCCGCCGGCCAGGTGGTCGCCAGCGGTACGCCCCGCGCGGTACTGACGGAGGAGATGCTGGCCCGGCACTACCGCGCGCGGGTCCGGGTGGTCGACGGCGAGCAAGGCCCGTTGGTGGTGCCGATCCGCCTCAGGTCCGCTTGACGATCGCGAAGAACGCCCCGGCCGGATCGCCCAGTACCGCGAAGCGGCCGGCGGGCATGTCGGTCGGCGGTACCGACGCCGTGCCCCCGATCTTCTTCACCGCGACGGAGGTGGCGTCCGGATCGGTGACGGCGAAGAAGACCATCCAATGTGGAGCGAGGTCGTCCGTCGGCATCAGGCCACCGATCGGCTTGCCGGCGAGGCTCCACGTCGTATAGCTGACCGGCCCGATCTTGATGTCCTCCGACGTCCACCCGAACACGTCGCCGTAGAACGCCTTGGCCCCTTCGGGATCCCCGGTGGTCAGCTCGATCCAGGCCAGCGAACCGGGTTCGTCGAACAGCTCGGCACCGGCCATCGTGCCGGGCTGCCAGGTGGCGAAGACCGCGCCGGCGTGATCCATGAAGACCGCCATCCGCCCGTACCGCAGCACATCCATCGGCGGCATGACCACCTTGCCGCCGGCCGCCTCCACCTTGGCCGCGGTCGCCTCCGAGTCATCGGTCAGCAGGTACGTCGTCCAGGCCGGTGACTGCGCCTCGTTCTGCAGTGGCCCGACCGCGGCGACCGGCTTTCCGTTCTTGTTGAACGTGGTGTAGCCGCCCGCCTCGGGCTCTGTCGCTACCGTCGACGTCCACCCGAACAGCGCCTCGTAGAACTGCCGGGCGCTCTCCACGTCGGGGGTGCCGAGGTCGACCCAGATGGGTGTGCCCGGTGCGTGCGTCGTCATGCTTGGACCTCCGTATCGTGGGGCCGCGGTGGCGACCCTCCATCCGCGATCCTGACACTGGATCCCTCGCCCGTCCGGGGAATTGAGCTACTTGGGCGGGTCGAGCAGCGCCCGCACCGCGGCGGTGTACTCCTCGAACGCATGCCGTCCACGCCGGCTCAAGGCGACCAGCGTGGTGGGCATGCGTCCGGAGAACTTCTTGGTGAGGTCGACGTACCCGGCGTCCTCGAGCTTGCGGAGGTGCGCGGAGAGGTTCCCGGCCGTCATGCCGAGGATCTCCTGCAGCCGCGGAAAGGTGACCTGGTCTCCATCATCCAATGTGGACAGTGCAGCCATCACCCGCAGCCGCGCCTGAGCGTGGATGACCGGGTCGAGCTCTCCTTCGTGCATACTCGGCACTCACACCGGCTCAGCGAGCCAGGTGCGCCGGCGCACCGCCAGCACCGCGCCGAACGCGAGCAGCCCGCCCCCACCGGCCAGCGCGATGACCAGCGAATGCCAGCCCGGTCCGGCGATCACGCCGGCGACGTTGACGAGCGACAGCCAAACCCCGAGCGCGAAGAGGCTCTTGTCGTGCCAGACGGCCCCGCCCGCCATGTGCAGCGCGCCGACCAGCGCCACCGAGGCGGCCGCCCAGAGCAGCCCTTGGTCGTTCGGGGGCAGCTCGTCGCTGACCCGGGCGATGGAGACACCCAGGCTCAGGAAGCCGAGGAAGAACGCCCAGCCGTACATCGCACCCTTCAGCGCCGAGGGGCCGGCCATATGCCGGTATGCCCGCGCGCTCGCCACCGCGCTGATGACCATCGACACGCCGAGTAGCCCGAGCAGCGCCACGAGCGGCAGCCAGCCCGGCATCGACAGGTACGTCCGGTCGTTCGGCCCGTACCGCAGGAAGAACAGTCCGAAGCCGATGAGCCAGGCCAGCCCCCAGGGCACCAGGAAGTACAGCTGGCTCGGGAAGAGGCGGCGGCCGGCCGCCGCGCGCTGTTCACGGATGAGCCGCATCGAGTCGGCGGGCGTCGCCGGTGGCCGCTCGTCGTTCGTCAGGTCGTTCGTCATGCAAACTACTCTATGGCGCAAACTACTTTAGTGGAAGGGGTAGAGGTGTCGCGTGCACGACCGCCAGCCGCGACACGGCCCGGGTCAGCACGACGTACAGGCGGTGCAGCCCCCGCGGCTCCGCCGCCACGATCTCCGCCGGCTCGACGACGATCACATGGTCGTACTCCAGTCCCTTGGCGATCGTCGCCGGTACCACCGAAACGCGTACCTCGTCCTCCGGCCCGCCGTGGTCGATGCCCGCGGCTCCCAGCGCCGCCGCCAGCCGCGGCGCGGCGGCGTCGGCGGCGATCACCGCGACGGACCCCTCGTGCTCGAGCGCCGCGCGCACCTCACGCACCGCGGCATCGTCCACATCGGACACCGGGTGTACCGAGAGCGCGCCATCGTGCCGCAGGGACTTCGCCGGAGGTACGTCGACCGCCAGCGCCGGCAGCAGCCGATTGGCGAGCGTGAGCACCGCCTCCGGTACCCGGAACCCGGTCGTCAGCGGTACGACCTTCGCCTCCGGCTTGCCGAGGTGGGCCAGCGTCTCCCGCCAGTCTGTCGTGGCCCACGGCGCGGTGCCCTGGGCGAGGTCCCCGAGCAACGTGAGCGACCCGTGCTCGCTGCGCCGGGCGATCGCACGGCACTGCATCGGGGACAGGTCCTGTGCCTCGTCGACGACGACATGGGCGTAGCCGCCGACCCGGTCGATGAGTCCCGCGGCCTCGTCGAGCACGACGGCGTCCGCGGCGCTCCAGCGGGCCGCCTTGGCGCTGCGAGGTGGCTTCGCCCAGACCAGTTGCGCCTGCTCGGCCGGCTCGAGAACGCCGTCGGCCACCGCCGCGGGGTCGAGGTAGAGGTCGTACACGAGCTGCTCGGCGGTGACCGTGGGCCAGACCGTGTCGAGGAACTCGGTCACCGGCTTGCTCCGGCCCATCCGGCGCAGCCACGCCTCGCCGGGCGAGTCGCCGCGGCGCGCCTCGCTCAAACGCTGCAGCATCGCGACGACCCGGGCCCGGACCCGCTCGCGGCCGATGCTGTACGGCAGCGCCTCCCGGCGTACCTCGTCGACGACCCGGCGCAACGCCTCGGGGGAGATACGCCAGCGGTACGAGCCGTCCGGCACCGTGATGGGCTCGACCGGCTTGCGGATCCGCGCGTGCAGGGCGCGACGCAGGACCTCCGCCATGCGCACGTCGTGCTTGACACGGGCCGCCGGATCCGGCGCGGTGGCTTTGCCGCGCGCGACCAGTTCGTCCACTGTGGACTGCTCGACGTCGATCTCGCCTAGCGTCGGCAGGACGGCGGAGATGTACTTCAGGAACGCCCGGTTCGGACCGACGATGAGGACGCCGGAGCGACGCAGCCGTTCGCGGTGCACGTAGAGCAGGTACGCGGCCCGGTGCAGGCCGACCGCGGTCTTCCCGGTACCGGGTGCGCCCTGCACGCAGATCGACTCGTCCAGTTCGGCCCGAACCAGTTCGTCCTGGTCGGGTTGGATGGTCGCGACGATGTCGCGCATCGGGCCGACCCGGGGGCGTTCGATCTCGGCGGTGAGGATCCGGCTGGCCGTGCCGAGTTCCTCGCCGCGGCTGAGGTGCTCGTCCTCGAAGCTGGTCAACCCGCCAGCCGAGAAGCCGAACCGGCGCCGGATTCCGACCCCTTGCGGGTCACGGGCGCTGGCGCGGTAGAACGCCCGGGAGATCGGCGCGCGCCAGTCGAGCACCATGGGCTCGCCGGCGTCGTCGACCACGTGCCGGCGGCCGATGTGGTACCGGTTCGTGTCCAGGAAGTCGAGCCGGCCGAAGAACAACGGGGTGTTCGGGTCGTCGGCGAGTTCCGCGATGCGCCGGGCGAGCGTGCGGCCGAGGGTCTCCGCGGAGTACGCGTCGCCCGCGACGTTCTCGCCGGTAGCGAACAGTGCCTGGGCACGCTCGCGCATGCGGCGCAGCGCGGCACGGGATGCGGTGAGGTGGGCTCGTTCGGAACCGAGTTCTTCGTCAAGAGTGGGAGCGCGCATGGGGCGACTATGGTACGCGGAAGCACAGGTACCGACACCTGGATTTCATGGGGTGAGGGATGGACGTCGACATCAGCAGCGCGCGGATGATGCGCGCGTTGGCACACCCCGCCCGCCTCGCGATCATGGAGCACCTGTCCGGCGGCGGTACCGGCACGGCCACCGAGTGTGCCGAGATCGCCGGCCTGTCGCCGAGCGCGACCAGCTACCACCTGCGGGCGCTGGAGAAGTTCGGTCTGATCGAGGAGGCGCCGAGCCGCGGTGACGGCCGGGAGCGGGTCTGGCAGACGAAAGCGCGTGGCCTCACGATCGACGTTCTCCCGGCTAGTCACGAGGAGGCTCAGGCGGCCCGGGAGCTGGCCGGAGTGCTGATCGAACGCCAGGACGCGCTGACCCGGCAGTGGCTGGCCAGGCTCGAGGACGAGCCGCTGCCCTGGCGCGAGGAGGTCCTCTTCAACGAGGCCAACCTGCTGGTGACGGCCGAAGAACTGGGCGCGCTGAGCAAGCTGATCATGGATGCGGTCATGCCGTACTCGAAGCGGCGCGAAGACCGGCCCGAAGGTGCCCGGCAGGTAAAACTCATCTTGCGGGCAATTCCGACCTAGGGCTTGCGCTGCCGAGATGTGAAGAAGAAACTTCGAAACATGTCCTTCACATCTGAGCCACGCTGGCGTGATGTCCGCCTGTCCGCGGCCGCCCGTGGCATCTCCACCTGCGGCGACGCCCTCGCCGCGACCGCGCTCGTGCTGGCGTTGCAGACCCGGGGAGCCGGGGGCATCGCGGTGGCGGCGGTCCTGCTCGCCTCGTCGGCGCCGCTGGCGGTGTTCGCGCCGCTGGCCGGGCGGCTCGCCGACCGGGTCGACAGCCGGCTACTGCTCGTGACCACCGGGATCGCCCAGGCCGCCGTATGCGCGGTACTCGCCTTCACGAACCACCCCGTGGCGATCGTCGGCCTGGTCGCCCTGCTCGCGGTGGGTCTGGCGATCACCCAGCCGACGCTGAGCGCGCTCACGCCCGACATGGTCGGCCGGGACAACCTGCCGAAGGCGACCGCGATGTCGCAGACCGCCGCGGCGCTCGGCCTGCTGCTCGGACCGGTAGCGGCCGGCTTGCTCGTGGGCCAGTTCGGGGTACGGGTACCGCTGCTCATCGACGCGTTCTCGTTCCTGGCGATCGCGGTCGCCGGCCTGGCGTTGCGTACCCGCCGGGGCGGCCGGCCGGTCGAGTCGGCCAGGCCGGACGTTCCTGCCGTGCGCTGGCGGCTGCGCGCCGATTCCCTGCTCATGGCGTTGACGGTCGCGGTCGTCGGGGCGGTAGCCGCGGTTGGCGCGATCAACGTCATCGACGTGTTCTTCATCCGGGAGACGCTGCACGGCTCGGCCACCGCGTACGGCCTGATCGGGGCGGTCTGGATGGGCTCGATACTGGTCGGTTCGGCCGTGGCCGGGTCCCTGTCCCGGCGCGGCGGGGACTCGGCGCTCGTGTCCGGGATGCTGGGGCTCATCGCCGGGATCTCCGCGATCCTGGTGGCCGCCGCCAACGTACCCGGCGTGTGGTGGCTCGTTCCACTGTGGATCGTCGGGGGCGCGTTGAACGGCGGGGTGAACGTGGTCGCCAGCCTCGTCGTCGCGCGCCGGGTTCCGTCGGAGGTACGGGGGCAGGCCATGGGTACGTTCGTCGGCGCGGTCAACGCCGCGGGTATCGTGGGTCTGCTGCTCGGCGGAGCCCTGTCGACCGCGTTCGCCCCGCGGTCGCTGCTGATCGCTTGCGGCATCGCCGGCCTGCTCGTCGTGGCCGCGTGCGCCCTGACGGTGGCCCGATCGGCCCGCCGAACCGAGGCGGTAGTGTCTCGAGCGTGAACGAACTGCGGCGGCCCAGGGTCGGGCACATCCAGTTCCTGAACTGCCTGCCGCTCTACTGGGGACTGATGCGCTCCGGTGCGCTGATCGACGTCGACCTGTACAAGGACAGTCCGGACCGGCTGAACACCGCACTGGTGTCCGGCCGGTTGGACATCGGCCCGATCTCCGTCGTCGAGTACCTGCGGTACGCCGACGAACTGCTGCTGCTGCCGGACCTCGCGGTGGGCAGCGACGGTCCGGTGCTGTCGGTCAACATCGTCTCGACCGGCCCACTGTCCGATTTGGACGGACGGCGGGTGGCGCTGGGTTCGACGTCGCGCACCGGGGCGCTGCTGGCCCGGATGCTGTTCTCCCGGTGCGGCGTCACGCCCGACTACTTCACCTGCCCGCCGGACCTGACCGAGATGCTGCTCGAGGCGGAGGCCGGGGTGCTGATCGGGGACGCCGCGTTGCGGGCGCATTTCGAGGCTCCCCGGCGCGGCTTGACCGTCACGGATCTCGGTGGGGCCTGGCGGGACTGGACCGGGCTCCCGATGGTCTTCGCCGTCTGGGCGGTACGCCGGGAGTTCGCCCGTGAGCATCCCGGTGTGGTCAAGGACGTCCACGAGGCGTTCCTGCGGTCGCGCGACCTCTGCCTGGCCGAGCTCGACGAGGTGGCCGCCGCCGCGGCGCGGTGGGAGCCGTTCGACCCCGCGACGCTCGCGGCGTACTTCCGGGTGCTCGACTTCTCGCTCGGCGAGCGGCAGATCGCCGGGTTGCGGGAGTTCGCCGACCGTGCCGCGGCACTCGGTGCGACGCCCCGGCTACAGGCCGAGTTCGCGGTGCTCTAGGCCGCTATCAGCTGGGCCGCGACGCTTTCGCAGATCTTGGCGCCGTGGCTCACGCCCAGGCGGGACGGGTACCGGGCCAGGACGCCGAGCGTCCAGCCGTCCCCGATCGCCAGGCAGGCGACGTGCCAGTTGCCGTCGGACCGCTCGACCCAGCCGTTCTTGATGGCGGTCTGCGCCGCCACGTCGTCCGGCAGGGCCAGCCGGATGCCGAAGTTGCCGGCGCCGCGTACCAGGCGCATCTTCTCCAGCAGCCAGTTCGTCCACTGTGGACCGGCGGCCCGGCCGTCGGAGATGCAGTCGGCCAACCGGGCGGTGTCGCGCGCCGAGACCGTGGTGTTGCTCCACCAGTCGCGGTACGGCGCGCTCTCGGTCAACCCGCAGATGCGGATCATCCGTTTGATCGACTCCGCGTCACCCACAAGAGGGAACAGTTCGTCGGCTACCACGTTGTTGCTGTCGCGGATCATCGAGCTGATGTCGGACAGCCGGTCGTTGCTGGGCGTCTGGCCGCGTTCGGTCGAACGACGCAGGAAGTCGGCCGCGATCCACGCCTTGATCATCGATGCCGTGGTACCGGTCGCCGCCATGTTCGCCGAACCGCTGATCGTGCCGGTCTTCTGCTCCAGCAGCGCCCACGACCAGAACCCCGGGGAGTCGATCTGGACGGGTCCGGGGTGCAGCAGGACAGACGCGACCGCCGGCGTCGGCGACACCGTTGGTGCGGCCGTCGGCGAGGGCGTGGTGGGGGACGGCGTCGCCCCTCGTACGCCGACCGAGGCATGCGAGTCGGGACGGCCGGTCAGGTAGACGGCCCCGACGACCGCGACGAGCGTGAGCGCGAGCAGGGTCACCCACAGGCCCGCCCGGGGGGAGGACGACCGTGCCGCGTGCCGGAAACGCGCGCTCACGGTGCGGAAAGTAGCTGTTGGGTAATCGACTTGCAAATCGAGCGTCCGTGCGCGAAGCCGAGGTTGCCGGGGTACCGCAGCAGGACCGCGAGTACCCAGCCGTCCCCGATGCCCAGGCAGTTGAGGTGCCAGTTGCCGTCCTCCTCGCGCAGGATCCAACCGTTCTTGATCGCCGTCTGGGCCGCCGCCGAGGCGGGCAGGGCCTTGCGGATGCCGAAGTCGCCTTCGCCGCGTACCTGCCGCATCTCGTCGAGCAGCCAATTGGTCCACTGTGGACCGGCGGCGCGGCCGTCCGCGACGCAGGCACCCATCCGGACCGCGTCGCGCGCGGACAGCTCGGTCAGGCTCCACCGGCTACCGGGCCGTGAGTCGGTCAGCGCGCATACGTCGATCAACCGCTGGATCGTGGCGGCCTCACCCAACTCGCGCCACATCGTCCAGGCCGCCTCGTTGTCGCTGTCCCGGATCATGGTGCTGAGCAAGTCCAGGCGCGCGTCGCCGGGCCGGTCGCCAGCGGCTGCCGCGCGACGCAGGTAGTCGGCGGCCAGCCACACCTTGATCATCGAAGCCGTCGTGTTGCGGTCCGCCAGGTTGGTCGACCCGGCCACCTCACCGGTACGCCGATCGAGCAGCGCCCACGACCAGAACCCGGATGTCCGCACGCGTACCTCGGCCGGCCGCAAGAGCAGTGGCGGGAGTGATGGACTCGTAGCGGGCGGGCTGGTCGTCGTCGCGGCGGGCCGCGAGTTCATGCCCTGCGCCGAAGGCGGACCGGGCAGGTACCGCAGCGCGGCGACGACCAGCACGGCACCCGTGACCACCGGCAGCAGCCACAACCACACGAGCCCGCGCCGCGTCATGGCTGGGTCGTCAGCAGTTGCTCGGTGACTTCGCGACAGATCCCGGCGCCCTTGTCCAGCCCTTCGGGAACGGCGGCGCCGCTCGGCCACTTCCCGTACGGGTACTGCGCCTGTACGGCAAGCACCCAGTCGTCGGTCACGGCCAGGCAGTTGATGTGCCAGCGGCCGTCGTACCCCTGTGGTGTCCATCCGTTCTTGATGGCGACGGTGCGTGCGGTATCCGCGGGCAGTGCGTCGATGATGCCCCACCGCCCGCCGCCGCTGCGCTCCTGCTGCTGGTCGACGGTGCCGCGCACCTGGCGCATCTCGGACAGCACCCAGTCCGTCCACTTCGGACCCGCGGCGCGGCCGTCGGCAATGCAGTTGCCCATGCGTACGGCGTCCCGCGCCGACATCTTCGTGAGGCTCCACCATCCAGAGTGGACGGTCGTGTCGGTCAGCCCGCACGTCGTGACGAGCCGCCGCACGACCGCGTCCGAACCGCCCTGGCGGTACGCCCACTGAGCCGCCGTGTCGTCGCTGTCCCGGATCGCGGAACTCAGCTTCCGCAGTGTGGCCTGGTCGGGGTCCGGGTGGTGCCGCAGGTAATCCGACACGAGCCAGACCTTGATCATCGACTCGGTGGTGTTCGTCTGGTTGAAGTTGGCCGACCCGGCCAGTTCACCGGAGCGCCGGTCGAGGAGCGCCCAGGACCAGAACGGCGCATCTGTGTCGAGCGTCACCGGAGCGGCACGCAGCGTCGGTGACGCGGGGCGGGCCGCGGGCGCCTGTGGCGGGTCCGCGACCACGCCGGATCGCGCCGACGGGGATCCGTCAGCGGTGATCCGGGCAAAGGCCTTGGGCACGACGAAAATGCCGACAACGATCGTGATCAGCACAACGCCGACCAAGACCACACGGGGTCGCATGAGGGGTGCTCTCCAGGGGTCGGGGGGCGCCGAGCTCAGGCGGCGGCCGACAGGAAGTCTACGTCGCCCGTCACCGGTGGAATGACCCCCGATCGGGCGTCCGATGCCCGTCCGTGGCCGACTGTCCGATCCGGTGTTACACCCAGTTGCGTACTTTTCGGTAGGCTGTAACACTCGTGGTGTGTACGGAAACGACTTCGATCAGCCAGGTGCGGCCAGCCTGCTCGAAGAGGTGGACGCGGCCGAGCGCGCGCTGAAGGCCGCGGCCGAAGGTCAGGTGGTCGCCGGCGACGGCGACGAGCTGCAGGCGTACTTCGACGCGGTCATCGCCGCCGATCAGAAGATCGAACCGCGGGACTGGATGCCGGAGGCGTACCGCAAGGGTCTGATCCGGCAGATCGCCCAGCACGCCCACTCGGAGATCATCGGGATGCAGCCCGAGGGCAACTGGATCTCCCGGGCGCCGTCGTTGCAGCGCAAGGCGATCCTGCTCGCCAAGGTGCAGGACGAGGCCGGGCACGGCCTGTACCTCTACGCCGCGGCCGAGACGCTCGGCATCAACCGGGACGAGCTGGTCGACATGCTGATCAGCGGCAAGCAGAAGTACAGCTCGATCTTCAACTACCCGACGCTCACCTGGGCCGACGTGGGGGCGATCGGCTGGCTCGTGGACGGCGCGGCGATCGTCAACCAGGTGCCGCTGTGCCGCTGCTCGTACGGGCCGTACGCGCGGGCGATGATCCGGATCTGCAAGGAGGAGTCGTTCCACCAGCGGCAGGGGTACGAGATCCTGTACACCCTCGCGCACGGGACGCCCGGACAGAAGGCGATGGCACAGGACTCGGTGGACCGCTGGTGGTACCCGTCGCTGGCCATGTTCGGACCGCCGGACACCGAGTCGACGCACTCCGAGCAGTCGATGGCGTGGAAGATCAAGCGGTTCTCCAACGACGACCTGCGGCAGAAGTTCGTGGACATGTGCGTACCGCAGGCGGAAGTGCTCGACCTGCGGATCCCCGACCCGGCGTTGGCCTGGAACGAGCAGCGGCAGGCGTACGACTACACCCAGCCGGACTACGACGAGCTGTTCCAGGTGATCCGGGGCGACGGACCGTGCAACCGGCAGCGGATGGCGCACCGGCGAGCCGCCCACGACGACGGCGCCTGGGTCCGCGAAGCGGCCGCCGCCTATGCCACCAAGCACTCCGTCGGCGGCCGGCATGAGTGAGTTGTGGGAGGTCTTCATCCGGCCGCGCCGGGGGTTGTCGCACGTTCACGTCGGTAGCCTGCACGCGCCCGACGCGCAGATCGCGCTGCGCAATGCACGGGACGTCTACACCCGGCGCCAGGAGGGCGTCTCCATCTGGGTCGTGCGGGCGGCGGACATCACCGCGTCCAGCCCGGACGAGAAGGACGCGTTCTTCGACCCGGCCGCGGACAAGGTGTACCGGCATCCGACCTTCTACAAGGTGCCCGAGGGCGTGGCGCACTTATGAGCACAGTGGACGAATTGCTGGCGCTCGGTGACGACGCGCTGATCGCGGCCCAGCGTCTGGGCGAGTGGAGTGCCCGGGCGCCGGAGATGGAAGAGGACATCGCGCTGGCGAACATCGCCCTCGACCAGCTCGGCGCGGCGCGGATGCTGCTGACGTACGCCGGCGAGCTGTCGGATCCGCCGCGGACCGAGGACGACCTGGCGTTCCTGCGCGACGATCGCGAGTTCCGCAACTGCCTGCTCGTCGAGCTGCCGGAGGCGGACTTCGGCGTCACCGTAGCGAAACTGCTCTTCTTGTCGGCTTTCCAGAAGCTTCGGTACGAAGCGCCCGAGCCCGATGAACGGCTGGCCGCGATCGCCGCGAAGACCGTCAAGGAGTCGGCGTACCACCTCGACCACTCCACACTGTGGACGGTCAGGCTCGGTGACGGTACCGAGGAGTCGCACCGGCGCATGCAGGCGGCCGTGGACGGGCTGTGGCCGTACACCCACGAGCTCTTCGAGGACAACGACCTGCGCGGCTCCTGGCTGTCCACAGTGGAGCCCGTACTGGCGGAGGCGACCCTCGACCGGCCAGCGGACGGCTGGGCTCCGACCGGCGGCCGGCGCGGCCTGCACACTGAGCACCTGAGCCTGCTGCTCGCCGAGATGCAGGTACTGCACCGGGCTCATCCGGGGGCGCGATGGTAGACCCACGTACCGCCGCTGCCGCGGTGGTCGATCCGGAGATCCGCGCGGTGACCATCGAGGAGCTGGGCGTGCTGCGGGAGGTCGCCGTCGACAGCGGCGGCCACGTCACCGTGACCATCACCCCGACGTACTCCGGCTGCCCCGCGATGGAGCTGATCCGCACGGACATCCGGCGGGCGCTCCACGCGGCTGGCCACGATGACGTCGAGGTCGTCACCGTGCTCACGCCCGCCTGGTCCACCGACATGATCAGCGAGTCCGGCCGGGCGAAGCTGGCGGCGGCCGGCATCGCGCCACCGGGCCCGGCGGGTCCGGCCCGCCTGGTGACGCTGACGCTCAGCGTTCGGTGTCCGCGCTGCGGTTCGTCGGACACCGAGCAACTGTCCCGGTTCGGCTCGACCGCCTGCAAGGCGCTGTGGCGCTGCCGGTCCTGTGCCGAGCCGTTCGACCACATCAAGGCGCTGTAGATGACCGTGACCTTGCGTACGCCGGTGCGGCGGCGGCCCGTGTTCCACGCGCTACCGGTGTCCGATGTGGACCGGCTCACCGACGACTCGGTTGTCGTGGTCTTCGCGGTGCCCGAGGACCTGCGCGAGACGTTCGCCTTCCGGGCGGGCCAACACGTCACCGTACGCCGCGACGACGCGCGCCGGTCCTACTCGATCTGCTCGACGCCGGGCGAGCTGGTCCGGCACGGGCGATTGCGGATCGGCGTCAAGGAGATCCCGGGCGGTGCGTTCTCGGCCTACGCCGCGCGGGACCTGCAACCGGGGCAGTCCCTGGACGTGCTGCCGCCGCTCGGTCACTTCACGACCGACTTCGACCCACAGCGAACCCGGCGGTACGCCGCGATCGTGGCCGGTTCCGGCATCACCCCGGCACTGTCGCTCGTCGCCACCGCGCTCGAGACGGAGCCGGGGTCCAGCTTCACGGTGCTGTACGGCAACCGGTACGCCCGCTCGGTGATGTTCGCCGAGGAGCTGTCCGATCTGAAGGACCGCGACCCGACCCGGTTGCACGTCGTCCACGTGCTGTCCCGCGAGCCGCAGGAAGCCGATCTGCTCTCCGGGCGGCTGGACGCGCGGCGGCTGGCCCGGATCCTCGACACGCTCGTCCCGGCATCCACAGTGGACGAATGGTTCCTGTGTGGCCCGTACGGCATGGTGATCGACGCGCGTGGCGTACTCGCCGAGCGGGGAGTACCGGATCGTAACGTCCACACCGAACTGTTCCATGTGGACGAGGGACCGCCACCGCCTCCCGCGATCTCCTCGGAGACCCCCGGCTCGGTCCAGGCCACGATCATGCTGGACGGGCGCGCGTCGAGCTTCGAGATGCGGCGCGACGAGCGGGTTCTCGACGCCGCCCTGCGCGTGCGCGGGGAGCTGCCGTACGCCTGCCGAGGCGGGGTCTGCTCGACCTGCCGCGCGAAGCTGATCGAGGGCGAGGTCACCATGGCCCGCAACTGGGCGCTGGAACCGGACGAGCTGGCCGCCGGCTACGTGCTGACGTGCCAGTCCAGCCCGGTGACTGACCGCGTCGTGATCGATTACGATGCCTGACGGGGGTGCAATCCAACTGCGGTCCCGCTCCGAACCCCGCTAGTCCATGAGGCCGTCAGGCGGAAGGCTGGGTGCGGATGAGACCACGTCGCGAGGAGAGTCGGTTGCACGCCGTGCCCGAACCCGCCGCCGCCCCTGACGCCGAGTTCCTCCTGCGCGCTGTCGCGCGGGGCGACGAAACGGCCTTCGAACGTCTATATGATCTTGTGGCACCGCGGGTGTACGGCCTCATCAGGCGCGTCCTGCGGGACCCGGCCCAGGCCGAGGAGGTGGCCCAGGAGGTCCTCGTCGAAGTCTGGCGTACCGCTGCCCGCTTCGACCCGGCCCGTGGCTCGGCCACCGCGTGGATCTTCACGATCGCGCATCGCCGGGCGGTCGACCGGGTCCGCGCCGAGCAGGCCGGAGCCGACCGGGTCCGTCGGATGGCCGGGTCCGCGACCCAGACGCCGTACGACGACGTCGTCGAGGAGGCCACCGCGCACCTGGAACAACAACAGGTGCGGCGCTGCCTCAAATCGCTGACGGACCTCCAGCGGGAGGCGATTACGCTGGCGTATTACGGCGGCTACACGTATCGCGAGGTCGCCGAGCTGTTGAACACCGCGCTGCCGACCGTCAAGACCCGGATGCGGGATGGACTGATCCGGCTGCGTGACTGTCTGGGGGTGAGCGTCGGATGAGCACCGAGATCCACGCTCTGGCTGGCGCGTACGCCCTGGACGCCGTCGACGATGTCGAGCGCGCGGCGTTCGGGCGGCACCTTGCCGAATGCGAGACCTGCGCACTGGAAGTGAACGAGCTGCGGGAAACCGTGGGCAGGCTGGCCGATTCCACGTGGGAGCTGCCGCCGCCGCGGTTGCGGGCGACCGTGCTCGACCAGGTTCGGCGTACCCGCCAGAAGGGACCTGGTCGCGCGGACCGGGACCGCGTCTCGATCGCCGCGTCGGCGCAACGCTGGCGACGATGGACGGCCGGCGCGGTCGCCGCGGGCATCATCGCCATCGGCGCCGCAACGGGCACGTACGTGGTTCAGGAGGAACGGGTACAGGACGCACGGCAGATCCAGGCCGTCCTCGAGGCGCCCGACGCGGTCACCGAGGTCGCGACCAGGGATGGCGGAGAGTTGCGGGTCGTCAGTTCGGACTCGCTCGATGCGGCTGTCGTGATCGTCACCAAGATGCCGGAGATCAACAGCACCCAGGCGTACCAGTTGTGGAAGATCCGCGGGAACGCGCCGACATCCGCCGGAGTACTAGCCGCCGGGCGCAACACCGGTGTGCAGTACGTCGGGGGAGTGAACGGGTACGAGGTGCTCGCGATGACGCTGGAGCAGGCCGGTGGGGCCGCCGCTCCGTCGGACGACCCACTCGCCTCGGTAACGCTTTAGCAATCCAGCCATCCGGCGGTCCCGAATGACGAGGTGACAGCAAGCTTCCACCTCGTATGGAGGACCGCCATGGCTTCGCACAGCACCACCGGCACGATGGCCGGTCGGAAGATCAATTCGATGGTCGCCTTCGTATTCGGCGCCGTTTTCGTTGTTGTCGGGCTGCTCGGCTTCACGGTCTCCGGCGGGCACCACGTCGCCGGTACCGAGGGCGGCGACCTGCTCGGCCTGTTCCAGGTCAACGTTCTGCACAACTTCGTCCACCTCGCCGCGGGCGCGGTGCTCATCGGCTCCGCGATCGCCGGGGCCCGGGCCGCCAAGATCGCGAACACGCTCTTCGGCGTCGTCTACCTCGCGGTTGGCGTAGTTGGCCTGCTTCTGGTTGGCACGAGCGCGAACATCATCGCCCTCAACGGCGCTGACAACGCGCTGCACCTGGTCCTGGGCGCCGTACTGCTCGGCGTCGGTCTCGGAGCGGACCGCGCCCGGGCGTGAGCCCCTTCTGGGGGTGGGGCGGAGGGGCGCCCGGCTCCGCCGGGCGCCCCTTCCGTCGTTGATCAAGGACGAATGGGCGGGCAAATGGGGCGAGGCAACCACCATTCGTCCTTGATCAACGGGCGAACGTAGGCTCGGCGGTGTGGCGAGCATCGACGAGATCCTGCAGCGCGGCGCCGGGGGTGGGCGGATAAGCCCGGAGGAGGCGTTGCTCCTCTACACCGAGGCACGATTTCACGCGCTCGGCGAGGCGGCGGACACGGTACGGCGCCGGCGGTACCCGGACAACATCGTCACGTACCTCATTGATAGGAACATCAACTACACCAACGTCTGCGTGACCGCGTGCAAGTTCTGCGCTTTCTACCGGGCACCCAAGCACGCGGAGGGTTGGTCCCACCCGACCGAGGAGATCCTGCGCCGCTGCGGTGAGGCGGTCGAGCTCGGCGCCACCCAGGTCATGCTGCAGGGCGGGCACCATCCGGAGTACGGCGTCGAGTACTACGAGGAGCTGTTCGGCGCGGTCAAGACGGCGTACCCGCAGCTGTTCATCCACTCGATCGGGCCCAGCGAGATCATCCACATGTCCCGGGTCTCCGGAGTGTCCACTGAGGACGCGGTCCGGCGGATCCGCGCGGCCGGTCTGGACTCGATCGCGGGTGCCGGTGCGGAGATGCTGCCGCGCCGGCCACGTACCGCCATCGCCCCTCTCAAGGAGTCCGGCGAGGAGTGGCTCGCCGTGATGGAGGTCGCGCACCGGCTCGGCATCGAGTCCACGGCGACGATGATGATGGGTACCGGTGAGACCGCCGCCGAACGCATCGAGCACCTGCGGATGATCCGCGACGTGCAGGATCGCACCGGCGGGTTCCGGGCGTTCATCCCGTGGACGTACCAGCCGGAGAACAATCACCTCCGCGGCCGCACCCAGGCGACGTCGCTGGAGTATCTACGGCTGATCGCGGTCGCCCGGCTGTTCTTCGACAACGTCGCGCACCTGCAGGCGTCGTGGCTGACCACCGGCAAGGACGTCGGGCAGTTGGCTCTGCACATGGGCGTCGACGACCTCGGCTCGATCATGCTGGAGGAGAACGTCATCTCCTCCGCCGGCGCGAAGCACCGGTCGAACCTGCTCGAACTGGTGCACATGATCCGATCGGCGGACCGGATTCCGGCCCAGCGCGACACCCTGTACCGCCATCTGCGTGTCCACTGGACGTCCGCGGACGATCCGACAGATGAACGCGTGGTATCGCATTACTCATCGATCGCCGTGGTTGGCGGCGGCGTCGGTCGGAGTACCGGTAATTAGGTAGCTACCTGTGGTGTTTCCTCCGAAAGTACGAGGGCGACTGGTTCTCGGGATCCGCTAGCGTCCCCGGTCGTATCGTTCCTTTGACGTCGGGGGAGTCAATCCGATGAATGTATTGTCGCGCCGTTTTGCGGCGCGCATAGGCGTCTGCGCTGTTGCCGTGGCCGCGGCTGGCTTCTTCGCCACGCCCGCCTTCGCCGACACGACTTCCGATCTCGGCGTCGAGATAACCGGCACGACGATCGCGGCTGGTACGGAAGGCAAGTTCGTCAGCATCACGCTCACCAACAACGGACCCAGCCCCGCCACCGGTGTCTCCATCGTCCTCGACCTGGGACTCCTCGATGACACCCAGGTCACCGCGGACACGGAGGGCTGCACCGAGCACGCCACGAAGCTGTGGTTCTGCCCGGTCCCGGACGACCAGGTACCCGTGCCGGGCACGTCGAAGAAGTTCGGCGAGTTCCTCGAGCTGACCGCGACCGCGGTTCCCGGCTCTGCCGGCACTCTCGGGGTCGGTTTCGTACAGGACGGCCAGGACGAGATCGGCGACAACAACACCGACAACGAAGAGATCACCATCGGTGGCAAGGGTCCGGACCTCATGGTGACCGCGCGCGACGTCGACAAGAAGCTGAAGCTCGACGGCGATGGGTTCCCCGTGTTCGAGGACGACAGCCTCGTCTACGACGGCCCGCTGACGCCGGGCAGCGTCTCGGCGGTCGAGTACGTCGTCCGGAACCAGGGCAACGCCTCGGCGGCCGGCTTCATCTCAACGATCGAACTGCCGGAACATGTCTCGTTCGCTGAGATCAACTCCGTCCTTCCGTGCGAGCAGACGGACGCGCGGCACGCCGAGTGCAACTGGCCGCTGCCGACGGTACCGGCGGACGAGGACACGCCCGGCGGCGAGGAGACCTCGGCGTGGCTCGTCGTCGCCTTCATCCAGGTCGACGACGGGGTCACCGCTCCGGCGACGCTGCCCGACGGCGCGATCACGGTTGCGCCCGTCGCCAGCATCGACGCCCCGGCTCGGCGGAGCGCCGCTCCGGGACCACTGCTCGCAACCCCGATGACCGAGGACGAGATCGACGTCGACCCGACCGACAACTCCGACGCGTTCGCGGTGCTCGTCTCGAACGAGACGAGCGGTGGCGGCGGTAGCCTGCCGATCACCGGTGTACAGGCCGGTCTCATCGGTGGTGCCGGTCTCGCCGCGGTCGTGACCGGTGGCGTCCTGTTCGTGGTCGCCCGTCGGCGTCGCGTGGTGATGGTCAGCCCGACCGAGTGACCTGAGTCGGTCTCGACTGCGAGGGCTGCGACCCGGATCCGGGTCGCAGCCCTCAGACTGCGACTACATGTCCTTCATCGCGTCTTTCATTACCTTGTCGATGTCCTTGGAGTCGACGCCCAGTTCCTCCGCGGTGGCCTTCTCGGCCCGCGTGACGGCCTGCTCGATCGCTTCCTCGACCTTGCTCTCGCCGACGACCACCAGGCCGGCCTGGCCGGGTTCGATCAGGTCGCCGAGTTCCTTGACGCGGGAGCGCGACATGCCCTTGGCGAGGTGCCCGCTGACACCGCCGACGACTCCGCCGACCGCCGCCGTGACGAGGATGGACGGAGGAAATATCGCGCCGACCGCGGCACCCGCGGCGATCCCCCACCATGCGCCGTGCCGGGTCGCGGTTTCGTCCTTCTTCTCGTGGACCTTGCCTTTGGCGTCCTTCGTAACGACGGCCGCGTCGTAGGATCCGACCAGCCCGCTGCCGTGTAGTTCCTTGATCGCCTCATAGTCGGCCCGAGCGGCCATCTCGTCTGGATACGTGGCTACGTAAATGAACGTGTCATTGGCCATGACGTCCTCCTCGGTTTCGGTCGCTGGCCGCCCTCCATCATCACGCGCGGCGTTCACGGCGGGGCTCGGATCGGAAAACCGGTGATGGGACATGGAGAGGGATACCGTTCTCCCGGGCCGACAACAGGACGATTCCGGCCGCCAGGAGGGTGGCGTCGCGCGGCGCACATCCGTTAGCGTGCGGCGGTTGTCCGGAGTCGTTCAGGGGAGACATGAAGGTCCGCACCATCACCACACTGGCGGCTGTCGTGGCGCTTGCCGCCGTGCCCGTACCGGCCCGTGCCGAACCTAGCGACAACGCCGACCTGTCGGTCGTCGCGATCAGCACGAACGTCGCGGCCAACGAGGCGGACGCCAAGCGGGCTCCGTTCCGGTTCCAGATCACCAATCACGGGCCGGATACCGCCGATGCCGTCGTCATCGAGGTCGACTTCGGCAAGCTCGATACGACGAAGGTGGGCTACCTGGCGCCGTGCGACGGCAACGGGCCGAAGGTGAGCTGCGCGATGGAGTCCTTCCCCGGCGGGACGGGCGTGGAGTTCACGTTTCCCATCTACGCGCGCGGCGCGACAGGAGCGGCCGGGTCCGTCACGGTGAGCGCCCGGTCGACCAGCACGGACCCGCGTAAGGGCAACAACGCCGTCGCGGTTCCGGTCCAGATCGGCGCGAAGCGCTACGACCTGGTCGCGGTCGCCAGCGACGTGTACGCCGACGACACCGAACCGCCCATCGAAACCTGGCCCGTGCCCGCCGGCAGCGAGGCGACGCTCGACTGGTTCGTGGTCGATACCGCCGACCGGGCGCGCAAGGGGCTGGTCTACACGATCCAGCTACCGGAGCGGGTCAGCTTTGCCCACCGGCAAGACGGCTGCGAGTACAGCGCGGACAACCGCACGATGACGTGTACCGACCCGACCGCGGTGCTGCAGCCCCACCTCGGCAACGCCTACCACATAGGCGGTACGCGGATCGTGGTCGCCGCGGACGCCAAGGGCCCGGTGCTCGCCGGGGGCACGGTCCAGGCGTACGCCCGCGAGGAGTCCTCGGCCGGTCCCGCGAACCCGAACGTCAAGGATCTCAGCGAAGGACAGCGCAGTCGGGTCGCCGAGGTCGACCTCGAGGAGCCGGTGGCCCGGTACGGCGTGCATGTCGGTCCGGCCGCACCGGAGAACGGGCTGCTGGCCGCGCTGCGCATCGGCCGGCTGTCGTCGGGGCAGTCGATCGCCTTGATCGGTACCGTCGGATTGGTTGTCCTCGGAGCCGGAGTCTTCCTGTTCGTGGTCTCGCGCCGGCGCCGCGTGGTCCTGGTGGCCCCCGACGACCGGGCACAATGAGGCGTGGCCCGCGCTCACCTGGACAAGCAACCGCACGAGATCGCCGAGATGTTCGATGGCGTCGCGGAGCGGTACGACCGGACGAACACCCTGCTGTCCTTCGGGCGGGACGCTGCCTGGCGCCGCGCCACGACAAAGGCACTCGACCTGAGCGAAGGCGAGCGCGTGCTCGACCTCGGCGCCGGTACCGGAGTGTCCACTGTGGAGCTTGCGAAGACCGGAGCGACGGCGGTCGGCGCCGACTTGTCCCTCGGCATGCTCCGCGCCGGGCACCACAAACGACCCGAGGCGGTCCTGCTCGCCGGTGACGCGCTGGCGCTGCCGTTCGCCGGCGGTACGTTCGACGCCGTCACGATCTCCTTCGCGCTGCGCAACGTCGTCGATCCCGAGGCCGCGCTGCGGGAGATGGCCCGGGTGACCCGTCCCGGTGGCCGCCTCGTCGTGTGCGAGTTCAGCCACCCGACCTGGGCGCCGTTCCGGACGGCGTACCTGTCGTACCTGATGCGCGCGCTGCCCGCGGTGGCCCGGCGGGTCGCCAGCAACCCGGATGCGTACGTCTACCTGGCCGAGTCGATCCGGGCCTGGCCGGACCAGGCGGCCCTCGCGCGCCGGATCGCCGAAACCGGCTGGGAACAGGTGAGCTGGCGCAACCTCACCGGCGGCGTCGTTGCCCTGCACAGAGCTATCCGATCCGCGTAATTTGCCGTTCTTGCCGGTATCGCTCCCCTATCCTCCTCGTGAGGGGGAACCATGGCTGAGCGGTTCGCAGCGGTCGATCTCGATCGTGCGGTA
>Ga0114129_10003176_pt1 | contig 23053 bp, 20 predicted proteins | sample RhiMetdeltSRZDD1_FD_80071 | JGI IMG/M metagenome (GOLD analysis project Ga0114129, IMG submission 80071) | Populus rhizosphere microbial communities from Tennessee, USA - Rhizosphere MetaG P. deltoides SRZDD1 (version 2) (version 2) | ecosystem: Host-associated > Plants > Roots > Rhizosphere >... | reverse complement strand
CATCTCGCCGCGAACGGACCGAGCACGGTGACGATCACGGCACCGTTCGTCGTCGGTGACAACTACGAGCTCACGCTGTTCTTCGACAAGGTCCTGACCCCGCCCGGCGTGAACGATGCCTCGAGCGTCGCCGGCGTTACCGCGGTCACGTATCGGCTCGATGTCGTCGACGTCCCCGACGTCGACACGACCCCGCCGGTCCTCCATGACGTTCCGACGGGCGTCGAGCTCATCACGACCGATCCCGCGGGCGGGCCCCTCGACTACACGCCGCCGACGGCGACCGACGACCGCGATCCTGCGCCGACGGTCCTGTGCGACCCCGCCGCGGGAAGCCTCGCGCCGGTCGGCGCCTCCGAGGTGACCTGCACGGCGACCGACGCGGCCGGGAACACGGCGAGCGCCTCGTTCCCGGTCATGGTCCACCTCGCCAGCGTCCTCTGGGAGGAGCCGGTCGGCAACGGCGGCACGCTCATGGTCCGCGGCCAGCGGACGGTCCCGGTCAAGGTCTCGGCCTGGCTCGACGGCGTCGAGATCACGCGCGGCTCACCGAGCCTCGTCGTCGAGCCGTGCGGAGCGACGCCAGGTTCGAGCGTCGAACAGGTCATGCCGGTCGAGTTCAGCTCGGGACGCTGGATCGGCCACCTGTCGACGGGCGATCTCCCGACCGGTTGCCACCAGGTCTCGCTCGTCGCCGACGGCACGGCGCTGGGCTCATTCACGCTCAGCCTGGACACGGCGACGGCGACCAAGGCGCGGGGCCAGAAACCGCGCTGACCTAGAATCGGGGCGTGACCCCCGAGCTCAAGGCGACCCTTGCCGCGCTGCCCGATCGACCGGGCGTGTACCTGATGAAGGACGCGCGGGGCAGGGTTCTGTACGTCGGCAAGGCTCAGAGCCTGCGCTCGCGCGTCCGCTCCTACTGGCAGAAGAACGCCCCGCGAAACGAGGGCTTCCAGGTCATCCGCTCGGCGATCGATCGCGTCGCCGATCTCGAGGTCACGGAGACCGACTCGGTCAGCGAGGCGTTGCTTCTCGAGAACAACCTGATCAAGCGCTTCGCGCCGCAGTTCAACGTCCGCCTCAAGGATGACAAGTCGTATCCGTTCATCAAGATCACGCTGACCGACGACTTCCCGCGGATCGAGCGGACGAGAAAGCTGCCCCAGGACGGCAGCCGGTACTTCGGGCCGTACGCCTCTGCATCGAGCGTTGACGAGGCGATGAACCTCGTGCGCCGGCTCTTCCCGTTCCGAACCTGCACGATCGACATCAAGGACGGTCAGCGGGCGCTCCAGCGGCCCTGCCTGCTGTACCACATCAAACGCTGCCAGGGCCCGTGTATCGAGGCGGTGTCGAAGGACGCCTACCGGGCCGACATCGCCCAGGTCGAGCTGTTCCTCGAAGGCCGCCAGGAGTCGCTCGTCAAGGCGCTCACGGCCGAGATGGACTCAGCCTCGGGCCGCATGGAGTACGAACGCGCGGCGCAGGTTCGGGACAAGGTCCGGGCGATCGAGCGGACGATGGAAAGCCAGAAGATGGCGGCGTTCGCGCGAACCGACCTCGACCTCATCGGCCTCGCCCGTCAGGACAACCAGGCAGCGGTTCAGCTCTTCGTGATCCGGAACGGGAAGGCGATCGGCCGCGACGTCTTCCTGCTCGACGTGCCGCGCGAGACGACGGACGCCGAGATCGTCGGGGGCTTCCTGCTCCAGCACTACACCCGAGCATCGAGCGTGCCCAAGGAGATCGCCATCCCGGTCGACGTCCCGGAGGCGGCCGATCTCGTTCGCGTCCTCGACGCGCGCCGGGCCGCTCTCACGGCCGACGCCCGCGAGGCGGGTGCGCCGCGGGTCTCGGACACGGCGCTGTGGGTCCGCGCGGTGGACACCTCGGCGAGCGTCCGGCGCGGGCCGGCGGCCAGCCTCAAGCTCGTCGTTCCGCGGCGGGGCGAGCGCCGGCGGCTGATGGACCTCGCAACCCGGAACGCGAAGGAATGGCTCGCGCGCGAGCACGCGCGCTGGATGGCCGACCAGGGCAAGACGCTCGCCGCGCTCCAGGAGCTCGCGGATGCGCTCGGCCTGCCGGTCGTCCCGAGCCGCATCGAGTGCTACGACATCTCGACCTTCCAGGGCCGCGAGACCGTCGGCAGCATGGTCGTGTTCGAGGACGGGAAGCCACGGAGCGGAGAGTACCGCCGATTCCGGATCCGGACCGTCAGCGGACCCGACGACTTCGCGAGTCACCAGGAGGTGCTGCGCCGCCGATTCCGCGCCGTGAAGACCGGCGACGAGGGCGAGGCCGAGGCCCGGAACTGGGCGATGCCGGATCTCGTGATCGTCGACGGTGGCCGCGGCCAGGTGAGCGCGGCGTCGGAAGTCCTCGACGAGCTGGGGCTCCACGACCTGCCGCTGGCCGGCCTCGCGAAGGAGCGCGAGGAGCTGTTCCTGCCACGACAGCGCGACCCGGTCCTGCTGTCTGCGACGTCGCCGGCGCTCTACCTCGTCCAGCGGATCCGCGACGAGGCGCATCGGTTCGCGATCGGCTATCACCGGGACCTCCGCCGGCGCGCGACGGTTCGGTCCGGGTTCGATGACCTGCCCGGGATCGGTCCGCGGCGTCGGGCGGCGCTGCTGCGCGTCTTCGGTTCGCTCAAACGCGTCCGCGAAGCACCGATCGAGCAGATCGCGGCGGTGCCCGGGATCGGGCCCGGGCTCGCCGGAAAGATCAAGGCGGCGCTCGAGGCCTGACCCCAGACCCGCTCGGGCCAAGGTCCCTGTATCATCCGCCGTCGATGCGCTGGACCGGCCCGATCCTGATCGCGGTCGTCGGCCTGCTCTCCCTGTTCGTCGACTTCTGGCCCAACCTCGCGCTGCCGGGCCTGAGTGTCGATGAGCCGAGCCGGCCGATCGAGACCAAGCTGGGCCTCGACCTGCAGGGTGGCCTGAAGGTCGAGTACCGGGTGCTGCCCGCCGGCGGCAAGGTCCCGGATGCCGAGGCGCTCGGGGTCCTCCGCGAGATCATGGAGCGGCGCGTCAATGCGACCGGTGTCGGCGAGCCCGTCGTCGTGACCTCGGGCACGGATCGGATCGTGGTCGAGCTGCCGGGCGTCTCAGATCCGGCGGCCGTCCGACGCCTCGTCGGCAGGACCGGCCTGCTGGACTTCGTCCCGATCCCGACGTCGATGACGCCGCCGACGAAGGGCCAGATCGTCGACCTGTCCAAGGCCACGGCGTGTCCGACGGACACGGCGCCAACGACGCTCTGCATCCTCTTCTCGGGCGACCAGCTCGAGTCGGCGTCCGTCTCGTCCGACCAGAACGGCAAGCGGATCGTCGTGTTCGACCTCAAGGACGAGGGCGCGAAGAAGTTCGAGGACTGGACCACCGCCCACGTCCACGAGATCTTCGCGATCGTCCTCGACTCGACCGTCATCTCCGCACCCGAGATCCAGACGGCGATCGCCGGAGGCCGTGTCTCGATCACGAACGACAGCCTCGTCGGCGGAATGCCGCTCCAGGAGGCGACCGAGCTGACGAACGTCCTCCGCTTCGGTGCGCTGCCGTTTCCGGTCGAAGAGCTGTCATCGGACACGATCGATCCGACGCTTGGGCGCGAGTTCCTCGACGCGAGCCTGCTCGCCGGCGGCATCGCGATCGCGCTCGTGATCCTGTTCATGCTGCTGCACTACCGGTTGCCGGGCGTCGTCGCCAGCTTCGCGCTCATCTACTACGCGCTCGTCGTGCTCGCGCTGTTCCGGCTGATCCCGGTCACGTTGACGCTCGCCGGCATCGCCGGCTTCGTGCTCTCGGTGGGCATGGCCGTCGACGCGAACATCCTGATCTTCGAACGCTCGAAGGAAGAGCTGCGCACCGGCAAGTCGTTGCCGAATGCCATCGAAGCCGGCTTCAACCGCGCCTGGAACTCGATCCTCGACTCGAACGTGTCGAGCCTGATCACGGCTTCGATCCTGTACCTCTTCGGGTCGTCCGTGATCCAGGGCTTCGCGCTCGTCCTGATCATCGGCGTGCTCGTGTCGATGTTCAGCGCGATCACCGTCACGCGGACGATCCTGCGCCTCGTCGTCGACCAGGCGTGGGCTCGCAAGCCCTGGCTCTACGGCGTCTCGGCCGCCGAGATGGTCGCTCGGCCGACCGGCCGCTCAAGCCGGCGCGAGGCCGCCAGCGGTGTTTGACCTCGTCGGGAAGCGCAACTGGTTCTTCGCGCTCTCGCTGCTCATCACGATCCCGGGCCTGATCTTCATCCTGCTGACGCCGCTGAGCGGCGGCAAGGCCGGCCTCCAGTTCTCGATCGACTACACCGGCGGGACGACATGGTCGATCAAGTTCGCCGATGCGACCGTCGACCCCGAGGCGGTCAAGGCCGAGCTAGCGACCCTCGGCCAGCCCGACGCGACCGTCGTGCGGACGGGCAAGGGCTTCCTCGACATCCGCCTTTCGAAGCTGGACCTGCGCGGTGTCGAACCATCCCCGACGCCCGTGCCGACAGTCGAGCCGAGCCCATCGGCCAGCGCGGCCGCGAGCCCGACGGCCGCGGCGAGCGAATCACCCGCGCCGTCCGCCTCCGCCGCCCCGAGCGGGTCTCCGGAGCCCAGCGCGTCCGCGTCGCCGAGCCCAAGTCCGAGCGCCAGCGTCGAACCCAGTCCGAGCGCCAGCCCGTCGCCGAGCCCGTCACCGACCGGGATCCCCGGCGCCAACACGAACGTGCCGACCGAAGGTGACATCGGCGCGATCGCGACCGCGCTCCAGGAGAAGTTCGGGCCGATCGCCGAGCAGGCGTCACTCAGCTCGATCGGGGCCGTCGTCTCGAGCGACCTGATCGGCCAGGCGATCGTCCTGATCCTCGTCGGCTCGATCGGGATCCTGCTCTGGATCACGCTCCGGTTCCGTGACTTCAAGTTCGGCGTCGTTGCGCTCGTCGCGCTGGTCCACGACATCATCGTCGTCGTCGGCTTCTTCGCGATTCTCGGCACGCTGTTCGACATCGAGATCGACGGCCTGTTCGTTACCGCGATGCTCACGGTCATCGGCTTCAGCGTCCACGACACGATCGTCGTGTTCGACCGGATCCGCGAGAACCGCGCCCGCCACGCCGGCGAGCCATTCGCCGAGATCGTCAACCATTCGCTCCTGCAGACGTTCGGGCGTTCGATCACGACGAGCTTCACGGTCGTGCTGACGCTGACCGCGCTGTTCCTGTTCGGCGGCTCGGCGACCCAGGAGTTCGTCCTGGCCCTGCTCCTCGGGATCATCTCCGGGACGTACTCGTCGATCTTCAACGCGAGCCCGCTCCTTGTCGTGTGGTACGAGTGGGAGGATCGCCGGCACGGTCGGACGGCCCGGCCCGTGTCACGCCGAGCCTCGAGCTGACGCAGCGCACCGGCAGGAGAGCCCCGGTGAAGCCCGCCGTGGCATCCTGAGCACGTGCTCGCCCCGCGCTTTCGCTGGATCCTTCCCGAGCCGGTTGCCCTGCCCCTGAGCCTCATCGACGCCGGGCGTAGCCGGGGCCTCGACGAGCGACTCCTCGGCCTCCTCGTCCGGCGTGGCGTCAGCACCGAGGAGGAGCTCGAACGGTTCTTCGGACCGCCCGAGGACGCGCTCCACGATCCGCTGCTCCTGCCCGATGCGGCGGTCTTCCGGGACCGCATCCGCTGGGCGATCGGGCGCGGCGAGCGGATCCTCGTCTTCGGCGACTTTGACGCCGACGGCCTGACCGGCCTCGCGGTCCTCGTGCGGGCGCTCAGGACGCTCGGTGCGGATGTCGTGCCGTATGTCCCGTCGCGGGTCGACGAGGGCCACGGCCTCTCGCTTGCAGCCCTTGACGCTGCGGCCGCCGCCGGCGCGACGCTGATCGTGACGGTCGACTGCGGGTCGACGAGCGTGGCTGAGATCGAGGCCGCGCGAGGCCGCGGGCTGGACGTCCTCGTCACCGACCACCACCGCGTTCCCGATCCGATGCCCGCCGCGCAGGCGCTCGTCAACCCGCATCGGCCCGATGCCACGTACCCGGAGCGACGGCTCGCCGGCAGCGGCGTGGCCTTCAAGCTCGCCCAGCTGCTGCTCGCGGACGCGCCCGGCGGCCCGGCGGCGGCACTCGACCTGGCCGACCTCGCGACGATCGGGACGGTCGCCGACGTGGCGCCGATCCTCGGTGAGAACCGGGCCGTCGCTCGACTCGGTCTCGTGCGACTCCGGTCCGCGCCGCGGCCTGGCCTGGCGGCCCTCTTCGAACGCGCGAAGATCGATCCAGCGACGATCGACCTCGAGACGGTCGGGTTCGCGATCGCGCCGCGGCTGAACGCGGCCGGCCGGGTGGGGGAGGCGTTCGACGCCGCGAAGCTCCTCCTCACCGACGACGCCGCGGAGGCGGCGGCGCTTGCTGACACGCTCGAGCTCGCGAACGTGACCCGTCGCGACCTCATGAAGATCGCGCTCGCCGAGGCTCGAACGTCGCCGGACGCGGTCGATGAGGCACCTGCGACGCTCGTCCACGGCCCCTGGCCCGTCGGCATCGTCGGGCTCGTCGCCGGCCGGCTGGCCGACGAGCGTGGCCGCCCCGCGATCGTGGGAGCTGACCTCGGCTCGATGATCCGGGCGTCCTGCCGGGGTGACGGCCGCCTCGACCTGGGGGCCGCCCTCGCAGCCTGTGGCGACCTGCTGCTGCGCCACGGCGGCCATGCCGGCGCCGCTGGCTTCGAGCTACCGACAGAACGCTGGCCGGCGTTCCGCGAGCGGTTTCTGCCGCTGGCCGCCGCCGCGGCGGTCGAACCCGAGGCCAGCCCGAGCCTCCTGGTCGATGCGGCGATCCCGGCGAAGTCTCTCGGCTACGCGCTCCTGCGCGATCTCGGGCGTCTCGCTCCGGCCGGCACGGGCAACCCCGAGCCGCTCGTGGCCGTCCTCGGCCTCGGGGTCGTCCGCGTGCGGGAGGTGAGCGGTGGGCACACACAGGTCGTCCTGAAGCGCGATCTCGACGTCGTCGACGGCATTGCCTTCGGCTGGCCCGAGCTGGCGACGTCGATCCGCGAGGGCGAGCGCGTCGACATCGTTGCCCGGGTCGTCAGCCGCCGCTTCGGCGTGGTCGAGTCGCTGCAGCTCGAGATCCGCGACGCGGCGGCCTCGGAGCTGCGAACCGTCGATCCGACGCCGGTGCCACCGGCGCCCCCGCTCGCTTCACTCGCGTCGTGAACAGGAAGACCCTCCAGGTCCGTCCACGTGGACCGCGGCAGCCGACGCTCGAGGCCGTGGGCCCGTTCCTGGCGCCCGGCCTGTCGGTCATCGGCCTCGTCCTCGTCGGCGTCATCAGCCTCGGATTGATCAACGGTCGTCTGCCGTCGTTCGGCGGCTTCGGTGGTCCGGATTCGAGCGACGACGGTGGACCGATCAAGACGCCCACGCCGTCGGACGTGATCATCATCGACCCGCGCAGCGAAATCCCCGGCACGATCGCCTACATCAAAGCGGGCAACATCTGGATCCAGAGCGGCGACCGGGTGTATCGGTTGACGAACAGCGGCCAGGACGCGATGCCGTCGTGGTCGCCGGACGGCGAGTGGATCTACTTCATCCGGTACACGGACGTGAGCGGCCAGTTCGTCATCGGCGGCGACCGCAAGCGCTACGCGCTCCACGTGCCCCAGGTCATGCGGATCCGGCCCGACTCCGACTCCCAGCCGGAGCTGCTGATGAGCGGCCTCGTCAAGAAGGGCGACCAACGCTGGTCAGCGTTCATCCGCCAGCCCGTGCTCTCGCCGAACCTGAACACGCTGGCGCTCGTCTCGGACAGCCCGGACCCCCTGCAAACGGACGTCGTCGTGCAGTTCTTCGACCTCACGACCAGACAGCTCACGAACCCCGGCCTCGACCAGATCCGGCCGCTCGGCCACCAGGACCCGGAGTGGGCGCCGGATGGCTCCACGCTGCTGTTCGTCAAGAACGGCCGGGAGGGTTCGCGCGGTGCGCCGATGCTCATGCGCTACCGGCTGTCGAAGAACAGGCTCACGGTGCTGGCCGGCCCGGGCTACAACTCGCCCTCGTGGTCGCGCGATGGGCGGTTCATCGCCGCGACCCGAACGGACGGCCTCGGCACCGACGTCGTCATCCTCGACGCAACGACCGGCGCCGAGCTGCTCCGGGTCACGAACGACGGCCGATCGTTCTCCGGCGTCTGGTCACCGGTCGGAGATGCCCTGGCCTACCTGCACATCGACCGTGGCGTCGTCGATCTCGTCACGGTCAAGCTCGTCGGCACAGGTCCCGACTGGACGCTTGGCGAGACGATTCCCCTGACCGACGCGGCGGGCCTCGATGGTGCCTCGCGACCGAGCTGGTTCGTTCCCGCGAACCTGCTGCCACAACCGACGCCGACGCCGGTGCCGAGCGTGACCGTCGCCCCGAGCACGCCCGTCAGCCCGATCCCGTAGGGCTGGCGTGGCGGACGGCTATCTCGACCGGCTCGCGGCCCGGACCGCGGCGGTCGGCAGCGTCCTCTGCGTCGGGCTCGACCCGGATCCCGGGGACGTGCCCGCGGAGCTCGGCCATGGCCTGGAGGGCATCGAACGCTTCGCCCGGCTCGTGCTGGAGGCCGCGACTCCCGCGGCAGCGGCGATCAAGGCCAACCTCGCGTTCTTCGAGGCCTACGGAGCGACCGGCATCGCGGTCCTCGGACGGCTGCGTGCGGCCGTCCCGACGAACGTGCCGTTCATCGCCGACGCGAAGCGGGGCGATGTCTCCAGCACCGCGGCGCGGCAGGCCGTCGCGCTCCTCGATCGCCTCGGCGCCGACGCCGTGACGCTCAGCCCGTACCTCGGCCGCGATGCCATCGCGCCATTCCTGGAGCGCGCCGATGGCTTCGCATACGTGCTCTGCCGCACGTCCAACCCCGGCGCCGGGGAGCTGCAGGATCTCGTGGTCCCGCCGGATGTGGAGCTGGACGCGCCGGCGGAGCCGCTGTGGGCGCGCGTCGCGCGCCGGACGGCAGCTTGGGACCCGGGCGGTCGCCTCGGCCTGGTCGTCGGTGCGACCGGACCCGCCGAGCTCGCGGAGGCGCGCCGGATCGTGCCGGGCCTGGCCTTCCTCGTGCCCGGTGTCGGCGCGCAGGGCGGCAGCGCGGAGACGGTGCTCCAGGCCGGGCAAGCAACCGCGCCGCCGGCTGGCGGACGGACGGGCGGCGGTCTGCTCGTGAACGTGTCGCGCGCGATCTCGCGGGCTGCCGGAGACACGTCCGGCGAGGGCGCCGCAGCGGACCCGGGAGAGCGTCTGGCGGCCGCCGCCCGTGCGTGGTCGGCGCGACTCCCTGTGCTACCGTAGGCCGCCCGGCCGCCTGCCGGATGCCGGGCTTTCAGCGAGGTCCACGGGCCGCACATGCCGTTCAACATCCAGGGTCCCGAGCTGATCCTGATCCTGATCATCGCCCTGATCGTCATCGGGCCGGGCAAGCTGCCCGACGTCGGCGCGGCGCTCGGTAAGAGCATCCGCGAGTTCCGCAAGGCCGCAACTGACGTGAAGGACGCGACGTCGCTCGAACCGAAGGCGTCGACACCGCCCGTGCCCGTCGCCCGGGTTGAGGCGCCGCCGGTCGTGACGCCGCCGACCGGGCCCACCGAGGCGCAGGTTCCCGGCGCACCCGCCAGCCGCCCCGAGGAGCCGCAGGCCTAGGCCTTCCCGGCCGTCGCGCCCGGATCCAGATGAGTGACGCCGACGCGCTCGGCATGACGGTCGTGCCTCCCGAACAGCCCGAGCTCCGCGAGACCGGCGTGATGTCGCTCGTCGATCACCTGTCCGAGCTCCGCACGCGAATTGTCCGCTCGATCCTCGCTGTCGGGGTCGGCGCCGTGATCGGCTTCGCCTTCGCCGAGCGCATCGAGGCGATCCTCAAGGCTCCGCTGCCATACGATCGACCGCTGATCTCGACCGGAATCGGCGACCCCTTCGCGATCCAGCTTCGGATCGCGATCGTCGTCGGCATCATCCTCGCGATGCCGGTGATCGTCTGGCAGATCTGGGCCTTCGTCGCCCCGGGCCTGACGCCGGCCGAGCGGAAGACGATCCGGCCGTGGCTCGTCCTGGCGTTCGTGTTCTTCGCGATGGGTGTCGGCATCGCCTGGGTCGTGCTGCCGTTCGCGTCGGGCTTCCTCCTCAGCTTCCAGACGGCGTCGATCGAATCGCTGCTCGACGCCCGTCAGTACTTCGACTTCGTCAGCACGCTTTTCCTGGCATTCGGCCTGCTCCTCGAATTCCCGATCGTCCTCGTCGCGCTGTCGCGCGTGGGCGTGGTGACGTCCGAGCTGCTGCGCCGGTCGCGGCGGATGGTCGTCCTCGGCATCGCGATCTTCGCGGCCGCGGTCACGCCGGGTGGTGACCTCGTCAGCCCCGGTGTGCTGGGCCTCACGATGTATGTGCTCTTCGAGCTGACGATCGTGATGATCCGGCGGAGTGGCCGCTGACCTAGACTTCCGGCCATGGCGAGCGATACGCCCGGTCAGGAGGTCGCCGCGGCGGCCGAGGCGCCGTCCGGCGGCCAGCGTGTCGTCATCCTCAGCGGCCTCTCCGGCGGCGGCAAGACGGCTGCGGCGAAGCTCATCGAAGACGCGGGCTACACGGTCGTCGACAACGTCCCCGCCGAGCTCCTCGTCGGCTTGGCTGAGCTCGCAGCCGAGGATTCCTCGCGGTTCTCGCGGGTCGCGATCGTCCTCGACGTCCGAACCGGTGACACCGAGCGCGCGTACCGGGCCATGCGCGGTGCGCTCGAGGGTCGAGGCATCCGGCCGCTCGTGCTCTTCCTCGAAGCCCGTGACGACGTGCTCATCCGGCGCTTCTCCGAGACGCGCCATCGCCATCCCCTGGCCGGAGCGGCGGGCGTCGAGGGAGCGATCGCCGAGGAGCGCCGCCGCCTTGCCCCGATGCGCGCGGAGGCCGATGCCGTCCTCGACACGTCGGACCTGTCCCTGCGCCAGCTCCGCGAGCGCGTCCTCGCGGCGCTCGAGGAGGTCGGCGGTGAAGGCCTCGTGCTGCGGATCGTGTCGTTCGGCTACAAGTTCGGCCTGCCGCTCGAGGCCGATCTCGTCTTCGATGCGCGTCTGCTCCGCAACCCGCACTACGTCCCGGAGCTGCGACCGCAATCCGGGCTGAACGACGCGGTGCGGACGTACGTCATGGACCAGCCGGCGGCGGGTGGCTTCGTCGACCGGATGCGCGAGCTCATCGAGTTCGCGGCGCCGGCCTATGCCGCCGAAGGCCGCCCGCAGCTGACGATCGCCATCGGCTGCACCGGCGGCTACCACCGCTCGATCGTCCTTGCCGAGACGCTCGCCGCGCAGCTTCGGGAGCGCGGCCTGGGACCGGTGACCGTCGCGCACCGCGACCTCGAGCGGCCGATGGACGATCGAAACTGAGGCGGCCGTGAAAACCAGGCGGCCGTGAACCTGCGCCGCTGGCTGACACCCGGGATTGGCGTCAAACGCTGGCTGCTCGTGCTGTTCCTGGGCCTCCTCGTCCTTGCCGTCGCGGTGGCCCACGTCCTGCGCCAGCTCGGCAACGCCCAGCCGCCAGGCAGCATCGGCGCGGCGCTGGTGGACGTCCTGACGCTCCAGTTTCTGCCGTTCGGCCTGCGCGGCCTCGTCATTGGCGTCCTCGGGTTGGCGCTCGTCGTTTCCGGCGCGGCCGGCGTCATCCGCTCGGTCACGGATCCGCTGCGCGAGCCCGGAGCCGTGGAGCCGCTCGTCGAGACGCTCTACCAGCGCCGCTTCCGTGCGCGCGGCCCGCGGATCGTGGCGATCGGCGGCGGGACGGGCCTGTCCACGTTGCTCCGCGGGCTGAAGGACCACACGAGCAACCTCACCGCGATCGTGACGGTCGCCGACGACGGCGGCTCGTCCGGCGCGCTGCGCCAGGAGCTCGGAATCCCGCCGGTCGGCGACATCCGCAACTGTGTCGTCGCGCTCGCCGACGCCGAGTCCCTGATGAGCCGGCTCCTCCAGTATCGCTTCCCGGGCGGCCGGCGACTGCCGGACGGACCCGTCGAGACCGAGCCCGGCGGGCTCGGCGGTCACGCCGTCGGGAACCTGCTTCTGGCCGCCCTGACGGCGATCGAGGACGGTGACTTCGAGGAGGGCGTCCGCCAGCTGAACCGCGTCCTGGCGGTCCGGGGCCAGGTCCTGCCGGCATCGCCGACGCCGATCACGCTCAGTGCCTCGACGGTCGATGGCCGGACGATCGTCGGCCAGTCGAACGTCATGCGCACGCCGGGCATCGAGCGCGTCTGGATCAGCCCCGCCGACGTCGCCGCCTCCGGCGACGCACTCCGGGCGATCGCCGAGGCGGAGCTCCTCGTCATCGGGCCGGGCAGCCTGTACACGAGCCTCCTGCCGAGCCTGCTCATCCCGGCGATCGGCGGCGCCGTGGCCGCGGCGCCGGGCCTGCGCGTCTACGTCTGCAACGTCGCGACGCAACGCGGCGAGACCGAAGGCTTCGATCTCTCCGACCACGTCGAGGCGCTCGAGCGTGGCGCCGGCCGAGCCCTCGTTGACGTCGTTCTCGCGAACGACGACCTCGATCTCGCTCCGCGACCGGACGGCGCGCCGCCACCGGTGACGCTGCGCTGGCCACCGAATGTCGTTCCCGCGCCCCGGCTCGTCCTCGACGCCGTCGTGAGTCGCGCCGAACCCCATCATCACGATCCCGAGCGACTCGCCACGGCGCTGCTGCGGACCTTGGAGCACGACGCCGGCTCCGTCCGCCGCGACGCGGCGGCCCGGACCGCCTGAGTGCATGTCGGGATCTGACCGGGCGCTCGTCGACGCCCTGCGGGCCGAGGTTGCGGGCGTCGATCCGATCCGCGACTGCGATCAGCGCGCCGAGCTGGCGGGCCTCGGCAGCGCGGCGCCGCGCGACAGGGTTGCCGCGCGACTCTCGCGACGGCTGGCCCGGTTGCGAGCCGCGCCGGAGGTGCTGGCCACGGACTTCGACTTCGAAGCCGCCCCCGATCACTGCCGGTCGGCGTATCTGCGCGGTCGGTTTCTCGCCGCGGGCTCACTCTCGCTCGCGGGCGGGCGGACGCACCTCGAGTTCGTCGTCGCGCCCGAGGCGGCGCCCCGTCTCGCCGCGCAGCTCGCGCTCGTCGGGCTACCGGCCTCGTGGCGCGTGCGCCGTGGGCGCGGTGTCGTGACGTGGAAGGGCGCCGAGACGATCGGCACGTTCCTTCGGCGAATCGGGGCCGGCGCCGCGCTCCTCGAGCTCGAGGCGCGGCAAGTGGCACGGGCGATGCGCGGCGAGATGAACCGCGTGCTCAACGCCGAGTCGGCGAACCTCCAGCGCACCGTCGCGGCCGCCGGCCGCCAGCTCGCCGCGATCGACCAGCTCGAATCCGTCGGCCAGCTGACGCGCCAGCCAGCGGCGGTCCGCGCGGTCGCCGAGGGGCGCCGCCGAACGCCGGAGGCGACGCTCGGCGAGCTGGCCTCACGGCTCGGATTCCATCGGTCGGCGGTCCAGCGTGCGCTCGACCGGCTCGAACGCCTGGCCGCGGATGCGCGACCGACGGTGCCGCAACGGCGGAGACGGACCCGGGCTCTGGCATGATTCGGGCGATGCGCCCGATCGTCATCGCCGCGAACTGGAAGATGCACACGACGCCCGCGGATGCCGGCGAGCTGGCCCGGACGATCGCGGCGCGGACCGCCGAGCCGGACGTCATCCGGGTCATCTGCGCGCCTTTCGTCTGCCTCGCGGCCGTGAACGCGGCGGTCAACGGCCTCAAGCCCCCGATCGCGGTCGGCGCCCAGAATGTCCACCACGAGCTCGCCGGCGCCTACACGGGCGAGGTCAGCGCGGCCAGCCTGGCCGGGCTCGCGTCGTGGGTGATCGTCGGCCACTCCGAGCGACGCCGCGATGCCGGCGAGACCGACGAGCTCATCGGCCGCAAGATGGTCCGCGCCGTCGACGCCGGCCTGCGACCGATCGTCTGCGTCGGCGAGCAGCTCAAACAGCGCGAGGCCGCTCGTCACGTGTCGGTCGTCACCGAACAGTTGCGCGGCGTTTTTGGTGGCCACGATCCGGCTGCGTTGGAAGCGGCGGGCGTGGTCATCGCCTACGAGCCCGTCTGGGCGATCGGCACGGGCCGCAACGCGAGCGGCGCGGACGCGGCCGAGATGGCGAGCGCGATTCGCGACGGGCTCGCGGGCCTCGGGTTCGCGGCAGGCGGTGAGGCTGTCCCGATCCTCTATGGCGGCAGCGTCACGTCGGCGAACATCGGCGAGTTCCTCGTCGAGCCCGGCCTCGATGGCGCCCTCGTCGGGGGCGCCTCGCTCAAGCCCGATGAGATGGCCGGCATCGTCGCGCGGGCGGCCGTGACGGCCCGAGCGCGCCGTTCGGAGGCCGCAGGCTCGAGCCGCCGGGCGTGACGCCTCGGGACACCGGGCGGCCGCGGCCAATCGTCCTCGTCGTCCTTGACGGCTTCGGTATCGGCCGGGATCCTCGATCGGATGCCGTTCAGGCCACCCGGATGCCGGCGTGGCGGTCGCTCCTCGAGCACTGGCCGCACGCGGTCCTCGGCGCGTCCAACGGCGACGTGGGTTTGCCGGCCGGACAGATGGGCAACTCCGAAGTCGGCCATCTGAATCTCGGCGCGGGCAGGCCGGTCCTCCAGGACCTGCCCCGGATCGATGCCGCAATCCTGGACGGCAGCTTCGCCGCGCGACCCGCGCTCGTCGCGGCCATGGCCGGTGCGAAGGCGGGCTCGGGCCGCCTGCACGTCATCAGTCTCATTGGACCCGGCGGCGTTCACGCCAACGACCGCCACCTCCTCGCGATCATCGACCTGGCTCGGACCCTTGGCGTCCCAGCCGTGCGTGTCCATGCGCTGCTCGACGGCCGCGACACGCCGCCGCGGTCCGCCGACGGGTTCGTTGCCGCTCTCGAGGAGGAGCTGCAGCGTCGGCATCCGGACGCGCGGGTTGCGTCGGTCGGCGGCCGCTATTTCGCGATGGATCGGGATCGGCGCTGGGAGCGCACGGAACGTGGCTACGACGCGATCGTCCACGGCGTCGGCGAGTCGGAGGCCTCCGCGGAAGCGGCGATCGAGGCGGCCTACGGCCGTGGCGAGGGCGATGAATTCGTCACCCCAACGGTCATCGCGGGCGTCGATGGCCGAATCGAATCCGGCGAGGTTGTCGTCATCACGAACTTCCGGGCAGACCGTGCGAGGCAGCTGACGCACGCGCTGGCCGACACAGCGTTCGACGGATTCGATCGCACGGCGCCGAACGGCAGCCCGGCCCCGAGGGACCTGCGCGTCATCACGATGACGGAATACGAGGCGGGGCTGCCGGTCGAGGTCGCGTTCCCGCCCGAGGAGGCACGGAGCGTCACAGAGGCCGTCTCGGAAGCCGGATGGCGGCAATTCCACGTCGCGGAGACGGAGAAGTACGCCCACGTGACGTACTTCTTCAACGGCGGCCGCGAGGCGCCGTTCCCGGGCGAGGAGCGGCTCCTCATCCCGAGCCCGAAGGTCGCGACCTACGATCGCCAGCCCGAGATGAGCGCGGGCGGCGTGACCGACGCGCTCGTCGCAGCCATCAACGGCGGCGACTTCGATTTCGTCGTCGCCAACTTCGCGAACCCGGACATGGTCGGCCACACCGGCGACTGGGACGCCACGGTCGCGGCGCTGGAGTTCCTCGACGGTTGCCTCGCGCGGATCGCGAACGCGATCGACGCGGTCGAGGCACGCGACGTGGACGGGCCGGGAGCCATCGTCGCGATCACCGCAGATCACGGCAATGCCGACGAGATGCGCGACACCGATGGCCAGCCGATCACCGCCCACTCGTTGAACCCGGTGCCGATCGTGATCGTGGGGCGGGCCGTTCGCGGGCGGCGACTCCGGGACGGTGTCCTCGCGGACGTGGCCCCGACGCTCCTCGAGCTTGCCGGCCTGCCGCGATATCCGGAGATGACCGGCCGGTCGCTGCTCAGCTAGTCGGGCCGTGCTACGATCCGTCGCCGTTCCGACCCCCGAGGTACGCCACCTGTGAATCCCGTTCTCGGCGCCGGCCAGCTGATCGTCAGCGTCGCCCTGATCTTCTCGATCCTGCTCCAGGCGCGCGGTGCCGGCCTGTCCGCTGCCTTCGGCGGCGACTCGTCCGTCTACCGCAGCCGCCGCGGCATCGAGCGGCGTCTCTGGCAGTTCACGATCATCCTCCTTGTCCTCTTCGTCGTCTTCTCGGCCTTCTCGTTCCTCTACGCGCCCGGCTCCGTCTGAGCCGGAGGCGGGGGAGCGGCTCGAGCCTGGCGAGGAACCGCGTCGTCGGCGATTCGGCCTGCGTTCGAGGGGCGAGGCGAATCCGCCGAACCGGCTGACGAGCCTCGATCGCGCGACGATCGGCGCGCTCTCGATCACCCTGGTCCTGCTCGCCGGTTCGATCATCGCGCCGGCCCTCGGACCGGCCGTCGGAGAGCCCCCAGGTCCGAGTGGTGGGACGACAGACCGCTCGTACGTCGAAGGCATCCTCGGCGGCGCGACATACGCCAGTCCGTTCGGGGCCCGGACGGCCGCTGACCGGATCCTCGTCTCGTTACTCTTCCGAGGCCTCGTCCGCCTCGGGCCGGACGATTCGATCGTCCCGGACCTTGCCGAGCGCTGGGATGTCGACGAGCGCGGCGCGGTGTGGACGTTCCACCTCCGTCCTGATGCGGTCTGGCAGGACGGCACGCCGATCACCGCCGACGACGTTGCGTTCACGATCAGCGCGCTCAGCGATCCGTCGTACACGGGCACCGGCGGCGCGTCGTGGCGCGACGTCCGCGCAACGGCGCTCGACACGACGACGATCCGCTTCGAGCTCGCCTCGCCGATCGGCGGCTTCCTGCAGGCCGCGACCCAGCCGATCGCTCCGGCGCACCTGCTGGGATCCGTCCTGCCGGAAGCTCTCGCCACCGACGCCTTCGGACAGAAGCCGGTTGGATCCGGACCGTTCAGTCTGGACTCCCTGGACAGCGCGCACGCCGTCCTCAGCGCCTGGGCGCCGGTGTCGGCCGAGCCGTCGTCAACCAGCGATCCGTCGAGCGGTGCGCTGCCCGGGCCGATCATCGGCGGCCAGCCGCGGCCGTATCTGCCCGGCATCGAGCTGCGCTTCTACGGCGACCTCGGCTCGCTGACGGCGGCATGGAAGGCGGGCGAGCTTGACGCGCTGTCCGGACCGACGCCGAAGGACCTTGCGGCGCTGGACCGCGCAAGCTCGAACGCCCGGATCGCCGCGTACCCGGGTTCGACCCTCCTCACCATCGTGCCGAACCTGCGGACCAACCACCCGGCGCTGCGCGATGCCGGTGTCCGCAAGGGCTTGCTGGAGGCGGTCAATCGAAACGCGCTCGTGACCGAGCTCCTGGCCGGCTACGCGTCACGGGCCGATGCTCCGATCCCGCCGGGTTCGTGGGCCTTCGATGCAATCGCGAGCCCGCCGGTCGCCTTCGATCCGGACGCGGCCGTCGCCGCGCTCACGACCGCGGGCTGGACACGTGCGAGCGAGGGCTGGACGCCGAAGGGCGCAAAGGCCCCGCTGACGATCAAGATGGTCGGGCCGGACGAGGCCGTGAACGCGACCGCCTATGCGACCGGCGAGGACGTCGCCGCGGCGTGGCGATCGATCGGCCTTGGCGTCGACCATGAGGGCCTCGGCGCAGCCGAGCTCACCGAGCGTCTGCGCAACGGTGACTTCGACGTCGCGGTCATCGCCGTCAACGTCGGCCTCGATCCGGACCTCTTTTCGCTGCTCGCCTCGAGCCAGACGGCCGGCGCGCGGACGAACGTCCTTGGGCTCCAGGATCCCCAGCTCGATGTCCTCCTGACGGCGGCTCGGGCACCGGGCACGCTCGAGGCTCGAACGGCCTCCTACGCGGCGCTCCAGGCGCGGCTCGCGGAGACGACATACCTTCTGCCGCTGGCCTTCCGGGCCGAGATCGCGCTGGTCCGAAAGACGGTCACCGGAGCCTCGATTCGAACGGTGGGGGACGCCGGGGGGCGATTTTGGGACGTGCTAACATGGCGCCTCGCCGACGACCGGTGAGCTTGGCGCGAGCCGCCAGGCGGTCTCACGCCGAGGTGGCGGAACGGCAGACGCGCTAGCTTCAGGAGCTAGTGTCCGCAAGGGCGTAAGGGTTCAAATCCCTTCCTCGGTACCAACACCTCATCCCTCAACCAGAGACCCGGTCCCGGTCGCGCGGCGGAGCACCTGCCCAGGTGGCGGAATTGGTATACGCGTACGTTTGAGGGGCGTATGAGGCAACTCATCCGGGTTCAAGTCCCGGCCTGGGCACCACCCCTCGCTCATGCGGCCCGTCCGCCGCGTTGTCGGCTGCGCGCCTCGCTCACGCACCCTCGTGGTGCGCTCGCTGCGGTGCTCGCCTCCGCCTTGCGGTCGGACCACCTGAGCGAGGGGCTCATTCCGCCTCTGCGCGCTTAGACTCTTCTGGGCGGTTAGCTCAGCTGGTCAGAGCGCCTCGTTTACACCGAGGACGTCGGGGGTTCGAATCCCTCACCGCCCACCACATGACACACCGCCGCGGGCCATGCGTCTTATCGACGCAAGGGTTCGCGAGTGAGCCCCTGCTAGACTCAGCGGCGTGGCCGCGGCCGCGGCAGGCAGCCGACCGGCGGGCGCCCGGCCCATGGAGGAGTAAACCCCGGATGCAACCCTGGATCGTCATCGCGATCGTTGTCGTCGTCATCGTCCTGTTCGTTGTCGGGATCTACAACGGGCTCATCGGGCGGCGCAATCGCGTCGACGAGGCGCTCTCGCAGATCGAAGTCCAGCTGAAGCGCCGCTGGGACCTGATCCCGAACCTCGTGAACGCCGTCAAGGGCTACATGGGCTTCGAGCAGAAGGTCCTCACGGACGTGACAGAAGCCCGCGCCAACGCCGTTTCGGCCGGTGCGCAGGGTGTCGCCGCGCAGGCCCAGGCCGAGAACATGCTCACCTCGACGCTGCGCTCGCTGTTCGCGGTCGTCGAGAACTACCCGGACCTCAAGGCCAACCAGAACGTCCTCGAGCTCCAGGAGCAGCTGACCACGACCGAGAACCAGATCTCGTTCAGCCGCCAGCACTACAACGCCACGGTTCTCGACTACAACACCGCCATCCAGACGATCCCGAGCGTCCTGATCGCAGGCCCGCTCGGCTTCACGAAGCGCGACTTCTTCGACGCCGAGCCCGAGGCGGCTCAGGTCCCGAAGGTCGACCTCAGCCTCGGCTGACAGCACCCGCCCCGCGGACCGGGGCGCGTGGTGGATCGGCTGGCGCACGATGGCACGAGAGAGCTTCTTCGAGCAGCAGGCGGCGAACCGCCGCCAGTCGTGGCTGCTTGCCCTGGCCGTCCTCGCTCTTCTCGGCGTCCTCGGCTACACGATCGGCTTCGGCGTCTCCGGGGAGTCCGCCGGCGGGTTGGCGACGACGGTCGGCGCGCTGGGCCTCGGCACAGTCCTGTCGCTCGGCTCGTACTTCGCGGGCGACAAGCTCGTGCTTGCCGCGTCGGGCGCAAAACCTGTCAGCGAGGCGGACGCGCCGCAGCTCCTGAACGTGGTCCGTGAGCTGACCATCGCGGCAAACGTGCCGATGCCCAAGGTCTACCTGATCGATGACACGGCCCCGAATGCCTTCGCGACCGGCCGCGACCCGCAGCACGCCTCGGTCGCGATCACGACGGGCCTCCTCCAGAAGCTCGACCGCGAGGAGCTCCAGGGCGTCATCGGCCACGAGCTGTCGCACGTCCGGAACCTCGACATCCGGTTCGCGCTCCTCGTCGGCGTCCTCGTCGGCTCGATCGCGCTGCTGTCCGACTTCTTCCTCCGCTTCACGTTCTGGGGCGGCGGCCGGCGCTCCGGCTCGCGCGACCGGGAAGGCGGCGGCGGCCTCCAGGTCCTGATGTTCGTCGTCGGGCTCGTCCTCGCGATCGTCGCCCCGATCATCGCTCGCCTCGTCCAGCTCGCCGTCAGTCGCCAGCGTGAGTACCTCGCCGACGCCTCATCCGTGGAGCTGACGCGGAACCCCTACGGCCTCGAGCGCGCGCTCGCGAAGATCTCGAGCGACAAGGAGGTCCTCGAGGTCGCGAACCGGGCGACGCAGCACCTCTACTTCACGAACCCGATCAAGAAGTTCGAGGCCCGATCGAGCGGCCTCTTCTCGACGCATCCGCCGATCGTCGATCGGATCAACCGACTGCGCGAGCTGACCGGCGAGCAGCCCCTCGCCCAGGGCGAGATCGCGGCCCTCGCCGGGCTCGATTGAAGGCGCCGAAAGGCCCGTGCTATCCTCCCCGACGCCGTGACGGACGCTCCGTCCGAAGCGGTCCACCGGAGCCGAGATAGCTCAGTTGGTAGAGCACGCGACTGAAAATCGCGGTGTCGCCAGTTCGATTCTGGCTCTCGGCACCAACAACATCCGGTGTGCGCAGCTCCCGAGCGGAAGTGGCTCAGTTGGTAGAGCATCACCTTGCCAAGGTGAGGGTCGCGGGTTCGAGTCCCGTCTTCCGCTCCATTTCTTTGCCTCCGTCGCCGATGCGGCGGCGCGTTGCCCCCTCGTCTAGTGGTAGGACAGCGGACTTTGGATCCGTTGGGCGAGGTTCGAATCCTCGGGGGGCAACCAGCTCGGCGCGACGGGCGGGCGGGAGGCCGACCTGTGCGACAATCCGGCGGCCGCAGGGCCGAGGCGACGTGGTGAAGTGGCTCAACACGGAGGTCTGCAAAACCTCTATTCACCGGTTCGAATCCGGTCGTCGCCTCCACTTCCCCTCGAGCGCCGGAGTGGCGGAACGGCAGACGCAGCCGACTTAAACTCGGCGGCCCGCAAGGGCGTGGGGGTTCGAATCCCTCCTCCGGCACCACGACGTGCGCAACGCTGCGCCAGATGGACATCCTCTCAGATGTGCGTGTGGGCGACCTTATGAAGGATCCGAGGGGGATTCATCGATGGATTCGTCCTGTCTCGTGCACGAGACCCGCCCCTAGATCCCGTCGAAGGGCCGCGACAGCGGTCACGATCATGGTTAAGGTCGCGGTGGGTGACATCTGATAGGAAAGTGCGCCCCGGCCAAGCCCGCTCGCGACCGATCGCTCGTGAGGGCTTCGTGCGTCAGCCGCGGCCGAAGAGCTTGATCCGGTTCGCGCGTCGCTCAGGCTCTGCCAGCGGCGCGGCCTCACCGGTCACGAGCTGGGCAAGGCGCTCGAAGCGTTCCGCCGGCCGGGTCTTCGGGGCACCGATCACGATCGGCACGCCCTCGTTGACGGCCTTCAGGTACAGGAACGGGTCATAGGGCAGCTCGATCGCGATCTTCGTCCCGAGGGCGCTCTCGATGTCGCTCCGCCGCAGGATCTCGCGGGCGTAGATCGCGTTCAGCACGAATGTCGTCTTCGCGCTCACGCCACCGGTCTCGGTGAAGTGGTCGAGCAGCGCGTGGACGGCCTTCAGCGTCGGGAACTCGGCCGTCACCGGCAGGACGATCGCGTCGGCCATCTCGAGGACGCCCTCCGTGCGGCTGTCGAGACCGGAGCCGGCATCCACGACGACGTAGTCGAGCGCGCGGGCGAGCGTCGCCAGGAGCGTCGTCACGGCCGCACGGTCGATGGTGACGGGAGCGCTGCCGTCGGTCGCGACCGGGGACGCCGCGGCGGGCAGGACGAGCAGGCCGCTCGTATGCCGTCCGAGCAGCGTCCTCAGCACGTCCGGATCGCGCAGCGAGAGCTCGTCACGAACGGCGTCGACCAGGGTGTTGCTCGCCTCGAAGTTGAGGTGTGTCGCGACCTGGCCGAAATCGAAATCGAGATCCACGACCGCAACGCGGTCGGCATGGGTACGGGCGATGACTGACGCGAGGTTGACCGCGATCGTCGTCGTGCCGACACCGCCCTTTGGCGAGTGGACCGCGATGATCCGGCGGGTGTCGCCGGTGACCGGCGTGTTGTCCACGGCACCGCTGCCGAGAAGCGTGGATCGCTGGAACCGCAGCAGGAGGGCGTCGAGCCGGGCTTCGAGCTCCCGATCGTCGAAGGGCTTCGCAATCGCGTCGTCCGCTCCCGCCTCGAGGAACTTGATCCGCTCCTCCACGTCGTCCGTCTTGCAGACTGCGAGGACGGGGACGGTGGCGGCTTCAGGCGTCGCGCGCAGCTCGCGGACGACCTGGATCGCGTCTGCCTCGCCGACCTCGTCGACAACGACCAGCTGGAATTCGGAAGCCCGACGGATCGCTTCGAGCGGGTCCGTGACCTGGGTCGTCGCGTGGCCGAGGCGCACGAGGACAGCGGCGAGAGTGTCGCCGGCGGTGACGTCGGCATCGAGCAGGAGGACGCGGGGTTCGGGCACGGCGCAAGAGCATACGACCAAGCCGCGTCGCTCGCCGGGGGCCGAATCAGGCGCGTGCTAGACTGCGCAGGTCCCTTTCGGCTCCGCCGTGATCACGATCACCAAGCGGGGCAGACCCACAGGAAGGAGCCCTCGGCCAATGCGCCGTTATGAACTCATGCTCGTGCTGCGTCCGGATGCACCGGATGAGCGCGCCCAGGCGGTCATCGACCGCACGACCCGCCAGATCGTCGCCGCGGGCGGTCAGATCATCAAGGTCGCCCCGTGGGGCCGCCGTCGGCTGGCGTACCAGATCGACCGCTATCGCGAAGGCTCGTACCACATCGTCGTGTTCGAGGCGCCCTCGGAGGCGATCGCCGAGCTGGAGCACGGACTCCTGATCACCGAGGACGTCCTGCGCCATCTCATCACGCGGCAGGAACGACCGGTCCGGGCGTCGCGCCGCGATGGCGAGGCCGGTGCCGAGGGTGACGCCGACGATGCGCTCCTCCCGTCCGTCGAGGACGAGGAAGAGGAGGACGTCGGCGAGCGAATCGACGAGTCCGAGAGCGAAGCGGCTCCGGCCGCGATCGACTGAGGAGGCTGGGCGATGGCGTTCTGCAAGATCCAGTTCATCGGCAACCTCGGTCGCGATCCGGAGATGCGCTACACGCCGAACGGCAAGCCGGTCACCGAGTTCAGCGTCGCCGT
>Ga0114129_10003174_pt1 | contig 23060 bp, 18 predicted proteins | sample RhiMetdeltSRZDD1_FD_80071 | JGI IMG/M metagenome (GOLD analysis project Ga0114129, IMG submission 80071) | Populus rhizosphere microbial communities from Tennessee, USA - Rhizosphere MetaG P. deltoides SRZDD1 (version 2) (version 2) | ecosystem: Host-associated > Plants > Roots > Rhizosphere >... | reverse complement strand
GGCCGTCTGATCGGTACCGGTAGCCGAACCGGAACGCCGGATATCATCGGCGACTTTCCACGCACCGGCCAGGTCGCCTGGGGCAATCCATTCGGGAACTACTTCTCGCAGCCGCTCTAGGTCAGGGATCCCGCCTGTGCCAACGTCGCGGGAAATCTGACTCAGTTCTGCAGCAACACTGCAATCGCAACCGACACTGACGGAAAAAATATCCTCCTGCAAAATGCGGCACCCGGCCAATTAGGCACGCTGGGATTAAATCCGCTCTATGGACCGGGTAGTTGGAATGTCGACGCGAATCTGCAGAAGAAGATCCGGATCGGCGAATCGAGGAGCGTCGCAATCCGGCTCGACGCTCGGAATCTCTTTAATCACCCGAACTTCGTTCGACTCGCGATCCGACGCGTAATCGCGAGTCATCGATCTCACTGCCTGTCTGGAAATCGAACGATGAAACCGTCGCGATTCGGCATCCGCACTTTAGGAAGCGTCTGTGCGTTCATCGTTTCGTCGTCTCTGACGAGTTTGTTCAGCGAGAGAATGTAAGCAGTCAATGCGTAGACTTCGTCGTTGGTAAGCGATCTTGGTTGTCGCCATGGCATGGCGCGCCGAATGTAATCGAAGAGCGTCGTGGCGAAAGGCCAGAAGTTCGCGATCGTCTTCTCTGTCTCCATATCCCTGATCGGGTCACCGCCGACCAACTTGGCATTAGTACCACCCTTGCCGTTTTCCCCATGGCATGTCGAGCACTTTGCCACGTAAATGCGCGCGCCTTCGGCTGGCGTGCCGTTCCCGGCCGGCAATCCTGTTCCGTCCGGCAGGATATTGATGTCCCAGGCTGCTATATCGGTCTGAGTGATCGGCGTTCCAAGATTCGGCGTTTGCGCCCAAGCCTGGCCGGAGCCGAGGACGAGAGCGATAGCTACAAGGTATCCACGAATGCTACGCGTACACATGTTTCACCTCGCCGCTTCGATCAACAGACCAACTGACTATCGCGTTGTAGTGCTCGTTCGGGAATCCCGTCACCGGCGGAACGCGCTTGGTCTCGCCACGGAGGGCGACGAACTCGGCGCGCGTTGGTTGTACGTAGCCGGCTTCATCCCACGCTCGACTTTGCAGTGTTGCGGCCCCGCCGTCCCAACGCCAAGGCATGCGGAATCGAGTGAATGCCTTGCTGAGAACAGGTTCCTGCAGCGCCGCTTGTGCCCAGCTCCGGCCGCCATCGGCGGACACCATGACCTTCGAGATCCGGCCATTGCCCGAATACGCAAGCCCGGAAATCTCATAGAACCCAGGTCCCTTCATTGCAAGGCCGGGCGATGGATGCGTGATGAAGGATTTCACTTCCTGGAGGAAATAAAACTGATACGCCTTCCCGCTGGGCAGAATCGGCGCATAGATTTTGGACTCGTAGTAACTCATGTTGGGCAGTTCAGCAAGCTGGATTCGGCGAAGCCATTTGATGTTCATGTTGCCTTCCCAACCGGGTAATAGCAATCGCATCGGATAGCCGTTCCCAGGCATCAGCCGCTCGCCATTCTGATAAAGCGCGACCATGGCATCGTCGAGGGCTTTGCTCACCGGCACGCTACGGCTCAAGTGCGAAGCGTCGGCTCCTTCCGCGATCAACCATTTGGCTTTCGGATCCACTCCCGCCTCGTCCAGCAGCGTTGAGAGCTTGACGCCGGTCCACTCTGCGCACGAGACGAGGCCGTGCAGTGCTTGCACGTTCGCCTGGATTGGCTCTTTGGAAAACAGCGGCGCGCTGTTTCCGCCGCACTCGATGAAACTCATGCGCGAGGCCATCGGGTAACGCGACAGTGTGTCTAATGTAAAACTCAGGGGCTGTTTCACGAGGCCATGAATTACGAGGCGATGTCCGTCCGGATCGATGTCGGGGTCGCCGGTGTGTGAAATCACGAAGTGCAGACTGTTCGGCGTGAGCGTTCCATTGAGCAGATGGTGCGGCGTGCGCGCGTGCTGGTTGCGAGGCTCACCGTTAGGATTGCTGAGCGTCCGGACAACATTTCTCTCGAATCGAGATCGCGTGCCGTAATCGGGCACAGTATTGCCTGGCGCAAGGCTCCATGGATCATCCGTGAGCTGCTGAGCGGATGCAGATTGGACTAAGGCATAACCTGTCAGCGCCCCAGCGAGAAATGTGCGGCGGTGAAGCAGTCCGTTGCCAGCAACGACTTTCAAATTCCTCATGGCTGTCCTCCTCATATGACCAGCGTTTGCCGGGTAGTATAATCCCGCACAACACGGAAGAGGCGGTCTGTAAGGTGTGAACGAATTGGTTGGGATAGGCGAATAGTCCCCTCCTCAGTGAGCAGGGGACTATTCGCCTGATTCACCCCACTTCGTCAAACTGTCCACAGCTTATAGGACGCCTGCAACTTGGACACTCTATGACAAAACTATCGACGCTTCTTTTCCTCACACTGATGGTTGCGCCGTCAGTCATTCGCGCCGCAGAAGATCCATATGCCGCGCAACTGTTCGCGCAAAACTGCGCATCATGTCACGAGGCCGCAGCGGCGGCACCGGGCGCACGAATCCCGCCCGTTTCCGTGCTTAAGACCATGACGCCGACAGCGATCTTAAGGGCGCTCGACAGCGGAATCATGAAGACGCAGGCCGCAGTGCTTTCGACCAATGAGCGCCAGGCTGTCGCGAACTTTCTCGGTACGGCATCCACGATCGAACGTAGACGCGACGAACTCTCAAATCCGTGTTCAGCGGGCGCCATATGGAAGGACGCTCCCGGATGGACGACGTGGGGAGCGGGCCCGACAAACATGCGGTTCCAGGCAGCTAAAGAAGCCGGATTAAAGGCGGAGGATCTGCCCAAGCTCACAGTGAAATGGGCTTTCGCCTTTCCCGACACTTCGGTTCTGAGATCCCAGCCGGCGGTGTATCGCGGGCGAGTTTTCGCCGGTGGCCAGGACGGCAGCGTGTATTCGCTGGATGCAGAAACGGGTTGTGTTCACTGGACCACCACCGTGCAGGCAGAAGTGCGATCCGGGATTACTGTTGCGGAAGTCGAAGGAAAGCCTACGGTGTTCTTCGGTGATTCTTCAGGTTACTTGTACGGACTGGACGGTGCGACAGGTAAGCAACTGTGGAAGTTGAGTCTCGATGAACACGCGGCGTCTAAAGCGACCTCCACCCCAGTGTTTTACCAGGGCCGGCTCTATGTCGGCGTTTCATCGCTCGAAGAAGCCTTAGCCGTGTCGCCCGGTTATGTCTGTTGCACTTTCAGAGGCAGCGTGTCCGCGGTGCAGGCTTCGGATGGAAAAGTGTTGTGGAAGACATCCATGATCGAGGAGGCCCCAAAGCCGCAGCCGAAGACGAAGAGGGGCTCGGCGGTTATGGGTCCGTCCGGCATCGGCGTGTGGACGGCTCCAACACTCGATACGTCTCACGACATCATCTATGTCACGACCGGTGATAATTATTCCGATCCTCCCACTTCCTTCAGCGACGCTGTGGTCGCGTTGCAGATGTCGACCGGGCGCATTCTGTGGTCGAAGCAACTCACGACGGGTGATGCGTGGAACAGTTCCTGTTATCTGACCGGCAAAGCGAACTGTCCGGACTCCGACGGTCCCGATTTCGATTTCGCCTCCTCAGCCGCGCTGGTGACGCTAGGTAACGGGCGGCGTGCTCTACTTGTTGGGCAAAAATCCGGCATCGCCTACGCAATCGATCCAGACCGCCGAGGCGAAATACTGTGGCAGGCCCGAGTGGGAAAGGGCGGCACGGTTGGCGGCATCGAATGGGGAGGCGCGACCGATGGTCGGAACTTCTATGTCGCGTTGTCCGACGTTGCCTTCGACGTGGCGCTGAAGCCCGGCACCAACGATCGGCAATACGAACTGGACCCGAAGCAAGGCGGCGGCATGTTCGCATTTCGCGCCGACAACGGACAGCGCATCTGGCAGACGCCTCCGCCGGGTTGCGGGGAACGCAGACCATGCAGTCCGGCACAATCGGCCGCAGTAACGGCGATTCCCGGAGCGGTGTTTTCAGGCGCGCTGGATGGCCACCTCCGCGCATACGCGGCAACGAACGGGAAAATACTTTGGGACTACGACACGAATCGTGAATTCAAGACAGTCAATGGCATTCCAGGGCATGGCGGAGCCCTCGATGTTGGAGGACCGATCGTCGCTGGAGGTATGCTCTTTGTTAATTCAGGTTCGGCACAGCGGAATGGCCTGCCCGGCAATGTACTCTTGGCATTTGGAGTCGCGCGCTGACTGTAGGCGCGGTCTATGACCGCGCGTTTCTCCTCGAATTAACAAAAGTGCGCGCGGTCATAGACCGCGTCTACGATGAGGCAGATATGTTTAGGAAATTGACATTTCTTATCGCGGCGATTGGGGTTGGTTTGAATGCCGAGAAAAGCCATGCTCAGCCGCCGGACCATCCGTCGATCACAATTCAAGGGCAAGCCTACACGCCGAGATCGATCTTGGAGCGGAACATGGGCACCCCGGAAGATCAGACGGCACAATTCCCACCGCATAAAATAATCGGCAACATTTATTACGTGGGAACGAAGACTCTGAGTTCATTCCTCATCGTCACACCGCAAGGAAACATCCTTCTCAATAGCACGTATGAGCGAAACGTGCCGACGATCGAGAAGTCTGTCCAGCAACTGGGATTCAAGTTCCCCGACATCAAGATACTGCTCGGCACTCATGCACACGGCGATCATCAGGAAGGCGACGCCTTGGTCAAGATGTTGACGCACGCGCAGGTGATGGCCATGGCCGAGGACGTGCCGGAGTTGCAGGGGATAAAGCCTGGCGGTAAGGAGCACCCAATCGACAGGATGTTGCATGATGGAGAATCCGTGACGCTTGGCGGCACGACACTTGTCGCTCATTTGACTCCGGGTCATACGCACGGTTGCACAACATGGACGACTGCAGTTCAGGAGAACGGAAAAACCTACAACGTCGTCATCAATTGCAGCCTGCGTCCACCCAATGTGTTGAACCCTGCAGTTATTGATGAGTTCAATCGGTCGTTCAAGCTCGTGCGATCGCTGCCCTGCGACGTCCAACTCGGCGATCACCCTGCCCAGTACAACATGGCGGCAAAATACGCGAAGTTAGGGAATAACAGTGCCAATCCATTTATCGACCGAGCCGGATGCACCCTCGAAGCGGATATCGAAGAGGCTATGTTTCAAGCGATTCTCGCGGAACAACAGAAAGCTGGTCGCCCATAAAAGCGGCGATCTCGTATGGCCGAATCTACATACCTAAAAGTCATGATCAACCCTTTGCGACGCATACAGAGTCACGGCTTCCGGGTAGTTAGCCAAGCCCGATAGGTTTTCGGCACGTCCAGCTTCTTCAACGCGTGCCATGCGGCGATGGCTTCACTCATCGACGCCCCTTGATTGGCCTTCATGAAATCAGAAATGAAGTTTATGTATCTGCCGTGCTCGGCGCGCAGCGGGCCTTCTTTGGTCGTGTTCAGTTCAATAGCTTGGCGGACCAAATCGCCGTATGTGACCCGGCGGCCTTGGGCAAGTTGGTTCTCGCGCCAACGGTTGAGCAAGTATCGAGTTCCGGACTTCCGCCTAAACCCGGGCTCCAACTTCGAGGCCTCGCGCTCGATAAAATCCTTAGTCTGACGGTTGCTGGTGTAGTGGACAACCGGAAGGTCGAGCCGCAGTCCCAGGTCAACGTCTCGTGGCCCCGATTTCGTCATCGCTCGCTTAGCAAAGCTTTTGACCTCGCCGGTACGGAGAAAGTGCTTGACCGCCTGCTCCAACTCGTCCTTTCGCAAACGGCTCGCCCAGGGAATTCCGATCTGTTCAGCAAACTTCTTGAGGTCGTCGGCATACCAATAACCGTTGTCGAACTCTGCCTCGGTCATTGATGCGGAAAGCTTAGCGGCCTTCCTAGATTTCACGGGATTCATTTCCTTTCGGGCGTCTTCCCTAATACTACGTTCGCTCATCATCGTTTCAACCCGCAAAACCGCGTATTCAGGCCAATAATCCCCTCCTCACCGAGGAGGGTGGCTGCGCCAGTAATAAAATATCGCGAAGCTACCGAAGCGGCGCAGACGGGGTGGTCGCTCGGCCGGAGGGGATGCTGGTTCGAAATCCATATCCGTCTATTCTGAAGTCTCTTGTACCTGGAACACGTTGCCTTCCGGGTCTATGCCGTCGCAGCGCTTGACGCCGTGGAACTTCCATTCTTTCTCCTCGCCATTCAACTCGCCGCCGAGCGCTTTTGTCGCGCGACGCGCCTCCTCAATGTTGGTTACGTTGAGAAGGAGCTTGATGGGCGTGTTCTCGCGCTTCCGTGGCGGCTTATCAATTGTGATGTTCGCCGCAATCCGCTCCGGTATCTGCAATATGACGAGTTGAAACGAAGGAGTCTCGAGCAGTACATAATCCTTGTCACTTTCACGTTGCGTCATGCCGGCCACATGTTCATAAAATTTCGCCAACGCCCGATAATCCTTGGCGTAGATGACGGCCCCATAGGGAACCGGCTGCGGCATGTTTAACCCCCAGGTACGCGAATCGTGATCAGGTTTTTGTTAGTTGCCCCATGCCCGGAGTATGCGACAGAGATCGCAAGGATGGCTGCAAACCCGGGTGCATCATAACCCACTTCGTAAATCTCAACGCGCAAAAGCTGAGGAGAGCGCTTGACGGCCCACCATCTCTGTTGTAAATAGTTTAGGCATCATTGTAGATAAATTAGGTAAGCGGAGAAACTGGTGGGTAAACCATCCGATCTGATTCAAGGAACGCTCGATCTTCTCATCCTCAGGACCATTTCGGTCGAGCCGAAGCACGGTTGGGCGATCGCAAAGCGAATCGAAGAGGTCAGCAAAGAAGTACTGCTTGTCTCGCAGGGTGCGTTGTACCCAGCGCTCCACCGATTGGAGCAACAGGGCTGGATCCAGGCGGAGTGGCGCGGCAGCGACACAGGACGTGAAGCAAAGTTCTATGCACTGACGCGCGCCGGGCGCAGGCAGTTGGAGAAGGAACTGGCTCAGTGGGAGCGGCTTTCAAAAGCCGTCGCCCTGGTGATTCGGATGGCTTGATCATGGTGATGCTAATGCGATGGTGGCACGTCACACGGATGGGCATTCGATCGCTGATTCGGCGCGAGCGGGCCGATGCGGAACTCTCGCGCGAGCTGCGCTTTCACGTTGAGCAAGAAAGTGAAGAATACATCACCCGCGGCATGCGCCCGGAGGACGCGCGCGGCGCCGCGCTCCGCAGATTTGGTGATATGACGAAGGTGCAGGAGGAGTGCCGGGATATGCGTCAGATGCAATATATCGAGAACATCGGCCAGGATCTGCGCTATGCCGCACGCAGCTTGGCAAGGACACCTGGGTTTACCGTGGTCATTCTGCTCACGCTGGCGCTGAGTATCGGCGCCAACAGCGCGATCTTCAGCGTCATCGAAGGTGTACTTCTGAAACCGTTGCCTTATACCGATCCCGATCGTATCGTGCGGGTCTTTTACCACAACGCGCAATACGCGAAGTTTGCCGTCAATCATTTCGATTTGCGTGACTTCCGATCCACCGCTCAGAGCTTCGAGAGCATCGCAGCCTACACCCATACGGACCTTCAGCTTTCGGGCGCGGGCGAGCCGGTAAGGCTTGCCGGCTTCCGTGTAACGGGTGGTTTCTTTCACGTGCTTGGCCTGCGGCCTGCGCGTGGACGCGAATTCGGTCAGAACGATGAGATTCCGAACAGCGGACGCGTTGCGATACTCAGCGATCGCGTTTGGAAAGATCAGTTCGGCTCCGATCCCGGTATCATCGGCCGCAAAATCATACTCGACACCGTGCCATTCGAAGTCGTAGGCGTGATGCCGCCCGGAACCGATCATCCTGGGAATTTTTATAACCCCGTCGCATACGGCCAGACCGTGGACGTCTGGACCCCATTCGTTTTCGATGGAAATTCCGCGCGCCGCGGCTCGCACTACGTCGAGGCAATCGCACGGCTAAAACCAGGGGTAACGCCGTCGCAAGCAGAGAGTGAATTGAACGGCCTGATGGCCGATCTTGCAAAACGTTACAACTCGGAAAAAGGGTGGACCACGATGGTGATTCCTCTTTACCAGGAAGTTGTCGGCGGAAGCCGGCGATTGTTGCTGGTGCTGCTGGGCGCGGTGGGACTGGTACTTCTGATTGCCTGTGTGAACGCCGCCAACCTGCTGCTGGCGCGCGCGACAGCCCGCCAGCGCGAGATCGCTGTCCGGACTGCGCTGGGCGCGGGACGAGGGCGCCTCATTCGGCAAATGCTAACGGAAAGCCTGCTCATTGCAATCGCAAGCGGTGCTGCGGGCGTGGCCATCGCCGCTGTCGGGACAAAGGCGCTGGTCTTGCTGCTTCCCGCAGACTTCCCGCGCGCCGCATCAATCTCGCTGGATCACGCCATGTTGGGTTGGACTTTCTTTATTACGCTCGGGACAGGTCTGCTTTTCGGTCTCGCGCCGGCATTACAAGCGGCGCGTTTCGATGTGCAGCAAAGCTTGCGCGAATGCGGACGCGGAACAAGCGCCGGCAAGCGTCACATGCGGCTGCGTATTGCTCTCGTGGTGGGCGAGGTCGCGATGGCATGCGTGTTGCTCGTCGGCGCGGGTCTCATGCTGCGCAGCTTTGTTAATCTCCTGCAGCTGGATCCGGGGTTCCGTCCGCAAAAGGCGTTGTCCGCGACGGTGTCGCTGCCGCAAACCAATTACAAAAATTCGCAAGACATCGCCCGCTTTTTCGAACGAGGCCTCGCGGAATGGAAAAACCTTGCGGGCGTTCAAGCAGCCGGTGTCGGTACCGATCTTCCATGGACGGGCTACGACGACAACATGGGCGGCTGGAAATACGATGGCGGGCCAGCAGACGATTCCTCCGCGCATGCGCGCTATCACGTTGCGTCCAGCGACTACTTTCGGGCGCTGGGCATCCCGCTCATGCGCGGCCGGTTTTTCGAAGATACCGACGCTGCGACTTCTGCCAAGGTTCTCATCATCAACGAAGCGATGGCCCGCCGGTATTGGCCGAATCAAGATGCGATCGGAAAACGCATCGACTTCGGATTTTCCAAAGAGCCGACATGGACGACGATCGTCGGCATAGTCGGTGATGTGAAAGATCAACCCAACAGTGCGGCAGCCGAACCGGCATTCTGGTGGCCGGTGGCGCAGATGCCATTCCCGTTTCCGAAAATGAGTCTCGTGTTTCGCACGGCAAACGATCCGTCGGGATCGTTGGTCAACTCGCTTCGCGAATCCATCCGCGGCTTGGATTCGAGTCTGGCGCTCGCAGACATCCGGATACTGGATGACGTGGCCGGCAAATCCTTCTCGACTCCGCGATTCGCGCTGTTTCTCGTCGCATTGTTTGCCGGGCTTGCACTCACACTGGCCGCGACGGGCGTGTATGGCGTCATCTCATACGCAGTCACGCAACGGATGCACGAGTTCGGAATGCGGATGGCGCTTGGCGCAAAACGCCGCGACATTATGCAGTCGGTGCTCGCACAGGGCCTGAAAATGGCCGCCGTCGGAGTTGCAGCCGGACTGGTCGGAGCCGCCGTTCTCGGGCGTTTCCTGGGCACACTCCTGTATGAAGTCGAACACCTCGATCCGTTAACATTTGCCGGTGTTGCTTTACTGGCAATCGGCGTGGCCGTGCTGGCCTGCTATATTCCCTCTCGCCGCGCAACAGCGGCGGATCCAATGCAGGCATTGCGCAGCGAGTGATTCGGCCACTGAAAATCCGGCATCCCCGCCGCCTTCGCTAAGCACGGAGTTTTGCCCTCCAGTTGCCAGCCTTCGCACTTCAGTGATAACGTTCAGCACTCAAGTTTCGATGTCTTTATATTGGGTTTCCAGGCAGATTTCACTAACAGCAATTCTTACTGCGCTTCTCTCGGCATCCTGCGGCCGGAGTGTCGCCGAAAAACACGACGCTCCCAGAGCCGATGAAGGCATTGAAGTGCGGGCGGTTCCTGTTGAGGTGAAGCAAATTCATCGCAATGTGGAATCGGTCGGTTCTCTTTTTCCCCTGGAAGAGGTGACAGTCAGCTCCGAGGTCGAAGGCAAAGTCGACGAAGTGCTCGTCGACATTGGCGACCGTGTGGCTGCCGGCCAACCGGTGGTCCGGGTTTCGACAATCGAGCTCAAACTAGCCGTGGACCAGCAAAGAGCCATGTTCCAGCAAGCGCGTGCCCGGCTCGGCCTCACCGGAGAATCCGACGACCTGAAAAACATCCTCGATGCTGCCGAGGTTAAGAAGGCCGCGGCCGATTTGAAGGACGCGGAGGAACGTCATAAGCGGTCTCAACTTCTTCTCGAACAGCAGCTCCTCCCACGTTCCGACTTCGATCAAAGCGAGGCTCGTCTGAGTGCCGGCAAAGCGGCATACGAGCTCGCAGTCCAGTCGGTGCAGAATCTCAGGGCTCAGCTCCCACAGTACAGGGCAGCGGTTGAACTTGCGGAGAAGAAGTTACGTGATGCGGTGATTCGCGCTCCCTTTAAAGGCCAGGTAAAGGAACGTGTCGTGGCGCCCGGGCAGTACCTGAAGGTGCAGACGCCGGTGATGGTTATCGTCAGCATGGATCCTCTGCGAGTCCGGCTCAAGATTCCCGAGACTATGGCGGGCTGGGTTCAGACGGGCGAGCGCATCAGTGTTTTCGTGGATGCTTATGCCGACAAGTCGTTTTCAGGAAAGTTGTCTAGAATCAATCCCACCGTCGATCCACAAAGTCGAACCTTCGAGGTCGAGGCGTTGCTTGAAAACACCGACGGGTTTCTGAAGCCCGGTTTCTTCGTGAAGGCGCGCATTCCGTCCGCCAAAGTGGACCAGGTGCTGGCGATACCACAGGAAGCGCTTCAGTATTCGTATGGCGTATACAAGGTCAGTCTGATTCGAGGCGACACGCTTAAAGAGACAGAGGTCAAGATTGGCGAAGTTTCGGGCAACGAGGCCGAAATCCTCGCGGGTGTGAAAGCCGGAGATGTTGTGGCCGTCCCGGCGAAAGGACAAGTGCTCTCGGACGGCGCTCGTATTCAGATCACGCCGTAACCGGTCCGACCGGAATCGAAGATGACAATCAGTGAACTTTCAGTAAGGCGTCCGGTTTTCGCGCTGATGTTGATCAGCTTTCTGGTCGTCCTCGGGCTATTTTCATTCCGTGATCTTGGCGTGGACCTTTTTCCGAAGGCCGATCCCGCCACCGTGAATATTACCGTCTCCTTGCCGGGCGCCACTCCGGAGGAAATGGCGACTCAGGTTGTTCTTCCGCTGGAAGAGGCGGTGAACACTATCAGCGGTCTCGATGAACTCAGCTCGCAGACTTCCGAGGGAAGCGCCAGGGTCACGTGCACGTTTGTTCTCGAGAGAGACATCGAAGGCGCTGCTCAGGATGTCCGCGAGAAGGTTGCCGGGGCTTTGCGGAGCTTGCCTCCGAACATTCTCCCCCCGGTGATCCAGAAATCCGATCCCGATGCAGACCCGGTTTTGACGATCGCCGTCGCAAGCGACAAGAACATCCGCGAGACGACCGAGATTGCCGACAAGCAAATCAAGCGCGTGCTGGAGACAGTCGATGGCGTGGGCGCGGTTGCCATCACCGGCGGCCGATCGCGGCAGATCCGGTTGTACGCAGACGCCGAAAAACTGAATGCATACGGCATTACGATCAATCAATTTGAGCGCGCGATCCAGAGCGAAAACGTCGAAATTCCCGGCGGGCGTATTGTTCGGGGCGGCAGTGAAGTCGGCGTAAGGACCCTGGGGCGTGTGGATGCCGTCAGCCAGTTCGCTGACATCATCGTGGCGAACGTCAATGGTTCGCCGGTCCGTGTCCGCGATGTCGGGCGTGTCGAAGATACGTTCGCCGAGCCAACGACCTGGAACATGGTGGACGGCAAAGAGTCGGTGAAACTGGATGTTCGCCGCCAGTCGGGCACCAACACGGTTCAGATCGTTCATCTCGTCCGCGACAAACTGGAGCAGATCCAGAAGACCCTGCCGGTGGGCGTGGACATCAAAGTCATTGCCGACAAATCGATCTTCATCGATGCTTCCGTCGCCGCGCTGAAAGAACACCTGCTTTACGGCAGCCTGCTGGCCAGCCTTGTGGTATTGCTTTTTATTCGCAATTTCCGATCCGTCGTGATCGCGTCGCTCGCCATTCCGACATCAATAATTGCAACGTTCACACTCCTCAAGGTGATGAACTTCACACTGAACAACATGACGTTGCTCGGTCTGACGTTGGCTGTTGGCATCGTGATTGATGATGCGATAGTCGTCCTGGAGAACATCGTCCGTTTCATCGAAGAGAAACACGAGATCCCGAAAACAGCCGCTATCCAGGCCACAAAGGAGATCACGCTGGCCGTTGTCGCGACCACGATCTCGCTGGTCATCATTTTTGTGCCGATCGCATTCATGACGGGCTATGCAAAACGCTACGTCAACGAATTCGGCTGGACGATGGCGTTCTCCGTCATGGTGTCGATGCTGGTCAGCTTCACGCTGACGCCGATGATGAGTTCGCTTTTGCTTAAGAGCTCCGGAACAGACGCGCCGGATGGCAAGCAGGCATCCGGCAAAAAGGGTCTGTTTGAGCGCCTGTCGGACCAATATGCCACGCTGTTGGCATGGTCTTTAGATCATCGGCTCGCTGTTGCGCTGCTCACGCTTGCAGTTTTCGCGACAGCCCTGCCGCTGAATTCACTTGTCGGCAGAGACTGGATTCCGGCGGATGACCAAAGCGAATTGACGCTTTACATGAATCAACCTGTAGGCACGTCCGTTGAAGGTAACGCGAAGGTTCTTACGGAAATTGCGGAGAAGATCAAGAAGGTTCCGGGAGTGGAGTTCGTGAATCCCTACATTCCCGAGGACATCTCGAGCCACTCCCACACCTACATACGACTCGTCGATGTTTCGCAACGCAGCTTTTCGAACCAGGACGTTGCCAAAGAAATCCGCAAAATAGCGGCGCAATATCCCAACGTGCGCGCGAGAGTGAACTGGCCTTCCGCGCTCGCCAGCGGCGAAGGCGGGTTTCCGATCAATGTCCGTTTGGTCGGCCCCGACCTCGAGAAAGTGGCCGAATACACGCGCAAAGTTTATGACCGGTTGAAAGCGATTCCGGGGTTCACGGACGTGGATATGGATCTCGACGTCAACAGTCCGGAATTTCAGATCGGCATCGATCGTCAGCGCGCGTCGGATCTAGGTGTACGTGCGTCGGATATCGCGACCGCGGTGAGGCTCATGATCGCGGGCGAAGATGAGATATCGACATATAAAGAGGCTGACGAGCAATATCCCGTCACAATCCAGCTGCTTCCTGAACAACAACGGGATCCGAACGTCCTTGCGCGATTGATGATTCCGTCCGCGAAGGTCGGCCAGGTGCGACTCGATAACATTGCCACCATACAGCGCGGCCTGAGCCCGGCGAAAATCAAACGGTACAACCGGCAATTTCAGGTGGGCGTAATGGCCAATTTGACATCGGACACACCTCTCGATGTCGCCGCGCAAAAAGTTCGCGAGGCGATAGCGAGCGCGAAGTTGCCTCCCGGGTATTCGAGCCGCTTCTCCGGGACCGTCAAGATTCTCGACGACACCAACAAAAGTCTGATCATTACTTTTCTGCTAGCCTCCATCTTTATGTACATGGTTTTGGCCGCGCAGTTCGAGAGCTTGCTGCATCCGCTGGCCATCATGGTCAGTCTTCCGCTGTCGATTCCGTTTGCACTTCTCACCCTGTGGCTGACCGGCCGGACTCTCAACCTATGGAGTTCTCTAGGTGTCCTGCTGCTGTTAGGGATTGTGAAGAAGAATGGGATTCTGCAGGTCGACTACGCGAATAAGCTCCGCCACGATGGCATGCCGCTGCGTCAGGCCATCCTGGAAGCATGCCAGGTTCGGCTTCGTCCCATCCTGATGACGACGTTTTCGATCATTGGCGGGTTAATCCCAACTGCCATCGGCGTCGGCGCCGGTGCAGCGCAGCGCTCCGCGATCGCTGTGACGATCATTGGAGGGCAGGCGCTGTGTTTGCTACTGACGCTCATTGTCACGCCAGTCGCCTATTTGATGCTCAGCCAATTGAGTGAGATGAAATTGAGCGGTGCGACGTCACGCCTGCGGCTTGGCACGTCGCGTTTCTTCGGCACCTTCCTGCATTAGACTCTCCAACCATAACCTCCGGGGTCGGTGGGAGATTGATCTTCCACTATTCCGGTGGGGTCTGCAGGTTGGACGCAGCCTGAATGCCCGAAGCGACTTCCGGCAGAATCCCGAGTTCCACGTAGATTGGGCGGACGACGCGTCGGATCTCTGGCAGCCGCCGCGAAAACCAAAGCGCCGCGAGCATACACAACGTTCCGCCTGCCATTAACGTGCCGGGGGCTCCGATCTTACTCGCCAGCAGACCTGCGATGAGGCTGCCAAACGGTGCCACTCCGATAAACGCCATCGTGTAGAAGCTCATGACGCGGCCTCGCTTATTTTCCTGAACGATCGTCTGCATGATCGTGTTGCTTGACGACATTTGCTGCATCATGCAAAAGCCTGTGACCAACATCAACGGAAGAGACAGCCAGAGGAAGTGAGACAAACCGAACGCCACTAGACCCGCACCAAATCCAAAGGCGGAAAGCACGATTACTCTGCCCAGCCCAACGATGGTTTTACGACTCGCAAGGAGGATGGCGCTGATTAAAGCACCCAGACCGGCCGCCCCCGTGAGAAAACCAAGCGTATGTGGCCCCCCGCCGAGCACATCGGTGGCAAACACCGGTAACAATATGGAGTAGGGAACTCCCACCAGACTGACGCAAATCAACAACAACAGGATCGAGCGAATCGGCGTGAATTCGCGTGCATAGTGAAAACCTTCTTTCAACTCCGACCAAACGTTCTTGCGGACCGCTCGGGGAGAGGGCGTGGTCGTCATCAAAAACAGGGATGCGAGCACGGCCAGATAGCTGAATCCGTCAACCAGGAAACAGTAGGCCTCGCCGGCGGAAGCAATCACGAAACCGGCGATCGAAGGTCCGAGGAGCCGAGCGCTGTTGAACATGGACGAGTTGAGAGCAATTGCATTAGCGAGGTCCGAACGATCGGAGACCATCTCTACCAGGAAAGCCTGGCGCGCCGGCATGTCCAGCGCGTTGACGATCCCCTGAAACATGGTCAGCAAGATAATGCTCAACGCGTCCTCGCGTCCTGTGAGGACAACTGCGGCGAGAGCGAAGGACTGCAGCATGGATAGCGTCTGCGTGAGTTTCAAAATGCGGCGGCGGTCCCATCGATCGACCCATACTCCGGCAACCGGAGCAATGAAAAACGCGGGAAGCTGTCCGGAAAAGCCGAGAAGACCAAGTAGCCACGCGGAGTTCGTTACGCGGTAAACGAACCAGTTCGTCGCGACCTGGGTCATCCAGGTTCCGATGAGCGAAAGGCCCTGGCCCATGAAGAAGAGCTTGTAGTTCCTGTGGCGTAGAGATCGCAGGGCGAATTGAAGGGTTGAGGGGACTCGCGTCATTTGTCGATGGCGATTTTCCTATCGCGTTATCTCAGCAGGCGTGAAAGGTCATTGTACCAACGTGTGGTACGTGGCGTTCGACAGAGTGAAAACTTGAAGTGAAACCAGATGCACAGTATTTTGTCTGCATTTTTATTTCGGAGGCGGCACGATGCTCAAAAGTTTAATGGTTTTTCTCTGTGGAGCTTTGATCGGTGGACTCATTGTCTGGAGGCTTGCGGCGTCAGGCCAGACCCCAGCGAAGGACCAAGTCAAAGGGGAGACCCCGAAAATCGATCTAACGGCACTCAACAATGATGTGGCGAGGCTGAAGAGCATCACGCCCAGCAATTCTCACATTATGGAAGATGTATCTTTCCACTACTCCAATCTGTGGTTTGCCGGACAAAAGAAGAACTGGCCGTTGGCGATGTTCTACTACAACGAGACGCGTAACCATATTCGCTGGCTGCTCCAGAAGAATCCGACCACGAAAACGCCGGAGGGAGAAGTCGTGAACTTACAGGGCATATTCGACGGCCTTGATACGAGCAGCCTGGCAATGCTGAAGAAATCGATCGAGGACAAAAGAATCGATGAGTTTACTTCGGCATATAAACTCATGCTTGACGGTTGCTATTCATGTCACAAGAGTGCCGGTCGGCCTTATCTTCGTCTCGGGGTTCCCACAGTGGCCCCACAGAGCATCGTTAGTTATAACCCTGAAGCAAATTGACCGCCGTCAAAGCGGCGGAAGAAGGGCACGACGAATCAAGGCTGCACCGGTACGTGATTCTGAGGGCTTAAAGATGTTCTTCGGTCCTCAACGAAAGTTCAACCATACGTTCCAGCAGTTGATCGGCTGGAAGACCAATGAAGTTGCGCAGAACGAGTTCCTTGGCGTAAAGGCGTACAAGGTACCGGAGCTTAAGCGACTTGGAACGCGACGCGTAAACGAAATCACGATGCCCGTTGTTCACGACGATCAAATTTCGCGGTATATCAAAGCGCGATCGCCAGGACTCACCGGGCGCCCGTTCGAATGTGTAGCCCGGAAGACCTTGCCCCGCTACGTTGGAAGCGCCGATCTGAGAAAGGATCTCATGCGTCGACGTAACCAAAGCCTCTGCTTCGCTAACAATATCGTGTTGACGGACAGTAATCTTTAAACGCGTCAGGCCCGGTTCCTCAGATGCATGAAACACTACGACCTGATTGTGAATGCCTTCCAGCGTTCCGGTTCCACTCGCGACTTGCCAATAAAACTGCAGATCCTGTTCCACGCGACGCTTGGAGCGATCGCGCGGCACCGCACGAAACTCACGGCTTGCGCCGACGCGGAGCACACTCGATGCGGGCGAGATCGTAACGCTGAACAACGGCCCAGCGAATTCGAAAAACTGCCTTTGCTTGTCTTCGTGTCGCTCCGGTTCCAGCGCGCCCGTGAGTGAATCCTCATCTCCATTCGAAGATAGTGGAGCAGATTGACCCTCCGAAAAGCCCGGCACGGGCCGCGCAGACCGAACCTGAATATCGAACCAGTCGTATTCTTCTGCAGGCAAGGCCAGCAGAGCTTCTCGAAAGGCGCGTTGTATCGTGCGCAATAATTCACGGCTGGCTTGTTCCTCTTCAGCACGGCGTTGGTCTTCGATAATCTCGCCGAGCTTCTGCTCCATATTCGATAATCCGGCGCAAAGGGCGGCGTAGGAAGCATCGTGGACAATGCCGGTCCGAGTACCAGGGGTGAGATTAACGAAAGGCGCATCCAAGTGGCCCTGGAGATGACGCAGCGTCCATGGAGGATGCGCGAAGTCGTCCAGGAGCGCGATATCTTCGAGGACACGCGTACCGTGGCGAAACAAAGCGACGGCGTTCTTTTCAGCCGGCCCATTCAGATAGAGTTCAGCGTAGATATCGCCGAAGGTTGTGCGTGCGGCGGGTAGTTCGTGCAGCAACCGGCCTTCGTACTGGCGCGGCTCAACCGCGTACTGTTTGCGGGCAAGCCGGTCGATGACTGTGATCTTCACGCCTGCCTGCCGGATTCGATCGCGTAATTCTGCAGCCAGATACCATTGGATCTTTTCACCCGACAACGAGCGAGTGCCTTCCAGTAGTCGGTTAATCCGGACCTCCGTTCCACCCTCGGCAAAGAGCGCGCGCCTTGGGTTGACCGTATAGCCTGGATCCCCTTTCCGCATGATCATCTGATACGCGCGCTGATCAGCGCTTGTGGACGTCATCATGAGCTCTTCGCCCACAGTCCAGAAGCTCAACAAACCAATTCCGAACTCTCCTTGAAGCCCGGCCGTGCCGCCTGCCTTCAGTCGCCGCTTGACGGAATCGCAGATATGAGTTGCAACGTAGTGAAAGTCCGGACGGCCATCTGCATCGCGCGGAACGCCTTCACCATCGTCTCGTATCGCTAGAAAATGGCGACCGTGCTCGCGCCCGCGCGTGATGACGATGGAAGACGCCTTCGCATCAATGCTGTTTTCAACCAATTCGGCGATTGCCTTCAGGGGGTTGCTTTGCGATAGCGCAATAATGGTGATCGCATTCCAGTCATCACCGATTTTGAGTTTGCCTCGCGCCCGATCGCGCCTCTTGGCAGCTGCAGTAGCCATGGACGCGACATGTTACCTCAACTTTGAAGGCAAGGGCGGCGCGATCCGTCTTTTGATCCCTTACCGTTTTTTAACACCGTAGCGAACTCGGGAGGCGACCACAACGTTGCTCGGAGTTGCGGATTGTTGCCCGCTAATTAATCGTTTTGCGTTTACCGATTCTGCGGCCGATTTGAACAAAATTTTGTGACGATTGGCGGCTCTTCAAACGCAAACAAACGGCAACGTTTTTACGTTGTTTTGCGGTAGGGCCGAAAGTCCAACAAACATTCATTCCGGCGAAGAAAATCCATCAAGCGGCGGTAGTCTCCTTTGCTGATATGAAAAAGCTCTGCCAACTTCTTATAGGAGCCTCTCGTCCGCCGTAGACCCAAGTCCACGAGCGCCGTGAGTTCCTCGTGGGAAATATCCCCTCGCTTGTAGTTATCTCGCACCATTGTCCAAAAATCCTCTCGACCTTTCGTCAGGTTCTGAAAATATGACTCTGCTTTGCGCGCGTGCGGTGTACGGCGTGTAAGCGTTTTCTGGGTGCGGTGACTGGTTAAGATGCGAGATGGGGAACCGTCCCGGATCGGTGCTCTTTGATTGGGCCCCCTGTTGCGGCTTGCGGCCTCGTACAGAGTCTCCGGTGCAATGTCGGCGCCGTTTGGCCAAGTAATTGCCCCACCCTCGACGAAGAAACGGCGAAAATACTCCTGATGTTTCAGTGGTTCGAAGATTGGACCGTCCAACCATTGACTGAAATCCAGCACTTCCCGAACGCCGTCATTGAAAGTCAGTTGTATCCGAAAGTCACCGCGATATTCCGCATTAACGATATATGGTAGGAAATTCATTGGTTCATTACTCAAGAGGCGCAATCCTATCTAGTGTTTGACCGGCCTTCATTTTCAGCCAGTTGGCTTCAAGTTCTGGCCGATGAAGGATCGCCCACTGCCGGATCAGCCGCTTGGCGGTTTTCGAATCGATGCGCCCGGCCGTCATCTTCCCATCAAGACTGAACTTGGCAAGTTGTCCCTGATATTCTGCGTGAAAGTGAGCTGGTTCATGCTCCCTATAAAACATCCGAACCATAATGCCAAAGAAAACCGAAATGATCGGCATGCTTACAAGTGTACCCGCGAGACGATAGGATTCCCGTAAAAGCGTCGGTTGTTCGCGTGGTCTCTCCATAGAGACTCATAAGTTGATAAAACTCGGAAACTCGTTTGCTCTTTTCCCGCCAGATCACGGAGATCCTGCAGAATCGAAACGGCTATCGTTTTTCGGGGCTGTTTTTGTTCTGGTAAGGTGGGCGGCGTTGGTTGCTCTCCCTGCCGCGTCTTCTTCGTTGTTCGGCTTGCTCACGCTCCCGATTGGTTCCTGTTCGGCGCTTTCGGTTCATCGCGCAGCGGGAACTCGATATTTCAGAGTTCGTAACGAAGGAACAAGTGGACGAAATAGTCGATTTCTTCTCGGAGAGGAACACCGAGTCCTTGGCCGAGGCGAAAGCACATTTGGTGAGCGGTTTTTGTAGATGCAGTTGAGGGCAATTCCGTGATTATCGAACCGGCGGCTTGAGTCCTGGCAACTTTGGCTCACAGGTCGGATTTCGCGCACCGCTTCCGAGATGCGGATCGCACTTTCGCTTTCTCGCCCACATTGACTGAAATTCAATAGACAATAGTCGTTAATTCAAACGGGACTTTTAGAAATGCACCAAACGGATGAAAAATTCATCAAAAGCGATCAACAACGCAGAACGTTCGCAGCTCTCACAGCCGATGAGCTCAGGTCAAAATATCTGGGTTTCTTCAAGGAAAGAGGCCACGCCATCATCCCGAGCGCTCCTCTCGTCCCGGAAAACGATCCGAGTGTGCTGTTCACGACCGCCGGCATGCATCCATTAGTTCCTTATTTACTCGGCCGTCAGCACCCCAGCGGAAAGCGATTGGTGGATTGCCAGAAATGTGTACGCACAACAGATATCGAGGAGGTCGGGGATAATTCTCACCTTACCTTCTTTGAGATGCTCGGGAACTGGTCGTTGGGCGATTACTTCAAGAAGGAATCGATAACGTGGAGTTACGAGTTCCTGACCCGAGCCGACTGTCTCAATATCCCACCGGAACTCATCCACGTCAGCGTCTTCGCGGGAGACGAGAATGCACCGAGAGATGAAGAGGCAGCAAACGTCTGGCGTTCTCTGGGTATTCCGGATGAACGCATTGCCTTCTTGTCGGCCGAGCACAATTGGTGGGCAGCCGCTGAAGAAGGGCCGTGCGGGCCCGATACCGAAATATTCGTCGACATTACTCAAGAGCCGTGCGAACAGGGGAACAAGTGCATCGCCGGATTGTGCAAATGCGGACGCTTTTTTGAAATCTGGAACAATGTCTTCATGTCGTACAACCGCAGCAATGGCGTCACCACTCCGCTGAGTACGCACAACGTGGATACGGGAATGGGTCTCGAGCGCACACTCGCGGTTCTCAATGGTGCACAAACCGTATACGAAACGTCCGCATTTCAACCTATTACTGAAGCGCTTATTGCGCTGTCCGTCTACTCCATCGAGGAAATTCGCGCTGATCGTCTTTTGACGAGAGCACTGCGGGTTGTGAGCGATCATCTGCGCACGGCGGCTTTCATCCTTGGAGACGAGGGGGCAGTCACGCCCTCCAATCAGGGACAAGGTTACGTACTGCGCCGGCTGATCCGGCGCGCGATTCGTTTCTGCGGAGTTCTAAAGATCGATGGTGGACAGTGGGTGGAGACATCGAGGGTCGTGATCGACAGTTACAGCGATGCTTACCCGGAATTGCGAACTAAAGCGGACAGAATCCGGCACGAGCTGCTGTTGGAGCGCGAGCGCTTTCAGCGCACGTTGATCAAAGGGACACAACTTCTGGAGGAAGAAATCAATAAGCTGATAGCGTCCAACGTCAGCACATTACCGGGCGATTTTACGTTCAGGCTTTACGATACCTATGGTTTTCCTGTCGAGTTCACGCAGGAACTAGCGGGCGAACGCGGGATATCTGTCGACTTGCAGGATTTTCACAATCGTTTCGACGAACACCGGATTCGGTCAAAAGCAGAAGCTGCCCGAAGTGGTTTGGCCGATCTCAGTGAAGAAAGCGTCCGCTACCATACTGCTACGCACTTGCTTCAGGCGGCTCTGAGGAAAGTGCTCGGTGACCAGGTGCAGCAGAAGGGATCCAACATTACTCGCGAACGACTGCGGTTTGATTTTTCCTTTCCAAGAGCAATGACGACAGAGGAGATCGCAAACGTCGAGAAACTGGTGCAGGAGGCCATTGATCGGGAAATTCCCGTGACAAGTGAGGTCATGAAGTATTCCGATGTCGGCAAAAGCGGCGCGATCGGTCTTTTTGAGGACCGTTACGGCAACGACGTATCGGTGTACACCATCGGTGAAGTATCGAAGGAGGTGTGTACCGGACCTCACGTTCAAAACACCAAAGAGATCGGCCGCTTCAAGATCGTCAAGGAGCAATCCTCTTCAGCAGGAGTGCGCCGCATCCGTGCCGTAGTTTCATAGGCAATCACCGTCGGTGTCCAGCTTAATCAATTTTGTCCACCTCTCTTCTGTTTTCCGGTATCGTACCTTGGTTACGTCGCAATGAAAGCCTTCAGGAGGTAGACGAAAATGAGTCTTCTAGAAAACCTGTTGTCGTCCGGAGACGGTAGCGTTTTGAAGCAACTGTCCGGGCAATTTGGACTGAATGGGGATCAGATAACTTCCGCGGTATCGACGATGGTCCCGGCACTTGCAGGAGGCCTGAAAGATAAACTCGCGGCCGGCGGTACTGGGGCAGACACTTTGAGCAAACTAATCTCTGGGGGGTCGTTAACGAATTTCCTCGATACTCCCGCATCACTGGCCAGTCCTGCAGCAACGGAAACTGGAAACAATTTGCTGAGCCAGGTATTTGGCTCCAGTGGTATCAACACCCTTGTTTCTTCGCTCAGCGAGAAGTCCGGTATCAGTTCGGGCATCATGACAAAAATGCTTCCTGTTGTGATGACTATGCTCGGCGGATTCCTCGCCAAAGGCAGCGCCACCAGCGGTGGCGATTTAACGAGTACATTGGGCGCGCTAACCGGCGACACCTCGGGCCTGCTCGGTGCCGTGAAGAGTTTGGCGGCCAAATTTCTAGGATAGAAATAGCAATCGCTCCGGAAATTCCTTTTCCGGAGCGATGCACGATCGTTGCGGCAGTTCTTACTTCCTGCGAATTCCGCCACTCCAACCTTCGTTTACTTCTTGTCCGGCGTTACTGCGTCTTTCGTCTTTGTCGCCGCAGCCTTACTGGCGTCGGCGGTTGCATTCGCTGCCTTCTTGGTTCCGTCTGCAGTTGCATCAGCGGCCTTCTTGGTAGTGTCGGCGGTAGCGCCTGCTGCCTTCTTGGTTCCGTCCGCAGTTGCACCAGCGGCCTTCTTGGTAGTGTCGGCGGTAGCGCCTGCTGCCTTCTTGGTTCCGTCCGCAGTTGCATCAGCGGCCTTCTTGGTAGTGTCGGCGGTTGCACCGGCTGCCTTCTTTGTTCCGTCTGTGGTTGCATCAGCCGCTTTCTTTGCGCCATCGCCAGTAGCGTCAGCGGCATCCTTGGCGGTATCGCCGGTTTTCTTTGCTGCCTTCTTGGTGACTGAACCAACTGACTTCGTCGCGCCCTTGACCGAATCCTGGGCCATCGCACCGAATGACATCATAATCAACAGAACCGATGCACTTATTGCTGCCACAGTCTTCTTCATAGATTCTCCTCACTGAAAAATGTTTCAACAAGCAACATGACACATGTTTGGATGTAGCGCCCGATAGCTTATCACTTTCAACCTAGCGCGTTTTAATAACAGATGGATAACTT
>Ga0114129_10003173_pt1 | contig 23062 bp, 22 predicted proteins | sample RhiMetdeltSRZDD1_FD_80071 | JGI IMG/M metagenome (GOLD analysis project Ga0114129, IMG submission 80071) | Populus rhizosphere microbial communities from Tennessee, USA - Rhizosphere MetaG P. deltoides SRZDD1 (version 2) (version 2) | ecosystem: Host-associated > Plants > Roots > Rhizosphere >... | reverse complement strand
GTGGAGAAATCTCCCCACGCGCGCTTGCGCTTCACGCTCTGGCCCGGCGTCGGATACTCGGTCTTCACCTTCGACCAGTCGCACTCGAGCTCCTCGGCCACCATCTGCGCGAGGCCGGTGAGTGTGCCCTGCCCCATCTCTGTCCGCGCGACGCGGATGACGACCGTGTCGTCGGGTCGGATGACGACCCAGGCGTTCACTTCCGGCGAGCCGTCCTGCGCGCGAACGACTGACGGGCCGAACGGAATCTTCAGTCCCAGCGCCAGGCCGGCGCCGACCGCGGTGCTGCCGATGACGAAGGAGCGGCGGTTGAGCTTGGTGGTGATCATGGCGCCCCCCTATGCCTTCGCCGCGGCGTGAATGGCTTCGCGCACCTGCTGGAAGGTTCCGCATCGACAGATGTTGGTGATCTTGGCGTCGATGTCGGCATCTGTCGGTTTCGGCTTCTCGCGCAGCAGCGCCGCGACCGCCATGATGATTCCGGACTGGCAATAGCCGCACTGCGGGACCTGATTGTCCAGCCAGGCCTTTTGCACCTTGTGGAGGGTCGAGCCGTTGGCCAGACCCTCGATCGTGGTGATCTTCTTGCCTTCGGCCGCCGACACCGGCATCACACAGGAGCGGATCGCCGCCCCGTCGAGGTGGACGGTGCAGGCACCGCACTGCGCGATGCCGCAGCCATACTTGGTTCCCGTGAGACCTGCCTGCTCGCGGATTGCCCACAACAGGGGCGTGCTCGGATCGACGTTGAGGTCGAGGGTTTTCCCGTTGATCGTCAGTCGCGCCATCGGCGTCCCTCCAGGGGGTTGCGGGGTGCTCGAACTATCCACTTGAAAGGCTGCGAAGGCAAGTACCCGACAGCAAGGTTATGCTCTACGCCCGACCATGACCCATGCGATCGACCTCCTCATCCGGTATGGCTACGTCGTCGTCTTCGGCGTCGTGCTGGCCGAACAAATCGGGCTGCCGGTCCCGTCGCAGCTCCTGCTCGTCGGCGCCGGCGGGTTGGCCGGCAACGGTCGTCTGAATCCCTTCCTCGTGCTCGTGGCGGGCGCGTTCGCTTCGCTCATCGGCGACAGCGTCTGGTACGGCATCGGTCGTGCCGGGGGCCCCCGAGTCCTCAGATGGATCTGCCGCATCTCGCTCGAGCCCGACTCGTGTGTGCGCCGCACGCACGGCTTGTTCGGGACGTGTGGCGCGTGGTATCTGGTGTTCGCCAAATTCGTGCCGGGTATCAGCACGGTCGCGCCCCCACTCGCGGGTATCACGGGCATGTCGCTCTACGCGTTCCTCGGCATCAGCACGATCGCGGGCCTGGTGTGGGCAGGCGTGTTCATCGCGCTCGGCTGGGTGTTCAGCTCGCAGCTGGAGGTGGTGGGCCGGTCCCTCGAAGGCCTCGGCAGCTGGGCCTTCGCCGTGGTGGCGGGCGCGATCGTCGCCTACGTCGCGTACAAGTACATCATGCGCCAGCTGTTCCTCCGAAAGCTGCGGATCGCGCGGATCACGCCTGCGGAGCTCAAGTCGATGCTCGACGCCGGCGGCGACGTGATGGTGGTCGACGTCCGCGATCGCCTCGACTTCCAGACCGAGCCTTCGATCATTCCCGGCGCGCTGCACCTCAGCACTGACGAGCTCGAAGCTCGACACCTCGAGATCCCGCGCGAGCGCGACATCATCCTGTACTGCACGTGACCCAACGAGGCGTCGAGCGCCCGTGTGGCGCTGCTGCTGAAACGGCGCGGAATCGAACGCGTGCGACCGCTCGCCGGCGGCTTCCGGGCGTGGCAGGACCTCGGATATCCGGTGAAGAACCTCGCACCGGTCGCGGGCGGAGGTCAGGAGTGAGCGAGCCGATCATCTTCGTCGTCGACCCCGACGCCGAGGCGCTCGCGGGCGTCGAGACGGCGCTGCAGCGGCGCTTCGGCGCCGACTATCGAATCGAGACGGACACCAATCCGAGCTCGGCCGTCGGCCGTCTCGAGCAGGCGTGCGCGCGCGGCGAGAGCATCGCGCTCGTCATCGCGGCGGTGTCGACGACCGACACGACCGCGCTCGACTGGCTGGCGCGCGTGCACGAGCTCTGCCCGTGGGCCTCGCGCTGCGCGTTGCTCAGCTGGGGCGACCCACAGGCGTACCCGGTGGTGCGCCAGGCGATCGCGCTGGGCCGGTTCGACACCTGGCTCGTCAAGCCGCTGGGCGATCCCGAGGAGCGTCTCTACCCGCTTGTAGCCGAGATCCTCGGCCTCTGGGTGCGGACCACGCGGCCGAGCATCCCGGTCGTGACGATCGTTGGTGAGCAGTGGGCGCGTCGCAGCCACGAGCTGCGCGATCTCTTCGAGCGCGCCTCGCTTCCCTACGCGTTCTGCGCGCACGACGGCGACGAGGGACGGCGGCGGCTCGAGGAGACCGGCCACGCCGGCGGGCTGCCGGCGGTGATCTTCGGCGGCCAGTGCCTCGCGGATCCCACGAACGCAGAGATCGCGCGCCTGCTGGGCGTCAACGCGCACCAGGTCAGCGGCGTCTACGATCTCGTGGTGATCGGCGCCGGCCCCGCGGGTCTCTCGACGGCCGTCTACGCGGCGTCCGACGGACTCCGCACGCTCGTCATCGAACGGTTCGTGACGGGCGGCCAGGCCGGCACGAGCTCGATGATCCGTAACTATCTCGGCTTCCCACGCGGCATCAGCGGGGCCGACCTCGCCCATCGCGCGCATGAGCAGGCGTTCGCGCTCGGCGCCGAATTTCTGCTGGCGAGCCACGTGATCTCGCTGAGCAGCAAGGAATCCGAGCACGTTCTCACGCTCGAGGACGGCACGCAGGTGACCACGCGCGCGGTCGTCGTGGCCACCGGCGTCTCGTACAACCGCCTCGCGGTCGATGGCATCGACCGCCTCATCGGCAAGGGCGTGTTCTACGGCACCGCGACGGCGGAGGCGCCGGCCCACATGGGCCGAGACGTGTTCGTCGTGGGCGGCGCCAACTCGGCCGGTCAAGCCATCGTCCATCTGGCGCGCTACGCGTCGACGGTGACGGTCCTGGTGCGTGGCGATGGTCTGACGATGTCCGATTATCTCGTCAAGCAGCTCGAGCGGGCCGGAAACGTGCGGATTCGGCTGAACACGCAGATCATCGGGGTGGAGGGCCACCAGCGGCTCGAAGGACTACGGATTCGCGATACCGCGCGCGGGATTACGGAACGGCTCGCCGGCACCGCCCTGTTCGTGCTCATCGGCGCGGGCCCGCACACGTCGTGGCTGCAAGACTCGCTGCAACTGGACGAGTCGGGCCAGATCCTCACCGGAGAGAGCGTCGTGCTGGGCATCGAGGGCGCGCCGTTCGAGTGGCTCGAGGAGCGGCCGCCGTACCCGCTCGAAACGAGCGTGCCGGGGGTGTTCGCGGTTGGCGACGTCCGCCACCGGTCGCCGCGCAACGTCGCGGCCGCGGTCGCCGATGGCAACCTCGCCGTCCGTTCGGTGTACGAATATCTCCACAAACTCGGCTAAACTGCGGCGGGTTCGACACCACCCCAAGGAGCTGCCATGCGCGTGACCGCCGCCGTTCTGCACGCCGTCAACAAGCCGTACTCCGTCGAGACCGTCGAGCTGGACCCGCCCAAGCGGGGTGAGGTCCTGATCAAGGTCGGCGCGGCCGGTGTCTGCCGCAGCGACCTGCATTTCCAGAAGGGTGAGGCGACCATCGCGATTCCCGCGGTGATGGGCCATGAGGGCGCGGGCACGGTCGAGCGTGTGGGCGAAGGCGTGAGCATGGTGAAGCCCGGCGACCGCGTCATCCTGAGCTTCGTGCCCAACTGCGGGCACTGCCACTCGTGCGAGAGCGGCCGTCCGCACCTCTGCGACGAGTACGCGCGCACCACGGGCCGGCTCTTCGACAACACGTCGCGCCTGCACACGCTCGCCGGGCAGGACTGCGCGCACATGGGCAAAGTCGCGTGCTTCGCCGAGTACACCGTCGTGCCCGAGGCAGGCTGCGTCCCGGCGCCGGCCGCACTCGACTTTCCGCAGCTGGCGCTCATCGGCTGCAGCGTCACCACCGGCGTCGGCGCCGCGGTATTCAACGCGCGCGTGCAGCCGGGCGACAGCGTGGTCGTGATCGGCTGCGGCGGCGTCGGCCTCAACGTGGTACAGGGCGCGCGTCTGGCCGGCGCCACCACCATCGTGGCCGTCGACGTGAAGGACGCGGCGTTGACGTTTGCGACGAAGTTCGGCGCCACGCACACCGTCAACGCACGGACGGACAACGCGGTGGCACGCGTGCAGGCGCTCACGGGCGGCGGCGCGCACTTCGCGTTCGAGGCGTACGGCAGCGGCGCGACCACGCGGATGGCCGTCGACATGCTGCGCAAGCGCGGCACGGCCGTCATCGTCGGCATCGCCCCCATCGGCGACACGGCGCCCATCGAGCCCGTGGTGCTGACGCGCGGCGAGAAAACGATCACGGGCAGCTACTACGGCTCCGCGCATCCGCGGCAGGACATGCCGCGCATCGCCGACTGGGCCGAGCGCGGCCTGATCGACGTCGCAGGCCTCGTGACGCGGCGCTATTCGTTGGCCGACATCAATCGCGCCTACGCCGATCTCGAGACCGACGCCGTCGGCCGTGGTGTGATCGTCTTCTAGTCGTCCGCTGCCGTGGACGACGCCGCCCGCGCCGTGCTGGCGCAGGTCGATCGCCAGGAGCTGATCGACCTCGCCAGCGCGCTGATCCGCATTCCGAGCTTCAAGACCGAAGAGACGCCCGTCGCGCGATTTCTCGACGGGTTCTTCCGCGAGCGCGGCTACGACGTAAATCTTCAAGCGATCGAGCCGGGGCGGTTGCAGACGATCGCCACGCTCCGCGGCACGGGCGGCGGGGTCAGCCTCATGCTCAACGGCCACACCGACATCAATGCGCTGACGCGTCGCTGGACGCGCGATCCGTGGACGCCGACGCTCGAAGGCGATCGTCTATACGGGCACGGCGTGCAGAACATGAAAGGCGGGCTCGCCAGCATCATCATGGCTGCGGAGGCGATTCGTCGCTCGGGCGTGAGGTTGGCCGGCGATCTCGTCGTCGCGTGCGTGGCCGGCGAGACGCAGGGCGGCGAGGGCACGCACTTCCTGATGCAGAGCGGGTTGCGCACCGACGCCGCCGTGGTGGCCGAGCCGTTCGGTGCCGACAATCTCGTGACCGTGCACTCGGGCATCGTCCACATGGCCATCCACACCCACGGTGTGAGCGGCCACATCGGCCGACTCGAAGGCACGGTGAACGCCATCCACAAAATGCTGGCCGTCGTGGGCGCGCTGCAGAACGTCAAGTTCCGCCACACGCCGCGTCCCGACCTGCCCGCGTTTCCGCGGCTCAACGTGGGTGGCATCCTCGGCGGCCGCGGCCGTGACTACGTGCTCGTGGAGCCGCCGTACGTGCCCGACGTCTGCACGATCATCGTCGACGTCCATTTCCTGCCGGGCATGACCGTCGAGGGCATCGTCGCCGACATTCGCGGCGCGCTCGACGCGCTCACCGCCGCAGATCGAGAGCTGCGCTACGAAATCGAGATCCCGCCGCCCGCGTATTTCAAGGGGCGCCGACGACTCGTCATGGAGCCGTTCGACATGCCGGTCGACGCGCCGATCGTTCAGGCGGTGGCGCGGAGCTATCGCGCCGTGACCGGCGCCGAGCCGCACGCGATCGGCACCGTGCTGCCGCACTCGTACAGCGCGGACGACACCTGCCATCTGTGGAAGGCCGGCATCCCGTGCCTGCTCTATGGCCCGGGCACGATCCGCGGCAGCGCCCAAGAGGACGACGCGTGCGTCCTCGTGAGCGAGATGGAAAAAGTCACCCGCGTGCTCGCCGTGACGGCGCTCGACGTGTGTCGCCGACCACCGTCGGAGCTGGCGTTGCGCTAAGCGTCCTGTCGCCGGCGCGCGGCGAGCCATTCCGCGGCGGGCGGCACGTTCGGATCGCGCGGACGCAGATTGTAGTACGCCACCAGTGGAAAGTACGCGTCGGCCAGGCGGCGCAGCTCGGCGACGGGCGTCGGATGCAGATCGACGCGAAGATCCACCATCGCGTACGGCTCGCGGTCCACGACGAACAGCCCGCTGGACGTCTCGCCGTCGGGCTGACCGCCGGCGGCCTTTCCCGCTTCGAGCGATCGGAGCAGCCGCTCCCACAACGGAAGGTCGCCTCCCTTCTGAAACGCGGCGAACATCGCGTCGGCAACCTGCGGCCCGACGACCGCGTTGGTCGCGACGACGACGTTGCGGTCGATGCGATGGCCGGCCCACGGTCGGTTGCCGGAGCCGGTGCGGGCGGCGGCAAGCCCGGTCGCGTCGAGACACCCGAGCTGGCGCCGCTCGACGAATTGATCGCTGGCCGCGATCTCGTCCAGCACGCGCGGCGCGGAGTAGCCGGCGCGCAGGAGATTGAGACCGAGATGACCGAGGCGCGGGTTGGTGCTCGCCTGGGTGACGATGGCGCCGACCCCTGGCGCCACGTGAATGCACCGCGAGCCGACGGCCATCTCGTTGGTCGAAATCGCGATGCCGAACATGCCGGTGCGCTCGCAGCGGCCGATCAGCGAGAACGTCGTGAACTCGATTCCGATCATCGCGGCATCTCCTCGGCTGGGTTGGACGTAGTATCGTGGCGGGCACCATGACGAACACCGCAGACGTCCTGATCGTCGGCGCCGGCATCATGGGCGCCAGCACCGCATACCATCTCGCGCGCCTCGGCGTGCGGCGCGTCGTCGTGCTGGAGCGCGACACCGTGTGCTCCGGCTCGACGGCGCTCGCCAGCGGCGGCATCCGCCATCAGTACGCCAATCGGCTGGGCGTCGAGCTGACGACGCACAGCATCGTGACGTACGAGCGGTTCGCCGAAGAGTTCGGCGTCGACCCGCACTTCCGCCAGCACGGCTACCTGATCCTCGTCGCCACGGACGAGGAGCTGGCCACGGCGCGGCGCAGCGTTGCGCTGCAGCGCAGTCTCGGCGTGACCGTGGAGCTGCTCGATCCCGCCGCTGTGCGAAAGCTGTGTCCGTACCTCAACACCGACGATCTGCTCGGCGCGACGTACACGCCCCGCGACGGCTATGCCGATCCGTACCTCTGCGCCACCGCCATCGCGGCGCGCGCGCGCGAGCTGGGCGTCGTGATCCGACAGCAGCACGAGGTCCGCGGCTTCGTCCGCGACGGCGACCACGTGCGGGGCGTGACCACCGCCGCGGGGACGTTCGAGGCCGATGCGGTCGTCATCGCCACCGGCGCGTGGTCGGGCGTCGTCGGAAGACTCGCCGGGGTCGAGATTCCGGTGCGTCCGCACCGACGACACAAGTTCATGACGGCGCCGTTTCCGACCGAGCACATTCCGGCCGCGACGCCCTTCGTCATCGATCCGCACCGCAATTTCTCGCTGCGCCGCGAGGGCGAGGGGCTGTTGCTGGGTCACGGTCGCCGGGACGAAGCAGAATCGTTCAGCACCGAGATCGATCGCACGCTGGAGCCCGGCGTCGTCGAGCGCTCGATCCATCGCGCGCCGGCGCTGGCCGACGCGCGGCTGATGCGCGCCTATGCCGGCCTGTATGAGATGACGCCGGACCAGACGGGCATCGTCAGCGCCGTGCCTGGCGTGACGGGACTCCACGTCATCGCGGGCTTCAGCGGTCACGGCTTCATGCACGGCCCGATCGCCGGCCAGCTGATGGCTGAGATGCTCGTGCACGGCCGCGCCGTCACGATGGACGCCTCCGCGCTCGATCTCGCGCGGTTCGCCCGGGGCGAGGCGCACGTCGAACCGCTGACCTTCGTGTGAGCTAGCCCCACAGCCGCGCCGCCGCCAGCGTCACCGCGCGCTCGTGCAGCGCCGGCGCTCCGAGTCGCGCCGACCACGCAGCGAACGCGGCGTGCGGTCCGGTCCACCGCAGGGCGTCGACGTCGACGCCGATCGGCACATCCACCCGTAGCGTGGCGAGCTCGCGAAACAGCAGCGCACGGTCGCGTTGCTCGGCAAGCATCGTGGCCAGGCGCAGCGCGCCACGCACGGACACGTCCCACTCCATGGCGAGCTTGGGAATGTGCTCGAGGTGCCGATAGCGCGCGAGCACCGTCGCCGCCGAGACGGCGCCCCAGCCCGCCAGGCCTGGGAAACCATCCGCGCTGTCGCCAACGAGCGCGAGCCAGTCGGGAATCGACGCGGGTGCGACGCCGAACTTCCGATGCACCGCTGGCTCGTTGCGCAGCTCCCGCGTGCGCCGGTCGAGCTGGACGACGCGGTCGCCGCGCACACACTGCGCCAGATCCTTGTCCGGCGTGCACACGACGACCTGCGTGACGCGCGCGTCGGCGGCGGCCATGGCCGCCGCCGCGGCCAGCGCATCGTCGGCCTCGAAGTCGACCATGGGCCAGACGACAACGCCGAACGCGCTCAACGCTTCCTCGAGCGGCTGAAATTGCCCGTACAGGAGCGGGTCCATCCCCTCGCCGGTCTTGTAGCCGGGCCAGAGCGCGTTGCGAAAGGATTCGATGACGTGATCAGTGGCCACACCCAGATGCGTGACGCCGCCTTCGAGCATGGCGAGCATCGAGCCGACGACACCACGGACCGCGCGCAGCGTCTCGGGCGTGCTGCGGTCGAACGCCGCCGCCGGCGACAGAAAATAGCGGAACAGCTCGTACGTTCCGTCGACCAGGTGGACGATCACGGCAGGCGGAAGAGGCGGCGCGGGTTGGCCTCGCCGATGCGGTGGATCTCCTCGTCGCTGAAGCCGGCCGCGCGCAGGCTCCCCAGCGGATCGAGATCGGCAGGCGGAAACGAGTCGTCGCTGCCGATCACCAGCCGATCGACGCCGACACGGCTCGCCAGATACTGCAGCGCCCGCGGGTCGTGCAGGATCGTGTCGTAGTGCAGCCGCTGCAGATAGGCCGACGGCGGCGAGGCCGCGCTGATCCCGGTGGCGGCGCGATCGCTGCGCTCGAACATGATGTCGAAGCGGCCGATCACCCACGGCATCGTGCCGCCGCCGTGCGAGAGAATCAGCCGCAGCGTCGGGAAGCGATCGAGCACGCCGGCGCCGATGAGCGAGCCGACACAGAGCGTGGTGTCGACGGTGTACTGCACCACCTGGTTCATCGCGAAGCGGCGCGTTCGCGGCATCGGATTCGCCTGAACGGGATGCAGGAACACCGGAACGTCCAGCTGAACGGCCGCGGCCCAGTACTCGTCGAGCGGGAGCTCGCCGAGATTCGTGCCCTCCACGTTCGTCGCCGCCACCGCGCCGACGGCGCCCAGCTCCTTCACGGCAAACTCGAGCTCGCGGGCCGCGCGGGCGGCGTCGGGAAGATAACCGGACGCGAGGATCGAGAACTGTCCGGCGTGGCGCTGGGCGAAGCCCGCGAGCGACTCGTTCAGCACGCGATGCCGCGCCGTCCCGCGGTCGGCGTCCAGACCATGCGCGTGCGCATCGGTCCACGTCGAGAGGATCTCGCGCTCGATGCCGGTCGCCGCCATGCGCGCGAGCCGCGGCGCCGGCTCTTCGATCAGCTTCACGAAGAACGGACGTAGCTGCAGACCATACGCGAAGTGCAGGGCGTGGCACGCGGGTTCGGTCTCGACGACGGACACGCCATAGCGTGAGCCCTCGCGCTGCAGACGCTCGACGAGCGCCGGCGGCATGTAATGCGCGTGGACGTCGATCACTGTCGCGCGCTCGCCATCCAGCGCGCGAGGTTCGGCGCGGAGAGCGGCAGCTCACGAACGACGACGCCCGTCGATGCCAGCGCGGCGGCGACGGCGTTCGCCGCGGCGGCCGCCGTGGCGACGATTCCGCCCTCGCCAGCACCTTTGGCGCCGAGCGGATTCGACGTCGACGGCGCGTCCTGCAGCGTGATGCTTTCGATGTGCGGAAAGTCGGCGGCGCTCGGCAGCGCGTAGTCGGCGAGCGTGCCGGTCAGCAACTGTCCGGTCTCATCGTAGACGAGCGCTTCGACGAACGCGCCGCCGAGTCCCTGCACGGCCGAGCCCAGCGCCTGGCCGTGCACGAGCGCGGGATTGATCGCGCGGCCGACGTCCTCCACCGTGACGAGCGAGACGACGTCCGTCGCGCCGGTGTCCGGATCGACCGCGACACGGGCGACGTGAGCGCCATACGTGTAGGTCAGCGCGGTCGTCGTGAACTTCTCGACGACTTCAAGCGGCGCGTCGGCGGTGGCCGCCGCCAGCGTCAGCACGGCTTCGTCGCGGTCTCGGTGCCGGACGTCGCCGCCGCGGCACTCGAGCGTCGCGGCGTCGAGCCCCGTCCGCTCTGCCGCCATCGCGATCAGCCCGGCCTTCAGCGTCGCCGCCGCCGCCGCGACGGCGCTGCCGCCGACGACGACCGCGCGGCTGTGATAGGTGCCCCAGCCCTCCGCGACCAGACTCGTGCTGCCGTGAAAGACCGTGATCGATTCGAACGGGACGTCGAGCGCGTCGGCGAGGATCTGCGCCATGACGGTCTCGTGCCCCTGCCCCGACGACGCGCAGCCGGTGTAGAGCTCAACGCGGCCTGGACCGCGCACGACGATCCGGGCGGTTTCGGCTGGGCCCGCGCCGCTCGACTCGACGAAGCAACCGATGCCGATCCCGTGCAGCTTACCGTCGACGAGCCGGCCATTGTCCTTCGCCACACGCGCGTAGTCGCTCGCCTGCAGCGCGCGCCGAAGCGCGGCGCCGTAGTCGCCGCTGTCGTATGCGCCGGAAGCCTCGTAGGGCACGAGCGTGCCGATCGACCACGGCAGCTCCGCCGGCGTGAGCAGATTCCGCAGCCGGACGTCGGCGGGATCGAGACCCAGATCGGCGGCCATCATGTCGAGCAGGCGCTCGCGGAAGAAGTTGGCCTCGACGCGGCCGGGGCCGCGATACGTCCCTGTCGGCGTTTTGTTCGTCACGACGGCCTGCACGTCGCATGCGAAGTTGGGAATCCGATACGGGCCGGGCAGAAACTGCGCCGCCTTGGCCGGAACCACGCCGCCGTTCGTGCGCACGTACGCGCCCATGTCGGCGAGCACGCGGCCGCGCAGCGCCAGAATCGTCCCGTCGCGCTGCGCCGCGATCTCGAGCTCGCACTCGATCTCGCGCGAGTGGTTGGTGGCCACGAAGCTCTCGCGCCGTCCCTCGATCCACTTCACCGGTCGTCCGAGTTTCATGGCGGCGAGCGGGATGAGCACGTCCTCCGGATAGAATTCGCCGCGTACGCCGAAGCTGCCACCGACGTCGACCTCGACCAGCTCGATGCTCGCCTCGTCGACCCGCAGCATGCCCGCGAGCGCCCGGCGATTGAAGAAGGTCACCTTCGTGGCGCCGAGCACGGTGAGCCGGCCCGCCGTCGCGTCCCACGTGGCGACGAGCCCGCGGGTCTCGAGCGGCACACCGGTGTGACGCTGAGACCGGAACGTCTCGCGTCGTGTGTAGGCCGCCGCGGCGAATGCGGCGTCGGGATCGCCGCGCGACACGCGATAGCGCGTCGCGACGTTCGTGCCGCTGGACTCGTGCACGAGCACGCGGTCGGCGACGGCGTCGTGCGGCGAGACGACGGGCGCGAGCCGCTTACAGTCGACCACGACCCGCCCTGCCGCGTCCTCCGCGGCGGCGCGATCCTCTGCCACGACGAGCGCCAGCGGCTCGCCGACGTAGCGGACGCGATCCTGCGCCAGCGGCATCTGCAGATATTTCTCGAAACCAGGCAGCGGCGCGATCCGGATCGGAATCGGCGAGCCGAGGTGAGCAACATCCGCGTACGTGAGCACGGCCAGGACGCCGGGGACTCGTCGCGCGGGCTCGGTGTCGATGCGGGCGAGCCGCCCATGGGCCACGTCGCTGCGCACGACGACGGCATGACACTGGCCGGGCAGCGTGATGTCGCCCACATACCGCCCGCGTCCGGTGACGAATCGCAGATCCTCGCTACGGCGGACGGCCGCGCCCACGAGGGGCTCGCGGTGCGGTGGCGTGATGGCTGCGTGTACCGGCAAAGCGTTCACACGTACAATCGCGGCGAATGCTAACACACGCGTGAGGTGGCCCATGGATCTCCAGCTCAGCGGCAAAGTCGCGCTCGTGACGGGCGGCAGTCTCGGGATCGGCAAGGGCATCGCGCGCGTCCTCGCGCGCGAGGGTGCGGACGTCGCGATCTGCGCGCGGCGCAAGGACGTGCTCGGAGCGACGGCGGAAGAGATCCGTCGTGAATCGGGACGCAAGGTCCTCGCGATTCCCGCGGATCTCACGCGCCGCGAGGATGCGGAAAACTTCGTGCACGGCGCCGCGCGGCACTTCGGGCGCATCGACATCCTCGTGAACAACGCGGGATCGGCGCCGGGCGGCGTGCTGGAGAGCCTCGACGAGGACGCCTGGCAGCAGGGACTGCAGCTCAAGTTCATGGGCTACGTGCGCTGCCTGCGCGCGGCGCTTCCGATCATGAAGCAGCAGGGCGGCGGCCGCGTGGTGAACCTCATAGGCAACGATGGCGTGAAGGACTCGTACTGGGAGATCGTGCCCGGAGCCTGCAACGCGGCGGGCCAGAACCTCAACAAAGCGCTCGCCGGCCAATACGGCCGCTTCAACATCACGTTCGTGGCCGTCAATCCCGGGCCGGTGCGCACCGAACGCTGGGACGGCCTGGTGCGGGCGATGGCGCGCGACATGAAGATCTCGTACGCCGAAGCCGACAAGCTCGCCCCGCGCAGCATTCCGCTGGGGCGCATCGCGGAGGTGGAGGAGGTCGCCAACCTCGTCGCCTACCTCGCGTCGCCGCTCGCGCACTTCGTCAACGGCTCGATGATCGAGATCGACGGCGGTCAGCAGAAGCCGCTGATGGACGCCGCGCGCGGCTGAGGATACGTGAGCGAATCGTTTCCGATCGTTCGGCGCCCCGCGCCCGATCGACGCGAGGCCATCGTCGTCAGCGTGCCGCATTACGGCACGCAGCCGCTGCCGCAGATCACGCCCGCCGACTATCGCGAGCCGTCCTTCGCGACGTTCGCCTATGGCTTCGCCGACGCGTTCGCGCGCGACCTCTACGGCGGGCTGCACGAGCATGGCGCGACGGTGCTCGCCACGCCGCTGTCGCGCATGTTCGTGGACGTCAACCGCCGGCGCGACGACGTCGAGTCCCGCGACGGCGAGCTCTGGTCCAAGCGCGGCGTCGTCCGAACGCACACGATGCGCGAGACGCCGATCTTCGCGCGGCCGCTGACCCCGGCGGAGCTCGAGGCGCGGCTCGCCGCGTTTTACGACCCGTATTACGCGACGCTCGAGCGCTTGCTCGGCGAGCTGCGGCAGGCGCATGGCCACGCGATTCTCCTGGACGGTCACACGGGCAGCCCGCGGCGGATGAAGAACCGGGAGGTGATCATCGGGACTTGTCACGCGGCAACGTGCGAGCGCGCGCTGGCGTCGGCGGTGGCGCAGGTCTTCACGCGCCACGGCTTCGACGTGCACGACAACGTCAGCGGCTATACGGGCGGCAACATCGTCGCGACGTTCGGCCGCCCGCATGCGCGGCTGCACGCGCTGCAGCTCGAGGTCAACGCGTCGCTCCTGATGACGACCACCGCCGATGAGTTCATCGCACAGGTCCGGCGCGGCGAGATTCCGGACAAGAACGAGGCCAACATCGCGCGCGTGCGCGCGTGCCTGCGCGACGTCGTCGAGGCGCTCGCGTCGACGCCGCTCGACTAGCGCGCCAGCTTCGCCATCAGCTCCATCGCCTCGGGCTGCTCGGCGGTGATGGTCAGCCCGGTGATACCGCTGTCCGCCCACGCGCGATAGCGCTCGCTGATGCGCGCGACGGGCCCGACCAGCGCCATCTCGTCGCAGAACTCGTCGGGCACCGCGGCGACCGCCTCACCTTTCCGCTTCGCGAGGAACAGCTCCTGAATGCGCTGCGCGACGTCGCCGAACCCGCGGCGAACCATCATGTCCTTGTGGAAATTCTTGTCGCGATGGCCCATGCCGCCGACGTAGAGCGCGACGCGCGGCTTCATGCGCGCCAGCGCGCCGCGCACGTCGTCGGTGATGGCGACCTCCACCCGAGGCTGGATCTCGAAATCGGCAAAGCCCTTGCCGCTGCCCGCGCGACGAAACCCTTCTTGCAGCCACGGCCGCAGCATCGGCATCAGGCGCGGCACGAAGCCGAGCGGCAACCATCCGTCGGCGATCTCGGCCGTGAGCTTGACGTTCGCCTCGGTGCCGGTGCCGAGCCAGATCGGCAGGCGCGGGTTCATGTGCAGGATCGGCATGAGCGGCTTGCCGACGCCGAGCGCGCCGGGCCCGGTGTACGGCAACGAGATTTCTTTTCCGTCGTGCGCGACGGGCTCCTTGCGCGCGAAGACCTTGCGCATGATCGCCACGTAGTCGCGGATGCGCCAGTACGGCCGACCCCACGGCTGGCCGTACCAGCCTTCGACGATCTGCGGCCCCGAGACGCCGAGCCCCGCGATGACGCGCCCGCCGCCCGCGAGCGCGTCCACCGTGCCGGCGGCCATGGCAGCCGACGCCGGCGGTCGCGCTGCGAGCTGCATGATGCCGGTGCCCAGACGTATCCGCTTGGTCAGCGCGGCCAGATACGCCAGCGGCGTGATCGCATCCGAGCCGTACGCCTCGGCCGTCCACACGGAGTCGAAGCCGAGACGCTCGGCGAGCAACACCTGCTCGACGGGCAGACGCAACTCGGCGCCGGAATAGCCGATGCTGAGGCCGAGCTTCATGTGCCCCGTCCCCACAGCGCGCAATAGCGCCGCAGCAGCATCGGCAGGCCGGCCTCGTAGCCGGGCATGTTCTCGTACTTCGGGAACTTCATCTCTTTCTCGACGCGATCCCAGCAGCCGCCGTTCTGCGCCTCCGCCTTCACCGCCGCCGAGGTCTCCTGCAGCAGGTTCAGAAACTGCTGGACGTCGTCCTTGGTGCCGAGCCGCCCGCCTGGCGCGCCGGGATGACCGGGAATCAGCGTCTCCCAGCTCATCGCCATCACGCGCTTGAGCGAGTCCTCCCATTCGATCGGATACGAATCGATCATGCCGCGGCCGGGAAATGTGCCGACGGGAATGAAATCCACGGCGAAGAGAATCTTTTCCTTCGGCAGCCGCATCACGATCGACGAATCGGAATGGTTGAGACCGACGTACGTCAGCTCCAGCGTGGTGACGCCCAGCTTCAACGTCCGGGTCTTGTCCATCGTCTCGTCGGGCAGCACAGTGTTCGGATCCTTCAGCGCGACCAGTCGCTCGTTCGCGCGCTTGTGCGCGATGATCGTGGCGCCCGCGTCCTTGAACGGCTTGCCGCCAGCGATGTGATCGAAGTGATGGTGGCTGTAGATCAGGTACTTGATCGGCTGGTTGGTGACCTTCTTGATCTCGTCGACGTAGGTCTGGACCATCTGGGGCCGGCCATAGCCGATCGGATCGGTCGCGATCACACCGGCGGTCGTGACGACGAACATCGACTGATGGTTACCGCCGCGGAAGATGTAGACGTTGTCGGTGCCCTCGACGCGCGTGGTCGCGAACGGTGGCTGGGACGGCTGCTGCGCGTACGCCACCGCACCGAGACACGCGGCGCCGACGATGACTCCCGCGATCGCATGGGAGAGACGTGACATGGCGGCTCCTTTCGAGACCCGGAGGATCGCCCGGTGCGGCGGCGAGCGCAAGAGCCCGGCGACGGTGTAGGCTCGCTCTTCGGGAGGTGCACTGGATGAGAGTCAGCCCGATCGTCCTGCTCGTCGTCATCCTCGCGGCCGCCGCCAGCGCGCAGGCCGCCGATCTCGATCGTGCCGCGGTGGACTTGACGACGCCGGCGGATATCAAATGGGTCCGCAACGCCGCCGGTACCAACGAGCAGGCCGTGCTGTTCGGCGACCCGAGCAAGCCGGGGCCGTATGTCGTGCGGGTCAAGTGGTTTCCGGGCAACATGAGCCGGCCGCACTTCCACCCGAACGACCGCTTCTTCGCGGTGCTCTCCGGCACCTGGTGGATGGGCACGGGCGAGACGTTCGACCCGGACAAGACGGTCGCGGCGCCGGCCGGGAGCTACGTGATCCACTATGGAGGCAAGGTGCACTTCGACGGCGCCAAAAACGAGGAGACGATCATCCAGGTGTGGGGCATGGGACCTGCGACGGCAACGCCCGCGGAGAAGAAATGAAGATTCGTATCGGCATCGGCGCGGCCGGCGCGGCGTCGACGCCCGACACGCTCGGCGAGCTCGTCAGCGCCATCGACGAGCTTCATTTCGACTCGCTATGGCTGTCGGAAGTGCTCACGGGTCCGGTGATCGACCCGCTCGTCGGTCTCGCGTGGGCGGGTGCGTACAATCCGCGCCTGAAGCTCGGCACGACCGCGCTGCTGCCGGGGCGCAACGTCGTCCGGATGGCCAAGCAGCTCGCGAGCCTCGATGTCCTGTGTCGGGGCCGCCTGCTGGTGACGCTGGTCCCGGGACTGATGTACGCGCCCGAGCGCGACGCGATCGGCGCCGACCCCAAGCGTCGCGGCGCCATCATCGACGACGCGCTGCCGTTGCTGCGGCGGCTCTGGGCCGGCGGGACGGTCAGCCACGACGGTCCGGCGGGGAGCTTTCGTGACGTCAAGCTCACGCCGCTACCGGTTCAGCAGCCGCTCGAGGTCTGGCTCGGCGGCACGATTCCCGCGGCTCTCGAGCGTTGCGGCCGATTGTCGGACGGCTGGCTGCCGTCGCTGTGCACGCCTGAAGAAGCGGCGGCCGGCCGCGTCGTGATCGAGGAAGCGGCCGCCAAGGCCGGACGCTCGATCAGCGCCGAGCACTTCGGCATGAGCATCGGCTACGCGCGGGCGCCGATCGATCCCGCCACCGCGCGAGTCATGACCGCGCGCCGGCCACGGTCGGTCGAGCTGACACCGGTCGGGCTCCCCGCGCTGCGTGCGCTGATCGAGCGCTTCATCGCCGTCGGCTTTTCCAAGTTCGTGCTCCGTCCGATCGCGCCGCCGTCGTCGTGGCGTGCCGAGCTCGACGCGTTGTCGTCGGCAGTCGGCGACCTTCAGACCTGAGAAAGGCCGCATGCAGATCGACGCGATCATCGTCGGCGCCGGATTCGCGGGACTCTACGCGCTCCATCGTCTGCGCGGACTCGGATTCTCGGCCCGCGTGTTCGAGGCGGGCGACGGCGTCGGCGGCACGTGGTACTGGAACCGCTATCCCGGCGCGCGATGCGACGTCGAGAGCATGGATTATTCGTATTCGTTCTCGGACGAGCTGCAGCAAGAATGGCGCTGGACCGAGCGGTACGCCTCGCAGCCGGAGATTCTGTCGTACATCAATCACGTCGCCGACCGCTTTGATCTGCGGCGCGACATCCAATTGTCGACGCGCGTGACGCGCGCGGTCTACGACGAGGCGGCGCGCCGGTGGACGATCGAGACCGGGCGCGGCGATCGTGTCAGCGCGCGGTTCTGCATCATGGCCACCGGTTGCCTGTCGGATGCTCAGGTGCCGGATATCTCCGGGCGCGAGACGTTCGCGGGCCGCTGGTATCACACGGGACACTGGCCACACGAAGGCGTGGACTTCAGCGGGCAGCGCGTGGCCGTGATCGGCACCGGCTCGTCGGCGATCCAGTCGATTCCGATCATCGCGGGCCAGGCTCGGCACCTGTTCGTCTTCCAGCGGACGCCCAACTACAGCGTGCCCGCCCGCAACGGACCGCTGGATCGCGAATACGAGCGATCGGTGAAGGCGAACTACGCCGACTTCCGCCGCCAGGCGCGCGAGTCCCGCATCGGCTTCGTCGTGGAGCGAAGCGGGGACTCGGCGCTGGTCGTGAGCGCCGAGGAGCGCCAGCGCGAATACGAGAAACGCTGGACGCGCGGCGGGCTCGGGTTCGCCGCGACGTACGTCGATCTACTGACGAATCAGGCGGCCAACGACACCGCGGCGACCTTCTTCCGCGACAAGATCCGTGGCATCGTCCGTGATCCGACGATCGCCGAGGCGGTGACGCCGCGCGACTACCCGCTCGGAACGAAGCGGCTCTGCGTCGACACCGAGTACTACGCGACGTTCAATCGCGACAACGTCACGCTCGTCGATCTCAGGAAGACGCCGATCGCGGCCATCACGCCCAAGGGCGTGCGCACGTCGGAGCGCGAGTACGCCGTCGACAGCCTGGTGTTCGCCACGGGGTTCGACGCCATGACCGGCGCCCTGTTGAAGATCGACATCCGCGGCCGCGGCGGACACACGCTGGCGGAGAAGTGGGAGGGCGGGCCGCGCACCTATCTTGGCCTCGCGATCGCGGGTTTCCCGAATCTCTTCACGATCACGGGTCCGGGCAGCCCCTCGGTGCTCAGCAACATGATCGTGTCGATCGAGCAGCACGTCGACTGGATCGCCGAGTGCCTCGCGCATCTGCGCGCGCGTGGCCACGCGGCCATCGAGGCCACCGTCGAGGCGGAGGACGCGTGGGTCGCTCACGTCAACGACGTGGGCCACATGACGCTCTATCCGCTCGCCAAATCCTGGTACATGGGCGCCAACGTGCCGGGCAAGCCGCGTGTCTTCATGCCGTACATCGGCGGCGTCGGCGTCTACCGTGAGAAGTGCGACGCGGTGGCAGCCGCCGGCTATGCGGGCTTCAGGCTGAGCGCCTGAGCCGTGTTCCCGTACCACGATGAAAACATCACGCTGCGCACGCCGATCATCACGTACCTGGTCATCGCGCTCAATGTCCTTGCCTGGTTCGTGGTGCAGGGCGCCGGCTCGCCCCGAGAGCTGGCGCGGTCGGTCTGCGATCTCGGGCTGATTCCCGGCGAGCTCACGCTCTCGCTGCCGCCCGGCACGCGATTTCCGATGGGCGACGGGCTCGTCTGTCTCACCGATCCGGGCCGTCAGATCAGCCACGTGCTGACGTCGATGTTCCTGCACGGCGGGTGGATGCACCTGCTCGGCAACATGTGGTTCCTCTGGCTCTTCGGCAACAACGTCGAGGACTCGATGGGCCGCGCGCGCTACCTCATCTTCTATCTTCTGTGTGGCGTCGCGGCCGCGCTGACGCAGGTGGCGCTCAATCCGCGCTCGGTGATCCCCATGGTCGGCGCCTCCGGCGCCATCAGCGGGGTGATGGGCGCCTACCTCGTGCTCTATCCGCGGGTACGCGTGCACTGCCTGATATTCCTCGGCTTCTTCATCACCACGGTGACGCTGCCCGCGTGGACGATGCTCCTCTACTGGTTCGGGCTGCAGTTCGTGAGCGGCCTGTTCGGCCTCATGGCGAGCGAGGGCGGCGGCGTGGCGTTCGGGGCGCACGTCGGCGGCTTCGTCGCGGGCATGCTGCTGGTGAAGCTCTTCGCGGACTCGGAGATGGTGGACGCGCACCGGGAGGGCGATTGGCAGCCCCGGCGCGTCACCGCGCGCTGGTAGCTACGGGGTGATTGAGGCGGGCGGGAAGGTTGCCCCAGCCCCGCCCGCCCCAGGCGTCCTACTGAACCGGCACGAACCAGAGCTGCGCGTGGGGTCGGCCGATAGGCGTGTTCCAGTCCCAGAAGTAATTCTGGAGACTCTGATCGAACAGCGCGCACTTGCCGCCGTTGCACACGCTGGTCAGGGCCGGATTGGTGATGAACAACAGCTGACTCGTCGCGTTCGTAAAGCTCGGCTGACCTTTACCGGTCATGCGCACCTTCACGAAGTTGTCCGTCGAGCAGAGGACCGTGCCAGCCGTCCCGGTCACCAGGCCAGTGGTGTCGACGCCGCAGGTGCTGACATCGATCTTGCTACCCGGTTTGCCAACCAGACGCACGTACACCTCGTAGGTCGTACTCACGTCTGACGGAAGGTCGACGATGGCGCCGTCGCCATCACAGGCATTGCCGTCGGCGATGGAGAAGTCGGTTCCCGGCGTGAGGAAGATCTTGTTGGTCTTGTCGAGGCTCGTGAACTGCATCCCATTCGGGCTGTCCGTGAAATTCGCGAGCACCGCGATCGTGCGCCGGCTCGTATCGTCGAAGCTCCCGGCCGGACAGGTATCGTGCGCGATCACCTGGATGCTGTACGCCTTGTTCTGCGCGAGTGATCCGACGCCGCCCGCGAAGACCGTTTGAGCGCTCAGGCCAAGCGACAGTGCGCTGACCGCGCTCAAGATCGTGACAAGCTTTCTCATGGGGCCTCCCCTCGGCAGTGCTGCGCAACAGATGCGCAGCGCTTACATCACTGCAGCGGGGGTGCCAGAGCGCTCGGGCCGAATCTACCAGGGGTTACAGCTACCGCAATCGGGCCGGGTGCCGGTTCGGCATGTCAGCTGTCGCGATCCCGAACACTCGCGACGTCTGTCACGTCGACGCCTGCTGCCCGACGGTGGGCGCGTCGCCCGCCAGCGTGGTGCGCCGCATGTCGCGCGGCCGACTGTGGTCGTAGCGGCGCACGCGATGCATCGTCCGCCGGTTGTCCCACATCACGAAATCCCATGGTTGCCAGCGATGCACGTAGACGAACTGCGGCTGCGTGGCGTGCTCGGTGAGATCTCTCAGGAGAATGCGAGCCTCCGGCGTCGGCATCCCGAGAATCGCGCCGGCGTGTGACGACAGGTAGAGCGACCGGCGGCCGGTGACCGGATGCGTGCGCACGAGCCGCTGGCGCACCGGCCGGAACATCGCCTTCTCCTCCTCCGAGTAATCGACCAGGCCGAGCGAGCCGCGCGAGTACATGAGCGAATGCTCGCAGATCAGCTCGTCGATCTCCGCCTTCGTCTGAGCGTCAAGGGCATCGTAGGCGGCGCGCATGTCGGCGTACTCCGTATTGCCGCCGATCGGATTCACGAGGCGTGCCGACAGCAGCGAGTACTTCGCGGGGACAGGGCGGAACGAGCTGTCGGAGTGCCACAGCATGTTGCCGAGGTTGAACAGCTGCACGCGTGAGTCGCGCTCGAGCGGACGTCCGTCCTTGCCCAGATTGGACACGTCGTTCATGCCCACTTGCAGCCGCCGGTCCTCCGGCTTCGTGATGTTGCCGCCGCGCGCGTCTTCGAGCGTCCCGAAGTTCAGCGTGAACGCCATCTGCTGCTCGTCGGTGAGCTGCTGGTCGTGGAAGACCAGCACGGCGTAGCGGATCATCCCTTCGTCGATGGCGGCGACCTCGTCGGGCGAGAGCGGCTTGCCGATGTCGATGTCGGACACCTCGCCCACGAACATCGGGTGAATCTGACGGATCGCGATGCCCATATGTCGGCTCCTCGGCTGTCGGCTCCTTGGCGAGAGTGTTGCACGCGCCGGCCCCGGATGCTATCTCATCGAGGCGTGATCCCGATCATCGATCTCGGGTCCTATCTGTCCGGACGGCCTGGCGCGATCGCCGCGACCGCCGCCGAGCTTGGGCGCGCGCTGCGCGACGTCGGCTTCTTCGTCATCGTCAATCACGGCGTGCCTCAAGATTTGATCGACCGCACGTTCGCCGAGGCCCGACGCTTCCACGCGCAGCCGATGGAGACCAAGCTCGCGCTCCGGATGAACGAGCACAACAACGGCTACATGATGCTGGGGCGGTACGCGGTGTGGACCTCGGGCGTCAACGCCAACGACAAGCCGGACCTCAATGAGGCGTTCTTCATCAAGCGCGAGCGACGAGCGGACGATCCGCTGGTGCGCGCGGGCCGCCGGTTCGCCGGCCCGAACCAGTGGCCGCCGAGTCTGCCGGGCTTTCGCGAGACGCTGCTCGCCTACACCGACACCGTGGACGCGCTCGGCCGTCGCCTGCTTCCGCTCTGCGCGGCGGCGCTCGATCTTCCGATCGACACGTTCGACAGCGCCTTCGCCGAGAGTCAGTTCAGCTTTCGCCTCACGCACTATCCGCCGGTAACGGCGGAATCGAACCAGTTCGGGATCGCGCCGCACACCGACGCCAACTTCCTGACGTTCCTCGCCCAGAGCGAGGTGCCGGGGCTTCAAGTACGGATGCCGGACGGGGACTGGGTCGACGTGCCGTACGTGCCCGGCTCGTTCGCCGTGAACTCGGGCGACATGATGCAGCGCTGGACGAACGGTCACTTCAAATCGACGCCGCATCGCGCGCTGCCGCCGGTGGGGCGCCCGCGGTACGCCATCCCGTACTTCATGGGACCGCACCTCGACACGGACATCGCGTGCCTGCCCACCTGCCAGTCGGCAGACGATCCGCCGCGCTATCCACCCATCACGTACGCGGCGTATCTCGACTGGTGGTACGACGCCAACTACAACGCCGCACAGCAGCGCGACGTCGCTTAACGCGAGAAAAACTCGAGCAGCAGCCGATTCACCTCGGGCGCGTTTTCGTACGCCGACCAGTGGCCCGCGCGCGGAATCCGGTGCACGTCGAGCGCCGGGACCGCGTCGGCGATCTCGCCGATCAGCAGGCTCGCCGGCCGGAACGCCGAGTCGTCGCGCTCGCCCCACAGCAGGCGGATGCGGCACCGCGCGGCCGCGAGATCGCCGAGCAGCGTGCCGCCCGCGCTGACCTTGCGGCTGTCGAAGCGCGCGCGCCGGACGCACTCGGCCTGAATGTCGATCGTGTCTTCGCCGACGCTGGCGGGATCGCTCAGCATGTTGATGAGCAGGTTGTGTCGGCAGATCTCGCGAAACAGCTTGTCGTCGTCGCCGGCCTCTCGATAGCTGCGCGTCGGCCGATCGCCGAAGCGCCGGCGCGGAAAGCCGCCGGGCGAGATCAAACACAGATGCGTGACGCGCCCGCCGAGGCGGCGCGCGAGGTTGGCGGCGATGGCGCCGCCGAAGGAGAATCCGGCGAAACGAAGCGGCGCGTCGCCCGGGAACGCCTCGAGGAACAACCGGTGCACGAGGTCGAGGTATTCGAGGCCGCTCGTCTCGCGCGGCACCGGCGCGGAGTTGCCGTACGACGGGTGATCGAGGGCGTGCACCGTGAAGCGCGTGGCGAGCGCGTCGATGTTGCGGATCCAGTGCTTCCACGATCCCATGCCGCCGTGGAACAACACGACGTCGGGCCCACGGCCGGCTCGGCGCACCGCCATGCGCATCGGAAGTCCTCCGCGTCGACTATACTCCGGCCG
>Ga0114129_10003171_pt1 | contig 23072 bp, 24 predicted proteins | sample RhiMetdeltSRZDD1_FD_80071 | JGI IMG/M metagenome (GOLD analysis project Ga0114129, IMG submission 80071) | Populus rhizosphere microbial communities from Tennessee, USA - Rhizosphere MetaG P. deltoides SRZDD1 (version 2) (version 2) | ecosystem: Host-associated > Plants > Roots > Rhizosphere >... | reverse complement strand
GACTCTCATCGGTTCAATCACGCTCACGCTTGTCCTCTGGGTCGTCGGCTATCTCGTGATGGGAGGCCCGCGATGAACGAAACTCCATCCATGCGGACACCGATGCGCAGCGTTCGCGGTCTCGGCCCAGCTCACTCGGGCACCGCCCATTTCTGGTATCAACGCGTGACGTCTGTCGCCGGCGTTCCGCTGACGATCGCCCTGCTGCTGATCATCACGGCTCTGCTTGGCCGCACTCATGCGGCGGTCATTCAAATCCTCGGCTCGCCGATTGTTGCGGTTATCGTCCTGCTGTTCATCATCAACACGGCCTACCACATGTGGGTTGGAATGCAGGAGATCATCCTCGACTACGTGCATGAGGATATATGGAAGTTCCTGAGCCTGATGACGAACACGTTTTTCGTTTTTGGCGTCGGCCTGGCATCGGTCTATGCCATTCTCAGGCTGTCGTTCGGAGTCTGACATGGCGACGAACAAAGATCCTAGCAACGCACCTGCGATCAACGGCCGCGCGTACCCGATCGAGGATCATAGCCATGACGTTGTCGTTGTCGGCGCCGGTGGCTCCGGCCTGCGCGCGGTGGTGGGATGCAGCGAGGCGGGCCTGCGCACCGCATGCATCACGAAAGTATTCCCCACCCGTTCGCACACGGTGGCCGCGCAAGGCGGAATTGCGGCCGCGCTGGGCAACATGGGCGAGGATGACTGGCGCTGGCACATGTACGACACGGTGAAAGGCGCGGACTGGCTCGGAGACCAGGACGCAATCGAGTATCTGTGCCGCAACGCGCCGGCAGCCGTCTACGAACTGGAGCATTGGGGCTTGCCGTTCTCGCGCCGTGAAGAGGATGGAAAAATCTATCAACGTCCGTTTGGCGGCATGACCACGTATTACGGCAAGGGCACTGCGCAACGCACCTGCGCTGCAGCCGATCGCACCGGCCACGCCATGCTGCACACAATGTATGGACAGGCCCTGCACCACGCAGCGGAGTTCTACGTCGAATATTTCGCAATCGACCTGATCATGGACGATGAGGGCCGTTGCCGCGGTGTGGTCGCTCTCAACATGGACGACGGCTCGATCCATCGCTTTTCAACGAACATGACCATCCTCGCCACCGGTGGTTACGGGCGTGCATATTTCTCCTGTACGTCGGCACATATCTGCACGGGCGACGGCAACGCCATGGTGATCCGCGCAGGACTGCCGCTGCAGGACATGGAGTTCGTGCAATTCCATCCGACCGGCATTTACCCCGCGGGCTGTCTCATCACAGAAGGATCGCGCGGGGAAGGCGGCTATCTTGTCAACTCAGAAGGCGAGCGGTTCATGGAGCGATACGCGCCGTCAGCCAAGGACCTTGCCTCGCGCGACGTCGTCTCGCGCGCAATGACCGTCGAAATTCGCGAGGGTCGGGGCGTCGGCAAGGAAAAGGATCATTTATTCCTGCATCTTGATCACCTCGACCGGGAAGTTCTGCATGAGAGGTTGCCCGGTATCAGCGAGACAGCGCGCATATTTGCCAATGTCGATGTGACTCGCGAGCCGATTCCGGTGCTGCCGACGGTGCATTACAACATGGGCGGCATCGCCACCAACTACCATGGCGAGGCGCTGACCAAGAAAAACGGCAATGATGACACCGTCATTCCCGGCCTGATGGCGCTTGGCGAAGCCGCTTGCGTTTCAGTTCATGGTGCCAACCGTCTTGGTTCGAATTCCCTGATCGATCTGGTTGTTTTTGGCCGTGCCGCGGCCCAACGCTGCGCGGAGTTGCTGACGCCGGGGGACACGCAGCCCGAACTGCCGAAGAATTCGGCCGACCTGTCGCTGTCGCGGCTGGACAAATTCCGCCACGCATCCGGCGGGACCTCCACCGCCAAGTTGCGCCTGAACATGCAGCGAGTGATGCAGGAAGATTGCGCGGTCTTCCGCAGCGGGGAAGTGCTGGATCAAGGGCACAAGCGGATAATTGAGGTGTTCCAGGGCATGAGCGACGTTCATGTCACTGACCGTTCGCTGATCTGGAATTCCGATCTGATCGAGACGCTCGAACTTGACAACCTCATCGCACAGGCCGTCGTTACGATGGATTCTGCGAGGAACCGCACCGAGAGTCGCGGGGCACATGCACGCGAAGATTATCCCGAGCGGGACGACAAGAACTGGCTGAAGCACACGCTGGCGTGGATGGACGAAAAGGGCAACGTGAAGCTCGATTACCGTTCGGTCCACACGTACACGCTCACGAACGATGTCGCCTATATCGAGCCGCAAGCCCGCGTGTACTGAATGAGCAGCGCGATGCAGCTTGGCATTCGTTCCCGAACGCTGAAAGGACTGCGTCGCGTGTCTGCGTTTTGGTCTGCCCGATCCGAACTCGACCGAATCGCCGCGACGGATACCAGACACGTGATCAACAAGTGGAAACACTATTTCGAGATCTACGATCGCCATACCGACAATTACGCCAGTCGATCATACGCACGGTATGACGTCAAACATAACTGATCCTCGAAACGCGAAGAGGCTGCCATGGTCCAATTGACCCTGCCGAAAAACTCCAAAATCACCGAAGGCAGAAAGTGGCCGCGCACGCCGCATGCGACTCATGTCGGCGAATTCCGGATCTACCGCTGGAATCCCGACGACGGGCAAAATCCAAGCATCGATACTTACTATGTTGACCGCGACGATTGCGGACCAATGGTTCTCGATGCTCTGATCTGGATCAAGAACACTATCGATCCGACGCTCACCTTCCGGCGTTCCTGCCGCGAGGGAGTATGCGGCTCGTGCGCAATGAACATCGATGGCATGAACACGTTGGCCTGTACCAAAGCAATCGACGATGCGCGCGCGCCGGTAAGAATCTATCCGTTGCCGCACCAACCTGTGGTGAAAGATCTCGTCCCTGATTTGACGAATTTTTATGCGCAGTACGCGTCGATCGAGCCGTGGCTGCAGACCGTGAGTCCGACTCCCGAGAAGGAATGGAGACAGAGCCACCACGACCGCGCCAAGCTGGACGGCATGTACGAGTGTATCCTCTGCGCGTGCTGCTCGACGTCGTGTCCGAGCTACTGGTGGAATTCTGAGCGCTATCTGGGGCCAGCGGCATTGCTTCAAGCCAACCGTTGGATACAGGACAGCCGCGATGAAGCGACCGGATCGCGCCTCGACAACCTCGAGGATCCTTTCCGGCTGTACCGCTGTCACACCATTCTGAATTGCTCAAAGGCCTGTCCCAAGGGCCTTAACCCGGCAAAGGAAATCGCTCGGCTGAAGAAGGCGCTGGTCGACCGGCGACTTTGAACGGTTTCGGCCGCCACCGAGTCGGCCGAAAAGACAACCACTGTGCATTTCTGATACGTGCTTTCCCGGGGCAAGGTGCTGCGTTTGCTGGGTTGCGTGCGTGCGTTCGACCTTCAAGTGCTTATTGGCCGGCAGCCTTGTTTGCGCAGCCGGCGGGCCAATTTCGAACCTGCCACCATTGGCATCCAAGGCTGTCGAAGCCGAGCGGCACAACCAGCAAATCGAGCAGATCCGCGACTACTTTGCCAAACGCGGCCGTCTTCACAGTGTCGCGTTCCGCATCCGCGCCGCCAACCGTCGTGGAGATCGGCCTGGAAGAAGGGGACTATTGAGAGCCTGCCACGAGAATACCGCTCGTTCGCCCACGAGGCGCTTTCGGTCAGCTGGACACCGGCGACTGTGACGTCACCCGCCGCTTCGGACATCTCGACAAGCAGAGAGCTAACACGTTTCTCGGGCAGGTCAGCGGAATGATAATCGACCGTGTTTTGCTCGCGGCAACCGACAGCTTATTTACGAGAGAACTCGGTCGCGCAGGGCGGTTGGCGTTCAGCGTCGATTTTGAACGCGAGGCCGATTATGTTGGCGCCTATTATGCAGCGCGTGCCGGCTACGATCTTGTTGGGGCGGGAAAATTCTCGCGAACGTATTCCCTGGAGATTCCCAACAGCATTCGCGCCGACATAACACCCGGTGACGCCGGTTCGCTTCGTGCAGTTACGGAAAGTCGTTGCCGAGATTGCAGATAAACGGCGCCACAACGTGCAACTCATTCCCGAGATCAAGGTCGTTGACGCCGATAGTGCACCGATGACTCCGGCTGAAGACACACGCTGAGTTCGACCGCAAGGCTAAACACATTTCTTGGCCTGGCACAGCTTCTCGAGCTCTGGAAACGGCTTGTAGGCGGCATTGCCGCATTGTTCCTTTGTTGCATCAATCAGTTGAGTTAGATGACCCCCATAAAAAATCGCAACGCGATCTTTGATGCCGGTGTATTGCCTGGCGAGGTCGCGCGAATCCGAGCGTACGCAGACCATATAGCGCTGTTCCTTGCCGGCAGGGCGAAGCGCGGGTTCGCTGATGTACGCGCCGCGCACGTTAGTTGGATCATCGAGCGAGGTGGTCATCGTATTCAGAATTTCGTTCTTGTAGTCGGACGGAAACACATTGGGGTTTTCTTCTGGCTCCTTTTTGCTGTCCGATGAGCAAGCAAGAAGCGACATGGCGAAAGCTGACGTCAAGCACAGCTGCCCCACGGACCGGATCATTCTCAATTTCCTCGTGGCAAGGTCAAAAGTCGTTCAATCGAGCTTCAGCTTCCGCCGTCGTTGCCCGAGCGTCCGCAAGCGCAGCGCGTTCAGCTTGATAAAGCCCTCGGCATCGCGGTGATCGTAGGCGACTGCGCCTTCCTCGAACGTCACCAGTTCCTGGTCGTACAGGGAGTATTTGCTCTCCCTGCCGATCACGGTGACGTTTCCCTTGTAAAGCTTAAGCCTCACGCGGCCTGAAACGAATTCCTGGCTCTTGTCGATCGCGGCCTGCAGCATTTCCCTTTCGGGCGTGAACCAGAAGCCATAATAGACCAGCTCGGCATATTTCGGCATCAGTTCGTCTTTCAGATGCGCGGCGCCGCGGTCAAGCGTGATTGATTCGATACCGCGACGTCCGGCCAGCAGTATCGTGCCGCCTGGGGTCTCGTACATGCCCCGCGATTTCATTCCCACGAACCGGTTTTCGACCAGATCGAGACGGCCAATGCCGTTGGCGCGGCCGAGATCGTTAAGCTGCTTGAGCAGCGACGCCGGGGACAGTTTTTTGCCGCCGACGGCAACGGGATCCCCACGCTCGAAATCGAGCGTGACAAGGGTGGGTTTGTCGGGCGCTTTTTCCGGATCGACCGTGCGTGAGAAGACGTAATCGGGCACGTCCTGCGCGGGGTCTTCCAGCACTTTGCCTTCCGAAGAGGTGTGCAAGAGGTTGGCGTCGACCGAAAATGGCGCTTCCCCGCGCTTGTCCTTGGCGATCGGAATTTGGTGCTTTTCGGCGAACTCGATGAGCTTGCTGCGCGAGGTCAGATCCCATTCCCGCCACGGAGCAATAACCGTGACATCGGGCTTGAGCGCATAGTAAGTGAGCTCAAAACGAACTTGATCGTTGCCTTTGCCCGTGGCGCCATGCGCAACCGCATCTGCCCCGACCTTCTCCGCGATCTCGATTTGCTTTTTGGCAATCAAGGGCCGCGCGATCGAGGTGCCAAGCAGGTATTGGCCTTCATACAGCGCGTTTGCCCGAAACATCGGGAAGACAAAGTCGCGCACGAATTCTTCGCGCAGATCCTCGACAAAGATGTTTTCCTTCTTGATGCCAAGCAATAGCGCCTTCTGCCGTGCCGGTTCGAGCTCTTCGCCCTGGCCGAGATCGGCAGTAAAAGTCACCACCTCGCATCCATAGATGGCCTGCAGCCATTTCAGAATGATCGAAGTGTCGAGCCCGCCGGAATAGGCGAGCACAACCTTCTTTACTGTCTTTGTTGTCCGGCCACTGGCCATCTGCAACCACCCGTGTCGAAATTTTGCGGGCGGACTATAGGGCCAAAGGTTTTGCTGCGCAAAGTACTCCTGCTTCGCAGTTGTCGCTTAATTATTTCGGCTTTCGAGAGAATAGTCCCGCGACAAAATTATATGCAGGCAAGGCCAGGCGACTGAGCGAGCGATTGATGTCATCGTCCGGCAGGCGCGTGCGCGGCCAGCGATCGATGACGGCGTAAACAATCCAAATGATGAGATAGGTGATAACACCCGCAAAGATGACATCGGAAGGAAAATGCCCGCTGGCCATGATGCGGAGCACTGCCATGCCCGTGCCGAGGGCAAAGGCCGCAACGTAGGCCAGAGCACGCCATTGCGGAGGAGCCAGTGCAGCCGGCGCAAGAGTCCAGAAACCCCCGCGACGTCGCCGGATACAAACGAGCAGTTCGCCGGGCAATCGCCGCGGCGGTCCCGCCACGAAACGAAATGTTCATTGCCGCCGAATTGAGCGTCGATCGGCCGCGAGCGACCCCAATGCTCCTTGAGAACGACATTAGCCATTATGCCTGGCGCCAAAATCATCGTGGCAATGAGAAAACGACCGCTCGGCCCGGCATCAACAATCTGCGCCACGGCAAAATGAGTTTGATCACAAGCGCGTGCCGACGGCAGGGGCCACCAGCAGCGCCGAGATCCACACGCCGAGATTGCGTGCCCGAATCAACGGCGGATAAAGACGCAGCGCAAACACATCGTGATCGGCGGTCTCGACTGCATGAAAATGCCGGGCGACGCGCAAATCGAGTTCGGGATAAAGACCAAAGAGCATGCCAGCCACTACGACTATCGCGAGCGCGCAAATGAGACCCGTTCGATTCATGCGCGTCACGTCTAGCCGAGCAACTCAAAAATAGAAAGGCGACACACGGAGCGAGCGGCTATATTGCAGCCATGACGACGCGTACCGTCGACTTCTGGTTTGAATTCGGATCGACTTATTCCTATCCAGCAGCAATGCGTCTCGCGCCATTGGCGACAGCCGCAGGCATTGCCGTGCGCTGGCGTCCTTTCATGCTGGGACCGATTTTCAGGGACCAAGGCTGGGACACATCTCCGTTCAACTTATACCCGGCCAAGGGCCGCAATATGTGGCGGGACCTCGAGCGTATTTGCCTCGCGCTGAATTTGCCATTCGCGCGGCCAGATCTTTTCCCGCAAAATACGCTCCATGCGGCGCGGGTCGCGCTCATCGGACTTGCCGAAAGTTGGGGCGAGGACTATTGCCGCGCCATTTATCGCGCCGAATTCGGTGAAGGCCGCAATGTCGGGAACGAGGAGACGATTGCAAACGTTCTGCAAAATCTCGGGCAGAACGCGCGTGACGTACTGCAACGCGCTCGATCCGACGAACTAAAGGCGCAACTCCGCGCGCAAACCGATGAGGCCCGGCAGCTCGACATATTTGGCTCACCGAGCTTCGTCACTGCCGACGGTGAGCTCTTTTGGGGCAACGACCGGTTGGAAGCCGCGCTGAATTGGGCTGCCCGCTAGGCAGCCTTTGGGTCGTGCCAGCGGCCCGCGTTGCGGCCGGCAATCAGCCAGTAGACAAGTCCGCCGATGATCCCGGCCGCGGCCGCGAGCTGCAGAGCATTCGCGACAGGCGGCACATCTGTTGTGTTCTCGAGCCGTACGGAGATATCCGAACCGTAATACGACGCCAGGCCGACCAGAGCGCCCCCGACGCCATAGAAAAGAAAGCTGCGCAACCGTGCCGCCTCCGAGATAGCAATGAGCAGCATCGCCGGCAGTATTGCCACCGCTCCAACGAAGCTGGTGGCGAAGAACGAAACAATGAAGAAACTCAGCCGCTCGACCGGATCGGAGTCGATCCCCGCCCAGTCCGGCGCAATGATTCCGATCGCAAGCGTAATGCCTGCGGCCATGATAGCCAGGACAAGTGCGACGAGGATCACGATGATGCGGCCGAAGAGAGACATGACTTAATCCTGAAAATATTTTTGCGATCAGATCGACGCCATTACTCCACCATCGCCATGGCACGCAGGGCCATCCGTTCTCGCGCGGATAATTTTTCGCTCGCGCTCTTGAGCTGGCCGCAAGCAGCGAGGATATCGCGCCCGCGCGGCGTGCGAACCGGAGAGGCATAGCCGGCATCGAATACGACCTGCGAAAACTTCTCGATCTGCTCCCAGTCCGAGCATTCGTACCTCGTGCCTGGCCAGGGATTGAATGGAATGAGATTGATTTTTGCGGGGATGCCTTTGAGAAGTCGAACCAGCGCCTTGGCATCCTCGATCGAATCGTTCACGTGCTTGAGCATGACATACTCGAAGGTGATGCGTTTCGCGTTCGAAGCGCCAGGATAGTTGCGGCAGGCTTCCAGTAAATCCGCAATCGGATATTTGCGGTTGAGAGGGACAAGCTCATTTCGCAGCTCGTCGCGGACAGCATGCAGCGATACGGCCAGCATGCAGCCTATCTCGGCGCCGGTGCGTTCGATATTCGGCAAAACTCCTGATGTGGAAAGAGTAATGCGGCGCTTGGAAATGGCGATTCCCTCCCCATCCGCCACGATCAGGAGCGCATCGCGCACCGCATCGAAATTGTAGAGCGGCTCGCCCATGCCCATCATCACGATATTGGTGATGCAACGCTCGCCATTCGGCACCACACCGTCTGCCGGTCGCGTGCCCCCCGGCCAGTCGCCCATACGGTCGCGCGCCACCATGACCTGGCCGACGATCTCTCCCGCAGTCAGGTTTCTGACCAGTCGCTGGGTCCCCGTGTGACAGAACGTGCAATTAAGAGTGCAGCCGACCTGGCTGGACACGCACAAGGTGCCTCGTTCAGTGTCGGGAATGTAGACACATTCGACTTCGTGCGGTCGCTCGCCCTGTACTTCACCTGGCAATCGCAGCAGCCACTTACGGGTCCCGTCAACCGAGACCTGCTCCGCAACAATCTCCGGGCGAGCCAACGTGTAATGCTGGGCCAGCACAGCACGAAGGTCTTTGGAAACGCTGCTCATTTCGTCGAACGACGTCACTCCGCGAAAATAGATCCAATGCCAGAGCTGCTGTACCCGCATCTTGATCTGCGTCTGGGGCACGCCGAGTGAGCCCAACGCATCGGCGAGCTGGCCTCGCGTAAGGCCGATAGGTGACGGCTTTTCGGGCGCCACATACCGCTCGAGCGGAATTTTTTCGACGAACTCGCTCGGGCCCATTGGAAAGTCTGCAGACTTGACCATCGGATGAAGCATCGACGCTATTAGCGCTGACGGGCAATATAAGATCCCAACGCCCTACTTGCACTCCTCCGCGACTTTGTCGAGCGCCTGGGCGATGCCCTTGAGGGAATAAGTGTCAGTGGTTTTTGTGCCTTTTGCCGATTCGCTTTTGACCACCAGGTCCGAGCCTTTGCGCATGGTTTCCACCATCTGCGCTTCTTCAGCCGCATTCTTGATCCAGGCACCGTCATTCTGCGTGTACATCGCGTATTTGGCAGCACCGATGGACGCGCTCGCATCCTGACCAGTTTTTTGCTGGTAGCCGACGATGACAGAGATTTCGTTCTTCACCTTTTCCGACGGACGCGTGGAAACAAAGGCATAGGAGGGATCACGATTGCGCCCCGACGGCTCACTGACGGTCGAAGTCGGTTTGGACAGGGCGAAGCAAATCTTTTTCCCGCCGGGCGTCGCCCTGTAGGCGCCCCAATCGCCGAACTGTCCGAGCAATACAGCCTGGTCGGTTGGGCTTGCGGATTTTTTCTGTGTCGAGTCGGCTGGGGTGGCTGATTTTTTCGACGAATCGGCCGGCGCGCTGGACTTTTTCTGCTGCGCTGAGTCGGCCGAGTTGGCTGGTTTTTTTTGCTGCTGCTGCTGCGCCGCCGCGGCGGCACTGAGCACGCAGGCCGCCAGGATGCCACAGAAGGTCAGGAACAAATTGTTGGTGTTCATCGGGTCTACCGGTGACGCATCAGGAATCAGGTGGATATTAGCGCATTATCGGCGAATGTCGGCAATGTGAAGGCGGCAATACCGTGTGGCTGGACGGCGTCGAGTGCTGACGAGACATGCCGGCTTGCTCGTAATGCCCGGCCTTGCTATTCGCGCTGCACAATCGATGTCCGATCCATGAAAGCTCTGCTCTGTACCCGCTACGGCACGCCAGATGATCTGGAGCTGGCCGATATTGCCGAGCCGGAGCCAGGCGCCGGCGAGGTAGCGGTTAGAATCCACGCCGCGGCGCTGAACTTTTTCGACACCTTGATCATCGCCGGTAAATATCAATTCAAGCCGGTCCCACCTTTTTCGCCTGCCGCTGAGTTCGCCGGCACTGTCGAAAGCCTGGGTGCAGGGGTTTCCGCATTCCAGACAGGCGACCGGGTACTCGGCTACATGACTTACGGGGCGGCGCGCGAATGGGTTGTCATCAGCGCCGACAGATTGATCAAAGTTCCGGACAAGCTCGATCTCGACCGCGCCGCGGGCGTCTGCATTACGTATGGCACGACCTTTCATGCACTCAAAGATCGCGCCGAACTCAAACCTGGCGAGTCACTCGCGGTACTCGGCGCAGCCGGAGGCGTCGGCCTTGCTGCCGTCGAGCTCGGAAAAATCATGGGCGCACGCGTAATCGCCTGCGCCTCGTCGGATGAAAAACTGGCGTTTGCGCGCAAGCACGGCGCCGATGCAGCGATCAATTACGCCAGCGGCGATCTTAAGGACGCCTTGCGCCGCTGCACCGATGGGCGCGGCGCCGATGTGATTTTTGATCCGGTGGGCGGTCCCTATACTGAGCCCGGGCTGCGCTCGATCGCGTGGAAAGGACGTTTGCTGGTCGTCGGTTTTGCCGCGGGCGACATTCCGAAGCTGCCGCTCAATCTGGTGCTGTTGAAGGGCTGCGATGTGCTCGGCGTGTTCTGGGGTTCGTTCATTGAGCGGGACCCGGAAGGCCATCGGGCCAATACAAGTCAGCTTCTCGACTGGTGCGAACAGGGAAGACTGTCATCGCACGTGCATGCGGTATATCCCCTTTCCGAGGGACCGGCTGCCCTCAAGGCAATCGCCGCACGGCAGGTCATGGGCAAGGTACTCTTGCGGCCCTAGTTATGCCTTTGAGAATTCCGCCAGCTTGTTTTTTGCCGCTGCGCGATGTTCCGGGCGAATATGGCTGGCCATCAGGTTGATAGCGGCCGCCAGCATCGCCGCATCATCTGTAAAGCCAAGGATGGGCAGCGCGTCTGGAATGGCGTCCGTTGGCAAGAGAAATAGGCCAGTGAACCGAACAGCGATGCTTTGACGGGCAATGGCGTAGCTTTGTCAAACGCGCAGTAGTAGGCGGTTCCTCGACAAAGGGAATTGACGCGGCCACATGACACAGCTTGCGCCGGAATTGCTCGCGAAACGCGCTTTCGTCGTCCTTGCCCCGCCAGAATGTCGATCGCGCGAATGCCATGAGAACGGTGTGGTTAGGACCAGTGGCGTCCGCAAGGACCAGGGTTGCGCGTTTCAACGCGAGGGGTTTTTGCGCCATGACAATGATCCTTCTTGCAGCGAACGCGTGACCCTCGCAAACGGTCGGGGCCGATACTACCTTTTGCACGTCGACCCCGCGACCATACGAGGCATTCATGACCTGGTCATTAAATATCGGCAGGGTGGCGGGAACTGTTGTCCGCGTGCACCTCACCTTCCTCCTTTTCCTCGCCTGGATTTTCGCAGCGAGCTACGCGTCCGGAGGCGCGGCTACGGCCTGGGACAGCCTCGTCTTCATGATCCTGTTATTTTTGTGCGTGCTGCTGCACGAGTTCGGTCACATCTTCACGGCGCGCGCATTCGGCGTACCGACCCCTTACGTGACGCTGCTCCCGATTGGGGGCGTCGCACAGCTCGAGCGCATCCCCGAGGAACCGTGGGAGGAATTCCTCATCGCCATCGCCGGGCCTATGGTCAACATCGTCATCACGGTGGCGCTCATAGCCTTGTTCGGTGCCGACTTGCAGGCGAACGCTGCAGCTGCGGTCGATAACATGAAGATCCCTCTGGTCGACCGGCTGGCCGCAGTCAACCTGTTCCTCGCCCTTTTCAATATGATCCCTGCATTCCCGATGGATGGCGGACGCGTGCTGCGTGCTCTGCTCGCCTCTCGCCTTGGTTATGTGCGCGCGACCGAGATCGCGGCTTCAATCGGACAGTTTGTCGCCTTCGCGCTCGGATTTATTGGGCTCCTGTACAATCCGATCCTGATCTTTATCGCGATCTTCGTCTATCTCGCCGCGTCTTCAGAGGCGCACATGGTCGCGCTGCGCGCAGCCTCGCGCGGCGTTCCCGTGAGTTACGCGATGATGACGCAATTCGCGACATTATCTCCGCAGGCGCAGATCGATGAGGCCGTCCAAACCTTGCTGCAGACCAGCCAAGGGGAGTTTCCGGTCGTCGACGATGCCGGCAAACCGATCGGAGTCCTCGGGCGCGCCAACCTGATCCGCGCCATCAAGACACTCGGACCCGAGGCGCGAGTTGCGGATGCGATGACCGCGGAAATTCCGACTATCAGCCATCGTTCCACGCTCGAGCAGGCCTTCAAGCTTCTACAGCAGAAATCGGCGCCGGCCGTAGGCGTCACCGACGCCAGCGGCAAGCTCGTGGGATTTGTCACCAGCGAAACCATTGCCGAAATGATGATGCTGCAAGAAGCACTGCCGCGTGGTCTGCGCCTTGGTCCATGGAGCCGGCCGGCCGGCGCGTGATCCAGGAGTCACAAACCCGTCGTTTTAGCTTTTTCCAGTTGTCAGAAACGGCGTGCACCTTCCGCGCTGATTCGGCGGAGGCCACTTCATGTCCGGGCACTTGCGCGCCGGCAGCGCGACGCGTCGCCGGTTTCTGATGACTGCCGCTTCGGCGACCGCCACGACCGCACTCGGCACCATCGCATTACCATCTTTCAGCCGCTCGTCACAAAGACCGGTCATTACGCATGGGGTGCAATCGGGCGATGTCTCGACTGATACGGGAATGGTGTGGGCGCGCACAGACCGCCCAGCACGAATGTTGATCGAGGCATCGACAGGCGACAGCTTCAAAGATGTTTGCCATGCGTCCTACGTGGACGCGCTGCCCGAGACTGACTTTACCGCCAAGGCCCTGCTCGAGAATTTGCCGGCAGGGCAGGACATTTTCTACCGGTTGCGATTCCAGGATCTTTTGTCTGGGCAAGCGGTCAGCGAACCGGCTGTCGGTCAGCTTCGCACCGCACCGGCCGATCGCCGGTCGATTTCGTTTGTGTGGTCAGGCGACACTGCCGGGCAAGGCTGGGGCATTGACCCGGCACGCGGCGGCATGCGCACCTACGCGACGATGCTCCGAAATCGCCCCGACTTTTTCGTTCATTGCGGCGACAGCATATATGCGGACTGCACAATACCCGCGCAACAGAAGATGCCGAACGGCGAGACATGGCGCAATGTTGTAACCGAGGAAAAAAGCACGGTCGCAACGACTCTCGCCGGCTACCGTGGCAACTATAAATACAACCTGCTCGACGCGAATTTGCGGGAGTTCAATGCCAACGTGCCTATTTTTGCCGAGCCAGGTCGCGTGTATCGGAAGATCTCCTACGGGCCGCTGCTCGATCTGTTCATGCTCGATATGCGCAGTTACCGCGGCCCAAACAAAGCCCCGCGTAAAATTCAGTATGGTCCCGACGCTTACTTGCTCGGTCCCGCGCAGCTCGCCTGGTTCAAGCGGGAGCTCAAACGGTCCACGGCAATCTGGAAGGTCATCGCGTCCGGCACTCCGCTGGGTACCATTGCCGCCAGCTCGCCCGACGCCGGCACAACGGCTGGTCGCGGCGTCGAGATCGCAGAATTGCTAGCCTTCATGCAGCATGCCGGCATTCGCAATACGGTATGGATCACCGCCGACCTGCATTACACGGCCGCGCATTTTTTCGATCCCAACAAGGCGATATTCCAGGACTTTGAGCCGTTTTGGGAATTCGTTTCCGGTCCGATCCACGCGGGAACCTGGACTCCGTGCGCGCTCGACCGCACGTTCGGCCCAACGGTCGTATTTCAGAGCGCCGCGAGTCGCGAGCAAGGGGACAATCTCGCACCTTGTTTCGGTCTGCAGTTTTTTGGATACATAGCAATCGACGGCGTGACGGGCACTTTGACCGTAAGACTCAAGGATGTCGCCGATCGCGTATTGTGGTCGACTTCCATCGAGCCCAAAATTTGACCAAACCGCGCATCACCGTCCATGACGGCAATCGAGCAAAGCACTTGGTTTCGTTTTGGAGTAACTCACAGGAAAAAGGCCGCTGTCACCTTTCCGTCGTGCAGGCGTCTACGATTTGTCAGGGACCCCGACCAAGCTCCTTAGCTCAACCTGAGGAAGGGGAGGCTTAGATGGTAATACGGATCCGCCCGGCTGTGACACGCCGGCACCTTTTGGCCACGGCAGGGGCGGCAACAGCTCTTACGACAATTGGCGGCATTGCCCGCCCATTCATCAGTCGTGCCAATGACCGACCCTTGATCACGCACGGGGTTCAATCCGGCGATGTTTCCGTTGATTCCGGGGTGATCTGGGCTCGTGCCGATCGACCCTCGCGGATGCTCGTTGAGATTGCGACCACCGACACTTTCAAGGACGCGCGCAATGCCGCTTTTGTCGACGCGCTGCCGGAAACCGATCTCACAGGCAAGCTTCTGCTCGAGAATCTGCCCCCCGCGCAGGAAATCTTCTACCGCGTGCGTTTTCAGGACCTGGCCTCGCCGACTATTGTCGGCGAAGCGCAAGTGGGCCGCTTCCGCACCGCGCCGAACGATCGGCGCTCGATCAGTTTCGTCTGGTCAGGCGATACGGCGGGACAAGGCTGGGGCATCGATGAATCACGCGGCGGCATGCGCACCTATGCGACCATGCTGAAGAGCAGGCCGGACTTTTTTATCCACAACGGCGACAACATTTATGCCGATGAGCCAATCGCGGCAGTGCAGAAGATGCCGAACGGCCAAGTGTGGCGAAACATCGTAACGGAAGACAAATCAAAGGCGGCGGAGACACTTCAGGAGTTTCGCGGCAACTACAAATACAATCTGCTCGACAAAAATCTGCGCGCGTTCAATGCCGAAGTGCCCATATTCACCCAGTGGGATGACCATGAGGTCACCAACAACTGGTGGCCGGGGGAACCGCTCACTCGCGCCGAGCATCAACGCAAGAAATACACCGAAAAGAACGCCGCGCTGCTCGCCGCGCGCGCCGCCCGCGCATTCCACGAATACATGCCGCTGCGCGCGACGCAGGCCGAACCGGCCCGTGTCTATCGAAAGATTTCCTATGGTCCGCTACTCGATGTCTTCATGCTCGACATGCGCAGCTATCGCGGGCCCAACGGTGAAGGCAAGGAAGATGCCTACGGCCCCGCTGCCTATTTCCTGGGTCCAACGCAAGTTGCCTGGCTAAAGCAGGAATTGGCGAACTCGCGCGCGACCTGGAAGGTCATTGCAGCCGATATGCCGATCGGCCTGCTGGTGATCTATGACGTCGACCGCAAATGGGGGGTCGAAGCCGTGGCGCAGGGTGACGATGGCCCGCCACGAGGGCGAGAGCTCGAAATCGCCGATGTGCTCTCGTTTATCAAGCGATCCGGCGTGCGCAACACCGTCTGGATCACGGCGGATGTGCACTATACCGCGGCCCACTACTATGACCCGAACAAGGCGGCATTTCAGGATTTCGACCCGCTCTGGGAATTCGTGTCAGGCCCAATTCATGCCGGCACCTTTGGGCCCAATTCGCTCGACAATACGTTCGGGCCGCAGTTGGTCTACGTAAAAGCACCGACTAAAGAACAAGGCCAGAATCTGCCGCCGAGCGAGGGAATGCAGTTTTTCGGGCATGTCGCCATTGATGGTGCGACCCAGCAGATGACGGTGAGCCTGAAAGACGTCGACGATCGTGCGTTGTGGGCGAAAACGCTTGATCCGAAACTCGGTTAACGTTCCGAGCCCCGGCTGATTGCAGATATCGAATTCCTGACTATATTGCGCCGCAACGAGTTCGCGTGCCCGGCTCCCCGAGTCGGGCACGCTCCTTTCGGGAACCGCAATGGATCTTCGCAACGTCGCCATCATCGCGCATGTCGACCACGGCAAAACCACCCTGGTCGACCGCCTGCTGCAGCAATCCGGCGCGTTCCGGGAGAATCAGCGCGTGGTCGAGCGCGCCATGGATTCGAACGACCTCGAGCGCGAGCGCGGTATTACGATCCTCGCCAAGGCGACGTCGGTGGTTTGGAAAAACACGCGGATCAATATCGTCGACACGCCTGGTCACGCCGATTTCGGCGGCGAGGTCGAACGCATCCTCAACATGGTCGACGGTGCGCTGGTGTTGGTCGACGCCGCCGAAGGCCCGCTCCCGCAAACCAAGTTCGTGGTCTCAAAGGCGCTCAAGATGGGCCTCAAGCCGATTGTGATCATCAACAAGGTCGACCGGGCCGACGCACGCGCAATCCAGGTGGTCAACGAGGTGTTCGATCTGTTCGCCGCGGTGGACGCCACCGAGGAGCAGCTCGACTTTCCGATTCTGTATGGCTCGGCGAAAGAAGGCTGGATGGCACAGGTCTTGGAAGGGCCGAAAGAGTCGATGGCGCCGCTCTTCGATCTCGTCCTTAGGCACGTGAAACCCCCTCAGGTCGAAAATGGGCCGTTTCGCATGCTGGGGACAATTCTTGAGGCCAACCCCTATCTCGGCCGGATTGTCACAGGACGCATTACGTCCGGCACCATCAGGCCAAACCAGACCGTGAAGGTGCTCGATCGAGACGGAAATCCGGTCGAAAGCGGCCGCGTGACCAAGCTCCTGGCTTTCCGCGGACTTGAACGCACGGGTGTCGAGGAAGCAGAGGGGGGCGATATCGTTGCCATTGCCGGCCTGCCCAATGCAACGGTGTCCAACACCATCTGCGCACCCGAGGTTGAGGTCCCCCTCCCCGCTCAACCGATCGATCCCCCGACTTTGGCGATGATCTTTCGCGTCAACGATTCCCCGCTGGCCGGCACTGAAGGCGACAAGGTCACAGGGCGCATGATTCGCGACCGCCTGCTGGGCGAGGCCGAAGGGAATGTGGCGCTGCGCGTGCGCGAATCAGACGAGAAGGATTCCATGGAAGTGGCCGGGCGCGGCGAATTGCAGCTCGGCATCCTGATCGAAACCATGCGACGCGAAGGGTTCGAATTGTCGGTATCGCGGCCGAGGGTGCTGCTGAAGGAAGCCTCCGCCTCGGGCGAGTTGCTTGAGCCGATTGAAGAAGTTGTCATCGATCTCGATGAAGAGCATTCCGGCATCGTCGTTCAGAAGATGGCCGAGCGCAAAGCGGACATGATGGAAATGAAGCCGTCCGGCGGCGGCCGGCTTCGGCTGGTCTTTCATGCGCCGACGCGTGGTCTGATCGGGTACCAGGGGGAGCTGCTCACCGATACCCGCGGCACCGCCATCTTGAATCGGTTGTTCTACGCCTATGCGCCGTATAAGGGACTGATTCAGGGCCGGCGCAACGGCGTCCTAATCTCCAACGACGAGGGCGAGGCGGTCGCCTATGCCCTATGGAATCTTGAAGACCGCGGACCCATGATGATCGAGCCCGGCTGGAAGGTTTACAAGGGGATGATCGTGGGGGAACACACGCGCGGAAACGATCTGGTCGTCAATATCCTGAAGGGCAAAAAGCTCACCAATATTCGTACGACCTCTAAGGACGAGGCCGTGCGGCTAACCCCGCCCATTAGAATGACGCTGGAGAAAGCCCTCGCCTACATCCAGGACGACGAACTGGTTGAGGTGACGCCAAAGGCGATCCGCCTGCGCAAGAGGCTGTTGGACGAGAACGATCGCAAAAAGGAAGAGCGCAAGAAGGAAGCCGAAACGGTGTGACGGTCACCGGTTTTGGCGTGATTCGAATCGGATTCGAATCAGTTACCTTCCTAAATTGACTTTCCGACGACGTGCTGAGCGCGGAACTGGTCGGATTTTATCTGCCATCGGATTCATGAAAGCGATTTTTCAGCATCACTGCTGGTGTTTTCGCGCGTGTGACCAGTAATCCACACCGTTAACCCATCATTAACGATAGGGCTTGAAGGCCGCAAAGTTCATTGCTTCTATTCGAGCAATGAGCACCACCCTTATAGAGATTCGCCGCGCGAAGTCGTCCGACGCTGTGGACGTGGCGGAGACGCATGACGAGGCGTGGCGCGCAGCGTATCAGGGAATCATTCCGGGCAACGAGCTCGACAAGCTAATCAACCGTCGCGGTCCGGACTGGTGGGACTCTGCGATCCGCAAGGGCAGCCGCATTACTGTCCTCCAATTCGGCGATCGCATTGCAGGTTACGCCAATTACGGACGCAATCGCGCGCGCAGCCTCTTTTATGACGGCGAGATCTACGAAATCTATCTGCGGCCGGAGTTTCAGGGCCTCGGCTTCGGCCGCCGCCTGTTTTCCGCCGCGCGCAAGGACCTGAACCAGAGCGGTTTGAAGAGCCTGGTTGTTTGGGCGCTCTCCGACAACGAGCCTGCCATGGAATTCTATCGGGCACTCGGTGGCCGCGCAGTGGCACGCTCCTCTGAACGCTTCGGCACCAAAACACTCGATAAAGTCGCCTACGCCTGGCAGGCGTGATCACACCTTCGGCGCCGGCAAGCCTTTCTGCGCACAGGCGGCGCGCAGGGTGTTGAGCAGCAGGCACGCAATCGTCATTGGTCCAACCCCGCCCGGTACGGGCGTGATCGCGCCCGCGACCTGGGCGGCCTCCGCATAGGCGACGTCGCCCACAACGCTGGATTTTCCAGCTTCGAGCGGCACTCGATTGATTCCAACGTCGATGACCGTGGCGCCCGGCTTGATCCAGTCTCCGCGAACCATTTCGGCCCGGCCAATCGCCGCGACCAGCAAGTCGGCGCGGCGGCACACCGAGGGAAGATCGTTTGTCCTGGAATGCGTCACGGTCACTGTCGCATTTTCAGCCAAAAGCAATTGCGCCACAGGCTTGCCAACAATGTTTGAACGGCCGAGGACGACCGCTTCCAGGCCGGCAAGCGTTTCATGCACGGTTTTTGCGAGAAGAACGCAGCCCAATGGCGTGCATGGAACCAGCGCAGGCAAGCCAATCGCGAGTCGGCCTGCGTTCACCGGGTGAAAACCGTCCACGTCCTTAGCCGGATCGATCGCCGCAATGATTTTTTGCGCGTCAATCTGCTTCGGAAGCGGCAACTGGACTAGAATGCCGCTGACTTCCTCATCGACATTGAGCTTCGAGACGACATCGAGCAGCTCCGCTTCGCTCGCGCATGCAGGAAGTTTGTAGTCGAAGGCGCGCATGCGCGAGTCCGCTACAGCTCTGGACTTGGTGCGCACATAAATTTCGCTGGCCGGGTTATCGCCAACCAGCACCACTGCAATGCCTGGCACGACGCCGCGGTCGCGCCGCAGGCGGTGAACGGCATCCGAGACCTTGCCGCGCAAGTCGGCCGCGATGGTTTTGCCGTCAATGATGCGCGCGCTCATGTTCCTGTCATCTTACCGGCCGGCGCTAAGCGAGATGGCCGGGACTGGCCCGGCCATGACAATAACTTTTATCCCGCCTTGCTCAATCTCTCCAGCGCCGCAACGAGTGTCGGGCCATCGCCCGAAATCACAATCCGCTTGGGGCGGCCGGACGCACCCGTGGCAAGAACGATATCTCGAGTGGGGACACCCAACGGTCCTAGCCAGCAATCGAATAAGAGCCGCGTTGGCCTCGCCCTCCGATGGGACAGCGCGCACGCGCTATGAGCGCCGTTCGTCCCTCCGGCAGCGATTTTATCGCGCCGATCGCGTCGCGGGCGCTTCTCGGCGTAACCTGATTGTCAGCACGACGCCATCGGCCGTCAGGGACCATGGTTTGAGGCCCAAGGCTTGAGGCCCACGTTCCTAAAACACGTTCGGATAGATGTAGCGGATGATGACGTTTTCGATAAACAAGATAATCAGAATCAGAATCACCGGCGAAACGTCAATTCCGCCAAGATTGGGCAGCACCGAGCGGATCGGCCGCAATAATGGCTCGGTGATGCGGTAGAGAAATTCGCCTATGGTCGCCACAACCTGATTGTGCGTGTTGACCACATTGAAGGCGATCAACCAGGACAGGACTGCGGCCGCGATCAGAAGCCAGATATAAATCTGCAAGACCAACAGAATAATATCGAGTATCGCGCGCATTGCTGTCCGCCCGTTTGCACCCCGCGCGCAAACTAGCGGGTCGACTGGCGTCAAACAAGACGACCGCCGGTCGCGTCGCCGATATCCGTGTCCTTGACAGGAAAAATACCTGGCCCTAAATGGCCCTCACTCGCCGCAATTTCTGCGTGACGACGTTTGTCGTTGCTGTTTGGCGGGGCCGTAGCTCAGTTGGGAGAGCGCCTCGTTCGCAATGAGGAGGTCAGGGGTTCAAATCCCCTCGGCTCCACCACCTACCTTCTGCATTGCCTCGCTGCAACTTGTGCCGTTCAGGGATTCCACGGGCAAGGATGGATACGCCTCTACCGACCCGCGAACTCCTGACACTGGTCGGTTATGATTGTGAATGTCCGGTCGCGGCCTTCACCGCGCCGATGTTCGGCCACGTTCGTCGGCTACATTCGCACGTGCCGGCCGTCGGCGCGGTTGCGATTTCCTTGGGGACGGACCCGCAACCATCGGGGACGGGGTCACCGGCGACCGGCATCATTTAGGTAGGAAGCCACCAGCGGCAGCGCCAGAGGCAGATACGGATACCGTGAACGTCTGAAGGCCATCGCGAGCCGGGGCGCCATGCCAGACGCCCCCTTCAATCCTCGACGCTCGCCCGAAAATCTGCGCTGGCTTTTCCAACGAAGCTCGGCAGCGATGCTGCCTTCGATCTTGGAGCCAAAGCTGCGCTGCCGAGGATAGGTAACCGGTGGACCACCCTTTTCGAGCCAGTCGATCCGCAGAACCGATCGTTTGTGGTCGGCGACGCGAACCGGTTGCCAATAAATTTCGATGCGACCAGCGGAAACAGACAACGCCCCATATTTTGCGGCGTTGGTTGCAAGCTCATGGAACGCCATCGCCAGCGTCAACACGGCGCGCGGGCGCAGCACAACATCCTCGCCGCGCAGGAGAACCCCCTCCTGATCCGACATAGGGCGCAAGACTTCCCGACAGGACCTCGCGCAAATCCGCGCTTTCCCAATGATGCATCGTCAGCTGATCATGCGCCTTCGACAGGGCGATCAGCCGGCCTTCGAATCGCTCGCGAAAGGCGGCGGGCGAAGACGCCGCCCGCGCAGTCTGCGATGCCAGCGACTGCACTGTCGCAAGGATGTTCTTCACCCGGTGGCTCAGCTCATCCATTAGCAGCTTCTGGCGGCGTTCCGATGCCTCGTGCTCGGTAACGTCCTGCACAACCCGCACCACATATTGCAGCCGATTGTCGGCATCACGGATGGGCGAGGACCGGACCGAAAGCCAGATCACACGCCCATCCCTTCGGACAAACCGTTTCTGCCCCGAATAGAATTCAAGCTCGCCAGCAACCTGCTTGCGGAAGGCTTCCCGATCGGGATCGACGTCGTCGGGATGCGTGTAGCGAAACAGTCTGCCGGCCAGCAGCTCCTTGCGGGCCGGTGATTGCGCAAATCGCTTCGTTGACGCGCAGGAAGCGGCTATCGGGATCGACTTCAGAAATACCTATGGCGGCATGTTCGTAAGTGGCCGCAAGACGTTGCTCCTGTTCGCGGGCGTGGAGCTGGGAACGCTCGAGCGCGGCATCCGCCCGTTTGCGGGCCGTGACATCGAGAAAACAGTTTACCGCCCCGACCAGCTCACCCTTTGCATCGCGCAACGGATCGATGTTGACCGATATGATCAACGTCGTGCCGTCGGCATGTTCGACGATGCGCTCTACGTCGCACACCGGCTTGCCCGTCGCAAGGACTTCGACAACCAGCGAACGCGCGACCGGCGTTCCATCCATTTCGAAGAAACGGATGCTTTCCCTGAATTGACCGTGCGTCTGACCAGGCGTTGGAGCCGCCCCAGACCGTCACCTGCATGACGGCTGTACTGAAGAATCGTCCCCTCGAATCGCAGATGAAGGTGCGATCGGCAGCAGTTCGAGGATGCCTTCCGATGCGCGCAACATCCCAGCCAAGGGCGACGGAATTGGCCGCTCGACCGAATGGCGCGACTCTTCGGAATCAACCATCGCACGCCTCCGCGTGCACCGTGATTCCCCGCCCCGCTGCAACGATCAGCTTGAATACCGATTTGTCAATGACACCGCGTGAGCCAGTCGACCACCGGCAAGACCGACTGAAAGTCCCGGTCAGGACGCGTTTTTTGCGATCTGACCGCCGGCCGTGTCCCCGATCCAATGGTCGATGAAAGCGGCTAGCCAATTGCGCGAGGCCAAATCATGCACGGCACGGTCGGCGATGTGCTCGTGGCGTTGTTTCGCTCCCGGTAATTCCATCCGATGCGCGCCTCGCACCAGCCAGCGATACATCATCGCGTGCGTGACCTCGGGATGAAACTGCAGCGCGTAGCCGGTGCCATGGCGAAATGCCTGCACCGAGAAGGCATCGCCTACAGCCAGCAACTCACTGCCGACGGGAAGGTCAAAACCTTCGCGATGCCATTGATAAACATGATCGGGCCAGTCCGGACACACCTTGCGTCCAGCCTCCGTTGGCCGGATCGGGTAATAGCCGACTTCGGCGTGACCGTCCGGGTGCGGAAAAACGCGAGCGCCGAGTTGGCGCGCCAGCATCTGTGCGCCAAGACAGATACCTAGATATGGCTTCTTGCCGCGAAGCGGGACCTGGATCCAGTTGATCTCGCGCTGCACGAAGTCTTCATTGTCGTTGGCGCTTTGCGGTCCGCCGAAAATGACCGCGCCGGCGTGGTCGTCCATCGTTTCCGGCAACGGGTCGCCGAAACGCGGCCTCCTGACGTCAAGCGGATGGCCGAGTTTCGCCAGAGTCTGCCCGACGCGGCCGGGCGAGGAATGCTCCTGGTGGAGAATAAGAAGAACTGGCTTCGGCATCATGATTCGGCAAGCGCTTGAAGTGTTGACTAGTAACGGCTTTGCCGCCGTTTGCAACCTGAGGAGCAGGG
>Ga0114129_10003170_pt1 | contig 23075 bp, 17 predicted proteins | sample RhiMetdeltSRZDD1_FD_80071 | JGI IMG/M metagenome (GOLD analysis project Ga0114129, IMG submission 80071) | Populus rhizosphere microbial communities from Tennessee, USA - Rhizosphere MetaG P. deltoides SRZDD1 (version 2) (version 2) | ecosystem: Host-associated > Plants > Roots > Rhizosphere >... | reverse complement strand
GTTTCCCGGTGGTCATAGGAGCAGGGTCACACCCGTTCCCATTCCGAACACGGAAGTTAAGCCTGCTACCGCCGATGGTACTGCATGGGTAACTGTGTGGGAGAGTAGGTCACTGCCGGGATTATTCTCACAGGGCCGCATCACTGATGCGGCCCTTTTTTTCGTACGGATAGGCCCACACATGGCGACGCGGAAACGCTCTTGACGTGTGAGGCGGTAGCCGCCGGCGCCTGCGGCTCAGCGCGGGAGTGGGGCCCCGCGCACTGAGAGAAGTCACTGCATGGGTAACTGTGTGGGAGAGTAGGTCACTGCCGGGATTATTGTCACAGGGCCGCATCACTGATGCGGCCCTTTTTTTCGTACGGATAGGCCCACACATGGCGACGCGGAAACGCTCTTGACGTGTGAGGCGGTAGCCGCCGGCGCCTGCGGCTCAGCGCGGGGGTGGGGCCCCGCGCACTGAGAGAAGTCACTGCATGGGTAACTGTGTGTGAGAGTAGGTCACTGCCGGGATTATTCTCGAAGGGCCGCATCACTGATGCGGCCCTTTTTTTTCGTCCGGATGCTCCCAGAGGAGTTGCCGTGACCGAACATCCGCTGTGGATCTGCCCGAAATGCGGCGCGCGCCTCGTCACCCGCAAGCTCTGGCACTCGTGCGGCCGGTTTACGCTCGACGCCCTCTTTGCCGGTTCCGCGCCCGGGGTCCTCGCAGCAGCGCGCAAGTACGTGGCGCTGCTCGAGTCGCTCGGCGACGTCCAGGTGCTCCCCCAGAAAACCCGCCTCGTCGCCGTCGCCCGCGTCCGGTTCGCCGGTCTGTATCCGCGCAAAGATCACTTCATGGCTGCCTTCTCCCTCCATCGCTGGCTCGCGAGCCGGCGAATACTGAAGACCGTCGACTACGGGCCGCGCTGGCGCGGGCACTACGTCCGCATCACATCGGCCGCCGATCTGGACCGCGAGCTCCGCGCCTGGCTGCAGGAATCGCACGACATCGTCGGCATGCAGAGCGACCTGACGAAGCGGCGCCGCGGTGGCGCGAAGCGGAAGAGGCGGTAGCCGCCTCACTGGGTTTATTCTCAGAGGGTTCTTGCCATGCCGAGCACAGCCAGCGTTGCGCTTCTCATCACGTGCGGGCTCCTGGCCACAACCGGGGCGCCGCCGCAGGAGGTCGATCTCTCCTCGCGCGCCTGGCCGAAAGGGGAGTACCAGCGTTTCATCGCGGCCCAGAACGTCGTCCGCACCGAAGCCGGCATCGCATCGGGCACGAACGGCGCGGTCACGGTGGCCTACAACGGAATCGCGGCCCGCGCCGGCCTCGAGGCGCTCGCGCAGGGCGGCAACGCGATCGATGCCGCCTTGACCGCCGCGGTGACGCAGGTGGCCGTGACGGCTGGCGCGCCCATCAGCTACTTCGGGATTCTCTCGCTCGTCTACTACGACGCTGCGACCGGCACGGTCTCGACGATGAACGCCGAATGGAACACCGTGCGCGGTGAGCGCGATCCGTCGAGCATTCCAGGCAGTCTCAACATGGCGACCGAGGCTGGCCTGCGCGGAACCGCGGTCAGCGGCCGCACGGCGCTCGTCGGCGGATTCATGAAGGGCGTCGAGGCAGCCCACAAGCGATTTGGCAAACTGCCGTACCGTGCGCTCTTTCAGCCGGCCATCGAGATCGCCGAGCAGGGCATGCCGGTGACGGCAGCCCTCGCCGACAAGTTCAGGTTCCGAGGCGAAGATCTATCGCGCCTGCCGGCGACGCGCGCGGTTTTTCTGAAACCCGACGGCAATCTGTACGTCGCGGGTGAGACATTCAAGCAGCCGGCGCTCGCCGCAACGCTTCGCGCCGTCGCGGCTCGAGGTGCCCGCTACATGTACGAGGGCCCGTGGGCGGCGAAGCTCGTTGCCGCCGTGCAGGCCGACGGCGGCAAGATGGCGCTCGAGGATCTGGCCGCGTACGACGTGATTTGGGACAAGCCGCTCGTCGCGCCAATCGGCCAGGGCTATTCCATCTACACCAACCCGCCGCCGAACCTCGGCGGCGCGGCCATGATCGAAGCTCAGCTTCTGGCCGAGGCCTCGGGTCTGGCGACAGAACCCCACTGGACGAAGTCCGCGACGTCGCTGAAGAAGGCGCTGGACATCACGCAGGTGGCAAGCCTCCAGTACTGGCCGGACGCGACGCTGCGACAGCTCTATCCAGGGATCGGCTTTTCACTCGCCGATCGGACGTCCGGCGTCCGGGCGGCGCAGCTCTGGCAGCGTATACAGGCCGGCGCGACGCCGTTTCGTTGGAAGAGCCAGGCCTCGGCCGGTCACTCGGATGATGTGGTGGCGATCGATCGCGCCGGAAATATTGCGGCCATCACGCAGAGCATCAACTGCGTCGACTGGGGCCGGACCGCCATCAACGTCGACGGCATTTCGATCGGCGATCCGGCGTCATTTCAGCAGGCGCAAATCGCGCGGATTCCGCCCGGCGCGCGGCTGCCGGCGCCGACCGAGACCGGCATCCTGTTCAAGGACGGCGTGCCCGTCCTGGGTTTCGCGTCGATGGGTTCCGGCCTTCACCAGCGGACATTCCAGGCACTGCTCAACGTCACCCGTTTTGGCATGACGGTCGACGAGGCGATCAACACGCCAGACTTTTTCCTGCCGAGTCTGGATGGCGCCGGCCGGCTGGCCGCACGCGTGCCGAAAGGCAAGTTCCCCGCAGCCGTTCTGGAAGCGACCGGCTACGCCTTCGAGGAAATCGAAGCGACGAACATGCGGTTTGGCGGCGAGGGCCTGTGGGTCGCGATCAGCCGGGACCCGAAGACCGGCGCCTTGCGTGCTGCGTCGCACAACCGCAACAACAGCGCGGCAGTCGCTCGTTAGCCCGGCGGTGTCGGTCACTGCGCGGCGTAAATCAGCACGAACAGCACGACCACGATCGCCGCGACCAGGAAAAAGATCTTCCACCCGCTGTACGGATAATCGCCGGCAATCTTCCCCGTGTAGCCGTTGGCCACGACCTGATACTTCTTCGGACCGTAGTCGTACGTCAGCAGCCACACCGGGACGAGCACGTGCTTGAAGGTCTCGTGTGAATACACCGGGTGAATGACGAGATTGCGATACGTGTCGCCGGGGATCTCCGCCGCGCACAGCCCCTCGAGCGTCTCGCGCATCTGCTGCTTCGACGCGCCCGCCGCGTCCAACAGCACGACCTGATAGTGCTCGACGACGTGCCCGGAGAGGAACGCCGTGTCGTACGGGACCAGCTCCTGCGTCGGAAACGGCTCGACCTTGCGAAGCAGCCCCAGATCGATGCCGTGCGTTCCCGGCACCGGCTCATCGTCGAACGTGTGGGTGATTTCGCCCGAGGCCGGCTCCCAGCGCACGCGTCGTTCCTGACGCATGACGGTGCGCCCCTGCGCGTCCTGCGCGGGCACGTTGACGTAGTAGTAGTAGCCGGCATCCGCTTCCCAGGGGCAGAGCGCGTTCGCGTCGAACGTCCAGTACGGGATGTAGAGGCTGCGCAGCGTGTCGATGAGCGACGCGCGCCCGAGACGGCTCGGCGCCAGCCAGTGGCTGCTCAGCCATCGCCGCATGTCGTCGCGGACGCGATCGGCCGGCACCTTGAACGGCAGCAGGCTCTGCGGCCGGATGGGCGCCTTGATCTCGGTGTAGGCGACGAGCGCCGGTGAGCCGCAGAACTCGCAGTTCTGGCCCACGCGCGCCGGGTCGAAGACCATCACCGCGCGGCAGCTCTTGCACTGGACGCTCAGCCGCTCGGTATCCCACCCGCGCTGCTCTTCCGGAAGCTCGCGCAGCGCCTTGACGAGGTCGTTCTCGACCGCCTTGCCGGTTTCGCGATCGATGACGTACGGCGACTCGGTCCCGCAGTACGGGCACACGAGCTTCTGTTTGCCGGGATTCCACTCCGCCTGCGCGCCGCAGGCCGGGCAGGCGTGCTTGTCGAGGGTCGAGATCTCGGCCATGCGGCTGCCCTCGCCGCGTGACTACTTCGCGAGGTACTCGTCGATCGCGGCGCGGCGGATGCGCCACGCGCTGCCGATCTTCTTCCCCTTGAGGTCGCCGGATTCGAGAATGGCGACGACGTCGGTTTCGGCAACGCCGAGAGCCTTCGCGGCGTCGGCGGGGCTCATCAAATCGAGCGCCGGTCCCGCGGGGGCGACCGTCGGCGTGGCGCTGCCGCCGGCGAAGCCCTGCTGCATCATCTGCTGCGCAAGGCCGAACCCCACCGCCAGCTCGGCGGCGGTTCCCGCGGCGCCGGCGCCGCCGCCCTGTTCGAAGCCCTTTCCCATCTGGTACTTCACGAAATCGTTCAGGTTGCCGATCGCCGCCATGCTCGAACGCTTGTCGATCGCCTGTTCGACCTCAGGCGGCACGCTCACGTTCTCGACGATGAAGGTCGAGATCTCGAGGCCGTACTTGGACGACACCGCGGGGTTGATGAGCGGGAGCAGCGCCTCGCCGAGCTCCGTGTAGCGCGCGGCCACATCGAGCACCGGCACCTTTGCCGTCGCCAGCGCGTCGGTGAAGATGCTCACGATCCTCGAACGCATCGTGTCGGCGAACTCGTCGGTGCGGAAGTTGTGATCGGAGCCGGCGACCTCGCGCAGGAACGTCTTCACGTCGGTGATCTTGAAGTCGTACGTCCCGAAGGCGCGCGCGCGGACGACGCCGAAGTCGTTGTCGCGCAGCATGATGGGATTCGACGTGCCCCACTTGTTGCCGGTGAAGAGCCGCGTCATCACGTAGTACACGTCCGCCTTGAACGGCGAGTTGAAGCCGTACTTCCACGACTTCAGCTTCGTCAGGATCGGGATGTTGTCCGTCGTCAGCGTGTGCTTGCCGGGGCCGAACGTGTCACCGAACTCGCCGAGGTAGACGAACTGGACCGTCTGCGATTCGCGCACGATGAGCTGTGCGCCGTTCTTGATCGCCTTGTCTTCGTCGGGGAACCGGTACGACAGCGTGTCGCGGGAGTCGTCGGTCCACTCGATGACGTCAATCAGTTCGCCCTTGATGAAGTCCATCAATCCCATTGCCGTGCCCCCGGTGGTGAATAGGTGCAGACATTGTAGTGGAGCCGGCCGATGGGGATTGATGTCGTTCGCTATCCGGCACCAGCCTCCATTTCGTCAAATCCGGCCCGCACGAAGGCCATGGCGTTTGGGAACGCGTCCGCGAGGTGCGCGTCCAGATCGTCGAGCCGCGCGATCATCGCCGACGGCACGCCGTCGGCGGCGATCGAGGGCAGCTGAGCCAGGAGCCGCCACGCCTCCCGCGACTCGGCGACGACCAGACGCACCAGCTTCGCGCACCCGTTCGCGTCCGATGTCCGGAACTCATCGTCATCTCCCAGCTCCTCAGACGGAGGCAGGAGCCCGACGACCGCGCGACGGGTCTTCACGGCAATGAAGAACGCGAAACGGCTGATCGTCTCGAGGCTCTCGAGCGCGAGCGGATCGCCGGCGTCGCGGAGCATCGGATCGAGGACGCCAATGAGCCTGCGCGCCGTGTCGGCGTACTCCATCGACTCGCGCGTCAATGGATGGGCGTTCTGCTCGCGGCTCCGGCGCTCGAAGGCCGCCTCGAGTCGCGCGGCTTCAGCCGGGGAGGGCTCGAGGTTGGCCTCGGAGAGGAATTGCAGAAACTCCGCACGCTCGCGCGGGGACACCGTGCACTCTTCCTCCATCTCGAACTCTTCGTCGGACTGCAGCGCCTCGAGGTCGGCCTTGTCGAGCAGCCCATCCGTGACGCGTTCCATGCGGCGCATGTCGCGATAGAGCCAGCAGCGGGACTGGAAGCGGCAGCGTTCACACCAGCGGTCGCAGTAGTTGTAGATGCCGGCGATGAATTTCGGGTGAGGCGATCGTGCCGGTACGCCGGAACTATCCGAAGTGCTCATGCGGGAGCTGTTGTGCAACGGCCGGGCCAGATCTGCCCCACGAGATCCGGCTCATCGCGAGGAGCGGTGTTGCAACAACTGCGTACTCACGCCGGAACGACGAAGCAGGATCTGCGTACCGCGGTGAGATTTCAAAACTGAAGCAGCCGAGCAGCCGCCAAATTCAAGTGACGAAACACGTGGTGGCGTGAGATCCGCGAGGCGCGTGACTGAAGTCGCGGCTCAGTCGGACTTCCAAAACCTCCGATGAGATTTCATTCGGAAAGATCATGATCTAAACGCAAGGCTGATTCAGGCACGCGCGTTGCTCTGCGCATCTCCGACGCTCACCGAAGTGCGTCACGCGAAAGTGTTGGTGGAGGAATTCAAGGTGCGCAGTTTTGTGATCCGTGGCGATGAAGCGGCCTAGCCTTCCTGACGGCTCGCCGAGGGCTGTGGGTGGATCGCCTGGCGGCCGCGACCATTCGCCGAACATCTTTTCGATCGTGAACATTGCCTGTCGGACGTGGCTCCCTGCGGCCGGCATGCACGTGGCGGCGGACGTATGTTCCGCCGCCACTCGGTTTTTCCGGCGCGAGCCATGAAATGACCTCGCTCATCTGGACATGAAGATCTGACAAGATGGCGGGATGACGCTGCTGGAGCTTTGTCCCGGCGCGATCTATCTGAAGCACTATCTTTCCTCTGACGAGCAGATCCATCTTGCCGCGCGATGCCTCGAGTTGGGCGAAGCGGCGGCTGGCTTCTACACGCCGATCGTCCGCGGCCGCTACCCGATGAGCGTGCGCATGCTGTGCCTCGGCCGGCACTGGAACGCGACGAGCTACAGCTACGAGGACATTCGATCGGACGTTGACGGCCAGCCGGTTCCGGCGCTTCCGGCCGATTTCGAATCGCTCGCGCGGCGAACGGCGCTCGACGCCGGATTTCCCGTGCGGCCGGACATCTGCATCGTGAACTGGTACCGCGCCGGAAGCCGCATGGGTCTTCACCAGGACAAGGACGAAAGCGACGCCTCGCTCGAAAGCGGCGCCCCGGTCGTGTCGTTCTCGCTCGGCGACACGGCGAAGTTTCTCTTTGGCGGCCTCCGGCGTCGCGAGCCGGTCGAGACCGTGCCGCTCGAGTCGGGCGATGCATTTGTATTCGGAGGTCCGGCGCGTCTGAGATACCACGGCGTCGCCCGGATTCTTCCCAACACTGCGCCGGTGGGTCTGGGGTTCGAAGGACGCCTCAATCTGACGTTCAGGCAGTTCTGATCAGCGTACGTAGGGCGGACTGTACGTAGGGCGGACTGGTCTCCAAGTCCGCCTCTCTGAGTCGTCCGCCGGAGTGGCTCGCGGGCGGGATGGGGTTGCCCTGCTTCGCTCAGAGTCGCAACCAGGCGCGCCCAGATCGCGCGCCGCTCCGACTTCGCTCAGCAGGGCAACCCCACCCCGCCCGCTCGCGGTGTCTTGTTTCTATTGCGGCTTCGCTCAGAGTCGCAACCAGGCGCGCCCAGATCGCGCGCCGCTCCGACTTCGCTCAGCAGGGCAACCCCACCCCGCCCGCTTGCGGTGTCTTGTTTCTATTGCGGCTTCGCTCAGACTCGCAACCAGGCACACAGATCGCGCGCCGCTCCGACTTCGCTCAGCAGGGCAACTCCATCCCGCCCGCTCGCGGTGTCTTAGTTTCTGTTTGTGCTTTGCTCAGCGGTGCGGGCGCTGAACGCTGGTTAGTGTCTAGAGCCCCCAAGGAAGGACATGAAGAACATGAAGGTCATGAAGCCCATGAAGAAAGATTCTCCTTCATGATCTTCATGTCCTTCATGATCTTCATGTCTTTCTTTTGGGAGTTTAGGAGAGAGGGATCGCGTCCGCGACCCCGCCTCACCCGCTACGGCCTCGATCTCGCGAGTTCAAACTTCGAAGTTCGAAGTTCAGTCAGCGATCTGCTACGGCTTCAGCGTCGCGATGAACATCTCCACCAGATCGTGGCGGCGCCAGCCGCGCGCAACCTCGTCGCGCAGGGCAGCAATGGCCGTCTCCGGGCTCAACGCGGCGCGATACGGCCGGGTCGTCGTGATGGCGTCGTACACGTCGACGATCCCGATGATCTGGGCGAGCAGCGGCACCTCGTCGCCTTTGAGACCGTCGGGGTAGCCGAGGCCGTCCTGCCGCTCGTGGTGATGGCGGACGATGGGACGCACGAAATGCAGCGCGCGCAGGTCGCCGCAGAGCCGCTCGCCGATGCCCGGATGCTCCTTCATCTTCTCGAACTCCTCGGGCGTGAGGGGGCCGGGTTTGAGAAGGATGCAGTCCGGAATCGCAATCTTGCCGATGTCGTGGAAGTAGCCGCCCTTGGCGAGCGCGGTGAGGTCCTCAGGCGGCAATCCCAGCCGCTCGCCGAGTCTGGTGGCGTACCGCGCGAGCCGTTCGCAGTGTCCCTGCGTGTAGGCGTCACGCGCTTCGATCATCAGCGCCAGGCTCCGGAGCACCACCTCGGCCGAGTCCAGCTCGTCCGTGTAGTGCTTGAGCTGCATCAGCGAGCGGACGCGCGCTTTGAGCTCCGGCAGGTCGATCGGTTTGCCCAGGAGATCCGTGGCGCCGGCCTCGATCGCCTGCAGCCGATCGTCGGCCTCCGACGCGCCCGTCATGAGCACCACGGGAATGAGTCGCGTCGCCGCCGTGGCTTTCAGTTCGCGGCAGAGGCCGAACCCGTCACGGCGCGGCATCCGCACGTCCGTGAGGACGACGTCCGGCTGTTCGCGCGCGACGATCGCGAGCGCTTCCTCGCCGTCGCGTGCCGTGAGGACGCGGTAGCCCTGCGACCCCAGCATCCGCTCGAGCACGTCGAGATTGGTCTGCAGATCGTCGACGACGAGAATCGTCCCGGCTGATTCCTGCGGCTTGGTTTCCTGATACGTCAGCATCGCTTGTCACCTTTGCGCCGGGACGGCGTCGAGCACCTCCCGAACCTTTTGGGCGAGCATGGCCGGAGTGAACGGTTTTTCCAGAAATAGCGTGCCAGGAACTTCCTGCTTGACGGTACCGTTGGTGTACCCGGACGTGAACAACACTTTGAGTCCGCGCCGCATCTTGGCGAGGCGCGCCGCGAGCTCGCGGCCGCCCATCACCGGCATCACGACGTCGGTCACGACGAGCGACAGGCTCTGCAGATGCGTGGACGCGATGCGAAGCGCCTGCTGGCCGTTGGCCGCCACGAGCACGCGATAGCCGTAGCCCGTCAGCGCCTGACGCGCCAGGTCGCGGACGGCGTCGTTGTCTTCGACGAGCAGGACCGTCTCGTTGCCGCGGAAGGCGCGTTCCCGCTGCTCCAGACCGCGATCGCCGCTGACGACCTGCGCCTCGACCGCCGGCAGCACGACCGTCATCACGGATCCTTTGCCGGGCTCGCTGTCCACCCAGATGTGGCCGCCGGTCTGGGTGACGATCCCGTAGACCGTCGAGAGGCCGAGGCCCGTGCCTTTTCCAATCTCCTTGGTCGTGAAAAACGGCTCGAAGATGTGCGATCGCACCTCGCTCGTCATGCCGTGACCGGTGTCGCGCACCGCGAGCATCACGTGCGGACCCGAAAGCGGCGTGTTCGACATCTGCCGTGCGAGATCCGCGTCGACGTTGGCCGTCGTGATCGTGAGCTGTCCACCGTCGGGCATCGCGTCCTGCGCGTTCGTCGCCAGGTTGAGTAGCACCTGTTCGATCTGGCTGCGATCGGCCTTCACCGGTTTCACGCCTTCGCCGAGCTCCAGGACGAGCTGTGTTTGCGCGCCGACGAGCCGTCGCAGGAGCCCCTCCGTCCCGCGCACCACTTCGTTCACGTCCAGCACGACCGCCTGGAGCACCTGCTTGCGGCTGAACGCCAGGAGTTCCCGGGTGAGGGCCGCGGCGCTGCGGCCTGCCTTGCGGATCCCTTCGACGTCGTTGCGCGCGCGGCTGTCGGGCGGAAGGTTTTCCAGAATGAGATCCGCGTATCCAAGAATTCCCGTCAGCAGGTTGTTGAAGTCGTGGGCGATGCCGCCCGCGAGCCGGCCGACCGCTTCCATCTTCTGCGCGTGGCGCAGCTCGTCTTCGCGCTGGCGCAAGGCTTCGGCGGTCTGCTTCCGCTCGGTGATGTCGCGGATGAGGACGGTGTAGAAATCCTCGTTGCCCGCTTTCCAGGTCGACAGCGACAGCTCGACGGGCACCTCGCGCCGGTTCCGGCTCACCATGGTCAGCTCGACCGTGCTGCCCATCCATGGGCTTCGAGGGGTCCAGAGCTTGGCGATCTCGTCTGCGTACTTCGTGCGGTCGCCCTCCGAGATGAACTCCGTGAGGAGGAGTCCGGTGGCTTCTGTTTCGTTGTAGCCGAAGACCGCTTCCGCGCGCTGATTCCAGAACATGATTTCGCCGCGGCTGTTGACCGAGATGATGGCGTCGTGCGCCGAGTCGGTGACCGATCGAAAACGCTCCGCGGACTCGCGGAGCCGCGTGGCCTGGTTGTTGGCCTGCTCGTGCCAGTGGCTGAGCGTGAGCGTCATGTGATTGAACGCCTGGGCCATGGTGCGCGCTTCGACGGGACCGTCGACCGGCACGCGGCGCGCCCAGTTGCCGCCGGCGATTTCGTTGGCGGCGCTCGCGAGATCGCGCAGCGGACGCGTGAGCCGCCGGCTGAGGAGGATGGTGCAGCCGATCGCCACCGAGAACGTGTACAACCCGACCCACGCGAGCGCGACGCGAATCTGCCAGAGCGCGCGCTCGGCGGGCGACCAGTCCTGCATCAGCACGAGACGCGGCTGATCACCGGCGCCGGCCAACGACACGGCCGTCGGCCGCGGCGCGGGTCCGGTACCCCGGTCCGCCGCCGGAGACCGCGTCATCTCCGTCGGCACGCCGTAGCCGGCCGCAAGAAACGTCGCACGCTCCAGCGTCCATCGGGTCGGCGTGACGTCCATCTCTTTGACCAGTGTGGGATTGGCGTCGAGCGTGTCGACGAGCGCTTTGCGGGCCGAGGCCTTGAGGCTCGTCCCGCACAGCGCGCCGCTGGCGCAGATGAGCGCGACTTCCGCATGCGTGGCGCGCGACACGTCGGTCGCGATGTCATCATCCAGCCGATAGCCCGTCGTCAACGTGCCCACGAGCTCACCGGCATCTCTCACCGGTTCGGAGACGACGATCGAAAGACCGTCGGCCAGTGACATGGTCGCGCGAGCCGAACGGCCGGCGCGCGCGACGTCGATCGAGGCCCCAACCGCCTGGCGCGATCCGCGTTCGCGCGGCGCGGTCGATTGCGCGATCCATTTGCCGCGTTGATCCGTGACGACACAGAAGTTCGCCGCCAGTTTGCGGCACTGGCCGTCGAAGGCGTTCGAGAGCGCCAGCGCGGCGCCTTCACCGGCGTCGCCGACCGCCTGACGGAACGTCATCGAATCGGCGACGAGACGTGTCTGTCGCGCCGCGGCATCCGTCCGTTCTTCGACGAAACGATCAAACGCGTCTCGCGCAGCGCCGAGATCGTCGCGCGCTCGTTCCAGTGAGTAGTTGTTGACGACGCCGACAGTGGCTGCGAGGACGGCGCCGAGCGACAGTCCGCCGATGATCGGAATGCTGAGCAACACCCGCGCTTCGAGGCGCCAGTGCCACGGAAGAAACGCGGGAGATTGCGAGGACGATCTCATCCCAAAACTGCTCGCACCTTGGTGGTAAGCCCAAAAACAAGCGCAAACCCTGTACCCTCGGTACTGTCAGCAAGATGGTGCTGCGCCAAATCAACGACGGAAATCCAATTACATTCTTGTCGTCGGGTACTCGAGACTGCGTTCGATGAAACTTCTCGTGACTGGCGCCACGGGATTCGTGGGCGGCGTGCTCGCGCGCTCGTTGAAGGCTGCCGGGCACGACGTACGCGCGGTCGTCCGGACTCCGGAGAAGGCTCGCGGCCTCGTCTCGCTCGGTGTCGACGTGCATCGTGGCGACGTGACCGACAAGGACTCGCTGCGAGCGCCGATGACCGGCGTCGACGCCGTCTATCACGTGGCGGGCTGGTACAAGATCGGCGAGCGTGACACGAGCCAGGCCGTCCGCATCAACGTCGACGGTACGCGGCATGTGCTCGAGCTCGTCGAAGAGCTGCGGATTCCGCGCGCGGTCTACACCAGCACACTGGCGGTCAATTCAGATACGCACGGACGAATCGTCGACGAAACCTATCGGTTCACCGGACGGCATCTCACGGTCTACGACCAGACGAAAGCGGACGCGCATCATCTGGCCGAGTCCTTCATCACCCGTGGCGTGCCGGTGATCATCGTGCAGCCAGGTCTGATTTACGGTCCCGGCGATACGAGCAGTGTGCGGACGACGCTGCTGCAGTATCTGCAGCGCAAGCTGCCGCTGCTGCCGAAGCAGACGGCGTTCGCGTGGGCGCACGTCGAAGACATTTCCCGCGCGCACATGCTGGCGATGGAGAAAGGTCAGCCAGGCCGGACGTATTTCATCTGTGGTCCGGTCCACACGCTGGTTGAAGCGATCGAAATGGCGCAATCGATCACGGGCATTCCGGCGCCACGGCTCCGCGCCGGCCCAGCCATGCTGCACGCGATGGCGGCGGGCATGGCCGTCGTCGAAAAGGTGGTCCCTCTACCGCCTGCGTATACGTCCGAAGGGCTCCGCGTCGTCGCCGGCACCACTTACATCGGCAGCAGCGCGCGAGCCCGCGCCGAGCTCGGCTGGCGGCCGAGGCCGTTGCGTGACGGATTGACCGAGACGCTCAGGCACGAGATGAATCTGCTTGGAATGACGCCGAGATTCTGAAGACCAGCCGGAGAGCCAGAAAGCTCGAGAGCGAGAAAGCTTTCAAGCTTTCAGGCTTCACCCACGAAGCTCACGAAAGACACGAAGGAATTCGCGCGTGTTCTTACCACCGCCGAGCGACCAACGCGGGTCGGTCGAATTCAGCTTGTCGCCCGTCGGTGTTCCTGCCGCCAAACTCCATTCGTGTCCTTCGTGCGCCTCGCGGTGAAATCAGATCCGCACGCCGACGTTGAACGTGCCCTCGTAACCGCTCCCCGCGGTTGTGAGCGGAAACAGCACCTGGCTGCCGCCGCCCTGATAGATCCCGTCGGTCGCGTTGGTCGTGTTGCGCCGGCCTTTCGTGCTGTACGGCGCCTGCGCGTGGACGATGTCGGTGAGCGCCTCGTCGAAGAACATCTGCGACGTGAACTCGAGACCGGTCGCGCCGGCGGGATTCGTGCGCACCTTGAAATGAATGTGCACGGCCCGGCCCGGATACCAACCCGGATACACGGTCACGAGGCGCGCCTCGCCATTGGCGTCGCTCACCTGATAGCCGCGAAGGAATTTCTGTCCGACCGTTCCTTGCGCGGAAATATCTGAATACACCCCGAGCGCATCGCAATGCCAGACGTCGACGAGCGCCCCGGCGAGTGCCGTGCAGGCCCCGCCCGTCGAAATCTGCGACAGCTTCACGAGCAGATTCAGCGGCACGCCTGGCCGCACGCCGCCGGTTGCGGGATCCGATCGGAGGTCTGAGCGGTTGAGCCGCTCGTCGACGAAGTACGGCCCTTCGGTGAGCGCCGGCGTCACCACGCACGGAGCGTTAGTCGACGACGTAGAGGAGGAGGAAGATGACGTCGACGACGGTGACGCCGGCGATGAGCCGCCGCATCCAAGGAAACCCACGGCGACGAACGATCCGAGGGCGTAGAGGATCTCGCGGCGGTCGGGTCGGAGCTCGAAGCTGGAACTCATCTGAGGGCCTCAAACGGCATTGCAGCGGTCTTGTTCCGGAGCATCGACGCGGCCAGAGAGGGTGTCGGCAGCGCGTGCGCCGATACAGGCGTCAGATCGAGCGCGGTCGCGCCGACCCGGTACTTGGAGATCGGAATGGGTCTCAACGCGTACTGCTCGACGAGATGTTTGAACATCGCCGGCAGCGAGACGCGGTACTTGAGTTCGAGAATCACGTCGTGATCGAGCAGGCGGCAGCCTGGATCCGGGTGAAACGTGAGTCCGTTCGCCCGTCGCGCGCGGAGATCTCGATCGAGTGTCAGCCGGACGAGACCATCCGAGGTCATCGCCACGCGCGCCGTCCGGACGTACGAGAGCTGGCACACGGGCCGCAGCTGCCGGCCGATCAGCCGCCGGTGGAACCAGTGACCGGCCCACAACGGATCGGGATCGCCGGCCAGCCTGCCGACGCTCGAGAGATCGACCGAGGTCCGGCGCTTGCTGAGCAGCCGGTTGTTGCGGAGCTTGCGTTCCAGGAAGATCTCACGGTTGTCGCCGTACCGCCGAACCCGGTACTTGCTCCGGCCGTAGGACTCGCGCTTCTGGAGGACGTCGAAGCGGTCGGTGTCGAAATAGAGCGTCATGGTCCGGTATTCGTCGTGAGCATTTCCGCCGGCATTCGGATCGGGACTCAGACGGTCACGCGCCCATTCCGTGATCGCGTCGGCGACCGACGGGCTGACAAGGAATTTCGTTTCGTACGCGAACTCGCGGGTTTCTCTGGTGTCGATGCTCGGTGACATGTGCGGCGCGATGCTCCTTCACGTGTCTGACGACGATGATGGCCGCCCTGTTCTGGGTCACGGCCGCACGTCACCGACTCTTCACGCCACTGCCACGGGTTTGTCACAAATGGCCGAGACGGCTTGCCACGGGACCGGCTAATGTTTGAAGCAGACAACTGTGTCTGCCGAGACCCGTCCACTCACACGGCGCCTGCGAGCCCTCGTCGTCGAAGACGAGCCGAATATCCGCGAGCTGGTCGGGCTGCATCTGGGCCACGAAGGGTTCGCCGTGCTCGCCGTCGCCAACGGCGACGAGGCGATCCGGCTCGCCGCGTCCGAGGCTTTCGATCTGGTGGTGCTGGATCTGATGCTGCCGAAGGTGGACGGACTGGCGGTATGCCGGGCGATCAGGCGGCAGACCGGCAACGGCGACGTGCCGATCCTGATGCTTACCGCGAAGCGGGACGAGTCGGACAAGATTCTGGGACTCGAAAGCGGCGCCGACGACTATCTGACGAAGCCGTTCGGCGTCCGTGAGCTCGTCGCCCGTGCGCGGGCGCTGGTGCGGCGCCCGCGCGCCGGAGGCGTCGTGGACGGTCCGGCCGAACCGATCGTGGCCGGTCCGGTCCGTCTGGATCCGGCGCGGCGGCAGGCGCATCTCGGCGGCAAGCCGCTCGATCTCACGCCGCATGAATTCGACGTGCTGCTGCTGCTCGCCGCGAAGCCCGGAATCGTGTTCACCCGGGAGAAGCTGCTCGAACGCGTGTGGACGTCGGAGACGCACGTCACCGAACGCAGCGTCGATACCCTGATCAAACGGCTCAGGCACAAAGTCGAAACCGACACGTCGGATCCGCAGCTCATCCTGACGGTCTGGGGAAGCGGGTACAAGTTCACCGATGTCTGATCCGGCCTGGTACCGGAGCTTGTACTGGCGCATCGCGCTGGGGTTCGTCGTATTGCTGGCGCTGATGCTGGTGCTGCAGGGCGCCGTGTTCCTGTGGATGACCGGCCGCATGCCCGAGCTCTTTCCGAGCCGTTCGCCGGCGCAGTTTGCCGCGACGATTGCCGGCGATCTGTCGGCGACGCTCACCACCCGGCCGCAGCTCGATCTCGAAACGTACCTGCACGAGCAATACCACCGGTCGTTTCACTCGTACGTGGTCGTGATGCGTGATGGCCGGACGATCGTGAGCCGGCACATTCCGCCTGCACCCGAAACCGCGCGGAACGCCCGCGCCCGTCTGTTCGGCGAGCCGATGCCGTTCCGCGAACGGGGCAACGGTCCGCCTCCTCCGCCGCCCGACGGCGACGGCGAGCACCCGCGTGGAGAGGGCAGAGGTCCGTTTCCGCGACCCGAAGGCCGTCGCGGCGGTTTCGGAGGCCCCGGGGGGCCTTCCCGCACCGAATACGCGCCCATCGTCGTGCAGGACGTGTCGGTTGGCCTCGTCGCGGTTCCGAGCCAACCTCCGCCGCTTCAATTCATCGTTCGCAATCTCGGACCGACGTTGACGGCCGTTGCGCTCGTCCTGCTCGTGGGCGGCACGGCGGTCGCGGCGCTGCTGATCTTCAGACCGACGCACAAACGGCTGTGGAGTCTGCAGCAAGCGGCCGCCGCTCTCGGCAGCGGCGAGTGGCACGTGCGCGCGGCGGCGACGGGCGGCGACGAAGTTGCCGCGCTGGCACGCGCGTTCAACGAGATGGCCGACAAGCTCGAAGAGCGGACGAGCGCGCTCGCGTCAGCCGATCAGGCGCGCCGTCAACTGCTGGCCGACGTCTCGCACGAGCTCAACACGCCGCTCTCGGCCATCAAGGGCTACGTGGAAACACTCCAGATGCCCGATCTCAGCCTGGACGACGAGACGAGGCATCGCTATCTCCGCATCGTCAGCGAGGAAACCCAGCGGCTCGAGCACATCATCGGTGATCTGCTCGATCTCGCGCGGCTGGAAGGCGGAGGAGGGACCTTCACGAAAGACACCGTTGACGTGTGTCAGCTCTTCGATCGCCTGCGCAACCGGCATGGACGCGCGCTCGAGGAGAAGCGTGTCCGCCTCGAATTGGACCGCGCCGCGGACACGCCGACGCTCCATGGCGATGCGAATCGACTCGAACAGGCCCTGCAGAATCTCGTGGCCAACGCCATCCGGCATACGCCGGCCGGCGGCTGGATTCGCGTGAGCGCGAACAGAACCGAGCAGTCCATCCGGCTGACCGTCGAAGATTCCGGTCCCGGTATTCCGCCGGAGCACCTGCCGCACGTCTTCGATCGGTTTTACAAGGCCGACGCGTCGCGCTCGGGCGGCGGACAGGCGGGCAGCGGACTCGGCTTGTCGATCGTCCAGGCGATTGTGGCTCGCCATGGCGGCACGATCACGGCGTCGAACGCGGCGCATGGCGGCGCGTGCATGACGATCGTGCTGTCCCCGCATTTGTGACAATTGTCCGGTTCGTTTGACAGCGCACTTACAATCGCTTCAACAGCCAGCCTGCCACGCGGTGGTACGGGCATCGCATTCGCGATCCGTCGGCCGCACCTGCGAAAGGGAGGTCCTCACGTGATTCGATCCAGGCTGTTCCCGCGCATCGCGGTCGTGGGGCTTGCGATTGCGTTGTTCATCGCGTGGCCGGTTCCCGCGCGCGCACAATGGCACGGCCACGTTCACGGCCCCGCTTATCCGGTCTATCGCTCCAGCGTGTTTGTCGGCGTCGGCATCGGCATCGGCTACCCAGGCTATTTCTATCCGTGGTTCTATCCCTGGTACCCGTACCCGTACGGCGTGTATGGACCATACGCACCATACGGTTTCTACGCGCCATACGGCCCGTACGGACCGTACGGCTTCTACGGATACGGCCGGTTCGACGACTTCACCGCCGAGCTGCGTCTCGAGGTTACGCCGCGTGAGGCGGAAGTTTTCGTTGACGGCTACTCGGCCGGTACCGTCGACGACTTCGACGGAACGTTTCAGCGGCTGCGAATGCGTCCCGGCGCGCACGAGATTACGATCTATCTGTCCGGCTATCACACGGTTCACGACAAGCGCTATTTCCGTCCCGGCTCGAACGAGAAGATCCGGCTGGCGATGACGCCGCTCGCCCCCGGTGAAACCGCCGACACGCGGCCTGAACCATCAGCGCCGCAGGCCGATCGGCAGTCCGGTCCGCCGCCGCGGCGGTACGAACCGCCCTCGGAACGCGCGCCGGAGGCCCAGCCCGCACGCTTTGGAACGCTCTCGCTGCGTGTCGTGCCGGCAGACGCCGAACTGCTCGTCGACGATGCCCGGTGGCCGACCGTCCCAGGCGACGAGCGAACGCTGATTCGACTCGCCGAGGGACGACACCGGATCGAGATCCAGAAAGAAGGCTACACGCGCTACGTCGAGGAGATCTTGATCCGACGCGATCAGACGATGACGCTGAACGTCAGTCTGGTCCGGCGGTGATCGATCGCCGGACCTTTCTGCGCACTGGCGCAGGCGCGCTGCCGGCCGCGTGGCTGACGGCGCGCGAATCGATGTTCGCGCCGACACAACGCCCGCGACCGACTGCGGCGCAGCTCGCGTGGCAGCGCGACGAGCTGGCGCTCTTCGTTCACTTCGGCATCAACACGTTCACCGATCGCGAGTGGGGCGACGGCCGCGAGGATCCGGCGATCTTCGCGCCGTCGAACCTGGATGCACAGCAATGGGCGCGGGCGGCGAAGGCGGGCGGGTTCCGCGCGATGGTCCTCACGGCCAAGCATCATGATGGCTTCTGCCTCTGGCCGAGCCGCACGACGTCGCATACCGTTGCCCGAAGTCCCTGGCGCACTGGAAAGGGAGACGTCGTCCGCGAGTTCGTCGATGCCTGCCGCGCGGAGGGGCTTCGTCCCGGGCTGTATCTGTCACCCTGGGATCGCAACAATCCGGCGTACGGCGACTCGCCCCGCTACAACGATCTGTATTGCGAGCAGCTCACGGAGCTCCTGACTCAATATGGGCCGCTGGCGGAGGTCTGGTTCGACGGCGCCAACGGCGAAGGCCCGAACGGCAAGAAGCAGGAGTACGACTGGCCGCGCGTGTGGGCGGTCGTCCGCAAGCTTCAGCCCGAGGCCGTCATGTTCTCCGATGCGGGACCGGACGTCCGCTGGTGCGGCAACGAGCGCGGATCGGCGGGCGATCCGAACTGGTCCACGGTGAATCCGGCTGCAGTGCCGTATCCCGGCAGCACCGGCCCCGGCGTGATCGCGGCGCTGCAGTATGGTGACCCCGCGGGGACGGTCTGGCGTCCTGCCGAGGCCGACACGTCGATCCGCCCCGGCTGGTTCTACCATCCCGCCGAAGACAGCCGCGTGCAGAGCGTCGACTCGCTCGTCCAGTTGTACTTTCGATCGGTCGGTCACAACGCGAAGCTGCTGCTCAACGTGCCGCCGACGCGGGACGGTGTGTTGCATGAGACCGACGTCAGCCGGTTGGCGGCGTTTCGCGATCGGCTGGCGGCGACCTTCGAGCGGGATCTGGCGGAAGGCCGATCGATCACGTGGCGTCGATCGGGGGATGTGACCGCGGTCGCAGAACTGGATCTCGGTCGCGCCGTGACCGCATCGATTGTGCGATTGGAAGAGCCGATCGAACGAGGTCAAACCATTGCGCGTTACACGTTGCTTGGATCCGACAGCGGCGAATGGCGCGAGCTGTCGCGCGGAACGACGATCGGTTACGCGCGACTCGATCGATTCGAGCCCGCGACGATCCGCCGCCTGCGCATCGTCATCGAGGACGCCGTCGCTCCGCCGGAGCGGATTGGGGTGAAGGTGTATAGTGCCGGGAACCTATGATCTAGAGATCTCAGGACCTGATGATCTGACAAGCGCTTGTCAGATCTTCAGATCCCCAGCTCCGCAGTTCATATCTACCAGTTTGCAAATATCGCCGAAGTGAGACCGGCCATCGACGGCCGGTCGGGCGGGCTCAGGCTGAAGACGATGACTTCGTTCCGGCCGGGGCGAAGCCAGGGGCCGGGCACGTAAAGTGTTTGCTGCGGACCGATGTTCCAGAACCGCCCGAGATGGTCACCGTTGATCCACACGGTTCCCTTGGGCCAGGTTCGCGTGTCGAGAAAAGTGTCGCCGGTGATGCCGAGCTCGAACGTTCCGCGATAGACGCCGGCGGCAGTGAACGGCTGGCGGGTCGCCACCGGCTGGGGAGCCTCGGCCATCGGCAGCGTGAAGACCGTCCAGCCGGTGACCTCCCTGTCGCCGATGAGTACTGCCTGCGTGATCCCTTTTCGTTCCTCGCGGATGGGCTTGTTGAAATTCACGCGGCCCGAGTTCTCGACCAGGATGTCGAGCCGCGCGCCGGCGGGGATCTCGACGGCGCGGCGATCCTCGTCCAAGCGCCGGTCGATCGCGCCGGCGAGCGCGCCGTTCACGTAGATCTGCGCGTAGTCGCGAACGGCGCGGATCACGAGATCGCCCTTGAAGGCCGATTGAATCTTGGTGCGATACAGGATGTAGCCGTATCCCTGACCGAACGACTCCATGCTGCGCGGCCGATCGACGGTCGTGCCGCGACCGATCAGAGACCAGACCGGCGCCACGCCGGTCAGCGTGAAGGCGGGGATCGCAATGGGCGCGGGCGATGCCGGAATTGCGGGCAGCGGCCGGCCGAGATGCCGGCCGATGATGTCGCGAAACGTGTAGTACTTCAGCGTCAGCCGTCCGGACTCGTTCAGCGCCGCGTCGTAGTCGTAGCTCGACGTTTGCGAAAAGTACCGGTTGTTGTCGATGTTCGCCCCGTTCATGAACCCGAACGTCGTCCCGCCGTGAAACATGTAGAGGTTGATCGAGTAGCCGCGCTCGAGCATCCACGCGAGCTCTCGACCCTGCCGGTCGATGTTCGTCGTGTTGTGGCGGCGTCCCCAGTGATCGAACCAGCCCGCCCAGTACTCGCCGGTCATCATCGGGCCGTCCGGCCGGAACGCGGCCAGCCGCTTGAAGGCGTTCTCCGCGCCGCCGGTGCCGAAATTGACGACCGCGGGCAAATCGGGCAGGGTGCCGTTCGGGAGCTGGACGTCCCCATCGGCGGTGTACAGCAGTGCGCGGCCAAAGCCGGCGCTGACGAGCGTGTCGCGCTGCCACGCGAGATAGGCCTTGTCCTTGTCGAACGATCCGTATTCGTTTTCGACCTGCACCGCGATGATCGGGCCGTCCGGTCGTGAGAGGAGCAGCGCCAGTTCCCGGCCGAGCCGCATGAGCCAGCGCTCGGCGTGTCGCGTGAAACGGACGTCGGTGCTTCTGAGCACGAGATCGGGATCTGCGAGCAGCCAGGCCGGATAGCCGCCGAGGTCCCACTCCGCGCAAACGTACGGCCCCGGACGGACGATGACATGCAGACCTTCCTCATCAGCCGTGCGGATGAAGGCCGCGATGTCTTTCTGACCGCTGAAGTCGAACTGACCTGGTGATGACTCGTGGAAATTCCAGAACACGTACGTCGAGATCGTGTTCAACCCCATGGCGCGCGCCTTGCGAAATCGATCGCGCCAATACTCGCGCGGAATCCGCGGATAGTGCATTTCACCCGAGAGAATCTGCAGCGGTTTGCCGTCGAGTGAAAAGCCGCCCGCATGCGCGACGAGCCGCGTGGTCGGAACTGTCTGAGCCGGAATCGCGCCGGTGAAGGCGACCAGCACGGCGGCGAGAAGAGGCACGAGCCTCACGGGCCGCATGCTAACATCCGGCCCGCTGAAAAGCGCGGCCCGAACTTCGAACTTCAAACTTCGAACTCAGAACGTGATGACAAAACCTCTGCTCATTGCCGTCGCCATTGCATTCGTGCCGGGTTATCAACCGCCGGCCACGCTGCCGCTGATTCCACTTCCTGCGAAGGTGACGGCCGGATCCGGCGTCTTCACGTTCACCGCATCCACACCGATCGTCGTCGACGCGGCGCTGCGTGCCCAGGGAAGGCAACTCGCGACGCTGCTTGGTCCGGCCACGGGATTCGATCTTCCCGTCCGGGTCGGCGCCTCGCCGGCGGGGCCTCATGTCGCCCTTCGTCAGCAAGCTTCACTCGCGAAGACTCTGGGTGACGAAGGCTACCGGATTGCGGTGACGCCGCGCGCGATCACGATCCGCGCGGCCTCGCGGGCCGGCGTTTTCTACGGCGTGCAGACACTGCGGCAGCTGCTCCCGCCGGCGATTTTTCGCGGCAGCAAAGCCGCAGACGTGCGGTGGCAGGCGCCAGCGGTGACGATCGAAGACGTCCCGCGATTCAGCTGGCGCGGCGCGCATCTCGACGTCGCGCGGCACTTCCAGCCGAAGGAGTTCGTCAAGAAGTACCTCGACCTGCTCGCGCTCCACAAGCTGAACCGCTTTCACTGGCATCTCACGGACGATCAGGGCTGGCGGCTCCAGATCAGGAAATATCCGCGGCTCGCCGAGGTCGCCGCCTGGCGCAAGGAGACGCTCATCGGTCACGACCGCGGAAACGCGCCCGGCGCGCAGTTCGACGGCAAGCGTCATGGCGGGTTCTACACGCAGGACGATGTGCGCGAGATCGTGGCGTATGCGGCGGAGCGATTCATTACGGTGATTCCGGAGATCGAGATGCCGGGCCACTCGCAGGCGATCATCGCCGCGTACCCGGAGCTCGGCTGCACCTCGGATCCGGTCGAGGCACGGACGACGTGGGGCGTGTCTCCGTTTCTCCTCAACGCGGACGCGTCCACCATCGCCTTCATGCAGAACGTGCTCGCGGAAGTGCTCGAGCTGTTTCCGGGTCCGTGGATCCACATCGGCGGCGACGAAGCGGTGAAGACGCAATGGAAGGCGAGCGCGCGCGTCCAGGCGCGCATGGCCGAACTCGGCGTCAAGAGCGAAGACGAGCTCCAGAGCTGGTTCATCCACCAGATGGACACGTTCCTCACGGCTCGCAAGCGGCGTCTGATCGGCTGGGACGAAATTCTTCAGGGCGGCCTCGCGCCAAACGCCACGGTCATGAGCTGGCAGGGGATCAAGCCGGCGATTGAAGCGGCGCGCACGGGTCACGACGCGGTGCTGACACCGACGAGCCACACGTACTTCGACTACTACCAGTCACGCGATCAGGCGCGCGAGCCGCTCGCCATCGGCGGCTTCCTGCCGCTCGATCGCGTGTACGGCTGGGAACCGATGCCGCCGGAGCTCGAGGCCCGGTTTCAGAAGCACATCCTCGGCGTGCAGGGCCAGCTGTGGACGGAGTACATGCCCGGCCCGAAAGCCGTCGAGTTCATGGCCTTTCCCCGATTGACCGCGCTCGCCGAGGTCGGCTGGACCCCATTGAGTCTGCGGAACTTAGACGACTTCCGCGCGCGGCTGGTGACCCATCTCGAACGCCTGCGGATTCTCGACGTCAACTTTCGACCGCTCGATCCCGTAGTGTCTGGTCGTTGAAGCTGGAGAGCCGGAAAGCCTGAAAGCTGGAAAGCCGGAAGTCCAGTGCTCCCCAGCCTGGGCTTCGAGGCTTCCAAGCTTTCAGGCTTTCAAGCTTTCAAGCTCCCAGCGTAAGTGATAGGTTTTTAGGTTTTGGTGGCGTTACACGGCCGCCAGAGACTGAATGAACGTTGGAGGCTACCGCAATGGCTGTGCAAATCGCAGGAACTGCCCCAGACTTCGAGGCCGAGACCACT
>Ga0114129_10003168_pt1 | contig 23076 bp, 23 predicted proteins | sample RhiMetdeltSRZDD1_FD_80071 | JGI IMG/M metagenome (GOLD analysis project Ga0114129, IMG submission 80071) | Populus rhizosphere microbial communities from Tennessee, USA - Rhizosphere MetaG P. deltoides SRZDD1 (version 2) (version 2) | ecosystem: Host-associated > Plants > Roots > Rhizosphere >... | reverse complement strand
CTATGCCGGCGCCCGGATGCACGCCCGCATGCCCGAAACGCTCATCCGGCGCCTGCTGGCCCTGGTCGTGGTGGCGATCGGCATCCGCTTCCTGGTGGCAGGCCTGACCGGCGGAACATGAACGCCACGACCTGTTGCTGAGGCGGCGCGGTGCCCCAGACTGGATGTTGTGTGGCACGACGGCTCCCGCGGTGGACGGGCCGCCACGTGGCGGTGGTGCCGGGCTTCGCCGCCGGTGAGGCTGGTGGCTATCGCAGTGTGCCTACTGGCCGCCGGGGCCGCGATCATCACGGCGGCCTGCGGCCTGGTGGCCCGGCACTACCTGATGGGGCAGGCGGATCAGCAGCTCCTCACCTACGCTGATCGCCTGACCAGCCGCCCCTTCGCGGCCTCGCCCGTATATGGGTTCGCGTCTGGCGCCCCGGCCGGGGGTGGCCCCAGCGGCGGCGTGCTCGGCATCGAGGTGCGAGGGTCCGGAGGTCAGCTGGTGATGCGGGCGGCCAAGAGACCAGGGCACGGACCGGCCATCCCGGCGGTCCCCGCCGGATCCGCGGCGCCTGCGGGCCGGCCGGTCACGGTGGGCGCCGACGGCGGCGGTGGCAGCTGGCGGGTGATTGCCGAGCCGATCCACTACCGGGTCCGGCGCATCCCGTTTTCCTATAGCGCCGATGGCGTTTCCGTGTTCATCACCGGCCAGGATCGACCGGGCCTATCGGGCACGCTGGTAGTTGGGCTGATGACGGGCGGAACCGGTGACACCATCGGCAGGCTGGCCGTTACCGGCCTGGCGGTGAGCGGCGCGGTGGCCCTGGTCGTGGCCTGCATCGGCGTCATGGTGACCCGCGCCATGCTGCGGCCGTTCACCCACATAGAGAAGACACTGGATGCCGTCGCTGCCGGTGAGCTGTCACGCCGGGTGCCCGAGCCCCACGGCGGGGGCGATGCCGCGCGGCTCGCCCGGTCGCTCAACATGTCGCTGAGCCGTATCGAGCACGCGTCCCTCGCGCTTGCCGAGTCGGAGGCGGCCGCCCGCAGGTCTACAGGGCGGCTGTGCCGGATTGTCGATGACACCGGCCACCAGCTACGCAGGCCGATCAGCGTCATCCACGGCTTCGCCGGGGCCTTCCGGCCCGGCCGCCGTCGTCAGGCCGGTGAGCTTGACCGCATGATGCGGCGGGTGGCCGGCGAAGCCGCGCGTATGGAGGCGGCGATCGATAATCTGGCGCCGGCCCGGCACGATCATCCGCTACCGCCACAGCGCTGACGTCGGCAGGACCGCCGCGCACGTTTGCTACCGGCCGCAGTAGGGGCACACGCCGCTGACCGGACCGAGGTTGACCTTCTTGCCCCTGCGGTCCGGCTGGCTCTCGTTGATGAGTTGCTGCCTTCTCTGTGAGTCAGTGTTGAAGTACTCGGTCAGCGTTCGGACGGCGTCGTCTTGCTGTTTCGTACTCAGGCTGTTGAATATGCGAACTACGCCGGCAATTTCTGGTTCCATGGTCATCCATTCCACTCGCGAGTTCGATAGCGAAGGCTTTCACTTACACCACAGTTCCCAGAGGTCGTTGTGTCAGGGACTTCTTGACATTCTCTATGGGGTCAATCGTCCCCTCGGCCTGCGGTTATCGTACTCGTATGTGAAACTCCCGCGGGTCGGACCGTGGATTTACGGCCGCGCGTCACGCGCCCGGCGGCAGCCTGGCGACCGGAGGAACGGGGCAGGCCGGCGGCCGGAGGAAACGGAGCGATGTGACGGTCAGCGACCGAACCGTAACGCCTCAATGGCGCGCCGGCCGCCGCGGCGCGGGACGTTCGCCGGCGACACCGGGACCGAGGTCTCTGGTACCGGGGGTTGCGGCCGGCGCACCATGAAAGTGGCAGAAGAAGGTGACTGTCATGCGCAAACTGACCATGAGCCGCCCACCGGCCACTCCGGAGGGTACGTCCGGGCATTGGCGCGAGGGCGCCATCACCGAGCGGCCTCCGCTCGGCTACCTGGTGGCGCTGCGGGCGGTGATCCGCTGCGCCGCGAACACCGCCCGGCTTCTTCGGGGGCACCGGATCCGCCTCCCCGCCGGGCAGGTGGGGAAGCGGCTGCACTTCGCCGACGGCACCGCGGCGCGGGTGTACCGGGAGACCGTGGTCGACCGGGGCGCCACCGCCGACCCGTGCGTGCTGGCCGTGACGTTCCGGCTGCGGGCCGTGCGCGGCTGGGGGCACGCCGTCTTCCGCGCGGAGAGCCTGCTCAACACTCCCCTGTTCGCCGGCTTCCCGGGCCTGGTCTCCAAGCTGTGGCTGGCCGCCGACGAACGTGGCCGCTACCGGGGCCTCTATGAGTGGGACGGGCCGCAGCGCGCCGACGCCTACGCGCGCGCGCTGTGGCGGGTGCTCGCCCTGGTGTCGGTGCCGGGCTCGATCCACTACATCGTGCTGCCCGGGCTGCGCCGCGACGAGGTGCTGGCCCGGCCGCAGGTCCTGGCCGGCCTGGACCCCGCGGGGACGGCAGGGACGGCAGCCTGGTGGCGCCCGGCCGACGTAACTTCGGGTTAAATCCGTGTTCCCCCGAAGGCCGGAGGTCGGTCTTCGCCTCCCTTCTCGATGCCGGCATTCTCGTCCAGAGCGGAGCTGCCGCGGGCGTACGACCTAACCCGGTCCCCGGCCGCCTCCAGCTCGAGCCCGGGCCGGGCAGTCTCGCGGGCGAGCTTGCCGGGCCACCACATCCACCGGCCCAGGTCCAGGTTCAGCGCGGTGACCAGCACCGACCTGACCACGATCGTGTCCAGCAGCACGCCGAACGCGACCGCGAAGCCGATCTCGGTCAGGAACGTGACCGGCAGCGTGCCGAGCACGGCGAACGTGCCGGCCAGCACCGCCCCCGCCGAGGTGATCACGCTGCCGGTCACGGCCAGCCCGGTCAGCGCCCCGCGCCTCGGGCCGCTGCGCGCGGCCTCCTCCCGCACCCTGGTCATCAGGAAGATGTTGTAGTCGATCCCGAGCGCGACCAGGAACACGAACACGAACAGCGGGAACGAGGTGTCCGCGCCGCCGAACCCGAACAGGTGGTTGAACACCAGGGCGCTGACGCCGAGCGCCGCGGCGAACGACAGCACCACCGTGGCCAGCAGGATCAGCGGCGCGACCAGCGCCCGCAGCAGCGCCCCGAGGATGACCAGCACCACGGCGAGGATCAGCGGGATGATGACATTCCGGTCGTGCGCGGCCGCGTTCTGCACGTCCAGGTTGATCGCGGTGTTCCCGCCGACCATCGCGTCCGCGCCGGGAACGGTGTGCACGGCGTTCCTGACCACGTTGACCGTGTCCGCCGCCGCGCCGCTGTCCGCCGGGGCGGTCAGCGTTCCCTCCAGGTAGGCGTGACCGGCGACCACCTTCGGCCCGGTCACCCCGGTGATACCGGGCACGTCGCGGAACGCGGCGGCCAGTTGCGGGCCGGTCTCTATGTTGCCGGCCACCACGACCGGCTGCCCGGCGCCCGCCGGGAAGTGCCGGGCCAGCACCCGCTCACCCGCGACCGAGTCCGGCGTCCCGCGGAACGAGTCCGCGTTGGACAGCCCGCTTGCCTTCAGGCCGGTCAGCCCGAGCGCCATCACACCCAGCACCAGCGCGGTCGTCACCCAGGTCAGCCTGGGCCGGACGGCGATGGCCCGGCCAACCCGGGCCCAGCCGCCGCGTGCGGTCGGCTCCGGCGAGCCGAAGACGGGCCGGGCAGGCCAGAACACCCACCGCCCGCAGCTCACCAGCAGCGCGGGCAGAAGGGTGAGCATGGCTAGCAGGGCCACCCCGACCCCGATGGCCAGCACCGGGCCCATGCCGCTGGTGGAGTTCAGCTCGGCGATCACTAGCGCGAGCATGGCGAGGATGACCGTGCCCGCGCTGGCAAGGATGGCCGGCCCGGCCCGGCGCAATGCGATCGCCATCGCCTCGTGCCGGTCGGCGTGACGGCGCAGTTCCTCCCGGTACCTGGCGGTCAGCAGCAGCGCGTAGTCGGTGCCGACGCCGAACACCAGCACGCTCAGGATCCCGGCGCTCTGCGCGTTGACGGTGAGCCCGGCATGCCTGGCCAGCAGGTAGATCACCGCCTGCGAGCCGACCAGGGCCACACCGGCCGAGATCACCGGCAGCAGCCACAGCACCGGGCTCCGGTAGGTCAACAGCAGTAGAACGATCACCACGCTCAGCGCGGCCAGCAGCAGTGTGCTGTCCAGCCCGCTGAACGCATCGCTGGAGTCGGCGGCGGTGCCCAGCGGCCCGGCGATGTGCACGGACATGCCGTCCGCGCCGGCGTCGGCGATTGCCCGGAGCGAGTCGGCGGCGGCGGCGGCCTTGTCCCAGCCGTCCTTGCCGAGGTCTACCGGGACGATGGCCTGAATCGCCTTCCCGTCCTTGCTGACGGTCGGTCCGGCTATCTGTGAGCGCTGTACGCCGGATACGCCGGCAAAGCGGTCGATATCAGCCGCAGCCTGCGCCCGGTCCGCCGCGGTGATCCCGGACGGGCGGTCATAGATCACCACGGCCGGGTACACGTTCGGCGGCTGCACACGCGACTGCAGGTCCAGCACCCGGGTCGACCCGGCGGTCGCGGGCAGCCACGACTTGGCGTCGTTCTGCTCGGCACTGCCAAGCTTCCCGGCCAGCGGACCGGCCACGGCGACCACGATCAGCCAGCCAGCCAGCACGATCCACTTGGCCCGCCGGCCGGCCGGAAGGCTGATGATCCCACGTACCTTGTTCATCTGACTCCCCTCCCGTAGCCGTGGGTGCGCCATTCATGCAACCCGCCAGGGCCTGCAACGTCTTCGGCTCACGGGAGGCAGTTTGCCTAGGCCGCCGGTCGTAGCCGGCCGCGGCGATACCGCCGGCCGGGCGCTCACATCGCCGCGCTCGCCTACCACCAGGGGAGTGCCCGCGGCTACTCCCTGCGGCAGGCCACCCGCGCCCGGGGCTGGCCCATCCGCCCCCCGGGGGTCCAGCGCGAGGATGGTGGTTCCCGCGGCGGGCATGGGGCAATGATGTGATGAGGACCGCCGCACTCCGCCATCGGGGCGGCGTGCTGCGCGGCACAGTGGTGGAGGAGCGGCGTGCCCATCGGTGAAACCCTGGCGGAAGCGCGTCACGAGGCCGGTCTCACCGTTGCCCAGGTCAGTGAGCGGACCCGCATCAGGGAAACGATCATCAGGGGCATCGAGCACGATGACTACGCGGCGTGTGGTGGCGACTTCTACGCCCGGGGCAACATTCGCAGCATCGCCAAGGTTGTCGGGGCCGATGCCGAGCCGCTGATCCACGAATATGACACGGCCCGCCGGGCGCCGGGCGCGCTCTCGGCGGTGAGCCTCGACGAGTTGCTGGCCACGTCGGCCCAGGCGCCGCGGCGGCGGGCGAACCTGTCGGTGGTGCGCGGAGCGGCCGCGTCGGTCCACGCATCCGCCCGGAGCAAGGTCAACCTGCCCGCGGTGCGCGGAGCGGCGGCGTCGGTCCACGCATCCGCGCGGGGCAAGGTGAACCTGCCCGCGGTGCGGGAGCGGGTGGTGCGGGCCGGTCTGTCTCCGGGACGCCGGCCGAACTGGGCCGCGGTGCTGGCGGTGGCGCTGGCGCTCGTGCTGGCGCTGGTGCTCGGGTTCGCGGTGTACCGCTGGCTCGCGGGTTCGCCGCCGGCGGCTGCCCCGCCGGCGGCCGGGAAGCAGGCGGCGACCCAGCAGCACGCCAGGCAGGGCGGGCCGAGCCAGGCGCCGGCGGCCAGTCCCACCGCCGCGGCGCCCTCCCCGGCCCCGGTTACGCCGAGGCGGACGCTGATCCCGGTCAGCGCCACAGCTTTCGGGCCTGGCGGCGGCGACAACCCCCAGCGGGCCCACCTCGCGATCGACGGCGACCGCGGGTCCGGCTGGCACAGCGACTGGTACACCAGCGCCCGCTTCGGGAACCTGTACTCGGGCACGGGCCTGCTCCTGAACATGGGCCGGGCGGTCACGATCACCCGCGTCCAGGTCAACCTCGGCAGGGTGTCGGGCGCCGCCTTCCAGGTGCGCGTCGGAACCAGGCCGGCAATGGCCCAGCTGCGGCCCGTGGCACGTGCAGGCGATGCGGGCGGCGTGGTCCGCCTGAGGCTCGGCAGGCCAGCGCACGGCCGTTATGTGCTGCTGTGGTTCACCAGGCTGCCGGTGGATTCGGCCGGTACCTTCCAGGCGGGCGTCTACAACGTGAGGCTGGCGGGCCACGCGTGACAGCGGGCCGTCATGCCCGAATGGCTCAGAACAGCACCTGCTGGGCGCCTGGGATGCCGGCCGCCGACGCCGCCTCGATGGCCGCTTCGATCTCCCCCAGGCTGACGCCGTCGGCCAGCGCGGTAAGGATCGCGCCGCGGATCGCCACCGCCCGGCCGCGCGGGCCGCGGCGGTCGCTCAACGGCGAGTAGGGGTCCTGGCGCCGGGCGAGGTAGTCGCGGGAGTTCTCCGCGGGTGACCCGGCGGCCAGGTGCCCGGCCGCCTGGCAGCTGGGCTCGTCGCACCGGTGCCGGACCACCGGCATCAAGCCCGTGACCGGATCCGGCCTGGGTACTCCCCTGCTCAGCACGTAACCGTAGACGTGCGCCGGGACGACCAGGCTGCCCGGCCGGTCCGCCGCCGGCCGGCGGGTACCCGCCCGGAACCGCCCATGGCCGCCCGATGACAGCGCGCCGAGGAAGTACGCACACCGCCCCGGGCCGCGCCAGTAGACCTTGCCGTAGTACCTTCCCCGGGCCTCCTCGTCCGCCGCCAGCGCCTCCCACAGGTCCTGGGGGATCCGGCCGAGCTGGTACCGCTCCCCCGCCCGGCGTGGCCCTGCCGCTGCCCGCACCTCCTGCGGCGGCCTGGCGAGAACGGTCATACGTCCACAGTAAGCCGCTTACCGGACAGTCCTGGGATTGCCGCGGCCGCCGTGTCCCATGTCCAGCCTCGCCGGCGTGGGCACCCGCCGGTGAGCGCTCAGGCGTGCCAGCCCGGCCGCACCAGCCCCGACTCGTACGCGATGACCACAAGCTGGGCCCGGTCCCGGGCCTGGAGCTTGATCATGGCCCGGCTGACGTGGGTCTTGGCGGTGGCGGGGCTGACGTACAGCCGCTTGGCAATCTCACCGTTCGACAGCCCGTCCCCGACGAGCGCCAGCACCTCCTGCTCGCGATCGGTCAGCTCCGCCAGGCCGGCGGGGCGGCGGGGCCCCTTTGCCCGCGCCGCGAACTCCCCGATCAGCCGCCGGGTGACGCTCGGCGACAGCAGGGCGTCGCCACTGGCGACCACCCGGATGGCCTGCACCAGCTCATCCGGCTCGGTGTCCTTGACCAGGAACCCGCTGGCCCCGGACCGGACCGCCTCGAACACGTACTCGTCGAGCTCGAAGGTGGTGAGGATCACCACCCGGACGTTGGCCAGCTGCCCGTCGACAGCGATCTGCCGGGTGGCGGCCAGGCCATCGGTGCCCGGCATCCGGATGTCCATGAGCACGATGTCCGGGGCGAGCTCCCGGGTCAGCCGCACGGCCTGGTCCCCGTCGCCGGCCTCGCCGACCACCTCGATGTCATCCTGGGCGTCGAGCAGGGCGCGGAACCCGGCCCGGACCAGGACCTGGTCGTCAGCGAGCAGGACCCGGATCATGTGGTGCCGTTCAGGGGGAGCCGGGCCCGGACACGGAATCCGCCGCCCTGGCGTGGGCCGGCAATGAACTCGCCGCCGAGCGCGGCCACCCGTTCCCGCATGCCGGCGATTCCGCTGCCGGCGGCTGGCTGCTGACGGGCGCCGGGGCGGCGGCCGTCGTCGTCTACCTGCACGGTGAGGTCCTCCTCGCCGTAGGTGACGAGCACGGTGGCGGTGGCCGGCCCGGCGTGGCGCGCCACGTTGGTCAGCGCCTCCTGCACGATCCGGTAGGCAGCGACGTCGATACCGAAGGGCAACGGCCGCGCCGTGCCCTCGGTTTCCGCCCGGACCTCCAGTCCCGGCGCGGACGCCTGCGAGACCAGCTCGCCGAGCCGGGCCAGGGTGGAGGCGGGGGAACGAGGGGCGCGCTCGCCGTCCTGGCGCAGGATGTCCAGCACCGAGCGGAGCTCGCGGAGTGCTTCCTTGCTGGCCTGCTTCACGGCCCCCAGCGCGGCCTGGACCTGCTCGGGCAGCTGCTGGTTCAGGTTCAGGGCCACCGCCGACTGCACGCTGATCACGGACAGATAGTGGCCGAGGGAGTCGTGGAGCTCGCGCGCCATGCGCAGCCGTTCCTCGCTGGCCCGGCGGCGCGCCTCCTCCCCCCGGATCCGGGCGGCCTCGGCCGCCCGTTCCCGCCGGATCCGCACGGCCTCGCCGGTGCCCAGCACCACCAGCAGCCAGGCGACTAGCGCGGCCAGCGCGGCCAGCGATGGCGCCGCCCGGCCCCGGAGCAGGTAGTCCAGCCACGGGAAGATGGCGAAGCTGGCCACAGCGACGATGCCGGCGGCCAGCCGGTGACCGCAGGCGGCGGCCGTGTAGAAAGCGATGATCAGCGCCACCCAGATCGGGCCGTTGGCGTAGCCGATCAGAAAGTAGATCAGCGTGGTCCCGAATACCACGGCCAGGACCGCCACCGGATACCGCCGTCTCAGCGCCAGGGCCCCGGCCGACGCGATCACCAGGGCGATCGCCCCGGCGTCGAAGGAACGATGGCGGGCGTGGCCGGCAGCAGGGTAACCGGCCCCGCCGTGGTACCGCGAGGCGAAGTAGGTGACCACGCTGAGCACGACCGCCAGCACCGCCGCCAGGGCGATGTCGGCGATCAGGCTCGGCGGGCGGGGCGGGGCCCGCCGGGCGCTGCCGTTCAGCACGGCCATGACACGAGCCTAGGTCAGCTCCGTGCGCCGGCCGTCGGCCGCGGGGCGCAATGCCGCTTACTCCCCGGGCAGTAGCCGATGGCGCCTGACGGCCCCCACCGGGGCAGCGCGGAAGCCTCCGCCGGTCAGCCGCTGATCATTGCTTGGCGAAGAACACGTCGGGATCGCTGCGCCCGTTCGGGTACAGGGGATCGGTCACGGTGTCACGGTTGTCGCCCCAGGCGAAGTACTGACGCGACCCATCGCTGACGTTGGCGATGTAGTCGCCCATGTAGCCGAAGGCGATGATGGGGTCGAACTGCGGGATCGTCAGCGTCCCCGCGAACGACTGCGTGGTCACTCGCTTGGTGGCGAAGCCGGTGCCGTTCTTGGAGTTGCCGACGAGCACGTCAAGGGTGTTGTTGGGGTTGCGCTGGTAGTAGAGGAGATGAACGCCGTTGCCATCGGCCGACAGCGCCGGCTGCACCTCGTCGAGCGCGCCGGTGGTGACGAACGACGCCCGCCAGGACTGCCCGCCATTGGTGGACCTGGCGAGCCGGATGTGGCTCCTGCCGAGGGCGCCGTCGTTCCAGGCGACGTAGATGGCCTTGCCGCGCAGGGCGATCGCTGGGAACTCCAGGTCACGCATGTACTTGCCGGGACCTAGGAACAGCAGGTCACTGGGCACGGCCTCGATCACGCCGGCGATCCTCACGCCCGGCCCGAAGGTCTTGCCGCCGTCGGTGGACCGGAAGATCCACTCGGATCGCTGCTCAGGCGCGCCCGTGCACTTCGGGTCGTTGACGGCGAGCCTCTCGGCCACAACGTAGAGAGTGCCATCTGCGGGGTTGACGATCGGCGTCGCGCCGATGAACTGCTTGAAGGAGCAGCCCCGCACGTTGGTGAGGTCGAACCTCTTGGCGTAGGCAAGGTGCCAGGTCGCGCCACCGTCGGTCGAACTGGCAACCGGCAGCCCGGTGAAGAACTTCCCGTTGACGGTGTTGAAGGAGAAGTCGTCCCAGGCGGCGTACAGGTTGTCACGGCCCGTGACCACTGGGTCGGGACCGGTGGCGAGGGCCGGCTTGTCGCCGTTGTAGAAGATGCTGAACGGCGGCCGGAACACCGGCACCGGGGTGCCAAACGTCTTGCCGCCATCGGTCGACTTGGCGACCACGACATCCAGGTTGAAGTTGAACATGTCCAGGGCAAGCGTCGAGTAGTACATGTCGCCCGCACGGGTGCTTGCCAGCCATGGGTCCCCGAAGTTCACGAACTCCGGGGTATTGGGGATCGTGCCGCCGTCGGTGAAGCTGGCGCCCCCGTCCGCCGAGTAGGAGTAGCCCGTCAGGTTGCTGCCGGCGGTGAGGGCCAGCCCGGTCTGCTGGCTGTCGTTGTAGCCGACCGCGACATGCGATCCGGCCACCGCGATCGAGGTCTCGCTCTGCGTGGTCTGGTCGGGCTCGTGGGTGTCCAGCGACGGGTCATTGACCCGGACGTTGCTGAACGCGGGCTGCGACTGAGCCCCGCCGCCGGTGGCGGGCCCGGACTAACGCCGCACCGATATTCCGGCCGGGGACAACCCGGGCGAGAGCTCCTTACTGCCGGTCGCCTGCATGCGCAGGGCGGCCTGGGCCGGCGACGTCATCACCTGCGCCGCCTGGGTTTTCAGGATGCGCTGCGCGGCCTGCTGCCTGGTGAGCGCCTGCCCGGTCGCGCCGGAACCGACGCTCAGCGCGCCGGTGAACGCGCCCGTCAGCGCGACCGTGGTCACAGCCACGACAGCGATGACCAGAACGGAAACCGGCGCGCTGACGCGGCGCCGGCCGCCGGCCCAACGAGCCATCTGCAACTTCCTCAACCTCGCCATGGTGTGCTTCTCCTCCGAGCGAGTAATGGGTGTGTTCGCCAACGCGAACCGCAATGGAGAGGGTCGTGCCAGCGAGTGCCGAGGTGCCTGTTCAGGGCAAACTCATACGGCGGCCCGCTGGTCAGAGCGCGCCGGGCATCGTGATGAGAAGCTGGTCAGCCGATTGGAACTGCGCACCCGCGGTGAGCGAGGCCATACTGCCATGCGCGTGCGGGCGGGATAGCGACTTTGACGGAGAATTGGAACGGAAACGTCAAAGTTCTCCTGGCGCCGATAGTGACGTCAGACGTCCCCCACGTCGATGAGCAACTCGCGGCCGTCTGGCAGCATGACGCCCAGCGAGTAGATGATTCCCTCGGGCAGGTCAAGCTGGCCGAGGATCTCGATATCGACGACTTCAGGGTGGGCAATCAGAAGTCGGCACAGTACGCTGCCCGCGTGATCGGCTGGAAGAGCCGCCTCGGGCTTTCTGGCGTCATCCGGGGACGTCATGCCACCTTCGATCGACTGGATTTACGGCCATGACTGTTATCCGCGGCCGCAACGACCCCTTTCTCGCTGTAGTCGGTCAGCCTGGCGCGCAGCGTCGAGTCAGACAATCGCGACAGGTCCCGGCGGACTGCACATCCGAACACATATTCCTACGGTAACGCAGCGTTAACACAGGACCCCGGAATGGAGCGCAAATACGCCGCTGGCGTGTCGCGCGCACGCCGCGGCCGGCAACGGCACCCCACTAGGCCCTCGCTGAGGGGACCAACGCCCCTGCCCGCGAGGGCCGGCCGCGGCTCACAGTAGAGGCATGACGGCGGCAGGTGCGCGCGGAGGCGGGTCGCCTGCCGGGCAGGAGGGATTGTCCCGGCGGCTGGCCGGCGAGTTGCTGCGCGCCGCGACGGCCGCGCCGTCGATGCATAACGTCCAGCCATGGCGGTTCCGGATCCGGCATGCGGGCGGGACGGTCGAGCTGTGGGTCGACCCGGGAAGGACGTTGCCGCTCGGGGATCCGCACGGCCGCGCCGCCCATATCGCCTGCGGCGCTGCCCTGTTCAACCTCCGCGTGGCCGCCGCGGTGGCCGGCCTGGAGCCCCACCTGCGGCTGCTCCCCGATCCTGGGCAACCGCTGCTGCTGGCGGAGATCCGGCTGGCCGGCGGTCACCGGGCGACGCCGGGCGAGCGTGAGCTGCACGCCGCCATCCCCCGGCGGCAGACCAACCGGGAGCCGTTCAGCGGCCGGGCGGTGCCACCGGGCATCCGGGCCGAACTGGCGGAGGCGGCCAGCCTGGAGGGCGCCTTCCTGCACTTCCTGGACCACGGAGAGGCAAAGCGCGTGCTGCGCTTGGTCGCCGACGCCGAGCGCGACCTGCTCGCCAGTGCCGGCTACCGCACCGAGCTGGCGCGCTGGGCCGGTGGCCAGCGTGACCGCGACGGGATCCCCGACAGCGCGCTTGGGCCCCGCTCCCTGGAAGGCCTCGCGCCGGCGCGCGACTTCATCCCGGCCCGGCACCACGTGCCGGTCCGCTACGCCTGGTTCGAATCCGATCCGCAGCTGGCCGTGCTGTCGGTTCGCCACGGTGGCCCGGTGAACTGGCTGCGCGCCGGGCAGGCCCTGCAGCGGTCCTGGCTGACCGCCACCTTCCGCGGGATCGCGGTCTGCCCACTCACCCAGCCGCTGGAAACCGCCGATGCGTGGCAGGTTCGCGATCCGCGGTCGGCGGACGAGCAGCCGCAGATGATCCTGCGGATCGGCTACGGGCTTCCGTTGCCCCCTGGAGCGCCCAAGCGCCCGATCTCCGAGATCCTCCACGAGCCGGAGCCAGATCAGCAGCCGTGATGCGGGCCGCGTTCGGTGGGCACATTCAACGGGGCGGAGGTGATGACCATGAGAGCCAAGGACCGAAACGCACGCCAAGTCCAGCGGGCCTTCACCGACGGCGCGACCCTGGCCGAACTCGAGAGCCACATAGCGTTCCTGCGCTCCCTCGGCGCCCCCGACGACGCCCACCCCCAGATCGGCGTCAATGACGACTATGAGGTCACCGTGATGATCTGCGTGGTGGAAAGGCCCACGCTCCTGGTGTGATGTATTCAACGCTGCGACTGCGCGCGAGATACTTGCCACGGGCCCGGCAGCAGGTGGCACGCGCCCTCGCCGATCAGAAAGGAGAGTGACGTGGCAGATGACCGCCATGCCCCCGAGATCGCGGAACCGGTCGTTGAGCTGCTCGATGAGGCGGAGTGCCTAGGGCTGATCTCAGCGGGTGGCGTGGGCCGGATCGGGTATACGGGCCGTTTCGGGCCAACCGTGCTGCCGGTCAACTATGCGTTGTACGAGGGGACCATCGTGTTCCGGACCGGGCAGGACAGCCCGATGGGAGAGGATCTGCGTACCGGGATAGCGCACGCGGAGTCCAAGGTGGCTTTCGAGATCGACGAGATCAGCCAAGCCACCCGGGAAGGGTGGAGCATCCTGGTCCAGGGATCCGCCCACCCGGTGGACTCCGAAGCCGAGCGCGCCTCGGTGATGCGGTCGGGCGTCGAGCCATGGGCTGGCGGGGAGAAGGAATTGTTCATACGCATTATCCCGACGTGCATGACCGGCCGGCGCATCCGCAGGACGGAGCCACCGAACGGCGGCTAGAGCTCGTCGCCCTCGGCCAGCACCGCCATCACCAGGTCCCGCAGCGGCCCGGTGAGGTCATCCTCGGCCACCATGACGGTCTGCTCACCCACACTGACCTGGTAGACGGTGTCCCCGGGGGCTACCCGGTAGGGCGGCGGGAAGCCCGGGGCCTGGCTGACAAGGTTCTCCCAGCGCCCGGCGTCGGCGCGGCCGCTGGTGTCGAGCATCCGGCGGCGGATGTTCCCGTCCTGCGCAATCCGGGCGACCTCAAGCCTCACCCACCTAGTTTGTCCCCCCTCGGCTACCAAGCGCCATAGAAGATCGCTACATTGCCTCGCCGATGGCCAGTACGGCCGTCACCAGGTCGGACAGCGGCCCGGACAGGTCATGCTCGGCGACAAGCACGGCCCCCTCACCGACACGGAGATGGTAGACGGGCCCTCCGGGGGCCGGGCGGTAGGGCGGCATGACAGCCAGCGCGCGGGCGATGAGATCCTCCCACTGGCCAGCGTCACCGCGCCCGGCGGTGTCAACCACCCGGCGCCGCATGGACCCGTCCCATTCGATTCGGGTCACTACGACCCTCATGGACCCAGTTTGTCCCCTTCTGCTGCCCGTCTGGGTAATGGGATGATCTGTCACACGTATCGGCGGCGCGCGGGGGGCCGCGGCCGGGCGTGGGAGGGCGGGCGGACGGCCCGGGCCAACGGGCCGGTGCGGAGCCAGCGGTGAGGAGCCGATGGGCGCGGACGGTACGGCGGATGGGGCGAGCGCCCCGGAACCCGGGCACCCCGCTGTGGCGCATGGCTCTCCCCCGCCCCGCCATGTGCGCGTTGCCATCATCGGCGCCGGATTCGGCGGGCTCGGCGCGGGGATCCGGCTCCGGCAGGCAGGCCTGACCGACCTCGTCATCCTGGAGCGGGCGGCTTCCGTGGGCGGCACGTGGCGGGACAACACTTATCCCGGATGCGCCTGCGACGTCCCGTCGCACCTTTACTCATTCTCGTTCGCGCTGAACCCGGACTGGGCGCACAGCTTCTCCCGGCAGCCCGAGATCTGGCACTACCTCGAAGACCTCACCGACCGCTACGGTCTGCGCAGCCATCTCCGTTTCGGGGCGGAAGTCACCGAGGCCCGCTGGGACGCCGGCCAGGCGCGCTGGCGGCTGCGGACCGCCCACGCCGGCCTGACGGCCGACGTCCTCATCTCGGCGGCGGGCCCGCTCTCCGAGCCACGCCTCCCCGGCATCCCGGGGCTCGCGGATTTCCCCGGGGACGTGTTCCACTCCGCGCGCTGGAACCACGGCGCGCGCCTCGACGGCAAGCGCGTCGCGGTGGTCGGCACCGGGGCATCCGCGATCCAGATCGTGCCCGAGATCCAGCCCAGGGTCGCCCGGCTGGTGCTGTTCCAGCGCACCCCGGCCTGGGTGCTGCCGCGCCATGACCGGGTCATCACCGGGGCGGAGCGGTGGGTTTACCGTCATGTTCCACCGGTCCAGCGCCTGGCCCGGCTGGGGAACTACCTGGCCCGGGAGCCTGCGGCTGGCGCCTTCGTCGCGAAGCCGGGGATTTTGAAGGCCGCGCAGCGAATCGCGGCGCGCCACCTCGCCAGGTCCGTAACCGATCCCGTCCTGCGCGCCAAGCTGACGCCGGACTACGTGATGGGCTGCAAGCGGATCCTGCTGTCCAGCGACTTCTATCCGGCGCTGGTGCGGCCGAACGTGGAGGTGGCCGGGGCCGGGCTGGCCAGGGTGGACGGCCACACCGCGATCGCCGGGGACGGCACCGCACGCGACGTGGACGTGATCATTCTGGCCACCGGGTTCCGCGCGGTGGAGGCGCCGATCGCCGGGCGCATCACCGGCGCCGGCGGAGTGACCCTCGCGGAGACCTGGGGCGGCGACATGCGGGCGCTGCGGGGCACCACCGTGCCGGGCTTCCCCAACCTGTGCCTGGTGATCGGGCCCAACACCGGCCTCGGCCACAGCTCGATGATCTACATCATCGAGTCCCAGCTCCGCTACATCCTGGACTACCTCGCGACGCTGGACCGGACCGGGGCCGCCGCCCTCGACGCGCGGCCGGGTGCGCAGGAGCGCTGGTGTGCCGGCATCGAGCGGCGGATGGCGTCCTCGGTCTGGGCCACCGGTGGCTGCCTGAGCTGGTATCTCAACGCCGCCGGGCATAACACGACGCTGTGGCCCGGCTCCACGCTCCGGTTCCGGCGCGCCACGCGTCGCCTGGACCTATCGGAGTACCGCGTCGTCATCGCGTGAGATGGCCGGGCCAGGGGCGCCGGCGGCAGGCGGCCGGCGCGGCACGGGCGGGCAGCCCGGGCGGGTAGCCCGGCTGGGCCCTTCCCTCAGCAGGAACAGACCGCCGGCGACGACAACGCGCACGGCACCTCCATGACGATCATCGTCGGCCCCCCGGGCGGGCTGCTCACGGCGAGAATGCCGTCGAAGGTACCCAGCCGCCGCTCCACACCCCGCAGCCCGGTCCCACGCGCCGGGTCCGCGCCGCCGGCGCCGTCATCGGCCACCTCGATCCGCAGGGTCCCGGCCCGGTGCTGGATACGGATATGGACACGCCGCGCGCCGGAGTGCTTGACCGCGTTGGCGAGAGCCTCGGCGACCGCGAAGTAGCAGGCCGACTCCACCGGGGCGGTCAGCCGGCCCGGCAGGTCGATGTCCAGCTCGGTCGGCAGCGGCGCGTCCAGGGCGAGCGCCCGGACCGCATGGCCGAGGCCGCGGTCGGCCAGAACCGGCGGGTAGATGCCGCGGATCAGGTCCCGCAGCTCGTTCAGGGCCCGCAGCGAGGTCTCGCGCGCCTCGGCGACGAGCCCCAGCGCGGCCTGCGGGCTGCCCGGGAGCATGCGCTCCACCGCTCGCAGGTTCATACCGAGCGCGACCAGGCGGGCCTGTGCCCCGTCGTGGAGGTCCCGCTCGATCCGCCGCAGCTCCGAGGTGGCCGCGTCGATGGCGTGGCCGCGGGTCTCGGTCAGTTGCTGGACGCGGCTGGCCAGGTCGGCGTCGGTCCCCCGGGCCAGCAGCGTGCGCAGATGCGCGCCGATCGTCCGCGGGACCAGCCACGCGCCGAACGCCAGGAATGCGCTTGCCTCGGCCCCGGCCAGCAACGCCGCCGAGCGGCTGTCGACGGGGACGGCGCCGAACATCACCGTTGGCCGTGGGCCCTCCGCCAGCGACGCCCAGCTCGCTGCGATCATGAATCCGCGGACCGCGAAGGCGGCCAGCGCGATCGGCACCAGGTCCGCGGCTATCCTCGGCCACCGCGCCACGACGATGAGGGCGGCAAGGACGGCCGCCACAGTCCACGGTCGCACGCCGAACACCGTCAGGCCGATCAGGGTCACCGGAACCAGGAGGACAGCCCAGCGGTTGGCCAGTACCCATGCCCGCAGATCCGGCGCCAGTCCGTCCGCCCGGGCACGCAGGCGGGCCAGCGTACGGGGGAAGAGCCACAGCCCGAGCGTCAGCAGCAGCAGACCCAGCGGAACCAGGAGCCGGCCCCGCCATGGGCCACGATCAGCGGGCACGAAACCCTTCTTGATGGGACCGGGGCGCAGTACCGGGCCCGCCGGGCCGGGGTTCCGGTGGACGATGGTGGGGGGCGGACCTCCCTTGAACGGGCGCCACGAATCCTGCCCGGCTATGTTGGCCGGCGGCGCGTCGATGACGGCGGGCCGGGCCAGGTTTCCCGGCAGGACCAGATAGGCCCACCCGGCCGCCATGCCCTGCCCGGCAACCTCGCCCTGCCTGGCGACCTCGCCCTGCCCGGCAGCCTTGCGCTGCGCGGCGGCCTTGCCCGGCGTGGCTCCCTTGATCATGGTCTCGCTGCCGGGCTGCACAGGCACCGCGCCGGACAAGCGCATCATGATCGTCACCGGCCGCGCAACGAGCACGCTGGCCTGAGCCCAGCCGCCGGAGAATCCCGGCATGGCCGCGGCCACCATCAGCGCGCTGATCCCCATGCAGAGCATCGTGACCGGCACCAGTGCGGCCGCCTCGGCTGGCCGCCGGACGGCCACGACCACCGCGAGCGCCACCGCCGCGATCGTCCACAGGCTCACGCCGAACACTGCCATGCCCACCGCGGCCACCGGCACCAGCACAGCGCCCCAGCCCATGCAGCGCAGCAGCCTGCGGAGCATCCTCCACCAGAGCTTGATCCACAGGAGCTTCACGAGGATACCCATAGCGCCAATCGTGGACCCGGGCACGCCCGCAGCGCCATGGGGCGGCACCTAGTTCCCGGGTGGGCCTGGACCTACCCGGCCGTGCCCGCGGAACAGCGGGATCCGGCCACGGCAGCACCGGGGATGGCTTATACCGGGGAGTCAGCCGGGCGCAGGAGGAACGCTGGTGTCGAGGTCATATTCGGCCCTCTCCCATCTGGCATGCGCGCAGTGCGGCGCCCGTCATGACGCCACCCAGGTGCTGGGCACCTGCGCGTGTGGCTCGCCGATGCTCGCGCGGTACGACATCGAGCGGGTCGCCGCGCACGTTGATCGCGACGAGATCGCGCTCCGCCCGGCGAACCTGTGGCGCTATCACGAGCTGCTGCCTGTCTCCGGCGCTGGGCACGTGGTGAGCCTGGGCGAGGGCATGACGCCGCTGCTGGCCATGCGGCGGCTGGGCAGGGCGCTGGGGGTGCCCGGGCTCTTGATGAAGGACGAGGGCCTCCTCCCCACCGGAACCTTCAAGGCACGTGGCGCCAGCGTAGGCGTGTCCCGTGCCGCCGAGCTCGGCGTCAGCGGCATCGCCATGTCGAGCAATGGAAACGCGGGAGCCGCGTGGGCGGCCTACGCGGCCCGGGCCGGGATACCCAGCCTCATCGTTATGGCCGCCGGCGCACCGGCGATCACCCGCGCCGAGTGCACGGCCGCGGGCGCCGAGCTGCGGGCAGCCGACGGGGACATCGCGGATGCGGGCAGGCTGGTCGCGGCGGCTGTGACGGCCCGCGCCGGATACCAGGACGTGTCCACGTTGAAGGAGCCCTACCGGGTCGAGGGAAAGAAGACCATGGGCTTCGAGATCGCTGAGCAGCTCGGCTGGCGGCTGCCCGACGTCATCGTGTACCCCACCGGCGGCGGGGTGGGGATCATCGGCATCTACAAGGCGCTGCTGGAACTGCGCGAGCTCGGCTGGACCAGTCGGCAGCTGCCGAAGCTGGTGGCCGTCCAGGCGGCCGGCTGCGCCCCGATCGTGAAGGCCTTCGCCAGCGGGGCCAGCCACAGCGAGCCATGGCCCGACGCCCGGACGGTCGCCTTCGGCCTCACGGTGCCCAAGGCCCTCGGGGATTTCCTCGTGCTGGACGCCCTGTATGCGACCGACGGGATCGCCGTCGCCGTGGACGACGAGGCGCTGCTCGCGGACCAGCGGCAGGTCGCCCGGCTGGAAGGCGCCTTCATCTGCCCAGAAGGGGCGGCCTGCATCACGGCAGTCCGCCAGCTGCGCGAGTCCGGATGGCTGTCCGAGGCTGACGAGGTGGTCGTGCTCAACACCGGCGCCGGGCTCTCGTTCCCGCAGCCGATGCCGGCCTGAGCCTCGTCATCTTGCCGGCCGGGAAGTCGGCGCCCGGCCGGCGTTCTCTACCCAGGGTCAGAGGACCGGTTCTACCCACGGGGCGATGTGCGGGCGGTCTGACGTCACAAGGATTGCGGACATGACGGAACGTGATGTGGTGACCGTGCGAGGCTTGCGCAAGACGTATGGGGCCAGAGTGGTCGTGGATGGCCTGGACCTTGACGTCCGCGCGGGTGAGATCGTCGGCCTCGTCGGCGCCAACGGCGCGGGGAAGACGACGACGGTCGAGTGCATCCAGGGGCTGCGCAGGCCGGACGCGGGGGTGCTGAGCGTTCTCGGCTATGACCCCGTCACGCAGGCCGAGCAGCTGCGGCCGCTGGTCGGCAGCCAGCTGCAGGACTCGGCGCTGCCGGACCGGCTGCGAGTGGCGGAGGCGCTGGCCCTGTTCGCCACCTCCCGGGCCCGCGATGGCGGCGAACTGCTGGAGCGGTTCGGGCTGGCCGGGCGCCGCCGCTCGGTGTTCTCATCGCTGAGCGGAGGAGAGCGCCAGCGGTTGTTCCTCGTGCTCGCGCTGCTCAACAGCCCTCGCCTGGTGATCCTCGACGAGCTGACCCAGGGCCTGGACCCGGCCGCCCGCCGCAACGTGTGGTCCGCCGTGCGGCAACTGCACGAGGACGGCACGACGGTGCTGCTGGTGACGCACGAGATGGACGAGGCCGAGGCGCTCTGTGGCCGGATCGTCGTGATGGGTGCGGGCCGGGTGCTCGACGCCGGGACACCGGCGGAGCTGGTGGACCGGCACGCTCGCAGAGCGACGGTCCGGTTCAGCCTGCCGGACCCGCCCGCGCCGCTGCTGGGCCAGCTTCGCCAGCTCAACGGCGTGCGCGAGGTGGAGCGGGCAGGCGCACAGGTCACGGTGCACGGCGACCGGCGCATCATCGCGCACGTCGGCGCGACGCTGGTGCTCTGGGGATCGGTGCCGGACGACCTGAGCGTCCACGTTCCCAACCTCGGCGATGCCCTGCTGAGCCTGCTCGAGCCCCAGCCGGCCGCGGACGCACCCGTTCCGGCGCACAGCGAACTGATCGGAGGACGGCGATGAGCACCGCAGTGGGACGGCTCGTGCGGGCGGAGCTGAGGCTGATGATGCGCGACCCGCTCGTGCTCACGTTCGTGTTCGCGTTCCCGATCGTGACGATGCTGATCATCGGCGGCGCGTTCGGCACCGCCCCGGACCCGGCGTTCGGCGGCGTCAATCCCGCGCACTGGTACGTGGCCTCGTACCTCACCGTCGTGATCGCCGCGACGGGACTGGTGATGCTGCCGGTCCACCTGGCGTCCTACCGGGAGCGCGGCGTGCTGCGGCGCTTTGCCGCCGCCGGATTCCCGCGCTGGTCGTTTGCCGTCGCCGAGCTCATCATCGGGCTTGTGACGGTCACCGTCGCCTGTGGGCTGCTGCTGATCGTGGCCGTGCCGGTGTACGGCATCCCCGCCGTGCAGGACTGGTGGCGGGTGGCGGCCGCGCTGCCGCTGGGCGCGGTGGCCTTCGTGAGCCTCGGGGTGCTGCTCGGCTCGCTGCTGCCGTCGGCCCGGGCCGCCCAGGCCGTCGGGCTGCTGATCTTCTTCCCGTCGTTCCTGCTCGGTGCCGGCGGCCCGCCGCCGCAGGTGATGGGCTCCGCGGTGCGGCACATCGCCGGCCCACTCCCGCTGACCCTGCTGACCAACGCGGTGCGCGAGCCGTGGCTGGGCCTGGGGCCGGCCACCGGGTCGCTGGCGGCGGTGGCGGCACTGGCGGTGGCGTTCACCGCCCTGGCCGCCCGCCGGACGGTCCTGTGACCCTGCGGGCCGCGGATGGCCGACCGCCCCGCGCCGGCCGTAGCATCCGAGACATGCCCGGCAGCACGAGGCTCGCCCCGCCCGCTGAGTTCCCGGCGGGATGGGCCAGATGGGCGGCGCTCGCCGTGTTCGCCCTGTTCGTCGCCGTCGCGCTCGGGCTCGGCCAGCTGAACCTCAATGGCGCCGCCGCGCCCAACGCGGTCGCTGCGGGCGCCGCGGCGGTTGTCGCCGTCGGCGCGGGCACGCTGCTGGTCCAGCGGCGGCCGGTGCTGCTGTACGCCGCGGTGGCGACGGGCGGGATCGCCGTCCTCGGGCACGGCTCATCCTGGAACGTCGGCTGGTTCGCGGTGTGCCTGCTCGGCGCCTGGTGCGTGCTGATCGGGGGACGCCGCGACGGCCTGGTGTACTGGGCCGGCGCGCTGGCATTGTTCGCCGTCGAATGGCTGTGGGTCCAGCCCGACCCGGGCTGGGGCGCGTGGATGGCGGGCATCACGCTCACCGTCCTCGGCGGCCTGCTGATCCGGCACGAGCGTGACCTGGTCTCGCAGCTGCGGGCGGCCCAGGCGGGGCTGGCGGAGCGGGCGCGGGCGGAGGAACGCAATCGCATCGCCCGCGAGCTGCACGACGTGATCGCGCACACCCTGACGGTCTCCCTGCTGCACGTCACCGGTGCGCGGCTGGCGCTCGAGCACGACCCGGCCGACGCGGCGCGCGCGCTGGCCGAGGCCGAGCGGCTGGGCCAGGAGAGCCTGGCCGAGGTGCGGCTGGCGGTGGGGATGCTGCACGGCGGCGATGAGCCGGGCCGCACGGCGCCGCTGCCGGGCGCGGACGACCTGCCCGCGCTGGTGGAGCGGTTCCGGTCCGCGGGTGCCGACATCACCCTCGCGGTGGAGGGCGACACCGGCCGGCTGCCCGCCACCACCGGCCTGGCCGTTTACCGCATTCTGCAGGAGGCATTGACGAACGCGATCAAGCATGCGCCCGGCTCGCCGACGACGGTGCGCCTGAGCGTCGATGCGGACACTGTGGAACTGGCCGTGGACAGCGCGGGCGAGCCGGGCACCGGCACCGGGCTGGGCGTTCTCAGCATGCGTGAACGGGCCGAGTCGCTGGGCGGCAACTGCCGGGCGGGGCCCGGCGGCCGGGGCTGGCTGGTACGCGCCACGCTCCCGCTCGGCGTCAGCCGGCAGCGGGCGGACGCGACATGATCCGGGTGCTGCTGGTCGACGATCAGGAGCTGGTGCGGGCCGGCCTGCGCGGCATCCTGCTGAGCCGGCTCGGCTTCGACATCGTCGGTGAATGCGCCGACGGCAGCGAGGTGACTGCGGCGGTCGATTCTCTCGCGCCCGACGTGGTGCTGATGGACGTGCGGATGCCCGTGGTCGACGGCGTGCAGGCGACCCGCGAGCTGCGCGCCCGCGACGGCAGCCCGCCCGTGCTCGCCCTCACCACGTTCGACGACGACGAGGTGCTGGCCAGCATCCTGCGGGCCGGCGCGTCAGGCTTCGTGCTCAAAGGCGTGCCCGCCGAGGACCTGCACCGGGCCGTGCGCGTGGTCGCGGACGGCGGTGCCTGGCTCGACCCGGCCGTAACCGGCCGGGTGCTGGCGATCTACCGGTCGGCGACGCCGCCGCCGGCCGGGCGGGATGCCGGTCTCGATGCCCTGACCGCCCGCGAACGCGAGGTACTCGCGCTCATCGGCCAGGGCAAGACGAACGCCGAGATCGCCGCAGAGCTCTTCGTCGGTGAGGGAACCGTCAAGACACACATCAACCACGTGTTCACCAAGCTTCAGCTGCGCGACCGGGCCGCCGCCGTGGTCTTCGCCTTCGACCACGACCTCGTCACGCCGGGGACCGGTTCTCCGTAGCTGCTGGGTGCGGCAGCGCCCGCGGAGCACGCCATCCGCGCCGTTGATACGCCGTCCGCCGGTCAGGCGGCGGTGCCCCACAGATGCGCTGAGGCGATCTTGGCCCCCGCCGCTTGAGACCGGAACTTCGCCCACGTGACGCTGGGGACCACGACGTCCATTCCGGCGACGGTCCCGAACCCGCAATCGGTGCCCGCCATCACGTTTTCCCGGCCCACGGCCCCCGCATAACGAATCAGCCGGTCCGCGACCACCTCAGGATGCTCGACGATGTTCGTGGTGGAGTCGAGGACCCCGGGAATCACGTACTTGCCTTCCGGCAGCTTCGTGTCCCGGAAGACCATCCACTCATGTGCATGGCGGCCGTTCGACGCCATCAGCATCATGCCGGCCGGCTTGGCCTTCAAGATGATGTCGATGATGTCCTTGAGCTCGACATCCGTGGTCCGCGGCATCTCCCCGTTGCCCCAGCAGATGTGGATGCGCGCGGCCTCGGCGGGGATGTTCGCCAGCGCGT
>Ga0114129_10003167_pt1 | contig 23082 bp, 26 predicted proteins | sample RhiMetdeltSRZDD1_FD_80071 | JGI IMG/M metagenome (GOLD analysis project Ga0114129, IMG submission 80071) | Populus rhizosphere microbial communities from Tennessee, USA - Rhizosphere MetaG P. deltoides SRZDD1 (version 2) (version 2) | ecosystem: Host-associated > Plants > Roots > Rhizosphere >... | reverse complement strand
GAACCCGGAGGAGCGCTTCCACTCCGCGCACGACCTGGCATTCGACCTCGAGGCTCTCTCAGGGGTCTCGACGCCGACGGCCGCAGTCGCGCCATCCCGTGCCCGGCTCCGCCGCCGATCGCTTCTCGGACCGATCGCAGCGCTCGCCGCAGTCGCGTCGGCGCTCGCGCTCGGTTACGTCCTCGGCACACGGACCGGCCACGTTCCACCTTCCTCGTTCCACCAGCTCACGTTCCGGCGCGGCGAAATTTCTTCGGCCCGCTTCGCGCCCGACGGCCGCACGATCCTCTACTCGGCGGCGTGGGAGGGGGCGCCCACGGAGATCTTTTCGAGCCGCGTGGAAGCTCCGGAATCGCGTCCCTACGGACTCGCCGGCGCCGAAGTGATGGCGGTTTCCCGCTCCGGTGAGCTTGCCCTCTCGCTTCGGCGCCACGTCGCGACGGCCTTCATCCGTACCGGCACGCTCGCCCGCGTGAGCGCTGCAGGGGGTGCCGCGCCGCGGGAAATTCTCGAAGACGTTCAGTGGGCGGATTGGGGTCCGGACGGCGAGAGCCTGGCGGTCGTTCGAGACGTCGGCGCGTTGAACCGACTCGAGTACCCCATCGGCAAGGTGCTCTACCAGACGAACGGGTGGATCGGCCACCCGCGGGTTTCTCCACGCGGCGATTGGATCGCGTTCGGGGATCACCCGGTGAAGGGGGACGACGGCGGGACGGTTGCCATCGTCGATCGGAACGGAAAACACAAGACGCTGTCGGACACGTTCGGCAGCGTGCAGGGGGTCGCCTGGGCTCCCTCGGGCAGCGAGGTCTGGTTCACGGCGGGGCGCGCCAACCGGGATCTTTACTCGGTGACGCTCTCCGGCCGCCAGGCCGTCCGCGCGCGTGTGGCGGGTTCTCTGACGTTGCACGACATCTCGGCCGACGGACGGGCTCTGATCGTGCGCGAGACCCTCCGCATCGGCACGCTCGGCTTCTTTCCCGGTGCGGGCAAGGAGCGCGAGCTGACCTGGCTCGACTGGTCGGTGGCGCGGGATCTTTCGCCCGACGGTCGAACTCTCCTCTTTTTCGAGAGCGGAGAGGGGGGCGGCGCCGGCTACTCGGTCTACCTTCGACAGACGGACGGATCGCCGCCGATCCGACTGGGCGAGGGGACGGCCGAAAGTCTTTCGCCCGACGGTAAGTGGGTGCTGTCGATCATCCATCCTGTGACCGACTCCGAGCTCCTGGCCTACCCGACCGGCGCCGGGGAGATCCGCAGGATCCCGCGCGACGGCCTGCGCGTTCAGGTCGCGGACTGGGCGCCGGACGGAAAGCAGATCGTCTTTTCCGGCAACGAGCCCCAGCACGGGATTCGGATCTATGTACGAGACTTCACGGGGGCAAAGGCGCGTCCGGTGAGTCCCGAGGGCTACCGGATGTTCCGGCACGGAGTCTCTCCCGACGGCCGAGTCGTCGTCGCAACCGGACCCGATCAGCGAATCTATCTGTACCCGCTGTCAGGCGGCGAGCCGACGCCGCTCCCGGGCTCTCTGCCGGGCGACATTCCCGACCGATGGACCGCCGACGGTCGCGCGGTCTTCGTTCATCGCCGCGACCAGATGCCGGCCCGGGTCGTTTTGCTCGACATTGCGACCGGCCGCAAGGAGCTCTGGAAAGAGCTGATTCCCGCGGACTCCGCGGGTGTCGCTCAAGTTGCGACGGTCGTACCCACCTCCGACAGTCGTTCCTACGTCTATTCCTACATCCGCCAGCTCTCGGACCTTTACGTCCTCGAAGGGACGCAGTAAAGAGTCCTGTGCCGGTTCCACCCCCGAAGAATGTCGTCGACGTCGGCAAAGAGCTCGTGATCGTCTGGGACGACGGCCGCGAGGATTACCTGCCGCTCGAGATGCTGCGGCGCAACTGTCCGTGTGCGATGTGCCGCGGCGAGCGAGATCTTCTCGGCAACGTGTACCGCGGCCCCAAGCGCCCGCTGACCGAGAGGTCGTTTCAACTGGTGTCCCACCGTCCGGTCGGAGGCTACGCCCTCCAGATCAAGTGGGCGGATGGCCACGATGACGGGATCTACAGCTACGAGACGCTGCGGGGGCTGGGGGAGGAGACCAGGTAGCTGGCGGAGAGGGAGGGATTCGAACCCTCGGTACCTTTTGGGCACACACGCTTTCCAAGCGTGCTCCTTAAGCCACTCGGACACCTCTCCGGGGAGCGGAAATGGTACCTCAGCGCTCTTTTTCCGCCGCCGACTAGAATGTTCTCCTTGAATCCTTTTCGTTCGATCGCGCGTCTTTCCTGATGAAGGATAACGGCGGCACCGCAGCCGCAGCCGCGGAGCCGAGCGACCTCGATCTGGTGCGCGGCATCAAGTCGGGGAAAGAGGACGCATTCGAGAAAATGGTCGAGCGCTATCACGCCAGGGTCTACTCGCTCTCCTACGGCGTCCTTCGCAACGCGGAGGACGCGGAGGAGGCGACGCAGGACACCTTCCTGACTCTCTACCGGAAGATCGGGACGTTCGACGAATCGAAGAAGTTCTTTTCCTGGTTCTACCGGGTCGCCCTGAACCAGGCTTACAGCCGCGCGCGCCGGCGGCGCCCCATGACCGCGGTGCCGATCGAGGATTACCTGCCCCGGTTCTCCTCGGACGGTCACATCGCGTCGCCGGAGCTTCCCGACTGGAGCGCATCGATCGAGGACGGCGCGATCGCCCGGGAGCTCGCGGGGAGGGCGGGCGAGTTCATGGCCGATCTGCCTCCGGCTTACCGGGACGTGATCTGGATGTACGACGTCGAGGAGATGAGCACCGCGGACATCGCCGAAACGCTCGAAATCTCCATTCCCGCTCTCAAATCGAGACTCCACCGCGCCCGCCTCTACGTCCGCCAGCGGCTGGCGGAAATCTCGCAGGCGCCCGCGCCGGAGGAGGTCTCCCGATGAGCGACGTGACCTGCAAGAAGTTCATCCTCGATCTTCTGGTCGACTTCGAAGACGGCACCATGCCGGCCGAGGAGCGCGCTCTCTTCCAGCAGCACATGGAGCTTTGCCCGCCGTGCCTTCGCTTTCTGACGAGCTATCGGGCGACGGGCAAGACGCTGAAACTCCTGAAGCCCGAGGAAATCCCGCCGGACCTCGCCCGGTCGGTGATCGCGTTCGTCCGATCGCGCGCCGGCAGGAAGGCGTGATCGGCGGACGGCGGTCGTCGACGGCGGACGCGGCCGGCCTCGTCTGGCTCGCTCTCTTTTCCCTGGTGTACACGCTCGGCGACGAGATCGGGGCCTGGCCAAATCTTCCACCCGGCAGCTTTCAAGGTGTCGACCTGGTGGCCGGCTTCGCCGGCGCCATCGCGCTTCTCGCGGCGCTCTTGCTCCCGAGTCCTCATGGCTCGCGATTCGGATAGAATCGCGCCCCGGCCGCCGGAGATGGGTTCGGGTCCTGTGCGACGGAAGCCTCTGAACCTCGTCAGGTCCGGAAGGAAGCAGCGATCAGGAGGCGCCCCCGTGCGCCGCAGGTCAACCTGAGCCCATCATCGACGGCCGGAGTGGACTGTGGTGGGTGCAGGTCTTAAGTAAGGTGACGGGTGCAGGCCCCTGCGGGACCTGTCCCCGTGACTTGCTCAGACCTGTCCCCACGACTTGAAAGACTTCGATCGATCGCCCGAACATGCACCTTTCTCTGCCGCGCAAATGGCGCCCACGGACGTTTGCGGAACTGGTCGGCCAGGACTCCGTGGCGCGCACGCTGACGAACGCCATCTCCGAGGGGCGCGTGGCGCCCGCTTACCTGCTGACCGGGCCGCGTGGGGTCGGAAAGACGTCGACCGCGCGGCTCCTCGCCCGTTGTCTCAACTGCGATCGCGGGCCCACGATCGACCCGTGCGGGGAATGCGCGTCCTGCCGGGAAATCCTCGCTCGCGGGGATTCGCTCGACGTCCACGAGATGGACGGCGCCTCGAATCGCAAGATCGAGAACGCCCGCGAGCTGATCGAGACGGTTCGCTACGCCCCGCAGCGCGACCGATTCCGGATCGCGATCATCGACGAAGTTCACATGCTGACGACCGAGGCGTTCAACGCGCTCTTGAAGACCCTCGAGGAGCCTCCGCCCCATTCCCGTTTCATCCTGGCTTCGACCGAGCTGCACAAGATTCCGGCGACGATCGTCTCGCGCTGTCAGCGGTTCACGTTCCGGGCGCTGTCCGTCGCGGAGATCTCGCGGCACCTCGAGAAGGTCGCGCGCGAGGAGAACATCCGGGCGACCCCGGACGCGCTCGCGACGCTGGCGTCGGCCGCGGAAGGCAGCCTCCGCGACGCTCTCTCGCTTCTCGACCAGGCGGCGACGCTCTCCGGGGGCAACGTGGACGCGGCGACGTGCGCCGACATTCTCGCGCTCGTCGACCGGGAGCTCCTGGAGGCGGTGTACTCCGGGATCGCGTCCGGCGATCGCGCCGCGGCCGTCGCCGCGCTGTCGAAGCTCACCGAAGGAGGGGAAGACCCCCGGCACATCCTCATGGAATTCATCGAGCTTCTGCGGCGCCTCCTGCTCTCCTCCGCGGGCGCGCCGCCGGACGTCCCGGAGGGCGACCGGGAACGTCTTTTCGAGCTCGCCCGCGCGATGCCCTACGAGAACCTGCTCCGCGCGCTGTCACTCGCGGTCGACGCGGACCAGCTCACCCGCCGGTCGGAAGAAGGCGGTCTCGTTCTCCAGATGCTCGTCCTCCGTCTCGCGGAGCTGCCCCGCCTGAAGTCGATCGAACAGACCCTCTCGGGCCTTTCCCCCGAAAGGTCCCCGGCGCTCCCGCCGTCCACCGTTGCCGAGGGGGAATCCCGCTCGCGCGAGGGAGGGCCGCGAATCCTCTCGCTGGTGCCGGTGGGAAAGGAACCCGACCACGCGTCCCCGGCTCCGGCCGCGAGCGAGGAGAGCCGCATCCGTCGGTTCGCGGAACTGCTGGGCGCCCGGCGGCGCGTGACCGCGGCGAAGGTCAGTCTCGCCGAATCCACCACCGCGGAGGGGGACGAGGTCGTCCTGCGGTTCGGCATCGACCGCGCCGCCGCGAAGGAAGCGCTCGACGACCCTCCGACGCGCAAGCTCCTTTCCGACGTCGCCACCGAGGCGTTCGGCCGGCCGATGCGGGTGACCTTGAAGACCGGTCCACCGGCCGACGGCGATCTTGGCAAGGCGGCCCAGGACGTCCCGCGAGCCACCATCGCCCGGGAGCACGCCACGAGCCGGGCAGAGACCGACCCGGTGGTCCGGTCCGCGATGGATCTCTTCCGCGCCGAGCTGACGGAAGTGAAGGAGGAGGAGTGACCGGTACGCTTCCTTCCGCCTCGCCATGAACATCGAGAAGATGATGCAGCAGGCCCAGGCGATGCAGGGCAAGGTGCAGGCGGAGCTGAAAGCTTTGCTTCTCACGGGCTCGGCCGGAGGCGGGCTCGTCCGGATCGAAATGACCGGCGAGAAGGAAGTGGTCTCGGTCTCGATCGACCGCTCGGCGGTCGATCCCGGCGACGTCGAAACGCTCCAGGATCTCGTGCTGGCCGCCCTGCGCGACGCGGCCCGGCAGGTGGACGAAGCCGTCCGCCAGAAGACTTCGGCCATGCTGGGCGGCATGCTCGGGGGTCGTTAGCCGGTCGACGGCTCGCGGACTCATGAGGCTCAAGGGATTCGACCGCCTCGTCTCGGAATTTCAGCGCCTGCCCGGGATCGGGGCGAAAAGCGCTGCCCGGCTCGCGTACTTCCTCCTCCGTGCCCCTCGGGAGGAGGCGGACCGCCTCGCGCAGGCCATCTCGGAGTCGCGGGAAGCCGTGCGCCGGTGTTCCGTCTGTAACACGCTGACCGAAACCGACCCGTGCGAGATCTGCTCCGACCCGGAACGCGATTCGACACTGCTCTGCGTGGTCGAGGAGCCGGGCAACGTCGCGGCGATCGAGAAGACGCGGGAATTCCGCGGGCGCTACCACGTGCTGTGGGGAGCGCTCTCGCCGCTGAAGGGGATCGGACCGGAAGAAATCGACGTCGCAGGGCTGGTCGCCCGCGTCACGCCGGAGGTCCGGGAAGTCGTCCTCGCGACGAACCCGAACGTCGAAGGGGAAACGACCGCTCTCTACATCGCGCGCCGGCTGAAGCCGGCCGGAGTACGGGTGACGCGCATCGCGTTCGGGTTGCCGGTCGGAGGCGACATCGAATATGCCGACGAGGTCACGATGGCCCGGTCGCTCGAGAACCGAAGAGAGCTCTGAAAGCGGAGACCTCGGGGCTACAATGAATTGATGTCGCCGGCCGATCTGGTCCTCTACGAAGAGGACTTCCGACGCCTTCAGCAGATCCTGCGGCGGCTGCGGCAGGAATCGGGAGCGAGCGTCGTCCTCCTGGTGGACAAGGGCGGCCAGCGGATCGCCTCGGTCGGAGACGTCGAAGCCCTCGACATGACGGCGCTCGCCTCGCTGACCGCGGGCAACGTGGCCGCGACCGACGGGCTCGCGCGCATCCTCGGAGAGCAGGAGTTCTCGGTCCTGCTGCACGAAGGGGAAAAAGAGAACATTCACGTCTCGATCGTCGCCCGGAGGGTGATCCTCGTCGTCATCTTCGGTGACCGCTCCTCTCTCGGGCTCGTCCGGCTCCGCGTCCGCCAGGCGGGGGCCGAGCTCGAGCGGGCTTTCGCGGAGATCACCGAGCGGATGGAGAGAGAGCCGGTCCTCCATTCCGGCTTCGAGCCGCTGCTCGCCGAGATCACCGACGAGGACATTGACCGTCTGTTTACCGAGTGACGAGGGGTCTGACCCCCTCGAAGGTTTGCCATGGCCTTCGTTGATTTCTCGGCCCGCGAGATCCACTGCAAGATCGTCTATTACGGGCCCGGGCTCTGCGGGAAGACCAAAAACCTGCAGTTTCTCCACGAGAGAACGTCCCCGTCCCGGCGCGGCCAGCTCATTTCTCTCGCGACGCCGAACGAGCGGACTCTCTTCTTCGACTTCCTCCCGCTCGACGTCGGCAGCCTGCGCGGCTTCCAGACGCGTCTCCATCTCTACACGGTCCCGGGGCAGGTGTTCTATGACGCCGCGCGGCGCGCCATCCTCCGGGGCGTGGACGGAATCGTTTTCGTCGCCGACTCGCAGGTAGCGCGCCTCGCCGCGAACGTCGAATCGATCCGCAACCTCGAGAAGAATCTCCGCGAGCAGGGTTACGAGATCGCGGAGATCCCCTACGTCCTCCAGCTGAACAAGCGCGACCTATCCTCGGCGATGCCGGTGGCGGAGCTCTCCCGCCGCCTGGCGATCAAGGGAGAACCGACGCTCGAAGCCACGGCGGCGACCGGCGCCGGGGTGTTCGAGACCTTGAAGGCGATCGCGCGCCTGGTCCTGCTCGACCTTCGAAAGAGAAGGACGCCGTCGGGCTTCACCCGCGCGACAGCCGCGAGCTAGAGCCGACGCGCGGCGAAGTCGCCGCGAGGACCTGCGCCGTGAGGATGAGGAGACCGACGTCCCGCAGAAGGACCCACCGCATGTCGGCGAGCTGCTCCTCCCGGCTCTTGCCCGCGGACCGGACGTCGAAGCAGCCGCAGTCGATGGCGTGGCCGCGGGCGAGGTTCCAGCCGATCGCGACGAGAAAAACGAGGAGGAGGGCTCCGGCGACGAGCGCGGCCGCCCTTTTCCAGACGCCGAGCACGAGCGCGAGCCCGGCGAAGAGCTCGATCCACGGCATGACGAGAGCCAGCGCGTTGATCAGGCCGCCCGGCACCAGGCGATAGTTGTAGATCATGTGAGCGAAAGCGGGGGGGTCGAGGATCTTCGGGATCGCCGCCGCCACGAACACGGCGCCGAGCGCGATCTGAATTCGGACCGACAGCCAGGGATGCGTCCACCAGCTCCGTCTCAGGGGTTTGCTCCCTTCGACGTGGGAAGCGCGCGCTTCTGCCAGTCGGGGAAGCCGTCCTTGTAGATGAGGACGTTGTCGAAGCCGACCATGTAGAGCTTTTCGGCGAGCATGTGGGAGTCTTCGCAGGCTCCGCCGCTGCAGTAGACGACGACCGGCGCCCTCTGGTCGAGCCCTTCCTCGTAGAGTCCTTTCACGCGTTGGTCGATGTCGGACTCCCAGACGGGGAAGCTGCGCGCTCCGGCGATGTGCCCCTCGGCGTAGACCGAGGAACGGCGGGCGTCCAAGAAAAGGGCCTTTCCCTCGTAGAGGCGCTGCACGTCCGCCGGTGCGATCTCGAGCGCAGGCTTGTCGGGGTGCGGCGGAAAGGAGCGGACGAGATCACCCGCCCCGGTCGCGGGAGAGGTCACGGCCGATTTCGCGGCCGGCGCCGCCGTCGACGGCGGAGATTGGGCGATTTCAGCCGGCGCCTCTTTCTTTTCGATCCGGGTCGGGGGAGACGACGGGAGAGCCGCAGCCGGCTCGAACTTGAGGGCCTGCGGGTAATTCCCGACCCACGGGAGCTTTCTCTGGGTCGTCGCCGCGAGGTTCGAGATCGCCGCGCCGGCGGCAGCCAGAACGAGCAGAGCCAGGACGCGGCCGACGTTCGAAGCCCGAACCATGGGGCCCGATTATCGCCCGGACGGGCCTGCTAGCTCTCCGGTTCCCGGGAGCGATCCGCCGGCTCGAAGCATCCCCGCTCGTCCGTGCAGTCGTCGGGGTGGGCGTCCAAGCCATCCGGCCCCTGCCTCCGCAGGGTTTTCAGGCAGCAGTAATCCGTCGCGGGATCGGGCTGCTCGACGACGGGATGCGTCACGGACCAGGCCCTGGCGCGAAGGTGACGGCAGAGGAGCGCGTCGGGCTCGCGCGAGACGTCGCGGAAGGCGTCCGCGAAGCGGCGGAAGGACTGGAGGGGGTCCTCCCCGAAGTAGGTGTCCTCGACCTTGCGGCCGGGGTGCGCCGCTCTGCCCTCTCTTTTCATGCGCCTCCAGATTTTGAACGATTTTACCCGGTTTCTCCGCCGCGATCGCCGCCGATCACTCGCTCCGCGAATCCGAGTCGCGTCGCCGGGCCTTCTCGTAGGCCTCCGGGTCATCGAGGTTTTCGACGACGCCCGGATCATCCACGGCAAGCTCCCGCACGGCGTCCGCGCGGTCCCGCCACAACCAGCGCAGGCCTTCGTTCGGCGGGATCCCGGCGACGCCCTGGAGAAGTTCCGCTCCGACGAGTGCGGGGTGTCCGCGCCGTCCCTCGTAGACGGGAAGAACGGCGATGTCGCGAGACGCGGCCGCGGCGAGACGTTGCAGGGTGTCGCGCGCGACCGCGGGATGGTCGGCCGGCCAGACGAAAACGGCGTCGACTGTTGCCGCGATCCTCTCGACGCCGAGGCGGATGGAGACGAGCATTTCGTTCTCGGGATGCGGATTCACGACGACCTCCGCGCCTGCAGCTCGGGCAGCCTCGTGCGCCGCCGGCAGGTCGGGGCGAAGAATCACGACGGTTTGCGAGACGGTCGCCTCCGCGAGGCGTGCGAGGACGGTCTCGAGCATCGTCGAGGTGCCGAATGGCAGGAGCACCTTCTCGCGGCCCATGCGGCGCGAGAGACCCGCGGCGGGGACGACGGCGCCGAGCTTCATTTCTTCTTGCCGTGCGGCGCGCGGTCCAGCCTCGCGGCGGGCTGCAGCGAAGCGAGAGACGGGCGGCTCGCGAGCGCGCGCGCCCACCGGCGCGCTCCCTCCAGCTTCTCGACGGCGCCTTCCCGGGCTTCCCGGCGGAATCCTTCCGGCTCCCGGGCGGCGCGGAGCCAGGCGATCTCGTCGGCGAGCGCCTTCTCGTAGGCGCGAAGCACCTGGCGCCGCTCCGGAACGGCCAGGGAGTCGATGAACGCGATCCGGGCGAGTCCGTCGTCCCGGCCGCGGGGCTCCGGGAGCGGCTCCAAGAGCCAGCGCCGGAGCTCCCGGCGACCGGCGGCGGTCACGCGATAGAGATTCCTGTGCGGGCCTCGGCGAGGCCCGAGGACCCGCAAGACCACGTGACCCTCCCGTCGAAGCCGGGCGAGGGCGGGGTAGATCTGGGAGATTTCCGCCTTCCAGACCGGTTCCATCTCCTCCTGGATCACGCGCGCGAGGTCGTATCCGGTCCGCGGCTGACCGTCGAGAAGACCGAGAAGGACGTGCGGAAGGGACACACGAAAACTATATCAACACTGATATAGTAGGGCTGACAAAACCACGTGGATCGGTCCAGAAAAGAGGAAAGTCAAGGCAAAAAAAAGGGGGCCCGCAGGCCCCCACAGAAGTCTCGTGGGTTTTGCTAAACCGTTGATTTACTTCTTCTTCTTTCCGCCCTTCTTCGTTGCCTTCTTGGCGGCCTTCTTCTTTGTTGCCATGATTTCACCTCCCTCCCGACAGCTGATTGACAGCCTTGGGGCGAGGTGCTAATTTTGCCGCCCCCTCGGAGGGGCGCGTCGCCTTCAGTCTGTCGCTGCCGAACGATTGATAGGTCATGCGTCCTGATCGCCGGATGGGCCGCAACCCGTCCGGCGATTTGATTTTAGAAGTTTCTCTTCCGGATACAACAAGTATTTCTTTTTCGAGCGGTTCGCGTTAGCGACATTCTCCTGCCTCGCCGACTCCTGTGTCAAGCGCCGGAGTCCTCGCGACTAGAATCGCGCGCGTGACTCCGATCACTCTCGCGCACAGCCCGGACTCCGACGACGCTTTCATGTTCTACGGTCTGTCGCGCGGGGACGTCGACACGGAGGGCCTCGTCTTCTCCCACGAGCTCTCCGACATCGAGTCGTTGAACCGCCGCGCGATGGCCGGGGAGCTCGACGTCACCGCCGTCTCCTTCCACGCTTACGCCTACCTCGCGGACCGCTACCTGCTCCTCCCGCACGGCGCCTCGTTCGGCGACGGGTACGGCCCGGTCGTCGTCGCGCGGAAGGCTCTCGCCCGTGAGGACCTCGCGTCGGGAGGAGTCGTCGTCGCATCACCCGGCCGCTGGACGACGGCGGCGCTCGCCCTCTCGCTCTGGGCGCCCGGGATCGAAATGAAGGAAGCGGCCTTCGATCGTATCCAGGAGCAGGTCGCCTCCGGCGAAGTCACGGCGGGACTCCTGATCCACGAGGGGCAGCTGACGTATTCCGACGACGGGCTCGTCCTCGTCGTGGACCTCGGACGGTGGTGGAAGGAGGAGACGGGGCTTCCTTTGCCTCTCGGAGGCAACGTCGTCCGCCGGGACCTCGGTGCGGAACGGATCTCCCGGATCTCCCGCGCGCTCCGCCGCTCGATCGAGTACGGTCTCTCCCACCGCGACGCCGCGCTCTCGCACGCCCTCGAGTACGCCCGCGGCCTCGACCGGTCGCGGGCCGACCGTTTCGTTGGCATGTACGTCAACGAGTGGACCCGGGGCTACGGACCGGACGGACGCCGGGCAGTCCAGACCCTGCTCGATCAAGGTGCGAAGGCGGGCCGGATTCCTCCGACTCGCGCCGAATATGCGCCCGAGTAGCCGGGTCGACTCCGCGGTCCTCTTCCTTCACCTCGCCGCGCTCGCTCTCGCGATCGGTCCCGCCCTCTTTTTCGGAGCGGTCGTCGCGCCCGCCGTCTTCCGCGTGCTGCCGACGCGGGACCTCGCTGCCGCCGTCGTCAGCCCCGTCCTCTCCGGCTCCTGCCTTCTCGCCGAAGCGGCCTTCGGTGTCCTCTTTGCGACTTCGTGGTGGTTGGCACGCGAAGGCGTGCCGCGCTGGACGCGCAGCCTTCTCACGCGTCTGCCGGTCGCCGGCTTCTTCGCTGCTCTCGTGATCCGCCAGCTCCTGATCCCGCCGATCGATCGGATCCGGCAACAGGCGCCGGGCCTGATCGACAACCTTCCCGCGGCGGACCCTTCGCGCCTGCTCCTCGACCGCTACCACCGGCTGGCGACCGGTTTCTTCGGAGCGCTTCTCTTGATGGCGCTCGCGATGCTCCTCCTGACGGCGCGACTCCTGTCCGTCACGCGCGAGGCGCCCGTTCCCGCGGCGTCGCGGCCGCCGGTGCCGAAGCTCCTGGATCTGTCGTAGCGGCTGTCATCCCGAGCGCAGCGAGGGCTCCCTTGCGGAAACGGCCGGGCTACGCGCGGCGGCGGAACAGCGCCGCGGCGACGAGAGCCAGCCCCGCGGCCACCAGCCCCCACGGCCACAGATCTCCGACCCGGACCAGCAGGTCCATTACGGCGGGAAGCCGGGAGAGGGCCCCGAGGAGCGACACGGCGAGCAGAATCAGCCCCGGCACGAGCGGGGAAGGACGTCGTCCGCGGCGGGCGGCGCGATCGACGACGGCGACCAGCAGGAACCCGACGCCGAGGCCGAGCGTGATCGTCGCCCAGCGCGGGAAGAGGCGCTCGAGCCGCGCCTGGAAGAGAAATGCCCCTCCGAGGCCGAGCAGGATCCCACCCGGCAGAAGCGGCCCGCGGAAGCCGCGCGCCGCCGAGAGCGCGAGGAGGATCGCTCCAATCAGGACGAGGATCGCGCCCGGTCCGGAGAAGCGGAACGTTCTCGACAGGAGGAAGAACGCCCCGAGACAGAGCAGCACGATTCCCAGGGTGAGATTGCGGCGATCGTTCAAGCGCGCTTCCTTTTCGAGTCGGCCGGGTGGGCCTTGTCCCCTTCCCAGCGGTAGAACCCTTCGCCCGATTTCTTTCCGGTCTTTCCCTCCGCGACCATCTTCTTCAGGATCCCGGGCGGAGTGAACCGCTCGCCCGAGAGCTCGGCCGCGAGTGTGTCGGCGATCGCGAGACGGACGTCGAGCCCGACGAGGTCACTCGTCTTCAGCGGCCCCATCCGGTGGCCGTAGCCGAGCTCCATCGCCCGGTCGATGTCTTCCGGGCGGGCCACTCCCTCTTCGACCATCCGCATCGCTTCGAGCCCGAGCGCGAGACCCAGCCGCGAGGTCGCAAAGCCGGGTGAATCGTTCACCCGCACCGCTTCCTTGCCGAGCGATGCGACGAGCTCGAGCGCCCGCCGCTCGGTCTCCGCCGAGGTGTCCGCGCCCCGCACGACCTCGACGAGCGGCATTGCCGCGACCGGGTTGAAGAAGTGGATTCCGACGACGCGGTCGCGGCGCCCGGTCGCCCGCCCGATGCGGGTGATCGAGAGCGAGGAGGTGTTGGTGGCGAGGATGGCCCGGTCGGGGCAGTGATCGTCGAGCTCGCTGAAGACGAGGCGCTTCAGGTCGAGCGCTTCCGGAACGGCTTCGATGACGAAGTCCACGTCCGCGCCGTCCCGCAGCCTCTCGACGACGCGGAGGAGGCGTCGTCCCGCCTCGATCGCCTCCGCCCCGATCCTTCCGCGCTCGAGCGCTCGTGCCCAGGACCCCTCGATGGACGCGCGGACCTGCCGCTGCGCGTCGGGATCCGCGTCGAAGACCAGGGTCTCGTGGCCGGAGAGCGCGCAGAGCCCGGCGATTCCGCGGCCCATGACGCCGGCGCCGACGACGAGGACGCGCATGGCCGATGCTATTACCGAATCAGCGCCGCCCCGTTGTCGAAGAGGATGCGTCTCTTCGCTTCGTCCGAGAGAGGCAGCGCGAGGAAGTCCTCCACGTTCTTCCGCATCGACGCGATTCCGGGGCTCGGGAAGTCGGTCCCCCAGAGGCACCGCCCCGCGATTTCCTCGAGGCGCGGCAGATACTCGAGCAGCTTGCGGGGCGGGATCCCGGAGAGGTCGAGGTGGACGTTCGGGTGGCGCCGAACGAGGAATACGGCGGTGTCCATGTAGAGCGGCCGTCCCGCATGAGCGAGGACGATCGGCAGCTTCGGAAAATCGACGGCCACGTCGTCGACGGCGATCGGGTCGGCGTAGCGGTTCCGCGCGCCCGGAAAGATCGAGGTTCCCGTGTGGATCATGACCGGGCGGCCGCGCTCCTGCGCGACCGCGTAGATCCGGGCGAGCGCCTCGTTTCCCGACAGGTATTCGTTGGCGGCGAAGAGCTGGTGGGGCGGGTGGATCTTCACGAGCCGGATCCCGAGGTCGTCGAGCAGTCGCGCCGTATCGACTCGCGCGTCTCTCGTCCGGCGCGGATGGACCGAGCCGACTGCCACGAGGCGGTCGGTGTGGCCTTTCACGTACCGGGAGACCCACTCGTTGACCGACTCGTCGAAGCCCATCACGTCCGGCGCCACGTAGTTGATCAGGGCGGCCCGCTCGACCTGCTCTTCGTCCATCAGCCGGAGAAGCTCCGCGGGGTCGGCCAGGACGCGTTCGAGCCGCTCGCCGTCGGAGCGGCCGCGGATCATCGTCGCGTGGACGGCGGGATGGAGCTGCTCCCACGGCTGGACGTGGATGTGGCAGTCGAAGACGCGGAAGGTCAACGGAAGCCCGGCCTAGAAGACGTGCGAAATCCCGAGCCGGACGCGGAGGCGGGGGCGATCCGGTCCGTCCGCCACCACGGAGCCCAGACCGCCGAAGAGGATCGTCTGGATGCCGATGCGCTGCCGCGCGCCGACCTCGACGGTCACGATGTCGTCCCCCTTCTTCACCAGGCTCGAGCGGACCGTCACACCGGCCAGGATGAGCGTATCGGTCCGGCCCGACGGGCTCGCCAGGAAGTCGACCGCGAGCCCCCCTTCGATGCGGTTCCTTCGCTCCGTCACCCCTGTGTCGCCCAGCCGCCTCCACTGCACGTTTCCGTGCAGCCGCATCGAGTCGAAAGAACGGGTGAAGACTCCTCCGAGCTCGAAATCCGTTCCCCGGGAGTCGAGCCCGGTCGGAAAGACGACGCCGACGCGGGCGGCGAGGGCGGGATGCCGGGCGGTTTCGGACAGGACGCCGTAGAGCGCGTGGAGCTCGAGGTCGCCCGACGAAATTCCTCGCAAAGCGTTCCTTCCGGGCCGGGTGACGTACCGCTGCGCCGCGCCGAGCTCCAGGTTTCGCAACGCGCCGAAGAGGAGGGACCAACCAGGCCCCTGATCGTTGAATCCGCCTTTGCGCGCGTTGTACGTCCAGTCGACGGCGGCGGAAACCGCACGGAACGGGATCGGGGTGGCGTCCTCGACGTCGATTGGCCGCTCCGGCTCGAGGTTGGAGAGGAATTGCGCTTGCGCGGCAACAGCGGGAAACACCAACGCCGCGAAGATCAACCCCCCGACCAGGGGGCCGCGGTTACGGCGCACCAATTTCCCCGCCCGGCAAACCGAAGCGCCGGGCGACCTCGGAAAGCCGCCCGTTGCGCTCCCGGCGCGCCTCGGGAGTCGCGCCGCCGCCGACGAGCGCGCCGTAGACCTCCAGCCGGAACCGTGTCACGCGATCGAGGTGCGCGGCGGCCGCGGGATAGCGCTCCACGAAGGTCGGCGCCGACACGCGGTGAGTGGATTCCTCGACCGCCTTCTCGCGGGAAAGAGAAGAGTCGAATTCCTCGATCGTGTCTTTCACCTTCCAGCGCTGTTGCCCGAAGTCCGAGGCGGCGAGCGCCTCCATGGCGCGGGCGAACAGCCGCGTCCCTGACAGGAGGATGCGTGCAGACATCGGAGCGAGAGTCACCGCGACGGGCGGCGGCGCCTCCTCCGCTGGTTCCGACAGCGCCCATCGCTCGAGACGGTAGAGGTTGACGACGCGCTCGAGGCGCCGTCCCGTCAGCGCGGGCGTCGCGTCGGAGGCGGCGAGGACGTCGGAGACCTGTTGCTCGAGCACCTGGCCCCACCGTAAAGCGTGGAAGACCGTCGGCGCCTCCCGCGCGAACCCGGGAGCGACGAACTGGGCCTCCGGCGGAAAGCGCGGTGGATCGGCGAGCAGTTTCAGGAGAAACGCGGAGAACTCCCTGTCGAGCGCCGGGTTGATGCCGACGGTCCACGCGATCTCGACCGCGCGCCATCGGCCGTAACGGACCGCGTTCAACCGGGAGTCGAGATCGGGGAAGAACCGGTGGACCGAGTTGTTGTAGGTGCCCCGCGGCCGGAGCGGCTCCTGCGCGTTCTCGACCGCCGGGAGGGCGCCGATCGAGACCGCGCAGAGGACCGCGACTCGCGCGGCGCCGTCAAACCGCCTCATCGGGGAAGCAAAATATATCGGAAGCCGGGAACGCACCTCATCGGTCGGCGAACACCAGATGAGGGTATCGGGTGCGCGCCCTGCGAACCTCGTCCATTCCCGCGGCTGGCGGCCGCCGGGGAGTTTCGCTGGAAGGTTCGAGCGCGACGAGGGAAAGCGACTGCAGCGGATAGACGTCCGGGCGCAGGCTCGCCAGGATCCAGTTCTGCTCGAGCCAGAGCCGCCGGTCCAGCACTCGAAAGGCGACCGGCAGCGCTCGAAGCTTCTCCTCGTCGCGGGAGCGCAGAATGAGAAACGATTTTCGCAGAGGCGGGTTGGAGATCTCTCGCACGTTGCCGATCTCCTCCCACTCGAATCGGGTGTAGAGGTCCAGGCTGCGAAAGTCGAGTTTCAGGAGAAGGCCCGCGCAGCCATCTCCGCACTCCCGCCGGACTCGCCGGCCCCAATGGGGTACCGGGTCGAAGCGGGAAAGCCGCGACTCGACGGTCAGGATCGCAATGAACAGGAGACCGCAGGCCAGCGAAATCAGAATGGGCCCGGCGCGCGCCCGTACCGTCGTCGCTGCCGCGAGAAGCGAGGCAGACAGCGCGAAGAGCCCGACTCCGAGAGTCGCGTCTGCATCTCCGCCGGCCAGGTGCGTCAAAGTCGGCGTCATCCGGATCCAGAGGAGGACCGCGAGAGCCGCCAGAGTGCCCGCAATCGCCCATGCCCATCGCGCTCGCCGACCCGAGCTCTCCTCGGATCCGAGGCTCTCACCGATCAGGAGGGCGATCGCGGGCAGGATCGGCATCACGTACACCTCGCGCTTCATCCTCAACAACGAGAGAAAGACGAAGCCAAAGATGAGCCAGCCGAGCGGCGCCGAGGAGCTGGAGCGCCGCGAGAAGCGCTCGCGAAGTGCGGACGGAAGCAAAACGATCCACGGAAAGGCAGCCAGGGCGAGTACCCCGATGTAATAGAACAATCCCGGAGGGTGATGCGTGTACGTCGCCGTGGCGCCCCGGAGAAGCTGGTTTCGCCAGTAGAACTGCGCCCAGAACGCCGCTCCGAAACGAAGGCTCATGGCGAGGTGCCAGGGGGCGACGGCGAGAAGGAATGTCGCTGCTGTGATCGGTGCCCGGCTCTTCCAGCGCGCGGGTTCGCTGCGATCGAGGAGGAGTCCGGCGGCCACGCCGCCCAGCGGCAGAACGATGCCGATGAGACCCTTGAAGGCGAAAGCCAGGGCGAGAGAGAGGCCGGCGAGGACTCCCGCGCGGACGTTCGGAAGGCGGGCGTCGCGGGCCGCCGAATCCAGCGCGACGACGGCGAGCGTCACGGCGAGCGTGAGAAAGGTGTCGGCCGCGAACTCCCTCGCGAAGGCCGCGAATTTGAACGAGTACATCAGAACGAGCGCCGTCAGGAGTCCGGCGGACGGTCCCGCGCGTCGCCGCGCCCAGACAGCGACGACGAGGATCGTTACGAGCGCGGCGATCGCTCCCGGAAGGCGCGCCGCGAAGATCGTCGTCCCGAAAACCTTGTAGCTCGCGGCGAGGATCCACCAGGTCAGAGGCGGCTTTTCCAGGAACGGCCCGTGCTCGTAGTACGGAACGAGGTAATCGCCGGTCTGGAGCATGTGCAGTGGAGGAAACGCGTACATCGCCTCGTTTCCCGACTGGATGGGCGTGCCGTCGAGGCGACTGATGTAGAGAACCGTACCGAGCGCCAGCGTGAAGAGCGCCAGTGCCAGCGCCCGGCGCTTACCCGAACGAAGCAGCGAGAACGCCAGGTCAGTCTGAAAAGGTTTCGCGCTTCCGTTCGCAGACCGAGGGAAGACGACGACGCGCGGTGCCCTCAAAACCGCCTCATCGGGGAAGCAAAATATAGCGTAAGGGTCAGGCCGACGCGGCGGGAACCGGCTTGACGATCCGGACCGTCAGCAGCGTCAAGGTGATGCCGGCCGCTCCGACGAAGAGCGCTGCGGCCGCCCCGAATCGCTCGGCGACCGCGCCCGCCTGGAGGTTTCCGATCGGCACGAGGCCGAGCCAGGCGAGCGCGTAGAGCGAAATGACCCGCCCGCGAAGCCGGTCGGGTGCGCTGGTCTGGAGGAGCGTATTGATGAGAGACGCCGAGGAGGACATGGACGCGCCGAGGAGCGCGAGGAACGCGAGCGACAGGGCATAGGAGCGCGAGAGACCGAGGCCCGCGAGCGAGAGCGCGAACCCCGAGGAGGCGACGAAGACCGCCGATCCCTTCTTCCGGAAGTCGCCGAGCGACGCGAGAAAGAGGGCCGAGACGGCGGCGCCCAGCCCGACCGCCGACAGCATCCCTCCGAGCCCCTGCGGACCGACGTGCAGCAGCCTGCGGGCGAAGAGCGGTGCGAGCGTCACCGCCGGCGTGCCGAACACCGCGAGGGACGCGGCGATCGCCAGCAGCGGCAGGATGATCGCGCGCCGACGTGCGAAGCGCATCCCGACGCGCAGATCCACCCAGGCTCCGCGGCTGCCCGCGCGCCGCCGGTGCAGCGCGGGAAGAGCCGCCAGCGCGGCGATGACGGCGAGGTACGAGACCGCGTTCAACAGGAAGCATCCGGTCTCGCCGAAGGCGGCGATGGTCAGTCCCGCGATCATCGGTCCGATGACGCGCGACAGGTTGAACTGCATCGAGTTGAGGGAGATCGCGTTCATCAGGTCCTCGCGGCCGACGAGGTCGAGAAAGAGCGACTGATGGGACGGCATCGTGAACGCGTTCGCGAGGCCGTTGACGATCGCGACCGCGGCGACGAGCGGCACCGACACGAAGCGGAACCCGGTCGCCGCGGCCAGTGTCAAGGCGCAGATCATCTGGACGGATTGCATCGAAATCAGGAGGCGCCGGCGGTCCATGCGGTCGGCGGCGACCCCGGCGAGCGGCGCGAGGAGGAGCGTCGGGATCGATCCCGCGAATCCCACCAGCCCGAGCACGAGAGCGGAGTCGGACAGGCGCAGGACGAGCCAGCCCTGCGCCACGACCTGCATCCAGGTCCCGATGTTCGAGAGGAAGAGGCCGATCCAGTAGCGCCGGAACGGCCGGTGCGCGAGCGACGCGAACATCCCGCGCCGCGGCGGCGCCTCGCCCCGGGGCGGGGCGACGCCGAGGTTCGGCCCGGCCGGCTTCAGAAAGACGGGGTGGGCGGGGCCGCGCTCGAGATTCTCTTTGTCGCTCATGCGCGTGAGGCCGATCGGGCGAAGGCGACCAGCAGGATCGAGAGATTGACGCCCGTGCCCAGGAGGACGGGATCCATGCCGTGTGTCCAGTCCGGGACGAGACGCCCTGCGGCCGCGACCGCGCCGCCGGCGATCATCGCGATGATCGCGCCCTGCGGCGGCACCACGGGCTTGCGCGGAAGGAGCGCCGCGAGCACCGGCAGGATGATTCCGGCTGCGAAGATCGAGTAGCCGAGCTTCAGCGTCTCGACCACGTCGCGTCCGAGCGAGAGCGCGACCAGAAGTCCGAGCGCTCCGTAGATCGGCGCCAGCCACCGCGCCGCCCGGACGCCGGACCTTCCACCGAGGGCGCGCGGAGCAAGATCGCGCACGGTCACCGCGCACGCGGAGAGAAGGACGATGTCCGCGGAGGTCTGCATGGTCGCGACCAGGCCGACCAGGATGAGCGCGGCGGCGGCGGGAGGCGCGAACCCGAGGATGGCCGACGGCAGTGCGTTCGACGGATCGACCGGGGGCAGCGCCTTGCGGGCCGCGAGCGCGATCGCGGCGACCGAGAATCCGAAGACGACTTTCGACACTGCGGCGAGAAGGGCGGAGCGCCGCGCGGTCGCTTCGTCGCGGCAGGAGAGGAGCTTCGCGTAGACGTCGCTTCCTACGAGATGGGGCAGGCCGATCAGGACGACGAGGGCCAGGACGTCTCCCGCGCGGACTTCCCGCGACAGCGGAAAGCTCCAGACTTCCGGCGGCAGCCCTCCGAGCCCTTTCGCGCCGGTGAGCGCGAAGTACAGCGCCACGCCCGGGATCGCCAGGAGCATCGCCCCGTACTGGACGAGGTCCGTTCGCGCCACGGCGAACTGGCCGCCGAGCGACGTATACGCGAGAAAGACGGCCGTCGACGCAAGGAGCGCGGGCAGCGGAGGCACGTGGAGCGCCGCGGTCAGGACCGTCTGGGTCGCTTCGATCAGGAGAGCGAACCAGACGATCTCCGAGACGAGGACCAGCGCGGCGGCCGAGCGGCGAGCGCCGTCTCCGTAGTAGCGGCCGACGATCTCGGGCAGCGTCACGGCGCGTTCGCGCCGGATCCGCCGGGCGAGGAAGAGGCCGAGGGCGACGAGGCCGAGCGCTCCCGCGAGGTCGAGCCAGAGCCCGGAGACGCCATTCGCGTACACGAACGCCGCGAGCACGATGGTGGTCGATCCCCCGGTCGTCAGAGAGGCGAGACCGAGAAAGCCCCAGAAGGTCGAGAGGCTGCGGTCGGCGACGAAGTACGAGATCTCGTCGCGTCCCGCGCGGCGGCGCCAGAGAAAACCGATGGCGAGAACGGCGGCGAGGTATACGCCGAGAAAGGCAAAGGCAAGGGTCTGCACGCCGGCGAGAGAGCGTCGAGCGGCGCCGTCACGCCCGCTCGAGAGCCCTCGCGACTTCCCGGGCCGCGGCCTCGAGCAGCGTCGTTCCCACCGCGAGCGCCCGTTCGTCGATCGCGAACTCCGGCGAGTGGTGCGGCCGGTGGTGTCCCTCCGGCGCGGAGCCGACGAAGAAGAAACAACCCGGGACCCTATCGAGGTAGACCGACATGTCCTCGCCGCCGAGAGTTCTCGTCTCGGTGTCGACGTTCTCCTCCCCGAGGAGTCGGCGCGCCGTCTCGACGACGACGTCGGCGATGCGTGGATCGTTGACGACCGGTCGGTTGATCCGGCGGTAGTCGAGGTGCGCGGAAACCCCCGCCGCCGCCGCGGTGCCCGAGACGATCCGTCCGATCTTTCCGGGCATCGCCGCCCCCGTCGCTTCGGTGAACCAGCGTGCGGTCCCGGTCAGGCGCACGGTCGACGGAATGACGTTGAACGCGTCGCCGCCGTGAATGCTCGCGATCGTGACGACCACGGAGTCGAGGGGGGAGACCTCGCGCGACACGACCGTCTGGAGGGCATCGACGATCCGCGCCGCCGCCACGATCGGGTCGGAGGTTTCGTGCGGCGCCGCGCCGTGGCCTCCGCGCCCCTCGATGTCGATCTGGAATTCGTCGACCGCCGCCATCATCGCCCCGCGGTGGACTCCGACCTTCCCGACGGGAAGCTGGTTCCAGAGGTGGAGGCCGATCGCCGCGCTCACCCCTTCCATCGCGCCGTCGGCGACGCAGGCGCGCGCCCCGCCGCCCTTCTCCTCGGCGGGCTGGAAGAGAAATCGTAGAGGGCGCGCCGCCGGATCCCGCTCGAGCCGGCCGGCGGCGGCGAGCGCGATCGCGACGTGGCCATCGTGGCCGCACGCGTGCATGCGTCCGGGCTCCTCCGAAGAGAACTCCTCGCCGCTCGCTTCGGAGAGCGGCAGAGCGTCCATGTCGGCGCGGACGAGGAGTCGGTCGTCGCCTTCTCCCAGGTCCGCCACGACTCCGGTTCGACCGATCCCGCTCCGGGCGGCCACCCCGACCTGTCCGAGGCGCTCCGCGATTTTCCCTGCGGTGCGGATCTCTTCGAACGCGAGCTCGGGGTGCCGGTGGAGATCCCGGCGCATCTTGACGATCGAGCGGTACTCGTCCGCTGGAAAGCGATCGAGCAGCTCGGAGAGCGGTCCGGAAAGCGCCGGCACGCGGCGGATTATAGGAGCGGCTTCGAGGGGCATCGCGAGCGGAACGGCGGCGCTAAGATCTCCCGCATGATTCCTCTGGTCTCACCCGAGCTCGACCGGTACCTGCTCGATCTTCTCCCGGCTCGCGATCCGGTCCTCGCCGAAATGGAGGCCGTCGCCCGGGAGCGGGACGTTCCGATCGTCGGACCGGCGGTCGCGACCCTGCTTGCGACGCTCGCGGAGTCGATCGGCGCGCGGCGGGTCTGCGAGCTGGGAAGCGCGATCGGATACTCGACCGCCTTCTTCGCACGCGCCGTCGGCGCCGGCGGCAAGGTCATTTACACCGACGGTGACGAGAACAATGCTCGCGAAGCGAGCGGATACCTCGAGCGGATGGGGCTTCGCGACCGCGTGGACGTGAAAGTGGGGGAAGCGGTGCGGCTTCTCGAATCGATGCCCGGCGACTTCGACGTCGTCTTCATCGACATCGACAAGGATGGCTATCCGCGCGCTCTGGAAGCGGCGGCGCCGCGCGTCCGGCCCGGCGGTTATCTGCTCGCGGACAACGTCCTCTGGTCGGGGAAGGTGGTCGATCCCTCGAAGAAGGATCCCTCGACCGAAGGGATCCGAGAATTCAACCGCCGCCTCTTCGCGCGACGCGACTTCCGATCGGTGATCGTGCCGCTGCGCGACGGCGTCGCGATTGCGCGCAGGGTGCCGGCCTGATGGGCGACCGCGAAGATCTCTTCCACCGCTTCCACTTCTTTGCCGCGGGCGAGGATCTCGACGTGTTCGAGGGCGCTCTGCTCGTCTCGGCGCTCGTCAACCCTGGCGAAGACCTCCCTGCCGCGCGGGAGTCGGTCGAATCGCTCGCCTCCCGCGTCCGGGACCTCATGGCGACCGGCGATAACCCGGTCGAAGCCCTGTGCCAGGTGCTCTTCACCGAAGACGGCTTCCGCGGTGACCAGGAGTCCTACGACGAGCCCGAGAATTCTTCGGTCGCGCATGTTCTCGCGGCCCGTCGGGGGATGCCGATCACCCTTTCGATCGTCACGGTGGAGGTCGCCCGGCAGGCCGGGCTGCGGCTGTCCGGCATCGGTCTGCCCGGCCACTTCGTCGTCGGTGGAGAGGAGCTGCCCGAGGAGACATACCTCGATCCGTTCGACGGCGGCGTCCTCCGCGACCGCGAATCCGTTTCGCGCCGCGTCAGCACGGTCTTCGGAACCCCGCTCTCGCTTCCGGAGGAGATCTTCGCTCCGGACACCGAGCGCGCCATCCTCGCCCGCGTCCTCTCGAACCTGCGCCGCTCGTGGGAGCGCCGCGAGAAATACCCGGAAGCTCTGGAGGCGCTCCGGTGGGCCGAGATCCTCGACCCCGAAGAGGTCTCGTACCGCCGCGAGCG
>Ga0114129_10003166_pt1 | contig 23085 bp, 18 predicted proteins | sample RhiMetdeltSRZDD1_FD_80071 | JGI IMG/M metagenome (GOLD analysis project Ga0114129, IMG submission 80071) | Populus rhizosphere microbial communities from Tennessee, USA - Rhizosphere MetaG P. deltoides SRZDD1 (version 2) (version 2) | ecosystem: Host-associated > Plants > Roots > Rhizosphere >... | reverse complement strand
GTGCTGATTGCGAGTGCCGCGCTCGTCAGCTCTCGCGAGATTTACGCGCAAGGCGACGGCGGATATCGATTGGTCCCGAACTGGCCGAAGCTGCCGCCCGGGATGTACTTCGGTCTGAAAGACGCGCCGCCGCCTCCGGCCGAGCGTGAGGCGCAGGCCGCGGCGAGCCGCGCGCGTGGAGGCGGAGGCGGGGGTGGCGGCGGCGGCGCGCAGAACCCTGGTGGACCCACGAATCAGCCGGGCATCTCCGGTCTTGCGATCGACGCGCAGGATCACATCTACGTGTTCAACCGCGGCGTGAAGCCGGTCATGGTCTTCGATCGCGATGGCAACCTGATCCTGTCGGGTGCCGACCAGGAGATCAACGGCAAGAAGATCAATCCGTCGTGGCAGCACTCCGGCGGCGTCGACTGGGACGGCAACGTCTACGTCATCGAGCGCGACGCGCATCGCATCGTCAAGCTGTCGCCGAAGCTCGACAAGTTCCTGCTGCAGCTCGGGACGACCAACGAGAAAGGCAACGACGCGACGCACCTGAATCTGCCGTCGGGGATCGCCATCCTCCACAACGGCAATATCGTCGTCACCGACGGCTACGGGAACAACCGCGTCGCGATGTTCGACAAGAACGGGAAGTTCATCAAACAGGTGGCGAAAGGCGCCGGCGGTCCCGACGACAAAGGCACCGGCACGGGCGAGTGGGTCCTGCCGCACAAGCTCGCCGTGGATGCCGACGAGAATCTCTACATCATCGATCGCGAAAACCATCGCCTCCAGGTGTTCGACAAGAACCTCAACTACCTCCGCGAGATCAAAAACGACTGGAATCCGTGGGACGTCAACATCTCGCGCAAAGGGACCGACGGCATCGGCTGGATCGCCGATCACAAAGACGAGCGCGTCGTGAAGTTCTCGCTGAAGGACGGCAAAATCCTCGCGATGTGGGGCAAGCAGGGCTGGGGCCCCGGCGAGTTCGACTGGGTCCACGGCATCGTCGTCGACTCGAAGGGCGCGGTGTACGCGGCCGACACGTACGGTCAGCGGTTGCAGAAGTTCGTGCCGGCGGCAACGAGCTCGACCCAACGCTGACTCGACACAAGAGACGCTAAGGACACAAAGGAGAAGAACCTAATGGGTTTTCCTTCGTGTCCTTTGTGTTTGATCGGCGCGCGACGAGCCGCAAGGCGATCGGAATCACCAACAGGCCGAGCACCGCAATCGGTGCGAGCCTGTCGATCGTTCGCGGCGCCTGAAACTGCCCGCTGAGATCGATCGGCCGGCTCCACGCGTCGCCCTGGATTTCTTCCACCTGCACGCGTCCGTCGGCGCGGCGGATCGTCAGCGGGTACGGATCGACCACAAGGCCGTAGTACCACCGCAGCATGCGTGCGTCGACCGGCATCCGCCCGCGCAGCCGGTGCGTGCCGAGCGGCGATCCGTCGATGTACTCCACCGACGCCGGCCGGACCTCGTGCCCATCGACGAACAGCACGATCCGATCGATGAAGTTGTTGCGGAATGGCTCGAGCCGCAGCTTCAGCCAACTCGGATCGTTCGCGACGTCGAGGACGAACGAGCCGTCGCGGGCGAACGTCAGCAGCACCTGCGTGCGCTCGAGATCGTGCGCGGCGGCGCCCGCGGCGCCGAGGCACGCGGCGGCGAGAACGGCGAGCGCTACCCCAACCGTGCGGCGCACGCGGGTATCGTAGACTGGATCGCGTGACGCGCGCCGAAACTCTCCAGGCCACGCTCGCTTCGCGCGCGAGCGAGATCGCCGCCGGTCTCGGCGACGGCGCGCTGGGCATCAGCGTGTTCGACTACCTCTCCGGCTTCGCGTGGGAGCTGAACGGCGCGCGCTGGTTTCACGCCGCGAGCACCATCAAGATCGCCATCCTCGCCGGCCTCTTCGATGCGATCGAGCGCGGGCGTTTCACCCTCGAGTCGCGGCTGCACGTGCGCAACCGGTTCTCGAGCGCGCTCGACGGCCGATCGTTTCGCGTCGACGCGCGGCGCGACGCCGACGACGAAGTGCACGCCGCCATTGGCAAGACGATGCGGCTCGGCGAGCTGGCGCGCCACATGATCGTCCGCAGCAGCAATCTGGCGGCGAACCTGCTGCTCGATCTCGTCGGTGTCGAGGAGACGCGTGTCGCGCTCGCCTCCCGCGGCATCGCCGGCATCGACGTCAGGCGCGGCGTCGAGGACGAGCGCGCCTTCGAGGCCGGCCTGATCAATCAGGTCACGGCCGACGGCGTCGTCGCGCTGCTGCGTGCGATTCGCGACGGCCGGCAGTTTTCCGCCGGGTCGTCGCAGGCGATGATCGACATTCTGATGGATCAGGAATTTGCGGGCGGCATCGCGCCGGGACTGCCCGAGGCGATCCGCGCCGTCGCGCGCGTGGCGCACAAGACCGGCGACATCTCGACCGTGTCGCATGATGCGGGCCTCGTATTTCTGCCGGGCCGGCCGCCGTACGCGATCGCGATTCTCGTCGCGTCCGCCGCCGATGCGTCAATCCGCACCGGCACGCTGGCCGCCGTCTCGGGCCTCGTCTACGACGCCGTCGCCGCCGCGGGCGAAGCCGCGTGATGGTGTCGAATGACGCGCTTGGCCTGCCGGTCGTCGACGCGCTCGCGCTCGACGAGCCGGTGTCTCGACTGCTGATGCCTGGTGCGCTGATGCGGACCCGCAACGGCGACGCGCACGTCCTCCCGCGTTTCTTCTACCAGGTCGATTCCTGGCACGACGCGCTGGAGACGCAGCTCACGCCGCACTTCGGACTGTGGGAACTGATGGACGTCGACCTTCACGAAGCCGCGCCGCTGCGTCTGTTCCCGCGCTATGTGCCGTGCGCGGTGACGTCGCTCGCGGCGGCGCTCGAAGTATTTCGCCTCGAAGTCGGCGCCACGGTGCGCATCACGGCGAACGGCGGATATCGATCGCCGACGCATCACGGCTCGCGCTCAGGCTCGCCGCACTGCTGGGGTACGGCCGCGAACATCTACGCGATCGGCGGCGCGCCGCTCGATACCGAGGAGCAGATCGGCCGCTATGCGGCGGTCGCACGGCGTCTGCTTCCCTTTGCGTGGGTGCGCCCGTACGGCCACGGTCCCGGCGAGGCCGACGATCATCTCCATCTCGATCTCGGCTACGTCACCACGATTCCCAACGGCACCTCGGAGCATCACGATGGCGGGGCGGCGGCTCGCGCGTGACAAATCAATCAAACGCTCAGACTGGATCGAGGATCGCCTGGCGCAGCCCGCGTTCGGGCTCGAAGCCGAGCTGACCCTGCTCGTGGACGATGAGCCGGCGGATCCCGAAACGGTGTTCGGCGATCCGCGCGGGTTCATCCGGGAGCCGATGATGCATCGCATCGGCACCTCCTACCATCTGCCGAACGGCGCCGCGATCTACTTCGATACGGGCGTCATCGAGATCGCGACGCCCGCGATCGAGCTGGAGCGCGGCTGCGTCACGCGCGCGGCGCGATCGCTGTGGGAAGGGATCGACTTCATCCGCGCACAGCTCGACGTCTGGGGCCGCGATCGCGGCCGCCGCGTCCGGCTTCAGGGGTTCAGCACCCACTACAACGTGTCGGTCGGCGACCGCGCCGGCGGCATGTCGATGCCGGCGATCCGGCGTCTCGCGCGGACGCTCGTCTTCGTCCTGCCGGTGCCGGTGATGATGCTCGGCACCAACCGCCGATCGACCGGCGTCGGCGTGCGGCCGCGCGCCGGACGGATCGAGGTCACCGCCGACTTCGCGCCGGACGCCGCGCTGATGATCGCGGCCGGGTCGCTCGTCGCCGGCGTGGTGCGAGAGGTCGGCGCCTGGCCGGCGGCGTCTCTTCGACGCGTGCGCGCGGAGATTCCCGTCATCCGGCGGTTCGCGCCGATCCGCCACACGTCGCGCCGCGGCTGGCTGGCGCACGTCGACTGCTACGCCGAATCGCCGTTCGCGTGCGATGTCGACGAACCGAACTGGATCACCACGCGCGGCACGATGAGCCTTCGCGCGATCGCTCGCCGGATCTTTCGACGGTTCGCGCGTTCTATTGCGGCCGTCGCCGATCGCCCGGCGTTCCGAACCATTCGCGCGATCCTCGCGCGGCGCGGCGACACGCTGCTGTCGCTCGACGATCGTCCCGCGGCGTACGACGACGTCGGCCGGGCGGCGTCGTGGAGCGCCGGGTCGAAGCTGGCGCGATCGCGGTACGAGCGCGTGGTGAGGAACGCCGTTCAGCGCCGGCCGCTCAGGTTGGCCGGCACGCTCTGCACGCCGCTCGCCGTCCGCGGCTGGTCGCGCGTGGCATTCCAGCGCCAGCACGACGGCGCCGAAGTCGTCGTGCCGTTCGACGTCCTAGTGACCCGCCTCGAGGAATGGGAGCGCGGATAAGCAGGGCCGCGCGCCTTCCCGTGACTGCGCTGCTGCGACATTGAACGCAGAACCCGCGGAACCCGCAGAATGAATTGGCCAGAAACGCTCCGCGGGTCCCGCGGGTTCTGCGTTGATCGTCGGGGCCCGGCGGCCGAACCGAGCCGCGTTATGATCACGCGTCATGAACATGCTTGCTCTCATGGTGATGCTCGGCGCGGCGCAGGCGGCACTCTCGACGAAAATCGACATCGTCAGCGTCGCCGGCTGTCTGAAGGAATCGGCGCCGAACGACTGGCGCGTCGTGAACGCGACCGACCCGGTCGGGAGCACGGCCAACGCGCCCGCAGCCAAGGACATTCCGGCGGCGCCGCCGCTCGGCAAGAACGAGTTCAAGCTGATCGGGGTCAGCGAGTTCAATCTGCCTCAACACAAGGACCACGCGGTCATCGTCAAAGGCCTGCACATCAAGGCGACGCCGCCGGGAATGTCCCGCCTGAACATCACCTCGGTGACCACGATTGCCCCGTCCTGTCCGGCAGCCAAGTGAGCTACACTAACGCCCTTGCAGACCGGCAGCCCTGAAGGGCTGCGCTACGAGCACGTAGCGCAGGCCTTTCCGCCTCCGCTGAAGCTACGGCGGACCTGCCCTGGAGGAGTCATGACGCGTGTCGTTCCCGTGCTCCTCGGATCCGTTGCGGTCGCCGTTGTCACGCTCGCGCCCGTGCAGACGGCCGCGCCCGCGGCCGGCGCCGTGCCGACGTTCAGCAAAGACGTCGCGCCGATCGTCTTCAACAAATGCGTCTCGTGCCATCGGCCGGGCGAAGTCGCGCCGATGACGCTGATGTCGTACGACGAGGTGCGGCCGTGGGCGAAGGCGATCAAGACCAAGGTCGTCTCGCGCGAGATGCCGCCGTGGGGCGCCGATCCCGATCACAGCCTGAAGATGCGGAACGACCGCAGCCTCACGAAGCAGCAGATCGAAACGATCGCGGCGTGGGTCGACGGCGGCGCGCCGCGCGGCAACGACGCCGATCTGCCGCCGATGCCGAAGTTCGCCGAAGGATGGACCGCCGGCCGCGAGCCCGACTACGTGCTCGAGATGCCGGTCGAGTTCTCGATTCCCGCGGAAGGCGAGCTCGGCGTGCAGATGTTCTACGCGAAGGTACCGTTCGCCGAGGATCGCTTCGCCGAGACGCTCGAGATTCGTCCCGGCAATCGCGCCGTCGTCCATCACCTCGGCGTGTTCGTCGTCGACATTCCGGAGGGCGCGCGCATCGACGAGAACGGCCGGCTGATCGCGCCGACCGGCCAGGCGGCGACCGATCGCGGCGAAGGGCTCGCGGGCCGCGCCGACACCACCGCCCTGCCGGGCGCGAACAAGCTGCTGTCGTGGGTCCCCGGACGCGGCGTCGACACGCATCGCGCCGACATCGGCAAGCGCATTCCCGCCGGCAAGTACATCAACTGGCAGGTTCACTACAATCCGACCGGCAAGCCCGAGAAAGATCGGTCGAAGCTTGGCATCTGGTTCAACAAGGTGCCGGTGACGCACGAGCTGCTCATTCGCCAGGCCGGCGATCCGCTCGCGACGACGAAGGGCGGCCTCTCGCTCTATCGCGCGGAAGGCAGAGAGGTCGAGTACACCGCGGACGAATCGACGACGACGCGGCGCCGCGGCAGGACGCCGAACATCCCGCCGTACGTGGAGAAGTGGTCGCTGACCGGCATCACGCCGGTGACCGAAGACATCACGCTGTACGCGATGTCGCCGCACATGCACGTGCGCGGGAAGAGCCTCACGTGGGTCATCGTCTATCCCGACGGCCGCGAGCAGACGATCCTCGACGTGCCGAAATTCGACTTCAACTGGCAGATCGAGTACGAGCTCGAAGAGCCGCTGCACATTCCCGCGGGCAGCAAGATCCTCGGCATCGGCTTCTACGACAACTCGCCCAAGAACAAATGGAACCCGGCGCCCGAAAAGGAAGTGTACTGGTCGGAGCAGAGCTGGGATGAGATGTATCAGCCGTTCACGTTGTACTCGGTGGACAGCCAGACGCTGAGCGACATGACGGTCACCAAACAGCAGCGCTAACGGTCGTAAACGAACCTCTTGGGTCATGAGGGCGGTGATGCAGGTCACCGCCCTTTTCTTTTGTCTCGACAAACACAGGAGGAGCCATGGCCAGGAAGAGCGTCCGTGCGAAGGCCTCGTCACCGCGTCGTCGCACTCAGGGCACTCAGGGGACTCAGGGCACTCAGGGGACTCAGGGCACTCAGGGCGCTCAGGGCCGCAAGGCGGCTCGAGTGTCGACTGTCGCCCTGACGGAGCCGGGCCGGGCATGCACGGTCGTATACATCCACGGCATCGGCAACAAGCCGGTCGAATCGATCCTCAAGTGTCAGTGGGATCACGCGCTGTTCGGCTACGACCTCGGGGAGCGCAGCCGCCTCGCCTACTGGGTGAATCGCGAGTACTACCCGTCGCCGTCCGGGGGCACGTGCGCCAGCGGCGACCTGACCGAGGTCGAGAACGCGCCGACCGGGCGCGCGCTGAGCCTCGAGCAGCATCTCGAACAGACGCGCCTCGAGGACGAGGTCGAGGCGCTCACCGACGATCCTGAGCAGCAGGCGATTCTGGTCACCATCGCGTCGAAGGTCGACCAGCACCTGGCGCCGGCCAGAGTGGAGGGCGCGCGCGCCGCCGGTGTCCACGGCTTCATCCTCCCGTTGCCGGAGCCGCTGCGCCGCTGGATTACACGCAAGCTGACGCGCGCGTTCGCGCGCGACGTCAACGACTACCTCTTCGTGGAAGATCGCCGGAAGAAGATGCGGGAGAGCCTCATCGATCGCCTCGCCGCCGGCGGCGGTCCGTTCATCGTCGTCGCGCACAGCCAGGGGACGATGATCGCCTACGACGTCCTGAGCCAGATGAAGGACATCGACGTGCCGCTCTTCGTCACGATCGGATCACCGCTCGGCATCCAGGAGGTCCAGGATCAGATCAAGCGGTTCACGAAGCAGAAGACGCTGACCGTGCCGAAATGCGTCGGCCGCTGGCTCAACGTGTACGACAGCCACGATCCCGTAGCGGCCGATGAAGAGCTCGCCAACGACTTCGCGCCGAAGGGCGCGATCGAGGACGTCGAGGTCGCCAATCCCGATTCACCGGCGCATCCGCATTCGGGCTCCGGATACCTGCGGACCGATCCGGTGCGCCATGCCGTCCGCGACGCCGTGCGCATCGATCTCTTCCAGCCGGTCGCGCCGTTCGTCATCGCGCGCAATCTCGTCCGGCGCCTGGAGAACGCGCCGCGCGAGGCGCAGCATGCGGTGCTGATCGAGCTCGTCGATCGCGATAAGGCAGGCGCCGGCGTCGAGAAGGTGGCGCAGGAGCTGGCCGCCGGCATCCGGAAGCTGACGGGCCGCAGCGACGAGCAGCTCCGCCTGCAGATCATGCGCCGCTACCTGGCCGCGGATCTCACGCGCCGGGAGACCGAGACGCTGGCGTCACGGTTCGCGATGCAAGGGCTGATGGTGAAGCGGATCTGGCGCAACGAAGCGAAGCGGGCGCTGCTCGAGTCGTCTATCAACACGATTCACGCAGGCGCCGCGCATGTCGGATATCGTGCGCACGGACGCGGCATCGCGTGGGCCGTGCTCGACTCCGGCATCAACGCGGAGCACCAACACTTCGCGACGCATCAGAACATCGCCGCGCAAGTCGACTGCACGGGCCGCGGCGTGACGGAGGGCAAGGCCCCCGACCGGCACGGTCACGGGACGCACGTCGCCGGCATCATCGCGGGGGCGCGGACGTTCCCCGCCGCGGGCGCCGCGCCGGCGCGCATCATCTCGGGCGTCGCGCCGGAAACGAAGCTCCATATCTACAAGGTCCTCGACAGCGAAGGCAACGGCGAGGACGCGTGGATCATCAAGGCGCTCGATCACATCGCCGACATGAACGACCGTGCGGGAAAGTTGGTCATCCACGGCGTAAATCTCAGTCTCGGCGGTCCGTTCGATCAGAGCACGTATGGCTGCGGTCATACGCCGCTCTGCGACGAGCTGCGGCGTTTGTGGCGGCAGGGCGTGCTCGTCGTCCTCGCGGCGGGCAACGAGGGCTTCGCGGTGCTGAGAAGCCTCGAGGGCGACATCGACGCCAATATGGATCTGTCGATCGGCGATCCCGCGAACCTGGACGACGCGATCGCGGTCGGGTCGGTGCACAAGGAGAATCCGCACACGTATGGCGTGTCGTACTTCTCGTCGCGCGGGCCGACGGCCGACGGACGCCAGAAGCCCGACGTCGTGGCGCCGGGCGAGCGCATTCTGTCGTGCCGGCACCGCATGCCCAAGAACCTGCGCGGGGTCGATGACGAGTACGTCGAGATGAGCGGCACGAGCATGGCCGCGCCGCACGTGTCGGGCGCGCTCGCCGCGTTTCTCTCGGTCCGGCGGGAATTCATCGGCGAAGCCGATCGCGTGAAGCAGCATCTGATGCGCAACTGCACTGACCTGAATCGCGACCGGTCTCAGCAGGGTGCGGGATTGCCGAACCTCGTGAAGATGCTGGTGAATATCTAGAATATTTCCCGCGTGAAAACACGCCACGAAAGCACGAAAACACGAAAAAGAAACTCGATTTCGTGCTTTCGTGTTTTCGTGGTTGCGTTTAGGGGGGCGCCTACGCGTGTACCAGCTCGTATGACGATGAGAGCGCGATCGCGGTGTGGAGCGTGCGATAGAGCGGGCAGCGCATCGCGTACATGCCGTGGACGCGCTCGACCGTTTCGCGCGCCTCTTCGGGCGCGGCGAGCTTCAGCGTCACGTGAATCCGGCGGATGACGAGCACGCCCTCTTCCGTTTCGACCTCGCCGGTCACGTCGGCGGTCAGCTTGCCGCCGCTCGCGTCGATCTTGCGCGCCTCCAGCGCGCCGCCAAAGGTGCCGAGCATTCAACCGGCGGTCGCGGCGACGACGTAGTCGAGCGTGGCGGCGTGCGACTCGGTCAGCGAGGCGGGATCCATCTTGTAATGTTCCGCGATCGCGCCGTGGACGCTGAAGACCACCGGCTGCGACTCGCCCGGCAATCGCGCAATCCGCAACGGTCCTGTGATCCGTTCGATGTGGACGTTCGATGTGTAGACGACCCCTGACATGAGCAGATGGTAGCGCCTGAAGGCGTGGCTCGACCAGAGACGCTGCTCGCGGCGGCTGCCGGACGTTTTTGTGCCGGTTCGCCGTGCGTCCTACACGGTTGTCGGAGGATCGGCGTTTCGACGTCGTGAATCCCTCGCGGACGCGCGGCGTCAGGCTCGAACAGTGCTCTGGCCTTCGTCTTGCTTCTGGCGACGCCATGTCGCAAAAAGTTTCGAAGCATTTTCTCTTTGCATCCGATTTCGATCAGACGCTCAGCTTCAACGATTCAGGCCAGATCCTGAGCGATGTGATCGGCGTCTCGCATTTCCGCGACAAAGTCGACGGGCTCGCCGCCAGCAATCTCGTTCAGCAGGGCGGAGAGCTCGCGTACTTGATCCGGCACGATCCCGAGTTCCGCGCGCTTCGACGGGAGCATTTGATTGAGGCGGGGCGCCGCGTGCGGCTCCGCAGCGACATTCCGGCGCTCGTCGACTTCCTCGATCGCGGTCTCGATGGATACCGCTTCTCCTTTTTCGTCATTTCGGCGGCGCCGAAAGAGCTGATCGAATCGGCGCTCGCCGGCGCGGTCGCGGCCGACCAGATCTTCGGCACTGAATTCGATTACGACGTCGAGTCGGGCGAGGTCCGATCGATCCGCCGTGTGCCGGCCGGGTACGGCAAGGTCGCCGTGGTCGAGGAGCTGGAGCGGCGGCTCGGGATAGGACCCGACAGGACGATTTACGTCGGCGACGGCAGCTCGGACGTGCACGTGATGCTGCACGTGAACAATCGCGACGGGTTCACGATTGCCGTGTCGGAGAACAGGATGCTCGCCAGAATTGCGACGAGCACGGTGCTGAGCGACAACGCGCTCTCGGTCCTGGTGCCGATTCTCGAGCAGATCGTCGGCTGGCGTTCACCGGACATTCGGGGCCTGTTCGAATCCTATCGGCTGACGGTGCACGACTGGGAGAAGGCGCGGACCGATCGCGTGACGATTCGCGCTTCGCCGCGCGTCGCAGACGGCGCCGTCGCCTGACGAAGAATCGGCCGCGGGGTCGAGCGCAAAGAGGACATCGCAATCGGCCGTGCAATTCTGGTGTCTAAGCGGCATGGGAATCACCGGGCCGATGACACAATCGCTCATGCTTTCAGCGTCGCTCGTATTCACTGTCTGCACTCTGGGCTGCAGCATGCGCGCCGGCATGAACGACGCTTGCCAATGGCCGTCTGAGCCTGCCACCGCGTTGGATCCGACCAATCGCGCCCACCAGCGGCATCTCGTGGACGACGTGCGGGTCGCTGAGGAGCTCGGCATCCGGTACGACGATTCACGTCGTGCGCGCGGCGCGCCGTCTCCGGGAAAGCCGGTCAAACGCGACGAGTGCGACACCGCGTTGTTCAACGAGATTGCCGCCAGGCACGCCGTCCGTTTGGACGACGTGCGCGAAGGGCGTCGACGTCTGGCCGAAGGCAGCTGGAATCCGGCAATGTATCTGCCGTTGGCGGCGCTCTATGCTGTCGCGGCGCTCACGACCGCGCGACGGATTCGCCGGCGCTTTTACGGGCCGGACGAGAAGGCGGCCGTGCTCGTCGCAACCTTCGCCGCGTCGGTTGCGATCAGCGCCTCTCTGCTGCCGCTCGGTCATCTCTGGGGCGGTATCGTCGAGATGGTTCGCGTCGGCAACCAGCACATGAGTTATCGCGCAGATCGACTCGGCTGGCGCGGCTACGATAGAGAAGTATTCACCCTCGGTGTCCTGCTGTTCTGGAGCCTCGTGCTGATTCAGCATGGCGTCGCGCCCGGTGCGCAGCGACAGAGGGACGTGTAGAACGACACACCGCGAGGAGGTTCTGGATGGTTCGTGACTACCAACGTGTCGCGCGTCAAACCGTGATCATCGCGACATCCGTCGTGTGGCTCGGCGTCGGCCATCCGCACGGTCAGGGAAGAAGCGCCGCGGTGCTCGGTGTTCCGAGCGGCGATGTTCAGGTCTACAAGCAGCCCGGATGCGGATGCTGCGAGCTGTGGGCGCGGCACATGCGCGCTGCAGGATTTCGTGTCGCCGTCGAGGAAGCAGCGGACGTCGAGGGGATGAAACGCCGCCACGCCATCCCCATCAATCTTCGTTCGTGTCACACGAGCGTCGTTGGCGCGTCTCGCGTCTATCGCTTAGAGGGACACGTGCCGGCCAACGTCGTTCGCCGGCTGTTGTCCGAGAAGCCGGCGGTGGCCGGCATCGCAGTGCCCGGCATGCCGATCGGATCGCCGGGCATGGAGAGCGGCAGCCGCCACGATCCGTACGACGTCATCGCGTTCGACGCGGACGGACGGCAGCGCGTGTTCACGTCGGTCAACAAGTAAACATACAAAAGGCCGGAGCGCGTGAGAGAGCCGCTCGAAGGTGCGAATGGGACCCGTTGGTTCGAGGTTCTCGCGCACGATCTGCGCTTCGGTGCTCGCACGTTGCGGAAAGCTCCCGCGGTCACCGGAGCCGCGGTTCTCACGCTGGCGCTCGGCGTCGGTTTTAACACCGCGATCTTCAGCGTCGTGGAATCAATCCTGCTGAATCAGCTGCCGTACCGAGATCCAGCGGCGATCGTCACGCTGACCCAGATCGACTCGACACACTCGGCCGCCGCCGGCGTGGGTGAGTGGACGGTGAACGAGTGGAGGAGGCGCAGCCGGTCGCTGGAAACGATCTCGACATACAACGATGCCCAACTGATGCTCACCGGGAGCGGCGATGCGGACGTCCTGCGCGGAATGCGTGTCAGTGCCGAGTTCTTCGACACGCTCGGCGTGAAGATGCTGCTTGGTCGCGCCTTCGTGCCGGAGGACGATCGCTCGCCGCGCGCGAACGTGATCATTCTCAGTCATGAGCTCTGGTCCCGTCGCTTCGGCGCCGATCCGTCCATCGTCGGTCGTCTGCTCCAGCTGAACGCCGCACCGTACCGCGTTATCGGGGTATTGCCGGCCGATTTCCACCCGCTCCGCATGTCCAATCCGGCGGAGACGCCGCAGTTTTTCAGTCCGGCCGGGTACGACGAGGGGGAGGCCACGCTGTGCCGCACCTGCTAGGGCGCCACAGTGATTGCACGTCTGAAACCGTCGATGACCGTCGGTGCGGCGAGTGCGGAGCTTCAAGCGGTCATGCACGCAATCGCGCGCGAGTATCCGTCTGATTACGCACCTGACACGTCCGTACGCGTAGCGCCGTTGCGGGACGAACTGATCGGGTCGGTTCGGATGGCGCTCTGGGTTCTGTTCGGCGCCGTCGCGCTCGTGCTGCTGATGGCATGCGCGAACGTCGCCAGCTTCCAGCTCGCCCGTGCGACCGCGCGGACGAAGGAGTTCGCGCTGCGGGCTGCGCTTGGTGGCGGCCGTTCAAGGCTGATCAGACAGTTGCTGACAGAGAATCTCCTGCTGGCTGTCGTCGGCGGCGCCGCCGGTGTGTTGGTGGGATCGCTCGGCACGGCGGCGATCGTCTCGTTCGCACCGCGAGAGCTGCCGCGGCTCGACGAGATTCACATGGACGGCCGCGTTCTGCTGTTCGCCCTTTCCATCAGTCTGCTGACCGGACTGGCCTTCGGCACGATGCCCGCGTGGTCCGCGTCGCGCGTCGACGTCAACGAGGCGTTGAAGCGCAGCGGAGGCGTGGCCGGCCGATCGTCGGGCAGCCGCCGTCGCCACGCACTGGTGGTGATCGACCTCGCATTGGCGTTCGCGCTCGTCGTGGCAACCGGTCTGTTGGGCAGGAGCTTTCAGAATCTCACCACACTCGATGCCGGCTTCAATCCTCATGATGTTCTCACCCTCACGCCCGCAATTGGCCCGAGCAGCCGGTTGGCGACGGCGGACGGCCGGCTCGAGCACAACCGACAGATCATCGAGAAAGTTCGGATCGTTCCGGGCGTCACGGCCGTGGGCATGGTCAGTAACGTTCCGCTGAGTCACTCCGAGCCGATGAAGGTGCGCATCGACGGGCAATCGTTTCTCAGCGACGCCGAGGCGCCGACGGCAGACGTCTTCTGGGTCGCGGGCGACTACTTCCGCGCGCTCGCGATTCCACTGAGGCGGGGACGGTTTCTGACCGATCGCGACGGCCGCGATGCGCCGCCTTCAGTGCTGGTCAGTGAATCGTTCGCCCGAATCCGGTTCCCGGGCACGGATCCGATCGGCCGTCGAATCCAACTCGGACCGCAGCAGGAGCGTGGATCCTGGTCCGTGATTGTCGGGATCGTCGGCGACGTCCGGTACGACCGGCTGGATCGCGAGCCGGGCCAGGCGGCATATCAGCCTCAGGCCATGAATCCGTTCCATTACGCGCGCCTCGTCGCCCGCACGGCCGGCGATCCGTGGCGCTTCGAGCATGCGATCCGTGCGGCGATCCGTGAGGTCGATTCGGCCCAGGCCGTGTTTCATGTTCAGCCGATGGACGACTACGTGGCCTCATCGCTGGCGGATCGCAGCTTCGCGTTGGCGCTGATTGCGCTGTTCGGCGTCCTGGCACTGCTGCTGTCATCGGTCGGTATCTACGGCGTCGTTTCGTATGCAGTGGTGCAACGGACGGCGGAGCTCGGCGTGCGCGCGGCCCTGGGCGCGAGCCGAACGAATCTGTTCGCGCTGATTCTGCGCCAGGCACTGGCGGTGACCGGAGTGGGCTTGGCTCTTGGGCTGCTGATCGCGATCGTCGTTGCGCGAGTGCTCGCCAGCTTCCTGTTCGGCGTGGAGCCCTTCGACCCGAAGACAATTGCTGCAACTGCGGGTCTTCTTGCGTTCGTGGCAGCGCTCGCGTCCTATCTGCCAGCGAGGGCCGCGACGCGGATCGATCCACAAGAGGCCCTAAGAGCTGAATGAGATCGCGGTGATCGTCGTTATCGTTTCTGTTTGGCCGCCGCCGTCGCGGTCGTCTTCGTCGTGTCCAGCGCGCGGTTGTCGATCGTGATCCTCGCCTGCGGCGCGTACATCTCGTCCCAGCTCTGCTCCGACCAGAAGACTTCCTTCTCCGGCGCGGGGTTGTACCGGTTCTTCGCGCTGTTGTCGAACAGCGTGACGACGGTCACCTTGCTGCCCGCCGGAATCGCCTTCGGCGACTCGAGCTCGTAGTACACCTGCCAGTTGAAATCGTACTTCGGAACGTCGAGCAGCACTTCCTCCCGGCCGTCGGGCCACGTCAGCGTGTACTTCATGCTCTTGCCGCGCAGGTGCAGGTGCGGCGTGAGGCCGTACAGCGTGATCGGCTCGCGGATCGTATGAACGCTGACGACCTTCCAGTTTTCCGCATACGGCGGAATGTTCGGCAGGTTGACGCCGCCTTCGTCTCTCGTCTGACCCTCGCGCCACCGCGGCGCGTACTCCTTGCCTTCGACGATGTACGCGGTCGGGCCGGCGGTGCCGAAGCTGTGATAAATCTGATGACCGACGTCCTGCCCCGGCTTCGCGAGATACAGACCGAGCTTGGTTCGATCCTTCTGCGGCGCGCCGTTCGGCTGGTAGTGCATGTAGAAGTCGATGTACGAGCCCGCTTTGATCAACTGGCCGGCATCGCCCTGGTACTCTTCATAGCCGCGGCCGGGCACGTACGACAGCAGTTTCTGGATTTCTTCCGTCGCCGATCCGCCGTTCGCGCGCGCCACCTGATTGCGTCCCATCGGCTTGCCGTCGGCGCCGACAATCTGCCCGTTCACGAGCTTCGCGCCGTCGGGCAGCCGGTCGATCACGTAGAGGCCCGCGTGATGGACGACGCCCGGCGTGCCGGGCCGCACTTCGATGCGCTTGACGTAGACGTCGGTCGTGAACGGCGACTTCGTGAAGAAATCGAGGACCCCCACTTCGCCTTCAGCGGGAATCTGGAAATCGACCGGCATCTCGATGACGACGTCCGGGTCGCCGTGCGACCAGCCGGTCGCGAATGACGGGACGCGCGGCAGATCGGCGTCGCGTCCTTTCGGCGCGCCCGCGTCGACCCAGCGCGTGATGGTTTCGATCTGGTCCGCGGTCAGGCTGCGATCGTCCCTGAACTTGCCGAAGCGCGGATCCGCGCCCCACGGCGGCATCTCGCGGCTCGCGACCTTCAGCCGAATCGCCTTCGCCCAGGGCCGGACGTCCTCGTAGTTGATGAGCGACATCGGCGCGACCTCGCCGGGCCGATGGCAGCCGACGCAACTGTTATAGAGGATAGGGGCGACGTCTTTCGTGAAGGTCGGCGCGGCCGGGGCCGCGAGGGCAGCGGCCGGAGTCAGGGCAACCGCGAGGGCAAAGCCGGCAAGACGCCTCATAAACCCTGCCTTTCGACCGGTGATTATACGCCGGTGTCACACGTGTCAGACGTGTCAGACGTGTCAGACGTGTCAGACACCGTCATTTCGCGACGGCGGTGCGAATGGTCGACCTGCCATCGCTCGTTTCGGTCCAGGCCAGCAGGACTTCGTCGCCGTGGCGCGCGAGGCGCGGGAAGCCGCTCGCACTAGCGGCGCCGGCGGTGACGGTCTGGGCCGAGCCGCGCGCGCCGGATGAATCGATCCGCCGAATCTGCAGTTGCGACCGCTGATTCGCGACTTCGATCCACGAGGCGACCGCCGATCCATCGTCGCCGATCGCCACCCCGACGCGGCCCTGCGATGCCGCGTCGTCGAGCCGGATCGGCGCGCCGAAGGTCGCGCCCGCATCGTTCGAAAACGCGGCGAACGCGCGTCCCTGATCGTCTTTCGCCGTCATCCAGGCGACGGCCACCTGACGTCCGCGCGCGCTGATCGCCGGTCCGTTGATGGGACACGCGTCGATCTGCCAGCCGTCGGCATGCACCGTCTGCGACGGCGTCCATTGATTCTTCACGAGCCGCGCGACCGAGATGTCGCGCACTTCGTCCTTGCTGCGATCGCGGAACGCCGCGATCGGACCGTCGGCGGTGATGGCGACCGCGGTGGGGCAGCAGTCGCACACGCGATCGTCGACGGCGGTTTCGGTCGTTTCCTTTCCGTCGCGATCGAACGTCGCGGCGCGAAGGCTCATGTTGTCTTTGTGCTTGTCGGGGTCGGGATCGACCTCGCGGCCGTCGAGCCAGATCAAGCCGAGACCGCCGCCCGGCGGCTGGAACAGCGACACGAAGCCGTGCTGCGATTTCGTCCCGTCGTGATGCGGACTCGCCGCCGCGCTCCACGTCTTCCCGTCGTCGTTCGAGAACGCGAGCCGCACGTCGTACGCTTCGAGATGTTCGTCGGTCGTCTGCAGCCACTGCGCGACGAGCGTGGCGTCCTCGAGCCTGATCACCGACGGCACGTCGGCCGGGTTCGTGAACCAGTCGTCGCCCGACGCGGCGGTGCGCGGCTCGGACCATCCGGACGGCGTCCGCTCGGCGAACTTCAGCAGCGACGTTCGCCCCTGCGTTTCGATCCAGCTCACGAGCGCGCGGTCGCCGTTGACGGTCAACTGCGGTGCGAGACTCGGCTCCGCGGCACCCAACGTCAACGGCGTGATGACCAACGCGTCGTTCACGTTGCGCGGTGTGCGCGTGGAGCACGCTGCCGCGACCGCGACGAGCAGAGCGACGACAAGAGGAACACATGGCGCGCGGGGATATCGTGGCATTCTCATGAGCTCTGAATATTATCGCGACCTGATGCACTGATATAGTAGTCCGCCGAGCATCGGTATACGTCGGCTGACAGAGCAGCGTAGCCCTTTAGGGCTGCCCCTGCGGCCCCGGGGCAGGCCTGACCTGTCCACCGAAGCCTTGGGCGAGTGGAATCGCGACTCGACATCGGAGGCGTTATGAATCGGCGCGCGTTCATCGAGACGAGCACGGCGGCCGCGGCGGGTCTGTTGCTCGACTGGCGCGATCTCCGGGCGCAGATTCCGAAAGGAAATCCCGGCGCCACGGTCCCGACCACCGCGGGCAGAGTTCGCGGACTGCTGATCGACAAGAAGATTCACGCGTTTCGCGGCGTGCCGTACGGCGCGCCGACCGCGGGCGCGCGCCGGTTCCTGCCACCGGTGAAGCCGCAGCCGTGGACCGGCGTGCGCGACGCGTTCGAGATCGGCCTGCGCTCGCCGCTGGTCGATTCCACTCTCGTGCCCGAATGGGGCCCGCTGAATCTGCGCGAGCCGATGGGCGAGGATTGCCTGAATCTCAACGTCTGGACACCGAGCGTGAGCGGCGGCAAGCGTCCCGTGATGGTCTGGCTCCACGGCGGCGGGTACTCCGTCGGCTCGCCCGGCATGATCGCGTACGACGGCGCCAATCTCGCGCGCAAGCACGACGTCGTCGTCGTCGGCATCACGCATCGGCTGAACGCGTTCGGGTTCATGTATCTCGTGGAGCTCGGCGGCGAGAAATTCGCGGAGGCGAGCAACGCCGGGATGCGCGACATCATCGCGGGGCTCGAGTGGATTCGCGACAACATCACCGGCTTCGGCGGCGATCCAGGCAACGTGACGATCTTCGGTCAGTCGGGCGGCGCCGGGAAGGTGAGCACGCTGCTCGGCATGCCGGCGGCGCAGGGTCTGTTCCACAAGGCGATCGCGCAAAGCGGATCGGCGGTCACGAGCCTGCCTGCGAACGTGGCGACGCAGAGCGCGGCGGCGTTCATGGCGCGCCTGGGATTGAAAGAGCGTCAGGTCGACGAGCTGCAGACGCTGCCGATGGAGCAGTTGCTCGGCGCGCTGCAGCCGCGTGCCGGTGGGGCTGACGCAGGCCGTGGCGCGCGAGGCGGCGGTCGTGGCGCGGGCGGAGGCGGCTTTGCGGCGTCGCCCGTCGTCGACGGCAAATCGCTGCCGCGCGACGTCTTCAATCCGGAGGCGACGACGATGTCGGCGAACGTGCCGCTGTTGATCGGATCGACGGAAACCGAAGTCACGTGGAACGTCAACACCGACTACACGCCGCCGGCCGACGAGGCGGCGCTTCGAGAGCGCATCAAGCGGACGCTGCGCGCCGACGACCCGCACGTCGAGCGGGTGATTGCGATCTATCGAAAGGGACGTCCGAAGGCGAGCAATCTCGATCTCGCGCTGATCATCGAGACCGACGCCTCGCAGTTCCGCAGCGGCACCGACACCGAGGCCGAGCGCAAAGCGGCGCTCGGCAAGGCGCCGGTCTACATGTACCGCTTCCAGTGGTACTCGCCCGTCGGCGGCGGACGGCTGCGCGCGATGCACTGCATGGACATCCCGTTCGTCTTCGAGAACGTGGACCTGTGCAAGACGGTCGTGGGCGACGGCCCGGATCGCTACGCGCTCGCCGACAAGATGAGCGGCGCGTGGGTGGCGTTCGCGCGAAGCGGCAACCCGAATCACAAGGGGCTGCCGAAATGGGATCCGTTCACGGCAGAGAAGCGCGCCACGATGATGTTCAACAACGAATGCCGGGCGGTGAACGATCCGTACCGCGAGGAACGGTTCGCTGTCGCCGGCGCGTCATCCCTCCGCCCGCCAACGCAAGGCTAATCACATGAAAGATTTTTCCGAAGCCTCCAGTCTCGCCGCCGAAGCCTACAACGTCGTGCGGCAGCGGATTCTTCGCGGCGAGCTCGGATTGGGTCAGCCGATTTCCCGACGCAAGCTGGCCGCGGAGCTCGGCATGAGCTTTCTGCCGGTTTCAGAAGCGTTGCTGCGCCTCGAGGTCGAAGGTCTGCTCGAGAGCCGCCCGCGCGCCGGCACGCGCGTCCGCATCCCGACGCGAGAGGACGTCCGCGGTCATTTCATCGTGCGCGAGGCGCTCGAAGTTCAGGCGGCGATCCTGTTCGCAAACGTGGCAACCGCCACCGAGAAACGCGAGCTGAAGAAGCTGGCGGCGCGCGTCGACGGCCTGGCCGTCCGCCCGGACCGCACGCTCTACACCGTGCTGCACCACAAGCTGCATCGCCGCATCGGCGAGTGCACGCGCTGCCCGATGCTGAGCGACGTGATCGAGAAAACGCACGCGCTCGCGTCGATCTGGTTCAGTCTGCTCCGCCAGGCGGCGCCGACCGATCCGCCGCGGCGGCATCAGGAGCTCCTCGAAGCGCTGTCGAAGGGGCGGCCCGACGTCGCCGCCGCCGCCATGCGCGAGCACATCGCGGTCGGCCTCGAGCGCACGCTGGAGGTGCTGCAGCCGTACTTCAAGATTCGCAAACGCACCGGCGAAACATTTTTCCGGAGCGAGAAGAAGCGCCAGCTCCAAGGAATTGTTCCGCCCTCCGATGCGGCCGATGTGCGATATCAGAGCGTTTGATTGGGGTACACGCGGCGGCTATACTCCGCGCTCACACTGCAGCCCTGAACGGGCTGCGCTACGGTGGAGGACCCGCATGATGCGCGTGGTGCGCCGGTTTCTCGGTGGCGTGTGCCTTCTTGTCCTGATACTTCCCTCTACGAGCGCGATCGTCTTCGCGCAAGCCGGCGCGACCGCACAAATCTCGGGCCTGGTGAGAGACACGAGCGGCGGCGTCCTGCCCGGCGCGGATGTCATCGCGACGCAGACCGACACCGGGTTCAAACGAAATGTCCTGACCGACGCGGCGGGCACGTACACGATTCCGAGCCTGCCGATCGGACCGTACCGCGTCGAGGTGAACCTTCAGGGATTCAAGACCTACTCGCGGACCGGCGTCGTGCTGCAGGTGAACGACAACGCCGTGATCAACATCGAGCTCTCGCTCGGCGCCGTCGAAGAGACGGTGCTGGTGCAGGCGGAGTCGCCGCTGATCGAAACGCGCAACATGGGCGTCGGTCAGGTGATGGACAACAGGCGGATCCTCGAGCTGCCGTTGAACGGGCGGAATCCCGCGGACCTCGTGCAGTATCTGCCGGCCGTCGTGCCGCAGCCGCAGTTGAATGCGACCAGCCGCAGCTTTGGCGGGACGCAGGGCGGTCTCGCCTTCGCGATCGCCGGCGGCCAGTCGTACGGCGTGGCCTACCTCCTCGACGGCGCCACGCACAACAATCCGTACGACAACCTCAACCTCCCGCTCCCGTTCCCCGACGCGCTGCAGGAATTCAAGGTCGAGACGAGCGCGCTGACGGCGCAGAACGGCATGCACTCGGGCGCGGCGGTGAACGCCGTCACCAAGTCGGGCACCAACACGATTCACGGCGACGTCTTCGAGTTCCTGCGGCATCACCGCGTCAACGCGACGAACCCGTTCAACGCGAAGAATCCCGACGGCACGCGGAAAGACGACGGGTTGAAGCGCAATCAGTACGGCGGCACGGTCGGCGGACCGATCAAGACCGACAGGCTCTTCTACTTCGCCGGGTATCAGGGGACGAACACGCGGCAGCTGCCGAGCGACAACCGCGCGTTCGTGCCGACCGCGGCGATGCTCGCCGGCGATTTCACCGCGTTCGCGTCGCCGGCGTGCAACGCCGGCCGCCAGATCGCGCTGGCGAGCCCGTTCTCCGCCAACCGCGTCGATCCCGCGCTCTTCAGCAGGGCCGCGCTGGCCGTCGCCGCCCGGCTGCCGAAAGCGGACGACGCGTGCGGCCTCGTGCAGTACACGCTGCCGACGAACACCGATGAGGCGCAGTACGTCGGCAAGGTCGACTACCAGGCCGGATCGAAGCAGTCGTACTTCGGCCGGTACATCAGCACGAGCTTCTTTCAGCTGCCTCCGTACGAGACGTCCGGCGGGAATCTCCTGACGACGCGGCAGGGCGGCCGCGACAACCTGGCCCAGTCGTTGACCGGCGGCCACAACTACGTGCTGAGCTCCTCGGCGGTGAATTCGGTCCGCGCCGCGTTCAACCGCACGTCGATTCACCGGACGAATTCCGATTTCTTCGGCGCGGCAGACGTCGGCATCAACATCTACGATTACATGCCGCAGTACCTGCTGCTGAACGTGACGCCGAACGGGTTTCAAATCGGCGGCGGCACCGAAAACGAGGCGCGGTTCAGGACCAACACCTATCAGGTCAGCGACGACCTGACGTTGATTCGCGGCGCGCATCAGTTCGTCGTCGGCGGCAACTGGGCGCACTGGAACTCGTTCTCGACGGCCAACGTGCGATCGCCCGGTCAGTTGACGGTGGGCAATACCGCCACCGGTCTCGCGCTCGGAGATTTTCTCCTCGGTCGATTGTCGGGCACGATCGGGCTGCAGCAGTCGGCGCCGAATTTCCTGATCATGAAGCAGACCTACGTCGGCATTTATGCGCAGGACACCTGGCGCGCGTCGTCGAACCTGACGGTGAACTACGGCCTGCGCTGGGAGCCGTTCTTCCCGCAGCAGATCACGAACAACGCGGTCTACAACTTCGACTTCACGCGCTTCCAGCAGGGCGTGAGGAGCAGCGTCTACAAGAACGCGCCGGCCGGTCTCCACTATCCAGGCGATCCGGACTTCCCGACGCGGGCCGGACAGCACAAGGTGTGGAGCAACCTCGGGCCGCGCGTCGGGGTCGCGTGGGATCCGACGGGATCGACGAAAACGGCCGTGCGCGCGTCGTACGGACGATCGTTCGACTTCGTCAACGCGCAGTTCCATCTGAACACCTCGAACGCGCCGCCCTGGGGCGACGAGATCCGCATCACGAATCCGCCCGGCGGTCTGGACAATCCGTTCCAGGGTTCAGGGCAGTCGAACATCTTCCCGACGCCGACGGCGAGCCCGGACGTGCCGTTCACGCTCTTCGGCCCGTACCTCAGCCTGAACTACGACATGACGACGCCGTACGTCGACTTGTGGAACATCACCGTCGAACGGCAGCTTGCGGCGAACTGGGTGGTTTCCGCCGGGTACGTCGGGAGCCACACGTCGAACATCCTGGAATCGACGCCGCTCAACAATCCATCGCCGTCGGTCACGGTCGCGAGAGATCTGGCGGGCAACGTCATCGCCACGTGCAATCCCGCCGCGGCGAATTTTCAGACGTGCATGACGGCGAGCCAGAATCAGCGCCGTCCGTTCTACCTCGCGAATCCGGCGCAGGGTCAGTACTACGGCAACGTCGACGCGTACGTGACCAACGGCTCGCAGCGCTACAACGGCATGCTGCTGTCCATCGCGCGCCGCGCCGGCCGCGGCACATCGGTGAGCGCCAACTACACGCTGTCGCACTGCTACGGATCGCCGGACGGCTTCGGCGGCGGAACCGCGAACCTCGCGAGCGGCTACAACGATCCGAACAATCCACAGTTCGACGACGGGAACTGCACGTCGGATCGCCGCCACGTGTTCGTGCTCACCGCCGGGATCGAGTCGCCGCGGTTCGAGGGATCCAGTCCGGCGCTTCGAGCCGCCGCGTCCGGCTGGCGCCTCGTCGGCAGCTTCCGCGCGTTGACGGGTCCCTACCTCAACATCATTCCGGGTTCGGATCGGGCGCTGAACAGCCAGGCGGGGACGCAGCGCGTGAATCAGGTGCTCGACGACCCCTACGGCGACAACAGCTTCAACGCGGCGAACGGCGGCAGGATTTTCCTGAACCCGGCGGCGTTCACCCAGCCGGCGTTCGGCACGCTTGGCACGCTGCAGCGCAATGGCATCAAGGGCATTGGCTACAAGAACGTCGACATGTCACTGTCGCGACTGTTCCGATTGGCGGCGTCGCGCACGATCGAAGTGCGTGTCGAGGCGTTCAACG